>Ga0070671_100005176_pt1 | contig 10386 bp, 6 predicted proteins | sample KBSS73metaG_FD_65341 | JGI IMG/M metagenome (GOLD analysis project Ga0070671, IMG submission 65341) | Switchgrass rhizosphere microbial communities from Kellogg Biological Station, Michigan, USA - KBS S7-3 metaG | ecosystem: Host-associated > Plants > Roots > Rhizosphere > Soil ... | reverse complement strand
CGCGAAGCGGACGGCGGCATAAAGCCTGGGGTGGAGCGCAGCGGAACCCCAGGGAATCGTCCGGAGATTAACCGTAGCCCGCGACGCGGGCGAAAGCACGTGCGTAACATGTCTTCATCTCTCTTACGCCGTAATGATCGGTCTCTAATTCGCTATCGCCCACTTCGCGGGCTTGCCGCCAATTGCTTGTGGTGGTCCTGGGGTTCCGCTGCGCTCCACCCTAGGCTTTATGCCGCCGTCCGCTTCGCGGACTGAAATGATGATTCGTCAAGTATCCGCTCGAAAGGTTACTGTAGGATGGATTTTGAACGATCCACCAACTGCCGTGGGCGGGATTGAAGAGTCGTTCGAAGTAGTATGAGACACCGCTAATTAGACTCGGCCACGGAATCCTAATGACATGAAACTAAAACTCCCCTTGGTCATTGTTGCGATGGTTCTTCTAACTCCTACTACACCAAACAAGGATGGTCTTCTCCTCGTTGCCAATAAAGGCGAACAGAGTTTGAGCATCATTGATGGTGGATCGGGTGAACAGATAGCCGTGGTCCCTGAAGGAGGAACGACCGGTCACGAGGTGATCGCTTCTCCTGATGGTCGCTTTGCTTATGTCCCGATTTATGGCAATTCAGGAGTAGGCCGGCCTGGAACCGATGGGACTAATCTTGTTGTCATCGATCTTCAGCAACACAAAGTAATCGGCGAGGTTGATTTCGGACACGGCGTGCGACCGCATTGCGCGGTCTTTGGTCCAAAGAGCGGACTTCTTTACGTCACAACCGAAATAGAAAACGCGGTCGCGATAATCGATCCCCAAACGCTAAAACCTGTCGGCTCAATTCCAACTGGCCAAAGTGAGTCGCACATGCTCGCGATCAATCACGATGAAAGTCGCGCTTATACAACTAACGTTGGTCTCGGTACCATCTCGGTTCTCGATCTTAAATCGCGCAAGACTGTCGCGGTGATACCAGTCGCTCCAAACATTCAGCGGATCTCACTCTCCCAAGATGACAAACTTGTCTTTACGTCCGATCAAACAAAGCCTGACCTGATCGTTTTCGATAGCGCAACTCTTAAAGTGAAAGCCCGCGTAGCTTTGCCAGGCACAGGCTATGGCTCAGCGGCGACCAGGGATGGTCACTGGTTAGTAATTGCTTTAGCAAAAGCAAACAAGGTCGCCGTCGTCGATCTTAAGTCACTAACGGTGGCCCAGGTCATCGAAGTGCCAAGTGCTCCACAGTTTGTTTTGATCAGACCTGATAATCAGTTCGCGTATGTTTCCTGCGATCAAAGCGCGCGAGTAGCGGTAATAAATCTGTCGACGTGGAAAGTCGACAAATTAATCGAAGCAGGAAAGGGAGCAGACGGTCTGGCATGGGCATCCACACGTTAGATTTCAAACTCTTATCAACGCCGCTGCTTTCAACCTTGTCCGAAGATTTCTGAGAGTTCCTGAGGTGGCACAACTTCCAGTTGATCAAAGGTGCAGTCTTTAGGTTTTTTGTCCTGACGCCACCTACGAAACTGAGCGGTGTGTCTAAATCTCGTTCCTTGCATATGGTCGTAAGCAACTTCAAGTACTAGCTCTGGCCTCAACGGCTCCCACGAAAGATCTTTTCCCTGGCTCCAGCGACTCTGCCCACCCGGCATACGTTTTCCATCAAACTCATCTGTGGCCCATTGTTTCCATGGATGTTTGTCGAGCGCGTTCTTGCGATAGGGCGCTAGGAATTCCACCAACTCTTCTCTTTTCTTATCAGTAAAACTCGCGCATACGCCGACGTGTTGCAGTGCTCGTGTGTCGTCGTACAAACCCAGGAGCAATGAACCCACTGAAGTTCCCACACCCTTTTTGTGCCAACGAAAACCTGCGACGACGCAATCACAATCGCGCTCGTGTTTGACTTTTAGCATTACTCTTTTATTGGACTCGTAATGACCATCAGTAGGTTTTGCAACCACCCCATCCAGACCTGCGCCCTCGAAACGACGAAACCAATCCAATGCTGTAGTCAAATCACTGGTAGCCGGAGTCAGATGGATCGGCGGCGTAACGGATGAAAGTAGTGACTCGAGTTTTTTTCTACGCTCTTGAAACGAAGTCACTCGAAGATCTCGACTGCCTTCACTCAGAAGATCAAAGAAGACAATCGAAGCTGGGATTTCTTCCGAAAGAAGTTTTACTCGGGACGCTGCGGGATGAATGCGCAACTGGAGCGCATCGAAATCGAGTCCTCCATCACGCGCGAGGACGATTTCTCCATCGAGCACGCAACGCTTCGGCAACTGCGTTTTCAATGGTTCGATCAATTCCGGAAAATAGCGGTTCAGCATTTTCTCATCACGACTTTGAATGAACACGTCATCGCCGTCCCGAAAAACAAGCGAGCGAAAGCCATCCCACTTCGGCTCGAAGATGTATGAACCGGTTGTAGGTAATTCGCTGACGCGTTTCGCAAGCATCGGCAGGATTGTTGGATTAACTGGAAGCTGCATGGTGCCGATGATAACAAGGGAACGGTCAGGCAGCAGAGTGGAGGTTCTCCCAAATGCCATGCTTCTCGCCCTGGTGGTGTTTACAAATCAAGACAAGACATTCCACACCCGAGGGCCAGGTATGCCACGACTGTTTGCCGTTTCTGCCGTATCGATAGTCGGACTGCTCATTTCTTCAGTGCTCATTCAAACGTCTGCGACAAAGTCCGCACTGCATAACACTTACATTCTTCCTTATCCAACAGCATCGAGTTGCAAACTTCTTCAGGGTTATAACGGACCATACGGCCATACAGGCGCCGTTGAATTTGCTTACGATTTTCAGATGCCGATCGGCAGCCCGGTCATTGCGGCCCGTGATGGAGAGGTGGTGAGCGTCGTCGAAAAGAACAACGATGGTACCCGCGTGCCGGGAGAAGAAAACGTAGTTGTGATCAAACACTCAGATGGAACTTTTGGCCGCTACTACCATCTTACGAAACAAGGAGCTCTCGTTTCGGTTGGCGATAAGGTTAAGCAGGGTGACAGGATCGCACTCAGCGGAAACAGCGGAGCAAGCGCGGGTCCTCATCTTCACTTCGATGTGACAAAGGAATGTTTCGAATGGGGCTGCCAGACGATTCCTATCCAATTTGTAAACTCTAAAGAAAATCCTTTGAAAGCTTCCTCCGTTTACGAGGCCCTAAAGTTGAAAGAGCAGTGACGTAAGTTTTTTATTCTTCGTCATTCGGACGACAAACTTCCACAAACAAAATCTGGTCTGATTCCCTTTTCGTAACGTTCCGCCCCCAACCTGAGTTGCGCTGGTTATCTGATGAACTGTGGACGGCTCGCATCCCGATTCCGTTCAGCAAAAGACAAATCAATCGCAACGCAATCGTAAAAGGAGATTCGAAGATGTCAGCAACAAACATGACGAAGAGAGAATCGATTACCCCTGATCGGGAACACGCTACTGATACTCGCCCGCAAAAAGTCACAACGTTCTTGTGGTTCAACGACAACGCTGAGGAAGCAGTGAACTTCTATGTTTCGGTTTTCAAGAACTCGAGAATCATTAGTTCGGCCCGCTACGGCAAGACGGGCCCTGGCCCGGAAGGCAGCATCATGATTGTCGATTTTGAACTCGAAGGCGTCCGATACACGGCACTCAATGGCGGCCCGCACTTCAAATTATCCGAGGCCGTCTCTCTCGTCGTGCACTGCCAGACTCAAGAAGAAGTGGATTACTATTGGGAAAAACTATCTGAAGGTGGCGAAAAAGTTGAGTGTGGATGGGTGAAGGACAAGTTCGGGCTATCGTGGCAAATAACACCAGAGGTTCTACTGGAACTGATCCAGAATAGCGACCAGGAAAAATTGGACCGAGTGATGTCGGCTATGATGCAAATGAAGAAGCTCGACATCAAAGGCATCGAGGACGCAGCAAAGCAAAAATAAACTTCACCTGTAGACCTTGAAAAAAAAGAGGGCGGTGAAGGGACCGCCCTCAAACATCACAAGATTTCTCCTGGATCAATGCTCTCTCAGAACACGTAACGCAACTGTAGCCTTCCGGTGCGTGCACCCGTCTGTCCCACCGAAACTCCAGAATTCAAATTCGGTTGGTTGAAGAACGGATTCGTCACGTCGCCGTCCGATAGGCCACCAGTCTCGAAACGAAAGATTGGAGTGTTGAAAACGTTGAAGTAGTCAAACCGTATTTCAAACCGATCCTGTTCCATCGGCGTGAAAGGAATTTTGAACGAACGCTGCAAGCTCATGTCGAACGTGTTGTAACCAGGAGCACGCAACGTGTTGCGACCGACGATGTTGGTCCGACTGGCCGGATCGACAACGTAGCGAACCGCACTGAGAGCTACTTCATTGCAGTTGATGTCGAAGTATCCGGTCGCAGACGTGCCGCAACCAATTGCTCCGGCTTGTGAGTTCGCAAATCCAACTGAGGTTGCCGGTGCAGATGGATTCGAAATCGCAGGTCGATCGTTTGTTCCACTAAGATCTCCATTCAAGTCAATACCGGTAAGATACGCTGACGAAACGTTTCCTGATTGGTAACGCCAAATGGTCGAGAACTGAAATCCGCTTGATACTTCTTTCCACAGTCCCGAACCGACACCGGGAATGTCCCACAACCCTGACAACGTAAAGATGTGCGGGACGTCGAAATCCGCAATGCTTCTATCGGCACGGCGATTGAAAGGATCCGAACCGACACTGTTACCTCCGGTAGTCGCAAAGACCTCGCTGTTTGTGTTGTCGATTACCTTTTGGAATGTGTAAGTTGCGCGATAGAGGAAATTGTTTCGGAAGCTTCGCTCCACTCGAGCCTGTAGCCCGTGGTAGATCGAGTCGCCTCCGTTCGTGCGCGCAAGGACTGAACCTCTCGACGCGGATGCGCGGCCATTCGCATTCGTCGTTCCGGGTATGCCAGGATTCAACTGCTCGTTAATGAACAGCCGCGTTGCGCGAGTACCAACGTACGCAACATCCAGAATGTTGTGGCCTGGAAGTTCTCGCTGAATGCCAAAATTCCAAACATAGGTCATTGGATTCTTGAGATCCGACGGGACTGTGTTCTGAGTTGCCTGCGGATTGGCCACGAGAGTAGTGGGCAACGAGTTAACCGTAAAATTCGGAATCCCACGGCCACCTACCGTCGCTCCGGTTACCGTCGTCCCCAAAGCGTTGGGCGATGTTGCCATGATGTTGCTCAAAATATTATTGAAGAACACATCATAGTTAATCGCTAAACCACCTCTAATGACGGTTGTGTCAGAACCAAACACGCGCCTCAACGAAGCCGATTCGAAGTGCGGTGAATAAGCAAAGCTGACGCGGGGACCGAAGTTGTTGTGATCTTTTTGTTGTTCGACTCTGGTTTGTAGCGGTGCGCTGAACCCGGTGAAAGCTGGGAATGGAGCGTTGTTCGCCACAGCTCCAAAGTTTTCATAACGCAAACCGAAGTTGAGAGTCAGATTTGATTTGACCTTCCAACTGTCGTTGATGAAGTAAGCCTGGGTGGTGACGTTCGGATAGTCGAACCCATTGCCGAACACTTTCGCGGCAGCGCCTGACCCCACTCCAGAAAATTCGTCAACGAAATTGCCGAAAGCAGGAAAGCCTCCGCCGCCGGCAAAAGTAAGTGTTCCTCGAGTATTGATGGGAACAAACTGCTTAGCCCGTTGGTTGAAAATATCGACACCGACACGCAGAGTATGGTTACCACGTGTGTGCGTTACCGTGTCTTGGTACTGAAAGTTGTTGAAGATCCTTCCTTGAACAAAGCTTTGCGCTAGGCCAACGGTTGAGATGTTTGTGCCGTTGAAAATGAACTGTGGACCACTATTGATTAATGATGCATCACGTGGTCCAAAAATTATATTGAAGCGGCCATAACCGAAGCGCGCTTCATTCAGGGTGCGAGGTGAAAACACGTACGTATCACTGGCGTAAAAATTCTGCGTCAATGACGGAACGTCAATTTCAAATCCTGGGAACTGGCTTCCAGTGATGCCCGTCGAAGGATCTGGAAACTGATTACTGAAGAGCTGACTGTTTGCCAGGTAACGAAACGACGCGCTGTTCTTCGAAGAAGAGTTCCAGTCAATACGTGCGAGATAGTCGTACGTGTTAACTGGTTGAGCACTCGAATTTGTAGCAGTACCAAATTGGATGTCCGGCCTACCGCCACCAAGAGGTACATTTATTAAGTTCGTTGTGCCGCGCAGATTGCCGACGATCCCAAGATAACGATCCAGGTTTGCGCTTGCACCTGTTGGAAATAATGCACGCAGCTGACTGAATCCAGCTTCCGTCGGCACGGTGGCACGCCCAAGCACGGAGCCCGCCCGCACCAGGTCTGCTTGGAACGTGCCGAAGAAAAACAACTTATTTTTGAGGATTGGACCACCTATAGAACCACCGAAGGTATTTTGTGTGGCCTGCGGTACTTTCGTCAGACCAGATTGTGACTTCTGTCCAGGGGTCAGCGAATCAAACGCAGAGTTTTGAATGATGTCATATCCGGAGCCGTGAAACTCGTTCGAGCCGCTGCGAGTAATGACATTGACCACGGCCCCACCTGCGCGGCCGAATTCGGCAGAGTAGTCGCCGCCAAGAACAGTGACTTGCGAATAAGCGTCGCGAACTGTGGGCTGATACGCCTGGCCCGTGACGGAGTTGTCGTTGTTGTCTAATCCATCAATAAGTTGATTGTTACCACGTGGACGCAAGCCATTAATTGAAAATTCCGTTCCTTGAACGAAACCACCAGCAACGCCAGTTTGGCCTCCAACGTCCGCGACACCCGGCAAAGTGAAAACTAGATTCACCGGGTTCAGCCCTTGCACTGGGAGATCTCTAATCTCGCGTTCACCAAGTGTATTAACGCGAGTGCCGTCCGAGTTTTGCACCACTACTTCATTCGATGCACTGATGACAACTTCTTCCTTGGGACTACCAATTTCCAGTTTTACCGACACGCTAACTGTTTGGGCTGCATTGACCTCGATACGGTCAAGCTTGCCCGTCTTAAAACCTTGTCCCGAAGCTTCCAATTCATAAGTACCAGGATCAACTGCGTCGATACGAAAGCTTCCTGAACTATCTGCGACTGTATCGCGCGAAACGCCAGTCTTCAGATTCGTAATTTTAACGGTAGCGCTCGCGATGCTTGCGCCGTTCTGATCTTGAACGGTGCCGACTACAAATCCTTTACTAGTCTGAGCAGATACCTCACTGATTGAGCACAACGCAATAATCACTGCGATCAGTAATTGAAGTTTGAACCGCTGCTTCATACTGGCTACTCCTTTTCCTTGACGCCTATTTATTCGATCTTTTGATCGCTGCAATGGGGAGTTGCTCCGTCGCGCTCTTGTGGTCTTATCGCACTCCAAAACTTCGGAGTACGGGTTGACACCACTCACACAACTTCGGGGTTAAAAGGGCAAGGAATGTGCCTCATGGTCCTGGTAGTGCTCAGGCCACCTCGTCACAGTGTGACTGCACTTCGTCCCACAGGCTTCTTGCGAATTTTGGATACGTCCATAAATTTTGAAAGCGAGTTAGGCGTGAGGTGAGTAAACGTCGAAGGTGATTCCATTCTCTCGGAGGTATGGGTGAGTTACGGATTTCTGATCGCGGATACGGTACGATGGATGAAAGTACGCAGTTTCAATTTAAGTAGGTTTCTCTCGTGAGACAAAACATAGGCGGTTCTTGCACTGTGCAAAGAAAAATTCCACCAACGGCAGTTGGTGGATCGTTCAAAGTCCAACCTACAACACAACGATGCGAAGGACGTGTCACCGTTCCAAACCTGAAACTACTTCACAGTAATCGGTACGTCGCCGTGGGTCTCGTTCCCGGAATAGTCTGCACCAACAATTCGCAGGACATAATCACCCTTTGCTAGCTCCTGAGTGTCCCACGAGTCTGTTCGAGCATGACCATCTCGAATCGTATTCGAGACCTGATAAAGGAAGCGAGTTATCTTGCTGCCGTAAACAGTGATTCCACTGTCCGCTGCATATGCGATTTTTGATGCGTTGTCATCCGAAGGCAGCCGATTGAACACAATCGTAACGCGTAGTGGAAAAGCCGGTATCAGATCCGAGTTCGCATCGCTTTTGAAAACCTGGTAACCAAGCGAGTACAAGCCGAGACGACGTCGATCTGCGTTGAGGTTAGTGCGATCGAAAGCATCAACCTCAATTGTCACGCGTCCGTGAACAACTAACCGTCCGTGATCCTGCTCCTTCAATTGTGCACCCGATTCATCGAACAATTGGATCCCATCTTTTTCAATCGTCGGTGCAATCGTGTCTGCAAAACCAACCGGCGAAAGCGAAAGCGGATTCACTTCTCCTCCTGATGGACCAACGATCAAATGAACATGGTACATGCGATTAATTGTGCCGATAGCTTCGCCCGATCTGAAGAGCGTACCTCGCCTTAAACGCATGCGAACCAGTTTTCCTTCGTCATTCATCAGAGGTACGAAGCGCGGATCTTTGAATACATTGTTGTCAACGTCCCGTCCGACCTGCATATGTATGTAGGAAATCACGCCAACACGAAGACCTTCGGACAACTCACCGAAACCCCAATTTGAAAGCGGAGCTGAAATTTTTTCCGTGCGAATAGCCTTAACAACCTGACCATCTGCTCCGGCCACATCCAAACCACTATGCAAATGATCGCGACTGTCCGTTGAATCGAAGCTACCGCGCACCTCGCCCATCGTCGCAACTACCTCATGAGGACTGTTCTGCGGATCAACTGGCCACTTTAGATTCTGTTCACCCAACGTGTCGGGAGTGAGTCGAGGTACCTGATCAAGTGTTGGTTGAGTTGCGATCTCCGCATGCGACACCTTTCGCAGCAGGTAATTTGCACTATCAGCAACAACAATATCTCCATTGCGAGGGTCGATCGCGAGTCCAGCCGGATGATTGAAGCGGACTTCTCGCCGATCGCCTTCCGCGTATCCGGGACCGTTACCAGCTAGAACACATGCCCGTCCATCCGGACTGAGCTGAATCACGGTGCTGCGGTCAAACTCAGTCACGTAAAGAAAACCGTCATGTGTCCTGGCCAATCCGATCGGCGATCGCAACCAAGTTCTAGTTGAATCTTCGACAAATGAGATCGGAAGAGTTGAGACTTCCCCGGTAGGTGTAATCTTGCGCAACGCATTGTTTCCAGTGTCAGCAACTACCAAACTCCCATCTGAGTAAACAACAATGCCGCACGGCGTATCGAAACGCGCGTTAAGCGAACTTCCATCCACGTTGCCTGGCCGACCACTTCCAGCGATCGTCACGACCTGACCGTCTACGCCGATCTTACGAATACGATCGTTGTAAGTATCCGCGACATAAACATTCCCGTTGGCATCGACTGCGATGCCGACTGGACCATCAAACTGGGCCGACGAGGCTGGACCATCTGCAAATCCGGCGGTTCCATTTCCAGCGAGTATGGAGACGACACCCTGGGCAGTAATCTTTCGTATCTGATTGTTGCCGGTATCCGCTACGTACAAGTCTCGATCTTGATCGATCGCCATTCCCGACGGACTGTTGAAGACGTTATTGCCGGTTCCCTCAACTCCTCCGGCAAAGGTCATCAGACTTCCGTCCGGCAAAATTCTGCGAATACGATTGCTGTCGCCGCCGTCGGCAACATAGATCGTGCCGTCGTTTGCGATTGCGACTCCGAAGGGATCTGAAAATGCGGCTTGAGCAGGTTGTGCACTGTCACGAAACATCGGCGAACCATCACCCGCAACGGTTGCGACGTGAGCTTGCCAGTTGAACTGCGTCGGGACGGTGAGACGGCGCTTGAGAAAAACTAGAACGGCGGCACCTATAAGAACGAATACGACTATGGCGATTAGGAAAAGGCGGGGTCGGCGCATTCACTGCAGAGTATAACCACAGATTCCGAATTGTAGTGATGAATCGTTGATGAAAGGTTCGAATCGTCTGAAAAAATTCAGCCGCAGAGTCAACGAAGATACTAAGGTCCAGCAACGGAGTGGGTGGATAGTTCAAATCCAACCTGCGAATTCAAATACGCACAACTCTCCTCGGAGGTTGACCCACTCCTGCCGGTCGGATTCGGTACTGATGAATTGCTGTGATGTACGGACTTGGATGATCCACACGTCCGTGGGTGGAATTTAAGGAAGTCAAATCCAGGAGTTCTTATTTCCTGGTTGCTTCCCACTTCGCTACAAAACCTTCTGTGCGAAACTCGCCAGCTAGTTTTGCATTCTCCAGCGACCCGGTGATAGCGATTGATTCGTGATTTTTGAAATCAAGTGTGAAGGTGAGTGCGTTCTTCTCCCATTTTCCATCACGCACTATTCCGGGGCCT
>Ga0070671_100005173_pt1 | contig 10388 bp, 13 predicted proteins | sample KBSS73metaG_FD_65341 | JGI IMG/M metagenome (GOLD analysis project Ga0070671, IMG submission 65341) | Switchgrass rhizosphere microbial communities from Kellogg Biological Station, Michigan, USA - KBS S7-3 metaG | ecosystem: Host-associated > Plants > Roots > Rhizosphere > Soil ... | reverse complement strand
CAGAATCCCTCGCTCCGCCGTAGAGGAGCACCTCCCCCGCCGCTTAGCAACGTCGAACCGCTGAGAGCTACGTTGCTAGAAGGCAGAAACGCAGCACCCAAGGTGAAATGACCGGGTGCGAATCGGTCGAGCGTCGCTGCGCTTCTACCTTTGTGTAATTATCCCACCCCGATGCGCCCCGATGCGGAGAACTTAAACGGCAGCGCGAGTCGCACCGCTCGGAACGGTTCCCGCGAGGGTGAGCTTGGTCGGTGTCATGCCGGTGACTACCAGAGCCTCGAATGTCTCGAAGAAAATCTCGTAATCGTTGGACGCGTTGAGCACGGAGTCACGGATGATGCCCAGGTCGAGAGTGCCACCGTCGAGGAACACGACCGATCCCGGTGCACAGATGTAGGCCACTAGATCATCCTCGATCGATACCAGCGGGGTGTTCGGTGCCTGAGCGCCTACTACCTGATGATCGAGCGAGTAGACCGGCCGCAGGTTGTACGGCTTGAACAGCGCGTCTACTTCGTTGTCGGTGAGCGCAAGTGCGTTGTCACCGGGGTGCTGTCGAGCAAGGTCGATCTTGACCACATCGCGGAACGTCGCGGGTAGGACCACGTCGAGCGGAGCGTTGGCCGCCAAGCGGTTGCGGCTGCGGATTCCGGCCGCTGCGATGGCCAGAGAGGGCAGAACGTGGCGTGTTGCGCCCAGGTCCCCGGCGGCGACGGTTACGGGCACAGACAGCGCGTTCAGGGTCGCTAGAAGCTGCTGCTCGGCTAGCTGCGCGTGCGCGACGTTGGCCAACTCAAGCTGACGCTGTACGTGCTCGGCGTAGGCGCGGGCGTTGAGGTTGCCGCTGCGCAGGATGGAAACAATCGCCTGTGTGTCGACCTGAACCTCGTCACCGAACGGCACACGGTGGTGCGGCTTGCGCGGTCCGTCCCCCTCAAGCGCCGCGATGTCGTCGGCAACGGTCCACACACTGGCGCTCGGCTGTAGGTCGGCAAGGGTGAGGTTGCGGTTGAAGCGGATAGCGCCACGGTCGGTTACAACCAGCGGGAACGCATCGCGCAACGGACGGTCGGCAACCTCACCGAATGAGGGCAGATCGTAAAGTGTCTGAGCCGGTGCACCGAAACCACCCGCAGCGGTGACAGCATTGACACCCTCGCGAACGGCTCTGAAAATCTCGGTGTTCTGTTCGGCGTTGTTGGTCGCGCTTACTCGCGGTGCGATTCCCTCGCGAGCGGCGACCGATGCAACGAGAACGCGGCCGGTGCGGTCGGGGTTACGCTGGTGAAGCATTGCATCGATCATCTCGCGCGCGATGTTGTCGTCACCCATTGGTAGGCCCGACGCAGTGAGCACCATCGAAGAGCTGCGTGATGCGTACGGCCGACGATCAAACGGAACCTGCATCCGTGATCGGAAGGTGTTGAGGTTCTTGTTGAGCTGGTCGCGCTTCAGTCCTCCATGCTGACGGCGCTGCGTCTCAGTTTCGTATGCATCCGCTGCTGCGGCCAGTGACTCCAGAAGAGACAAGTCAGCGGCGGGCACTTCATCCTCAGTGGGAACAATGACGTCGAGTTCCTCGATAATGAGGTCCCGCAATTCGTTCAGTTCTTCCTCGTTTAGTTCGGTGATGCGGTTGAGTAGCTCGTTGATGCGGTCGAGCCCGCTTGTCTGATCTGCCATTATGCTCAAATCCCCAGGGGTAGGGCGGCGATTGCCGCTTAGTCGTCCCAGGAGAGAGCCGCCATGCCTGATTGGCACCGGATCAACCGTAGCCTGCCCTGCATGGTCACACGGGCTGGCGCATTTAATTGTACGCTTTCCGCGTAGTAGGTCCAAAAACGCTATTATTAAGCCACCGTTGCATAAGCGCTGGGTACTCAAACAGCTCAGTGCTGCAATGTTTGGGCGGGATGCCGCCTGCGAAACGGCCCGGTAGTCAGGTTCGGGAAGTGGAATTTCCTTCTGACTGCCGGGCCGTTTTGCGCCCAAAACCAGGTCTGAGCCGCTGACAGGTTTCTGCTGCGATGTCCTGCGATAAACGCGCTACCAGCGGAAACAGCGAACTACCGGCATAATCGACACCCGGAACGGGCCGCCACAGCGGAGTAAGGGCCTTACGGCAGGAAAAGGATAGCAGCCGGGATTTAATGAACGTTCGCTAAGTATCTACTCGGCGTTCAGGTGCGCGACGTCATCGAGAATATAACCGCGCTGGTGTGGTCCGCCGTAGGGCTTGAGCGAGTTGCGCGGGTAGACATCAACCTTGCGCATCGCAGCGGCCAGCATCTTGGACGACATCGCTAGTTTCTCGGCTAGAGCCACGCTGGTGACGTACGGACGGCCGGAATCAACCGCTAGGACACGCATCGCATCAATCACGCGAGCAGCATCACGCGGAATGCATCGCTGAGTACTCAAATGCAACTCAGCAACAGAGTGGGATGCGCCTGAGGGGAGTGGCTGCGCAATAGGTGCGTCAAATCTGGAATAGTCGATCGGTGATGCAATAGCGGGTGCTTCGATGGCGCGCGGCGAGCTATTGATTGCTTCGATTGCAAGGGGAATGAGGAACAGAAGCGCGAGGAGCGAACCTGCAATGATCGCCAGTGTCAGCCAACCGAAATTGACGACGATGTGCGCGACCACCACACCGACCACGGCAACGGCGATGATGCGCCCGATCGACCTGAGTACCTCGTAGGCGCCCTCTAGTGCATCATCGTCGTTCATCGTGCTTCACCCCGTTCGAAAATTACACCCGCGTCGTGCGCGCTGTGTGCGGTCCAATTGAATTGCAATTCCTCCAAACTCAGGAACTATTTAGGAATGGCGCTATTGAATTGTCATGGCCGCCTGCGATTCGAGGACCCTGCCAATTGACGACGGCCGCCAAATATCACCGCCGCGTGCGGTCGCAATTCCATCGGCCATCAATCCGTCCGCAATTGCCTGCTGCGTCTTACCATTCCGCCGCTCATTAACGATTCGGGCGACGACCTCGATAGGCAGAACCGACGGCCGACCCAGCCGCTTACCCTTCGCTCGCGCCGCTGCCAATCCCTCTTTGGTGCGAATAGATGCCAATCGCCTCTCGTATTGTGCGAATGCGGCGCGAATGACAGCGAATAGCTCACCATTAGGGGAGTCGGTGTCCGGCATGTCGAGGATCAGCACCGACCAACCACAGCGCTGCGCACGGTCGAGCAGGCCCATGAAATCGAGCACAGAGCGGCTGACACGGTCCAACTTGGTGGCGACCAGTAGATCGGCCTCACCGTTGTCCAAGCTCTCCAGCGCTGCGCTCAGCGCGGGCCGCTTCATGTCCTTACCGCTGAGTCCTTCATCGCGAACGATGCGCAGGTCCCATCCGCGCTTGTCAGCCTCAACGCGTAGGTCCGCCTCTTGCGCATCCATGCCGTGGCCGTTCTCAGCCTGGTCGCCGGTGGACACGCGGACGTAGCCGATAGCCCTGACCGGGCCGGTGTATGCGTTGCGCCGCTTTGCCATGGTCTGATCTTACCACTAAACGGTCGTATTGCGGTGAGGCGGGTGCGTGGGATAGTACGCAGCGCAGGTAGCGGGGCGTTGTCACTCGCTGTAGTGGTCGCGCGGTACCCATGTAATGCAGATGCATTAGGCGGATGCACGGGCACCGTTATCGAATCGTGATATGACGGAACTGCGCAGGAGGACGGGGTGGAAATGGGCGGCCGGGCAAGTAGTTAGGAAGGCGAACGATAGGGAAGTGCGGTGACAATGGTGGACGTCGCCGCAAGAATTGCGCAGGAATGGGGCGAGATTGGCGGAGGAATGGGAGAGGCAGCAATTAGCATAGCTAACTATCGGGAGGCGCCATCGGGGCACAGGGTCACCCGTTCGGGCTATTGACTTCCTCAAAAATTCGGCCAGATCAGCGGCACTGTCGGGGCGATTAGGCCGTGAAAACGGTGCGGATACTGCTGCTATGTCGTGAATACGGAACTATCGGTCCGGGTGCTCGATCAGTTCTGCCGCTGCATTGGCAACGGTGACGATGTTGCACGGCCAGCGCACCGGCTGTTGCTGCCCGGAGCACACCACGCACTCACCCCGGCTACCGACGACATGGCTGGCACGCAACCGCGCGACCGACTCGGGGAACTTGCTCAGCTCAAGCGCGAGGGGGTCGACCACATCAGCGAGGGTATGCCAACTCAGCCAACTCAGCCAAGTCAGTCAACTCAGACAGAATCGGTGCAGGTCAGCCGGTGTGCATCTACGTTGATCGGCATGGCGGACGACCTGGTGACCACGGCGGTGGCAGCCAAGGAACTGAAAATCAGCACTCGGACGCTGGTTCGCTACGCAGAGAAGGGCTACGTCACCCCTGCGGAGGTTCTGCCCTCCGGTCACCGGCGCTGGAACATCGAGGACACCCGGCGCCAGATACGCGCCGCCAAGCGGTCCTAGAGACGACGAAACCCCCGGCGCCAGTCGCAGTGACCGGTACCAGGGGATCGTGGCGTAGCGGGACGCTCAGAGCCGAAGCGGGGTACGCACCTCGATCAGCGGCTCCACCGATTCGATCAGCTCCGCGTCGACCACGTACTCGACGTAGCTCACGGCGGGCGGGGTGCCGAACCGGGGCAGCGCAGCCCACACGGCCGATGTCGGGGCGGTCGCCTGGTACACCACGCCGCGCAGGCCTGAGCGCTCTTGCGCGTACCGGGTGGCCACAGCGAGACCGATCTTGGTGTCGGGCAACCAGAAGTGTCCGAGTGGGTCCTCGGTGGACGCTACGCCGCGCAGCAGGGTCACCGTGTCGGTGTCGAACGTAGGCGGGGTGAACGTCGCTGAGATCATGACGAACGCCTGACCGGGCGACAGGTGACCGGGGATGAGCCCGTACGTCGACTTGAGCAACCGGACGAGATCACCCCGAATCGGCTCTCCGCGCAGGTGGCGCTGCCACAGTTCCTCAGCCGCCTCAGTCACCGCTCTGCTCCGCAGTGGCCGGATTCCACTGCACCTCGATAGCGCTCATGTCGCCGGTGTGCTCGGGACAGGTCCAGACCAGCGGCGTGGTGACCCACTCAAGAGCGCGATTGGTGCCGGTGGTCGTGGTGACCGGTTGCCCGAGGATGATCCGCATCGGCCACGGTGTGAAATCGAGGCGGTGGTCGTACTCACCGCAGACCAGGCAGGAACCGCGTAGGTGCTCGTCGCTGGCGACCAGGTGCCGAGCGGCGCAGGATAGGCACCACACTCCGCCGCACAGCGGGTCGAGGATGTCGGCGGTTTCGTGCTCGCAGGCTGGCAGCGGTTCGGACAGCGACGCTCCTAGCAACTGTCCTACGCGGCGCTTGGTGCCCTCGATGATGGTGCGCAGCGTGAGCGCGGCGGTGTGGGTCTCGGTGGTCATGGTCGGTCCTTTTCGATAGTGGGGTAGGTACGGGTACCGGCAATGTCGGCATGTCCGTGCAGTAGCGCGAGGAACCGGGTCTTGTCAGCGTTGGTCAGATTGTCGGTGCCGCCCCACTCGTCGCGGATAATCCGGCGGAAGGTGTCGAGGTTGCGGAACTGACGCGGGCGGTAGGAATGGGCGGAGTAGTGCTGCGGGTCGCGATCGTGGTTCTCCGCAGCGAGTGCCACGGATAGGTATCGGACGCCCCGGACCTCGATCCGCTCGCACGCCAGAAACTCGACGCCGACGATTCGTCCCGCTTGGCGTAGGTGTTCGCTCACTGCGTCGGGTGCATCGGGTCGGCGGCGCGGTAGTCCCGGCGGTATTCGTCGCGGTCGCGCCGGGGTCTTCGTGGCACGTACTCGGCGTAACCCGGTGGTGCGGGTGGGAAGAACGGAAACGGGCCGATCTCGACGTTGTTCCTGCGCTCTCGCGCGCAGCGGTTACGTCTGGGCATCGCGCACCTCGCTCCGGTGGATACCTCCGCAGTCCCACCAACCGAGGCTGAAAACCTGCCAGACGAAATGTCGCGGACAGCGCGGAAAGACGGTCACGGCTCTTCCCGCAGAAAGTCGATGAGGAGGGTGCGGACCAGGGTCGAGAGGCTTACGCCGTAGCGCGCGGCCACCCGCTTGAGTTTTGCCTTGTCCGCTTCTGTAAGCATTGCCTGCACATTAGCAGTTGTCTTTTCATCCATACTTATATTTTACTAGAATTCAAGGGATTTCAAGAAGAAAGTTTGCCCCTATCCGCGCCACTCTCAGCCGTCACTCAGGAATGGTGCTTAATCGCGCCAAGGGCCGAAACGGTGGTCGTGGTCATCTAGCTCAACACCGTGTTCGGCCGCGTAGCGAGCAATACGCTCAAGGGTCAGGTTCTTGTACCGCCCAGGACGCGCGTCGGGAAACTTGGCGCGAAATGCTTGTTCGCTGACATGCGTGCTCAAAGCGTCATTGACCGCATCGGCGTGCGTGTAGGGGAAAACCTCTTCGGACGGGGCAACTCGATCAGCGGGTCAGTCTGGTAGTTGTTGAGAAACTGCTGCATCCACCGATGCAGTGGAGACCACGGCCAATCCCGGATTTCAGACTTACCACCCGGACGACACTCAAAGTGGAAGAACAGAATTTCGCGACTGTCTAGGTTGATGCTCGGCATGTCGGGATCTCGCCAGTACACCTGCGCGTTCTGCTCCGCGTGTTCCTTTGTGATGATCTTTTGACAGCGGTCACATTCCAGGCACGGCGCGAGGATGTCGTCACGGTCGGTTCGGTGGTTGAGCGAGCGAATTACAAAGCCCATCTTGTCTCCTTGGTTAGGTTGGTTTGGTTACAGATAGTGGTCAAAAACTCTGCACGGCGGGCTGGAAACCCTGCACAACTCCGCACGATGATGTGCATAGTTTTCTCCGCACCGTGCAGAGTTGTGTGCCCGCTCCATCAGCGTGAAACGCACTGACCTGCATAAACAGTATTGAAAAGGGTCTTTAGAAGTTTTCTGTCCCCGCCGGACCTCGGAAAACTGTGCACCGTCCCCGCTTGTGCGTAGTTTTGCCGAGACGGTGCATAGTTTCACTCGCTGTCAGTCATCGATCAGTGCCAGGATCAGCGGTACCGGGCCACGGGCAGGCTTCTCGCCGTCGTAGGTCTTGACCTGACCGCGTCGTGTCGCCTCACTCAATGTCGCGTCGAAATCTTGCTTGGACAGGTGCATCGCACGGCGGACATCGTTAGCGCTGGTATCCCCGTTCTCCAGTCGCGTCAGTAGCTTGCTGACGTTGGTGTTGAGCTGATCCATGCCGCTGTCAATCTGGCGCTTGTACTGGTGAGCAGTGACCTCGCGCTGCACAACGCGCATATCCGCCTGCTCGGCTGCCTCACGCACCTTTCGTGCAACCCGCTCGCCCAGGAAGTCACGCAGCGAATTGCTCATGTTCATCACCTTCGCGGACAGTTCCCACAGCTCTGCGGTGACGCACTTGGAACCGTGCAGGATCGCAAGTAGACCGGCCACCTTGACTCGCAGCAACGTCTGGTGAGCGCCCAGACCGTCGGTAGAGCGACCGGATAGCCGAACCTGTTCTTCCCGTCCCATCTCGGCGCGGACGAAATCAGGCAGGGTGATCGTCCATCCTCGGTACGGAGACACGCCCGGCAGCTCTCCGGACATGGCGGGAACGTCAAGCGGACCGGGGTAGTCCGGCAGCTCGGCATCATCGAGGAAGTAGCCTGGTCCGTAGGCTGTTGGCGTGTAGAGGAACCGTTGCGGCAATCCGCCGTCACTGTCGGCGAACAGCTCATCAACCTTGTCGGTCTGAAAGCCGAGAATAACCGAACCGACGTATGTACCTCGCTCCAGGTATCGGGTCTTGTCGGGGTCGGAGTTGCTCTCGCCCAGGTCGGTACCGGCCCACCACGAGCACATGTTCGAGAATAGCGTCGACCCCGTGCGTGTCCCGAGAGTCAAGATCTTGCGGCCCTCGTCGCTGCGGAACAGTGCGTTATGACGAACCTGTCGACGCTGATTCTTGAGCACTTTCATCAATGGTGCGCCGTCGTCATCGGTGAGGGGAACACCCTTTTCGTCAAACATGGGAGTCTCAACGTCGACTTTGCCCATAAATGCTTCTACGAGGCCTTCCCCCGAACCGAGTGAGCCCTTGACGTAGCCCTGTAGCGGCTTGTTGGCACGCTCGTACGGCTCCACCAGGTCGGCGGCCAGCTCCATTACCTGTGTTTTTCCGCCGCCCGACTCCGCGATCAGAGCCAGATAGAGATTGAGCGCAGCGCGACGCCCCTTCCCGGTATCAATGTGGGTCCGGTGATTCTGGAGCGATGCGAGGTGCGCAAGAACGGCTAGCAGAACCGCGCCGGGGTTGAGTCGCCGTGATACCGCCGCCCGGTAGATGTGATCGAGGACCGGCGAGAATTCCCACACGCTGTCATGCAGAATGAAATCCACAGGCGCGGTTGCGCCGTAGTACTTTTCGAAGTCGCGGACCTGCTCGATGATGGTTACCCACTTCGGAACATCGTCGTAGTCCGGCGGCGGAACGTCTCGCCACACGCTCTCACTGGCGTACCCGATCGCTAGGTGGGATTCGTGGTCGGGCGGAAGCCAATCCTCATCAATCAGATCGGCCGCCCATTCCATCGCCTTGAGGAAGCTGAACCCGTAGCACTTGAGCGCGGCGCCTAGTTGCTCCATCGCGACGTGGCGATCGAAATCATCGGTGGCACGCTGCACAGCTTCATCAGCGGCAGTAAGTAGGCTCAACAGCGTTTCACGGTCTTGTGTGATTACGTCAACTGGTGATACCATTTCTATAGTCCTTCTGGTAGTTGGGCATCTGATCCTTTTGGTCGGGGATCTTGGTTGATGACGCATCGGCGCTGTGTTGTGGGGAAACCTGCGGTGCAGCGCCGTTGCTGTTTCTCGGGGTCATTTCGAGACCTTGGCGCGGCGCCGATAGGTCTTGGGCAGGCACTCAAGTTGTGACGAGTGGAACAATTGTTCCAGCGGATAGCCGAGAATGTTGGGCAGGTGGTCGCGCATCCCCTGCGGAACAAACCCCCTGCCCGAAACAACGTCGCGGAACCGCTGTACGGGCACGCCGCACCGTTCTGCCAGGTCAGGATGGGTGTAGCCGCCACGGCGGATGATGTCGGCGATGGGCTGGCGCGTGTACGCAAGGGTCATGGTGATTCTCCGTTTGTTCATGGTTTTGCTTACCCGTTAATAATACCTGGCTTTCATGGGATTCCCGAACCTTTCTTAAGGCGTCGCAGCACGCTTTCGAATGGTTGACAGAATCTGCGTGAGAAAGTTGATCGCTGCGCCGATTCTGCGGCACGAATGCCCGATTACTTCCGCACTACTGCGTACGAGTGAAGTATTGTCAACCCTATTGACTTCGGACTGTAAGGAATGGTTGACAACTCTCGACCCCGATGTCCCGAATGGCTTAATCCGCTCAGGGAATGAGTTGACAGCGCACTGACGAATTCGGATCACCGCGTCGTCAGGGGTAGTACGGCCCTGGGCGTGGCGCGGGGAGACGTTGCTCCGATCGGGTTGTAACTGGGCCGACTTCGACGTGTCGGACGAGGTCATGGCCGAGGTCGGCTGAGGTACGACCTGAGATACCACCTGGACCGGGCGGGGGAGCATGTTCCCCCGCCCGGAACTGTCGGTGGCCGGTCCTAGACTCCGGCTCGTGACTGCGGCGACGAAGGCTCCCACCGACACTGGACGGGAAAGCAAGCGACTCCTGCTGCTGGACGGGCACTCGCTGGCGTACCGGGCCTTCTTCGCCCTGCCCGCGGAGAACTTCCGCACGGGCACCGGGCAGACCACCAACGCCGTCTACGGCTTCACGTCGATGTTGATCAACCAGCTCCGGGACGAGCAGCCCACGCACCTCGCGGTGGCGTTCGACGTCTCGCGCAAGACCTTCCGGTCGGAGCGCTTCGCGGACTACAAGGCCAACCGCACCACGACGCCGGACGACTTCCGCGGCCAGGTGGACCTCATCAAGGAGGTCCTCAAGGCGCTGAACATCCCGGTGTTCGCGGTCGAGGGCTTCGAGGCGGACGACATCATCGCCACCCTCGCCACCCAGGCCGAGCAGGCCGGGTTCGACGTGCTGATCACCACCGGGGACCGGGACGCGTTCCAGCTGGTCACCGACCACGTCACGGTGCTCTACCCCAAGCGCGGGGTGTCGGACCTGGGTCGGATCGACCCGGCGGAGGTCGACAAGCGCTACGGGCTCACCCCCACCCAGTACCCGGACTTCGCCGCGCTGCGCGGGGACCCCAGCGACAACCTGCCGAACATCCCCGGCGTGGGGGAGAAGACGGCGGCGAAGTGGGTGCGCGAGTTCGGCTCCCTCGGCGAGCTCACCGACCGCGTCGACGAGGTGAAGGGCAAGGCGGGCGAC
>Ga0070671_100005172_pt1 | contig 10388 bp, 12 predicted proteins | sample KBSS73metaG_FD_65341 | JGI IMG/M metagenome (GOLD analysis project Ga0070671, IMG submission 65341) | Switchgrass rhizosphere microbial communities from Kellogg Biological Station, Michigan, USA - KBS S7-3 metaG | ecosystem: Host-associated > Plants > Roots > Rhizosphere > Soil ... | reverse complement strand
TCAGCCTCGGCGCGGTGTTCGCGATCTTCGGCGGCTTCTACTACTGGTTCCCGAAGATGAGCGGCCGCATGTACAATGAGCTGCTCGGCAAGCTGCACTTCTTCCTGATGTTCGTCGGCGTGAACATCGTCTTCTTCCCGATGCATTTCCTCGGGCTCGATGGAATGCCGCGGCGAATTCCGGACTACAGCCCTGCCTTCCGCCATTGGAACGAGATTGCGACCTATGGCTACATGATCACCGTTGCCGGCGTGGCCGTATTCTTCATCAACATCTTCTGGTCGCTCGCCGCGGGCAAGAAGGCTCCGAATAATCCCTGGGGCGAAGGCGCGACGACGCTCGAGTGGACTCTCTCGAGCCCGCCGCCGTTCCACCAATATTCGACGCTTCCGCGCATCGACTAGGGAGCGGACCCGGCGCACCATGACGCGCTTGTCGGTGATTCGACGGGCGCCTCGCACCCCAATTATTTTGGTTGTTGGTTGACCGGTGTTATGGGCAATCCTTCGCCCCCAACGGTGCGATGGAGGTATCATGCCCCAATTCGTGATTGAGCGGGAAATGCCGGGTGTCGGCCAGCTTGGCGCCGATGACCTCAAGTCGGCGTCTCAGACGTCATGCTCGGCTCTCAAGGAGCTTGGACCCCAAATCCAGTGGGTCCACAGCTACGTGACGGACAACAAGATCTATTGCGTCTATCGCGCCCCCAACGAGGAGCTTATTCGCGAGCACGCGCGGCTCGGCGGCTTCCCGGCCAACAAAATCTCGCAGGTGAGGACGACGATCGACCCGACCACCGCCGAGTAAAAGCGGCGCGTGTCGCACGTTTTCGTCTCTTATGCGCGGGCGGACGAGCCACTCGCCAGGCAGATCGCGGACTGCCTCCGGTCCGACGGTTTCCAGGTGTGGCGCGATGACGAATTGCCGGCTCACCGGCCCTACGCCGAAGTCATCGAGGAGCGCATAAACGAGGCCGGGGCAGTCGTCGTGCTATGGTCGGCGGAAGCTGCGAAGTCGCACTGGGTTCGGGCCGAGGCCGACACCGCGCGCGGCGCTGCCACGCTCGTGCAGGCAAGCCTCGACGGAACGGTGCCGCCAATGCCGTTCAACCAGATCCAGTGCGCGGACCTCAATTCATGGGACGGGCAACGGACGGCTCCGGGCTGGCGCAAGCTTCTCGCCAGCGTCAGCGAGCTCGCGGGTACGCCGCAAACCGAAACCAAGCGAGTCACCACGAGCGCGGTGTCGATTTGCGTCCTTCCGTTCCAGAACATGAGCGGCGATTCCGAGCAGGAATATTTCAGTGACGGCATCAGCGAGGACATCACCACCGACCTCTCCCAGGTCTCGGCGCTCGAGGTCATCGCCAGGAACTCCGCGTTCAACTTCAAGGGCCAGTCGGTCAACGTCTGCGACGTGGCCCGAACACTCGGCGTCACGCATGTTCTGGAAGGCAGCGTGCGCAAGGTCGGTGACCGCGTGCGGATCAACGCCCAGCTGATTGATGGGGCCTCGGGCGGCCATGTCTGGGCCGAGCGGTTCGATCGCGATCTCACCGACATCTTCACGATCCAGGACGAGATTTCGAATGCGATCGTGGCCGCGCTGAAGCTCAAGCTGCTGCCCGAGGAGAAGAAAGCGATCACCAAGCGTCGAACGCAAAGCGCGGAGGCCTACAACCTTTACCTGCTTGCCCGGCAATATTGGGTGACCGGGAATCACGGCGACGCGCGGCGTGAAGAGCGGGTGATGCGCATCTGCAGCCGGGCGGTCGAAATCGATCCCAACTATGCCGATGCCTGGGCCTTGCTGGCGATCGCCCAGTCGAGCCTCTGCTACGGCTACGGCAAGGCGATCGACGACGGCTATGCGGCAGCCCACTCCGCACTGGCGATCGACCCGACAATAGCCGAAGCGCATCTGCCAATGATCAAGCGGTTCCAACATCGTCAGCAGCTCGATGCAGCCGCAAGCGAGATGGAGACGGCGATCCAGCTTGGTCCCGATTCATGGGAGGTGAACAAGGAAGCCGGCCGCTTTTACCTCTTTAATCGCGATGTTCCGACAGCGACCAAGCATTTTGAGAAGGCGGCGGAACTGATGGAAGGCGACTTCCATGCCTGGGCAATGCTTTCGACCTGCTACATGGCGCAGGGAAACCGCGCGAAGCTCCAGCACGCAGCGGAAATGATGGTCAAGAAATCGCAGCTGGCCATCAGGGAGGATCCGAGCAATGGCGCCGCGCTAGGCATTGTCGCCGGCGGCTACGCGCTTCTGGGAGAAGAGGAGCGTACCCGCGAGTGGATCGATCGCGCACTTCTGGTCGATCCTGACAATCTCAATATGCGCTATAACTTCGCGTGCATCCTCTCCGCTTTTTTGGGCGACAAGGACGGCGCGATCAAAATGCTGGAGTCGACCATCCCAATGGCCGGCCCGCTACAAGTCCGCATCGCCGTCAGCGATACCGACCTCGATTGCCTGCGGGGTGACCCGCGTTTCGAAAAGATGATGAACGACGCGAAGAAGCGAGTCGGGATTACGGACCCATCTAACGCGGGCGCGCCGCCGGCTTCCGATACGCTCTCGCGATGAGTGCCGATTTCGTTTAACGCCAGCTACGGCCGTTTTGGCCCGTGAAAGCGTACCAGTGCCGCGTCCCGCAACGAAGGCGGAGAGCGAACATGCACAAGCTCATGGCGTTTATCGCGGTTGCAATGCTCGGCGTAGCTTCACCCGCGGCGCAGCAGGCCGACCAGGAAACACAGATAGGCGACGAAATTTACAAGGAGCTCGCCGCCAAGGGCGAGATCATCGTCAAGTCGCCGCTGTACGGGCCGCTCCATCAAACCGCGGGGCCGATCGCCGCGGTGGCCGGCCGGCATTACAACCACCCATTCAAGTTCATTCTCGTGCACGAAGCGCAGCCGAACGCTTTTTCGGTGCCGGGCGGCAATGTGTACGTGGTCGACTCTCTGATGACCTTTGCTCGCAACAAGGAAGAGCTGGCCGGCGTGCTGTGCCATGAAGTCTCGCACACGCTTCACCATGACTCCATGAAGAAGATGAGCCAGGACCGCCGACGTCGGGTCGCTGAAGCCGGGGCACTGATCGTGCTCGGGCCGACGGTCGCTCACGCAATCGCGCTCGATATCCTCGGCGATCTAAGGTCGAACGCTTATTCGCGCACCCAGGAGAGCGCGGCGGACATCACCGGATCGGACGTCTGCGCGCAGGCGGGGTACAATCCCTATGGGATGGTCTGGCTGTTCGAGGATTTCAGGAACGCCGATCCGCGCCAAGTGCCGCAGTTGCTGTCCGACCATCCATCGTTCGACAACCGAATCGAGGCGCTCCTCGCACACTTCCGGAAGAACCCGGCCGTGTTCGGCAGGTTTAGCGCCGACCGCAAGACGGCGCATCCGACCGGTGCGACTAAGGGAGCTTGGGTGGTGTTCGGCAAATAGGGTTGCCATCCGGCGCTACTTCACCCGCGCAACCTTGATGATCTTGATCTGCGGATCGAGCATCTGGCCCTTGAGCGCGCCTTCGCCCTTTGTTGGCGAGACCGGCGCCGTCCAGATTTTCTTCACGACGTCCATCCCCTCGGTCACACGGCCGAAGGCCGCGAAACCCGTCGCGTCGCCACCCGGGCCATTGGCGTCGAGGCCCGGCTGATCCGAGATCATGATGAAGAAGTCGGAGGTCGCCGTTCCAGCCCCCCGATTGGCGAGGGAGATCGCGCCGGCAACATTGTGAAGGCCGGTCTGAGTGGTCGGCTCATGCGCGATTGGCGCATAGAGCTTGCGCGCATCGGTCGTGATGCCGCCCTGGATCAACCCGCCGTCAGCGCCGTTCGCGTCGGGCATGTGCATTGCCCGGTAGAAAAATTGCCCGTCGTAGCGGTGCGTATCGACATAATGGAGGAAGTTGGCGGTCGTTACCGGAGCATGGCCGCGGTCCAGCGTGACGACAATTCGCCCAAGGCTGGTGTCGATCGCGACCGGGACGAGGTCCTCCGTTGAGGCAGGTTGCGCCGGCGGCGCGGCCGTCTGGGCTAAAGCGGGAACGGCTGCGAAGAGGCTGAGAAGCAAGGCGATTCGGGTCATGGCCGGGCTCTAGCCGAAGCGGGTGCCGGTTGGGAGCCGCAGGTTACGTGAAAACCCTTGCAGACTTTCGCTTTAGGCCCGGCGAATGTCCGCGGATGAAGATGGCCCTACTCTCGCTCGCTTGTCTCACCGCGGGCATTTCCACGCCAGCGCAGGCGCAGCAGGTCGACCGCGCCGGGCGCCCGGTCCTCGACGTCGCACGACAGCTCAAGAACGGCGAGTTTGTCTGGGCGCCCGAGCTCGGCGCTACGGGGCCTGTGCTCCTTGTCGTTAATCTCGAATCCCAACGGGCGGTCCTGTTCCGCGACGGAGTTCCGATCGGCGCGACGACGGTCTCGTCGGGAGCGAAGGGCCACGAGACCCCGACCGGCGTCTTCACAATCCTGCAGAAGAACAAGGAGCATTATTCCAAGACCTACAACAACGCGCCAATGCCGAACATGCAGCGGCTGACATGGAAGGGAATCGCGCTCCACGCCGGCAAGCTGCCGGGATATCCGGCGTCGCACGGCTGCATCCGCCTGCCGCACGCTTTTTCGAGCCTGCTGTTCGGAGCGACCGACCTGGGCATGACCGTGGTGATCACCGAATTACCTACGCTCCCGAATGCGTCCGGCGCTCCTGCCATCGCGAGAGCAGCGGAGCCGTCCGGCCCACCCCTGACGCAAGCTGTTTACCAATGGCATCCCGAGCGCGCCGCGGCATCCGATGGCTCAATCATATCGGTCATTGTCAGCGCTGCTGATCACAAGGCTGTCGTCATGCAGGGCGACGTCGAAATCGGCAGCGCACCGGTCCGTGTCGCGGGCGAAGTGACGCCGATGGCCTATGTGCTTCGCGCATCGGACGCGACCGGGCAGCATTGGCTGAAGCTTCAATATGCCGGCTCAGGCCAGGGCATGGAGGTCGGGCAGGACGAGGGGAAGAGGTTCGAGGCGCCGGCGCAATTTCGCCGCGACCTGATGACGATGCTCCGCCCGGGAAGCGTCGTGATCATCACCCCGCAGTCGCTCAGTTCCGGCAGCACCGGGAGGTCCCAAGAGGTCATCGAGACGGATCCGGCGCGCTAAGTCCAAGCCATGCCGACGGCAAAGGCTTTTCCTCTTATCTCCAACTCCTTATAGCCGCGCCCATGCCCACCCTGGAGCTGAGCAATCCAGCCGCGCTGCCGGCCGACTGGCGCGATTTCGTCGCGCTGACCAAGCCACGCGTCATGAGCCTTGTGGTTTTCACCGGCCTGTGCGGCCTGCTCGTCGCTCCGGTGCAGCTGCCGCTGGTTCTCGGCTTTACCGCGATCCTCTGCATCGCCCTCGGGGCCGGCGCATGCGGAGCGCTCAATCAATGGTACGAGGCCGAGATTGACGGCAAGATGCGGCGTACGGCCAAGCGCCCGCTGCCCGCCGGTCGAATGGACCGCCAGTCAGCGCTGCACTTCGGGATCGGCTTGGGCATCTTTTCGGTGTTGCTGATGGGGCTGGCGACCAACTGGTTTGCCGCCGCGCTGCTCGCCGCATCGATTCTGTTCTACGTCCTGATCTACACGGTGTGGCTGAAGCCACGCACCGCCCAGAATATCGTAATTGGCGGTGCGGCAGGAGCATTCCCGCCCGTGATCGGCTGGGTTGCCGCGACCGGCCACGTCGCGACGTTGCCGCTGCTGCTCTTTGCCATCATCTTTCTGTGGACGCCGCCGCATTTCTGGGCCCTGTCGCTGTTCGTGCGGTCCGATTATGCGGCCGCCGGGATCCCAATGCTTCCGGTCGTTGCGGGCGTTCAAAGCACGCGCCGCCACATCTTCCTATACAGCGTGCCGATGGCCGCCGCGGCCGTCGCGCCCTGGTGGCTTGGCCTGACCGGCCCGGTCTATGGATTGTGCGCGGCTGTCCTCAACATCGTCTTCCTGGTGCTCGCGGCACGCGTAGCGACCAATCGCGCCACCGATCCGAAAGCGATGGAAGCCGAGAAGCATCTCTTCGCTTATTCCGTCTTCTACCTGTTCGCGCTCTTCACCGTCTTGGTCGCGGATCGCTTCCTGCCATGGTGAACTCCGAAGACGAGATCATCCGCAAGCGGCAGCGCGAGCGCGCGCGGGTCATGGCGCTGCTGCTGGGCGCGTTCGTCGTGCTCTTGTTCTTCATCACCATCGCCAAGACGGGGATGAACTGGTGAACGCAATCGCCCAGAAGAACCGGCGGACGGCTCTATGGATGGCGCTGCTGGTGGCCGCGATGGTCGGCCTCGCCTTCGCTTCGCCGCCGATCTACCGCACCTTCTGCTCGCTGACCGGCTTCGGAGGGACGCCACTTAGGGCCGAGCGGGCGCCCGGTGCCGCCGCCGGCCAGGTCAGCGTTCGCTTCGATGCCAACGTCCATCCCGGACTGCCGTGGCGGTTCGAGGCCGAGCAGACCACTGTCGACGTCAAGCCGGGCGCGCAGACCAAGATCTTCTATCGCGCCCAGAACCTCAGCGCGCGCGACTGGACCGGGCAGGCCGCCTACAATGTCTCGCCCGACCAGGCCGGCAAATATTTCAAGAAGATCGCCTGCTTCTGCTTCACCGAGCAGACGCTGAAGGCCGGCGAAAAGGTCGACATGCCCGTGGTCTTTTTTGTCGATCCCAAGATCAAGCAGGACCCCGACACCAAGGACATCGACCAGATTACCTTGAGCTATACATTTTACCCTGTGGAAACCGGGACAGCGGCCCGCTAGAGGCCGAGCAACGACGAAGAGGGAAGCTTCACAACATGGCCGCCACGAAGAACCATGACTATCATCTGGTCGACCCCGATCCTTGGCCGATCATCGGCGCGGTCTGCGGTGGCCTCCTGTTCAGCGGCCTCGTTATGTGGTGGCACGACAACGCCTACGGCAAGTTCGTGTTTGGCCTCGGCGTCGTCGGCGTGCTGGTCACCATGTACAATTGGTGGTCGAACACCATTCGCGAAGCCCACACCGGCTATCACACGCCGGTCGTCCAGCTTCACCTGCGCTACGGGATGATCCTGTTCATCGCCTCGGAGGTGATGTTCTTCCTCGCCTGGTTCTGGGCCTTTTTCGACAGCGCGCTCTTTCCGTCAGCGGTCGACGCAGTCGGCGGCGTCTGGCCGCCCAAGGGCACCGAGGTGCTCGACCCGTGGGGCTTCCCGCTGCTCAACACCATGATCCTCTTGTGCTCAGGAACGACGGTGACCTGGGCGCACCATTCACTGATCCATGGCAATAGGGACGGGCTCAAGCTCGGGCTGTGGCTGACAATCCTGCTCGGCCTGACCTTCACGAGCGTCCAGGCTTATGAATATGCCCACGCGCCATTCGCCTTCAAAGGCAGCATCTATGGCTCCACCTTCTTCATGGCGACCGGCTTCCACGGCTTCCACGTCATCGTCGGAACGATCTTCCTGACCATCTGCCTGATCCGCTCCTACAAGGGCGACTTCACGCCGCGTCAGCACTTCGGCTTCGAGGCTGCGGCCTGGTACTGGCATTTCGTCGACGTCGTGTGGCTGTTCCTCTTCACGTCGATCTACGTATGGGGCGGCTGGGGCGCGCCTCACGCGGGGTGAACCCGGCACTCTCGTCGGCGGTCGCGGGCCGCTGCCCGCGCTGTGCGAAAGGGCCGCTGTTTTCGGGCTGGGTGACGTTTGCGCCGCGCTGTTCGACTTGCGATCTCAACTTCGCGGACTTCAACGTCGGTGACGGGCCGGCCGCCTTCCTGATCTTCATCGTCGGGACTATCACTGTCGTCGGCGCGCTCGTGGTGGATGGGATGTTTTCTCCACCCTGGTGGGTCCATCTAGTGTGGATTCCCGTCGCCGCAGGTCTGACGATCGGTGGATTGCGCGTTTCCAAGGCGTGGCTCCTTGGCCAGGAATTTCGCCACCGGGCGCGCGAAGGGCGGATCGCCAAATGACCCGCAAGCTCCCGATCATTCCGACGATAATTGTCCTTTTGGCCGTGGCGACAATGACCGGGCTCGGGGTCTGGCAGCTGCAGCGGGCGAAGTGGAAGGACGGCCTACTCGCGCAATACGCTAAGGCAGAAAAGCTGCCGCCGGTCACCTTTCCGACCGTGCCGCTCCGCAATGACCAGCTGCCTTTGTTCCGCAATGCCACGGGCCTGTGCCAGCGGGTGGTCGGCCATCGCACGCAAGCCGGCGAAAACCGTGCTGGGGAGCCCGGCTTCGCACATATCCTCGATTGCACGACGGGCGCTGAAGGCCCGGGCATGAGCGTGGAGGTCGGCTGGTCGAAGAACCCGAACGTGAGAGTGACCTGGCCCGGCGGCCTCGTCAGCGGGATCATCGCGCCGGATCGGCGTGCCCGCATGCGGCTCGTCGCGGCGAGCGCGCCGGACGGTCTCGAGCCGAGCGCGCCGCCCTCGCTTTCGTCCATCCCCAACAACCATCGAAGCTATGCGCTGCAATGGTTCGCCTTCGCGGGAATCGCGCTCGTGATCTATGCGTTGGCGGTTCGGAAGCGTTGGGACGAGAATCCATCGAAATGATGCAACTTACCACGCTCACCAACGGTCTTCGCGTCGCAAGCCGGCCGATGCAGAGCGTCGAGACGATCGCCGTCGGGCTCTACGCCGCGACAGGATCACGTAACGAGCCAGCGTCTCTCAACGGCGTCGCACACCTGTTCGAGCATATGGTGTTCAAGGGTGCCGGTGGCCGCTCGGCACGCGAGATCAGCGAGCTGGTCGAGGACGTCGGCGGAGATCTCAACGCCTCCACCGACCGCGAGCTGACCGCCTTCTATCTGAGCCTGCTTGCGCCGGACCTGGAGCTCGGGGTGAAGCTGTTGGCCGACCTCATCCAGCGCCCGCATTTTGAAGCCGCGCATCTGGAGCTCGAAAAGAAGGTCGTCCTTCAGGAGCTGGCCGAGGCGCAGGACACGGCGTCCGACATAGTTTTCGATTTGCTTCAAGAAGCCGCCTTCCGCGACCAGCCGCTTGGGCGGTCGGTGTTAGGCGACGAACAGACCATTCGCGCCGTCAGAATCGACGATCTGCACGGCTGGCTGGAATCGCAATATGCACCCGCGTCGCTGGTGCTCGTTGGTGCCGGCAAACTCGAGCATAAGCGGTTAGTCGATCTCGCCGAAGCGGCGTTTGGCGCGATGGTGCCAAGGGCCGCACCGGCTCAGCCGCCCGCCAGCTTTACGGGGGGAAGCTGCTTTGGACGGCGCAAGAGCAGTCAGGCCCATATCGCGATCGCCATGCCGGCGCCGCAATGGGGCGCGGCTGACGCTTTTGCCTCCCAGATGTTTGCCGATGTGGTGGGCGCCGGGTCATCCTCGCGGCTCTTCCAGCAGCTGCGCGAGGAGCAGGGATTGGCCTATTCGGTCGCCAGCGGCGCCCAGAATTATGCCGATTCCGGCCTGTTCTGGACCTATGTCGCAAGCGATCGCGCCGACGCGGGCCTAGTCCACCGCGAAATCGAGCGAGTCATCGCGGAAACGTCGGCGGGCCTCGAGCAGCGCGAGCTCGAACGCGCAAGGGCGCTCGCCAAGGCCGGCATGATGATGAGCCTCGAAAGCTGCTGGGGCCAGGCGAGCTACCTCGCGACACGGCTGATCCGCGATGGAGCGCTGATCGAGCCGGCGGAGATCGTCGCGCGCCTCGACCGCGTTACGCTCAACGAAGTGCGGGCGGTGGGAATGCAGATGCTCGCCGGGCCGCGCGCCATTGCAAGCGTCGGCGCCAAGCTCGCGCTGGCGGCGTGAACGACCTCACGACGATCGCCGCCGAACCCTGGGCCGACTGGGGCCTGATGGATTGCGGCAATGGCCAGAAGCTCGAGCGCTACGGCAGCTTCAAAGTGGTTCGGCCCGAGCCGCAAGCAATGTGGGCTCCAGCCCGCGCCGATTGGGATCCAGACGCAACCTTTGTGCCCGGCAGCGACGAGGAAGGCGGCGGCCGCTGGGTCCAGCACCGACCGATGCCAAAGCAGTGGGAATTGTCGCGCGACGCGGTCAGGTTCAATGCCTCGCTGACGCCCTTCCGTCACCTCGGCTTCTTCCCCGACATGGCGCCGCAGTGGGACTGGATGCGTGAGCGCTCAGCGGGCGCCGATGTCATGAACCTGTTCGGCTACACCGGCGTCGGCAGTCTGCTCCTCAGCGACGCCGGCGCTAAGCTGGTCCACGTCGATGCGTCGAAAAAGTCGGTCGAGGGCGGCAGGGAGAATGCTCGGCTGTCGGGGTTCGAAGACAGGCCGATCCGCTGGATCGTCGACGACGCGAGCAAGTTCACCGCACGCGAGGTGCGGCGCGGC
>Ga0070671_100005170_pt1 | contig 10388 bp, 10 predicted proteins | sample KBSS73metaG_FD_65341 | JGI IMG/M metagenome (GOLD analysis project Ga0070671, IMG submission 65341) | Switchgrass rhizosphere microbial communities from Kellogg Biological Station, Michigan, USA - KBS S7-3 metaG | ecosystem: Host-associated > Plants > Roots > Rhizosphere > Soil ... | reverse complement strand
GTGATCCCGCTGCTCCTGGTGTTCAGGAGCCCTTCCGGCAAGCGCGCAGCGCCGCCGATGGCTGCGGTGGCGGAATAGACCCTAAACCTGCTTCGCCGCAGGGCGACTGGAGCCATCCTATTCGCTTAAGGCGTTGCGCTCGCACCAGGCGTTGATCTCCGACGGTTCCATGCGCTCGCCGTTCGCGCCCTCGATATAAAGAACATGCAGGCCCCAACCGGGATTCCGGTAAATCGCGAGTGCCCTCTTCAGCGCACTCTCCTTGTTCGGATGAGGTTTTTTCTCATAAAACCGCACCGGCGGTTTGACCTCATGTTCGACATACAGCTTCCAGATCACAGCACCGCACCCAACTTCACCGATGGAAGAATCGTAGCCGCAACGCCGCGGCCTCGCTAGTCCTTAGCAGCCCAATGCCACGTTCACGTGAGTCGCGGCTCGACTCCAACAATTGGCGCCCCTATTTAAGAGACTGGTGTCCGCGTTGAAAGAGTGATCTCCGTGTTGCGTGAGAGTGGTGGCATATTGGCTGTCCGTTGCCTGCACTGCAGGCATGAGGCCAGACTGTCCCGGCAAGCCTTGGCCCGCTTCGGCCTCAAGCCCGACGCCCCGATCAGCACCTTCGTCAAACGCCTGCGCTGCAGTGAGTGCGGCAGCGGCAGCGTCATGGCCAAACGAATTGCCGCGCCGGTCGCTGCGCAGAGCCGCCAGAAACGCCGGGCCTGAAGAAGCTACTCTCTGTGGATGAGTTGAATAAAACGCCCTGGGTGATGGAAACAAACATCTAGCAAGTTCGGCGCGAATATCTCGCCTAAATATCGTTTCAGGCAACTTGACCTTACCGGGCAGCGCCAATCCTTTACCACGACAATGGGTTCGTCTAGGTTCCGGTGAGAAGCTGAGAGAGCGTCATGTCTCGCCTCGCGCTCATTCTTACCGCCGCCGCAGCCGCAATGGGGTCAGTGCTCGCGGGTTGCTCCGACTCTTCTTTGTCCTTGCCCGAGTGGCAGGCGCCAAAGCAGTCAGCCCCGGCGCCGCAGACTTTGCATTTCCAGTCCGATCCCCCGGGCGCCAATGTGCGTACCGCCAACGGACAAACCTGTCAGACGCCGTGCTCGCTCGCGGTATCGTCTGAAAGCCAACCGATCACCTTCGAGAAGGACGGTTTCACCCCACAGACCATTCAGGTTGCCGTCGCGGAGCAAACGGCGCGTTCTCCTTTCTCAAAAGACCTGCCGCCGGCCTTGAGTCCCAATCCCGTGGAGGTGGCGCTGCAAGCGGACCCCAAACAGACAAAAAAGCCCACTGAGCACAAGGCCGCGGTTCACACCGCTCATCGGCAGACGCCAAATTCCCCGGCGCGCAGGTCTGCGGCGGTGAAGCCGCCGCAGCAGCAATGAGCCTGACTGACGAAGCGCGCCGGCGCGGCATTCACGTCTGGACAACAGTCCGATAGTATCTGGTGGGTCGTGTGGTGCCCTTCCTTCGGGGGAAGGCATTGGCGAACCGTCAGCACAGGACATCTTTTGGGCTCCGATCTCTACTCTTCCCGGCCATCCGGAGAGCGCCCGCCATGCTCAGATACGCAATCGTCTTGCAAGTGGCCGTAGTGGCGACAGCGGCCTTCTCGGCCCCGGCTGTCCAGCCGGCCACAAGTCACAAAATGTCGACCGCGGAGGCGATCAACGCCTGCAGGGCCGAATTGGGCAAGCATGGAAAGTATCTGCAGGTGAAGAGATGCGTGGCCCAAAAGAAGATGTCGACAACACAGGCGATCAATGCTTGCCGCGACGAGTTGGGCAAGCATGCGAAGTATCTGGCCGTGAGAAAATGTGCGCTACAGAAAATGAAGGACGGATAACGTATGCCGTCACGATCGCTGCCAAGAACGGCACGGCGTTGTTCACGCTCGATCGTGAGGGTCTGGACGGCAAGCCGGCTCTGTGTCGTCACTGCCAGGCAGGCGCCGGGCGATTTGCCGACGCACCGGCTTTCAGTCTTCAGCTAACGCCTCAATCGCCTTGAGGCCCGCGGCGCGTGATCGGGCGGTTGCGGACGGATACGCTCCTCTGCCATCTCCTGCGCTCGGGCCTCAATATCATCATCTTTTTCCTTTGAGACCGTCGGGCAAAGCGCTAAATCAGCAACAAGCGTGAGCAGCGGGACGTCTTGGCGGCGGCATTCGACCGCTTCGAGTAACAGGCCATGCACAGAAAGATCGGTGTGCCGGCGCTCTGGTGGATGGCTCCGGGCAGCCGTCGTGTGGAAATGGCCCCAGGCAAGGCAGGTCGGTCCATGGCGAGGCTATTCGTTTTATTCATCATCATGCCGCTGCTTGCGGTGCCGGCGTACGCGGCGCAATGCGGCGGTGATTTCAACGGCTTTCTCGCCGCCATTGCGCGGGATGCTCAAGCCCAGGGCATCTCCCGGAACGTGATCGACAGCGCGTTCGCCGGCCTGACTATCGATCCGGCGGTGCTGGCTTTCGACCGGCGCCAGCACGGCACCTTTCAGCAAAGCTTCGAGCGCTACGCCTCAACCCGCGTCACCGCACCGCGCATCAAGCGGGCCAAAGGCCTCATGGCGCGTCACGCTCAATTGCTCTCGCGCATCGAACACCAATTCGGGGTGCCGGCAACGCTGATCATGGCGATCTGGACGATGGAAACGGACAACGGGACCGGCGACATGGGCAAGCTGCCGGTGGTCCGCACGCTCGCGACACTCGCGCATGATTGCCGCCGCACCGAGCTGTTCCAGGGCGAGCTCATTGCCGCATTGCACATCCTCCAGCGGGGCGATCTGCCGCTCGGCGACTTGGTCGGCGCCTATGCCGGCGAGATCGGGCAGACCCAGTTCCTGCCCTCGTCCTACATCAAGTACGGCGTTGACTATGACGGCAATGGGCGCGTCGATCTCCGCCATAGCGTGCCGGATGTGCTGGCCTCGACCGCCAATCTGCTCAAGGTCAATGGCTGGCGCGCCGGGGCGCCGTTCGGTCCGGGCACGCAGAATTTTGAGGTGATGCACGAGTGGAATCACGCGGAAATCTACCGCAAGGCTTTGGTGCTGTTCTCAGATCAGCTGCGGCAATAGTCCTGATAACAAATGCGGCAGAGCGCCGGTCATTGCCGCCGAACGGCAGGGCCACAGGTGAGGAAACAAAACCGTGAAGCTGAATTCGTCGATCTCCGCCGTTGTCACCGGCGGCGCGTCCGGCCTCGGCGCGGCGACCGCCCGGATGCTGGCGTCGCATGGGGTCAAGGTCGCGCTCTTCGATCTCAACGCTGATCTTGGCGAACCTCTGGCCGCGGAAATCGGCGGAGTATTCTGTCAGGTCAACGTGACCTCGACGCCGGAAGTCGATGCCGCATTTGCGAAGTCGCGCGCCGCGATCGGACAGGAACGCATCCTGGTCAATTGCGCCGGTGTCGGCGGCTCGGTGAAGACGGTCTCGCGCGACAAGCAGACCCGCGAGATCAAGGAGTATCCGCTCGACAATTTCGAACGCATCATTCAGGTCAATCTGATCGGCACCTTTCGTTGCATCACCAAGAGCGCGGCCGGCATGTTGACACTCGACGTCTTGCCGGATGGCGATCGCGGCGCGATCGTCAATACCGCCTCTGTCGCCGCGGAAGACGGCCAGATCGGACAGGCCGCCTACACCGCCTCGAAGGCCGGCATTGTCGGACTGACGCTGACCGTCGCCCGCGATCTTTCTAGCGAGGCCATTCGCGTCAACACCATCTTGCCGGGCATCTTCGACACGCCGTTGTTGCAGCGGGCGCCCGACCGGGTGAAGGAGGCTCTGGCGGCGCAAGTGCCGTTCCCGCGCCGGCTCGGCCAGCCGGAGGAATACGCGCAACTCGCCTACACGATGATAACGAACGGCTATTTCAACGGCGAGGATGTGCGCCTTGACGGGGCCATCCGCATGACGCCACGTTGATCGCCGAACAGAAAACGATGACCTCCGAGCAAAGGACCGGGACATGGTGGATGCACTGATTATCGATGCGTGCCGAACGCCGCGCGGCGTCGGCAAGGCCGGCAAGGGCGCGCTCTCGGACATCCACCCACAGCACCTCGGGGCGACCGTTCTGAGCGCGCTTCGCGAGCGCACCGGCATCGACACCGCCGAGGTCGACGACATCATTTGGGGCACCAGCGCCCAGGTTGGCGAGCAGACCGGCGACATCGGCCGCATGTCGGCGCTGGACGCAGGCTATGACGTGCGGGCGAGCGGCGTCACGCTCGATCGCTTCTGCGGATCGGGCATCACCAGCGTCAACCTGGCTGCGGCCTCGATCATGTCGGGTGCGGAGGATCTCGTGATCGCCGGCGGCACTGAAAAGATGTCGATGGCGACGCGGCGCGGCGACGGCCCGTTGATGATGGACTCGGGCAATCTGCGGCTCCGTGCCAGGCATCCGCAGTCGCACCAGGGCGTCTGCGCCGACGCCATCGCGACACTTGAAGGCATCAGCAGAGAAGACACCGACCAATTGTCGCTCGTAAGCCAGCAGCGGGCCGCGGCCGCGATCGCCAATGGTCATTTCAGCAAGAGCCTGGTGCCGGTGTTTCACGAGGACGGCAGATTGGCGCTCGACAAAGAGGAGTATCCGCGCCCGCAGACAACGCTGGAGGGCCTAGCGGCACTCAAGCCGGCCTTCCCGGCCGTCGCGGATTATCCGCTCGACGACAAGGGCACCACCTATCGGCGGCTCATTCTGCAAAAATATCCCGATCTCGAAATCGACCACATTCATCATGCCGGCAATTCTTCGGGGATTGTCGACGGATCGGCGGCAATTCTCCTGGCCTCGCCGAGCTACGCCAAGAAGCGCGGCCTCAAGCCGCGCGCCAAGGTCGTCGCCATGGCGAATATGGGCGATTCACCGACGCTGATGCTGAACGCGCCGGTGCCCGCCACGCGCAAGGTGCTCGCCAAGGCCGGGCTAAGCATCGACGATATCGATCTGTTCGAGATCAACGAGGCATTCGCCGTCGTCGCCGAGAAGTATATACGCGACCTCAAACTCGACCGCGACAAGGTCAACGTCAATGGCGGCTCGATCGCGCTTGGCCACCCGATCGGCGCGACCGGCTCGATCCTGATCGGCACGCTGGTTGACGAACTCGAACGGCGCGGCCTGCGCCGCGGCCTTGCCACGATGTGCGCCGCCGGCGGCATGGCGCCAGCCATCATCATCGAGCGAATCTAGTGCATTTTCTGATGAATTGAATCGCGCCTCTCCCCGTCTTTGCCGGGCTTGACCCGGCAATCCATGCTGCGCCGCCAATCAGCATGGATGCGCGGTCAAGCCCGCGCATGACGATGGAATGAATGTCTCTACATGACCGCAGTTTTGCCCTGGCGTTCACGCGCACGCGGATTCTCTTTGAACGCGTCGAGACGCCCGCAGGGCGTAAGGCCCACTGCGGCGGCAGAGGCGCGCTGCGGTCCAGCTAAACGAAATTGTGCAGGAAGCGCTTCGATTGGATCAACGCCCGCTTGCGGTCATCGAGCGTGGCTTCGTAGGCGGCGTCTTCCACCTCGATGCAAACCGGTCCGGCGTAGCGTATGTGCGTGAGCATGGCGAAGAAGCTCGGCCAGTCGACGTCGCCCATGCCGGGCAGCTTCGGGCTGTTCCAGCCGAAATCCATGATGCCGGTCTCGTCGAGATGCGCGCGCCATATCTTCAGGTCCTTGGCGTGGACGTGAAAGATGCGTTCGCGGAATTCCTCGATCGGCTTGATATGGTCCATGAACTGCCAGACGAGGTGCGAGGGATCGTAGTTGAGCCCGAAGCTCGCCGACGGAATACGCCGGAACATCTCCCGCCAGATCTTTGGTGAGATGGCGAGGTTCTTGCCGCCGGGCCACTCGTCCTTGGAAAAGAGCATCGGACAATTTTCGATGGCGATCTTCACGCCGTTGCTTTCGGCAAAGCGGACGATGTCCGGCCAGCGCTCGTCGAAGACGCTCCAGTTGTCGGCGATCGATCGCGTGTGGTCCCGGCCGATGAAAGTGTTGACGAGCTTTGTACCCAGAACGTCCGACGCGCGGATGACCTTCTTGATGTGCTCGATGTAGACGGCCGCTTCCTTCTCGTCGCTGCACAGCGGGTTGGGGTAGTAACCAAGCGCCGAAAGGGTGACGCCGTGCTTTTTGAGCAGGCCCCTCACCTTCTCCGCCTCCTTCTCGCCGAAGTCGGTCACGTTGATATGGGTGACGCCGGCGTAGCGGCGCTCAGCCGCGCCGACCGGCCAGCACATCGCCTCCACCGTGTCGAATCCCTGCCCGGCCGCGAACGCGAGCACCTCCTCGAAATTCAGATCGGGCAGAATGGCGCTGACAAAGCCCAGTTGCATCTCAAGCTCCCTTCAGGCCGGATACCCAGCTGTTGGTGCGGTGGCTCTTCAGGATGGCTTCGCAAAGGACGACTTCGCGATGTCCATCTTCGAACGTGGCGTACAACGGCGCCGCCGAGGGTTTCCCCGCCTGCACGTCCTGATAGACCGCGCGATAAAGCTGCTTGAACGTATCAGGAAAACCCTCCTGGTGGCCGCCCGGATAGTTCGCAAACGGCCGCACCTCCTCGTGCATGAGCGACGGATCGGTCATGAGCAGCGCGTTTGGCGCAGTGCGGTCGCCGATCCAGAGTTCCTGCGGCGATTCACTGTTCCACGCCAGCGATTTTTTCGTTCCGGAAATCTCGAAGCGGATGCAGTTCTTGCGGCCGGCGGCGATCTGGGAAACAGTCAGCGCGCCGCGCTCGCCGCCGGCGAATTTCAGCAGAATCGCGCCGTAGTCCTCGGTCTCAACAGGGACGTCCCGCATTGCGCGTTCGCCCGATTGCAGCTTGCCGGCGAACGCTTCCGTGCCTGCGTCCACGGGCCGGCGGCGGACTGAGTGGAGCGTCCACAGATCGGCCAAGAGCGAATCGATATGGAGGCCGGTGATGAAGCCGACGAGATCGAGCCAGTGCGTGCCGATGTCCCCGACGGCGCGCAAGGCACCGCCTTCGCCCGCTTCGACACGCCAGTTGTAGTCCGTCGGCAGGAGCAACCAATCCTGCAGATAGCTGCCGGTGACGTGGAGAATGTCGCCGATCTCGCCGGCGCGGATCATCGCGCGCGCCTGCAGGCAGAGCGGATAGAAGCGAATGTTGTAGTTGACCGCCGTTACGAGATCCGCATGGGCTTTGGCTGCCTGCACCAACTCGAAGGCTTCGGCAGCGGTCATTGCCAGCGGCTTCTCGCAGACGACATGCTTGCCGGCGTCGAGACACGCGAGTACCTGCGCGCGATGAAAGCGGTTCGGCGAGGCGACATGGACCACGTCCATGTCGCGGTCTTCCAGCAACTCCTTCAGGTCGGCGTAGCCGCGGGACAGGCCGAGATTTGCCGCCGCGCTTCGCGATTTTTCCGCAGACGAACCGAGAATACCCGCTACGCGAATGCCGAGGCGGCGCAGCGCCTCGACGTGGACCGGACCGATGAAGCCGGTGCCGACGACCGCCGCAGAAATTTCGTGAAACGGTTTCATGCGGCGCCGTCCCTTTCCAGCACATCCGCAAATGGAAAGCGCGCCTGACCGGAGGAAAGAGGCATTGCGTTCAGCTTAGCCGACCTTGATGTGGCTCGGTTTGAGATATTCGAAAACGGCTGCGCATGAAAGTTCAAAGCCGAAGCCGCGTCTTCCAACGAGCACATACTACAATCTCACTCCTTCTCGATACATACAGTATCTTCGCAGCAGCCCGTCGTCCGCGAGGAGGTATAAGAACCGAGCACGCTTGTATCGAGGGTCGCGGCCGATATCATGCGCGACTATGGCCGATGGTCTGATCTACTGCGTCGATGGTGGCGGCACGAAGAGTCGCGCGCGGCTCGTCGATGCCGCGGGTACAAGCTTGGCGGAGAGCGAGAGCGGGCCCTGCAATCCAAGCACCGGTTTCGATCGCGCAGTTGCGACATTCAGCGCGCTGTGGCGGCATTGCGCGACTGCGGCCGGACTGGACCCGGGCAAATCGGGCGGCATCGTGTTGTCGATCGGCGCGGCTGGTTTCACCGTCCCGGCCGCGCGCAGCAGGTTCCTGGCGGCCGTCCCGCGGTTCGCCAAAACAGTGACTTCGACTGACGGCTACGCGGCGCTGATCGGAGCCGGTGGCGGCAAGCCGTGTGGACTGATCAACATCGGCACCGGAATCGCCGGCCACCGGCTATGGCCCAACGGCGTGTCCGTGCAGCGCGATGCTTGGGGCTGGATCGGCGGCGACCGCGGCAGCGGCGCCTGGCTCGGCCAAAAGGCGCTGCGCCATACTCTCTCGGCCCTGGACGGCATCGTTCCGCCGGACGGTCTCAGCGAGCGCGTGCTGGCGAGCGCAGGCGGCCGTGTGCGGCTTGCCGAGGCCCTCGCAGGCATGACGCCCGATGGGCTCGCGGCGCTGGCGCCGTTCGTGCTTGCGGCCGCCGACGATGGCGTGCCGCGCGCCATCGCGATTCGTCGCCGCGCCGTCGAGCACTTGACGGATTTGGCGCGCGTGCTCGACATCGGCGATGGCGATACGCTCTATGCCGTCGGCGGCCTCGCCGACCTATTCGCGCCCTGCGTCGGCAAGCGCCTCGGCCATGCCTTTGCTCGTCCCGAGGCCGACGCGATGCACGGCTGTTACCTCCTCGCGGCCGGCCGCGCGCCGGTGGAACGGGTCATCGGCGAGGATGTGCCATGAGGAGCCGCACGATTTCGGGAGGCGTAACCTGATTGCCGAGTTCTCATTATGAGCGTGCCGGCAGAGCCGCGGGGTTCCATTCTCACTCCGGCGGGCTGGATGCGCGGCCGCGTGCGCATCAAGGACGGCCTGATCGCCGGGATTGAGGGTGAATTGCTGGGTCCGGATGCGGCGCCCGAGAGTCCCTTCATCGTGCCGGGCTTCATCGATCTCCACGTCCACGGCGGCCTTGGCGGCGAATGCATGGCGGGCGAAGCCGGCGTGCGCCGGACCTTGAGGTATCACGCCGCCCACGGGACCGTGGCCCTGGCGCCGACGACTGTCACCGCGCCGGTTGCGCAGATCGAATCCGCCTTGGCCGATATCGCCGCCGCACATGCGAAGCCTCGCGTTGGCGAAGCCGCGGTGTTGGGCGCGCATCTCGAGGGGCCGTTCATCAATCCCGATCGTCTCGGCGCTCAGCCCCCTTTCGCGCGGCCGGGCGATGCGTCGTTGGCCGTGAAATGGACAGAGCGCTTTCCGATCGTCATTGCGACAGTCGCGCCCGAAATTGCCGGCGGGCTGGACGTGTTCCGGGTTTTCGCCGAGCGCGGCTGCCGCCCGCAGGCCGGACACACCTTGGCGTCGTTCGACCAAATCGGCACCGCCTTCGCCTGCGGCTGCACCGGCTTTACGCATCTTTTCAATGCGATGTCGGGGGCTCATCATCGCGAGCCGGGAGCCGCTGCCTGGGCGCTGGCCCGCGCCGAATACGCTGAAATCGTTTGCGACTTCAATCACGTCCATCCGGCGATGATCCTCGCTGCGCGCCGTTCGATCCCCAAGCTCTATACGGTGACCGACGCCTCCGCCGCCGCCGGAATGCCCGACGGCGAATACGCACTTGGCGACCGCAAGGTGTTCAAGCGCGGGCTAAGAGTGACCCTCGAGGACAACGAGACCCTGGCGAGCAGTGCCATCAACATGGCCGACGCGGTGCGCAATCTCGTTTCGATCGGTGTTCCGCTGGCCGAAGCTGTGGCGATGGCCTCGACGCGGCCGGCCGAGTATCTCGGCCGCACCGATCTGGGCCGCATTGTTCCGGGCGCTCGCGCCTCGATGGTACAGCTCGATGTGAAACTAAAGGTCGAAGGTGTGTGGATCGACGGCGCGGAGATTGGTGCCGAAGCTTGAGGGCGAAGTGCGGCGACCCGCGCGGATCATGTCCGTTGACAATAAGCCGGATAGTCAAATAAGCCTTTATTTTCCGTGCCTCGTGGCGCTTGTCCAACGCGTGAATCGCCCAAAAGCGATCAGCCAAGGGAGGAAGAAGATGAAGACGTTACCCGCTTACGCTTGCCTCGCGTTTGGCGCGATCCTGGCCGTTCCGTCGGGCCAGGCCGTCGCCGCGGAGGGCCAATACGTCGTCGGCGTTTCAAACACGCTGATCGGCAACGGCTGGCGCGAGGAGATGGTCTGCTCGATCAAGGCCGAGGCGCTGGCATCGGGCAAGGTTTCCAAGCTGGTATTGGCCAACCGCAATGGCGGACCGCCGGAGCAGATCGCCGATCTGCGCAACCTGATCTCCGCCGGCGTCAACATCATCATCGTCAATCCGTCGGACCGTAAAGCGCTCAACCCGGTCATCGAGCAGGCGATCGCCAAGAA
>Ga0070671_100005169_pt1 | contig 10388 bp, 7 predicted proteins | sample KBSS73metaG_FD_65341 | JGI IMG/M metagenome (GOLD analysis project Ga0070671, IMG submission 65341) | Switchgrass rhizosphere microbial communities from Kellogg Biological Station, Michigan, USA - KBS S7-3 metaG | ecosystem: Host-associated > Plants > Roots > Rhizosphere > Soil ... | reverse complement strand
TTTTCCCAGCAAAATGACGCGGTTAGACTCGCGTCCATCCTGTGGATCGAGGTTTACATGCAGCGCTCCCGCTCCCGCGGTTTCACGCTGATCGAGCTGATGATCGTCCTCGTCGTCGTCGGCGTGCTCGCCGCCATCGCCCTGCCGTCGTATCGCAGCTACATCGTGCGCTCCAAGCGCTCCCAGGCGCAGCAGGTGCTCCAGGACATCGCCAACCGCCAGGAGCAGTTCCGGCTCGACGCGCGAACGTATACGACCGCGCTGACCGGCGCGGGTACCCTCAACTACACGGTGCCCGCCGACGTGACGCCGAACTACACGCTGACGGTCGCAATCGTGGCCGTCGGCGCGACGGGCAACGACTGCAACGGCACCAGCGTCGCGGGTCCTGCCTACGTGCTCCAGGCGGCGCCCGTGGCGGGCAGCACGCAGGCCGGCGACGGCACGCTTTGCCTCGACAGTTACGGCAGCAAGACGCCGGCAGCGAAATGGCAGCTTTGACGACACGCGCCACGGTCGACAACGCCGCGCGTTCGCGCGTCGCCGGCTTCACGCTCGTCGAGCTGATGGTCGTGGTGTCGATCGTCGGCATCATCGCCGCGCTCGCCATTCCCGGCATGCGGCAGATGATCCTGACGCAGAACGTGCGGTCCGCGGCCGGCGATCTCCAGTCATCGCTCTACATGGCGCGGAGCGAAGCGATCAAGCGCGCCGTCGATGTTCAGGTGGTTCCAGTCAGCAGCGACTGGACCAAGGGGTGGACCGTGCGGCTGACGGACGGCACGGTGCTTCGCAATCACTCGGCGCTCTCCGACCAGCTGTCCGCCGCCTCCGGTTCCACGATGACCTATCGCAACGACGGACGCCTGTCCGGCAATTCCGCGTTCAACATCGTCTTCAAGACCAGCCTGACCACCGTGACCGCACGGTGCGTCGCGATCGACCTGAGCGGACGTCCTTCGGTCGTCTATGACACCAACGGCGACCCTTCCGATGGCTGCAACTGATCGCTCGATGACGACCCCCATGACATCGCCGGCCCGCCTCCGCGCGCCGCGCCGGCAGCACGGATTCACGATGATCGAGATCTTGATCACGCTCGTCCTGCTGCTGATCGGCCTTCTCGGGCTCATCGGACTCCAGGCGCGCACGCAGCAGGCCGAACTCGAGTCCTACCAGCGGGGGCAGGCGCTCGTGCTGCTGCAGGACATGGCCGACCGGATGAACTCGAACCGGATCGCCGCGAAGAACGGTAACTACACGACGGGAACCTCCACGCCGCTGGGCGGTGGCGGTCCGCTCACGGATTGCAGCGCGCTCACCAGCGCGGCTTTCGACCAGTGCCAGTGGGCCAACCTGCTAAACGGCGCGGCCGAAGTGGCCACGGGCGGCACGTGCGACACGGCGAGCGGCGCGAAATGCGTCGGGGCGATGCTGGGCGCCCGCGGCTGCATCACGTACGACAGCACGACCGAACTGGCCGACAGCGCGGGTGTCACGATCGTCGGCAGCGGCATTCACACGATCACCGTGGTCTGGCAGGGCGTGAGCAAAGGGGCCACGGCGCTCGCTGCCAATGCGTGCGGACAGGGCCTCTATCCGAGCGAAGACCAGCGCCGCCTCGTGACGGCGACCCTGCGCATCGCGTCTCTCACTTCACAATGATGACCGTTCAATCTTCCCGCACGCGGGGCTTCACGCTCGTCGAGATCATGGTGGCGCTCGCGCTTGCGGGGTTCATCCTGCTTGCGCTGTCGGCCTACTTCGTGTCCAGCAGCCGCTCGTTCTCGGAAACCGAGCGCATTTCCCGGCAGATCGAGAACGGCCGCTATGCGTCAGCGCTGCTCGCGGAGGAAATCCGGCACGCCGGGTTCTACGGCGAGATCGGCAACGTCGTGAATCTCCCGCCGACGTCGGCCATTGCGCTGCCCGGGGCGCTTCCCGACCCGTGCGACACGGCGATCGCCAATGTGAAGGCCGCGCTGTCCCTGCCGATCCAGGGCGTCGACGCGCCGGACACCGCGCCCACGTGTCTCCCCGACATGCTGGCGGGCACGGACGTCATCGTCGTGCGGCGCGCGCAGACGACGCCGATCGCGGTGGGCGCGGCTGCGGCCAATGGCTATTACACCCAGGTCGCGTACTGCAACGCGGCGGATCCGTTGTTCATCGTCGCGCAAACGGGGTTCTCGCTCACGGGCAAGGACTGCGCGACGATCAATCCCATCCGCCAGCTGCACGTCTACCTGTTCTACATCGCGACCTGCAGCATCGGCACGGGAACGGGCGGCGCGTGCCGATCGAGCGATCCGCAGATTCCCACGCTCAAGCGGGCCGAGCTCGTCGCGGGCGGAAGCTTCACCGTGTCGCCGCTGGTGGAGGGCATCGAGAACATGCAGATCGAGTACGGTCGCGACACCAACGGCGACGGCTATCCCGACACCTTCACTGCCAAGCCGGCGTCGGTGGCGCAATGGGCGCAGGTCGTGTCCGTGCGCCTCAACCTGCTGGCGCGCAACACGGAGATCACGCCGGGCTTCACCGACTCGAAGACTTACCCGTTGGGCAACGACCGCAACGGCGCGGCCGTCACCGTCACGCCCGGCGGATCCTATCGCCGTCACAACTATCAGGAGCTGGTGCGCGTCCAGAACGTCAGCCAGCGTACGGAAGCCTTGTATCCATGAACAGACGCTCAATTTCCGAAAGGCATCACCAGCGCGGCGCGACGCTCGTCATCGGCATGATCATGCTCGTGCTGATCACGCTGTTCGTGCTCGCCGCGGTGAACATGTCGACGATCAACCTGCGGGTGATGGGAAACACGCAGGCGCGCAACGAGTCGATCTCCGCCGCGCAGCAGGCGATCGAGCAGATCGCGTCGACCGACTTCCCCAAGAACCCGCAGCCGGCGACGGTGAATGTGGACGTGAACGGCGACACGGTGACCGACTACACGGTCGCGATCGCGACGCCCGTCTGCCTCAATTCGATTCCCATCAAGGTGACCGAGCTCAACGCGCTGGACAGCGAAGACGTCAAGTGCTTCAGCACCAGCGCGGGCCAGAACACGGGCGTCGTCGGCGCCGGTGGGCTCGGGGGTGGCGGCAATTCCGTCTGCTCGAACACGCAGTGGGACGTTTCGGCCTCGGTGACCGATGGGACCGGCGGCAACGCGTCGGTCGTCGTTCACCAGGGCATTGCGCGCCGGGTCGCGGCGGGCGACGCAACGTGCTGAGCATAAGAGAGCACATTGATCGCGCCGCACGCCATGGCGCGAATGGGAGTGGCACCGTGAAGAAGACGAACAACCGAATCCTGCAGGCCCTGTTGACGTTGTGCGCGGTGATCGCGCCGCCGGTGTTCGGCGAGGACATCGACATCTACGGCGGCAGCGGCGGCAGCGCGCTGCCGAACATCGTCATCGTCTTCGACAACGCGTCGCGCAACAACAGCAACTACAGCGGCACGTGCCCCAATCCGGCGGTCACCAACATCACGAATCTGCAGGATGCGACGCGGTGTGCGCTCGCCGTCGTCGCGGACAAGATCAGCCAGCAACCGTCGCTGCTCGGCCAGTTCAGGGTCGGGATCGTCACTTACGGCTTCCAGAATAACCAAGGTGGGCAGTGGATCCTTCCCGGCGGTATTACCCCCGGTGCGCAGGGTGTGTCGACGCCGTTGCCGCTGATGGATCAGGCCGGGATCAATAGCCTGATTACCTCGGTGTCGACACCGATCAACACGGCTAACGAGGCGTCGGCATCGGGCGGAATGCAAGAGGCTTGGGCGTTTCTGACGGGCGACCCGCGCGCGGGGACGGAGCCGAAAGGGTCCAACACGACCTACAGCTCGAAGATCGGGCTCGCCTGTCAAAAAAGCTTCATCATCTTCATCGGCGCAGCGACCGGGAACAACGGCGCTCCGGAAACCGGTAGCAATGGCTCTGGCGGTGCTGGCGGAGCGTCTGGCTTGGCCAACGCCGGCGCTACGGCTGCGCAGCAGGTCCAGATCAACACTTCAAACATCGGCCCGAACACGGGCGAAGACTCCGCGTGGGGCGACGAATGGGCGCGGTTCCTCTACCAGACCGACTTCAACAACAACCAGAACGACCGGCAGAACATCGTCACGTACACCCTGGCCACGGGCGGCACGCGACCCAACTACGTTCAATTCTTGCAGAGCATGGCCACCCAGGGCGGGGGCAAGGCGTTCGTAGCGGCCGACATCAATGCGATGGTCCAGGCGCTGTTGCAGATCTTCAATGAAATCGCCGCCGTCAACAGCGTCTTCGCGTCGTCCAGCCTTCCGGTCAGCGCGAACACGCAGGGCACGTACTTGAACCAGGTGTTCATCGGGATGTTCCGGCCGGACGGCGGCGACGGCCCGCGCTGGCTCGGCAACCTCAAGCAGTACCAGTTCGGTGTGGGCGGAACGGCCGCCAATCCGACCCTGTTCCTCGCCGATGCGTTGGGTGTCAGCGCGATCTCTGCAGCGGGCACAGGCTTTATTTCGCCGAACGCGGTCAGCTTCTGGACGAGCAAAAACACGGCTGTCCTGCCCGACTCCATCGGCGGGTTCTACGTCAACAATCCGCAGAGCGCCGGCGGCGGGTTCGACAGCCCCGACGGCGAACTGGTGGAAAAGGGCGGCGTCGGGCAACAGATTCGCCTGGCGAACCTGCAGGACAACTACGTCACCAATCCGTCGACGCCGCGCAACCTGTACACGTGCACCGGCTCGTGCGCTGGCGGGACGGCGCTTTCGGCCACGCCGTTCGCGACCTCGAACAGCGCGCTGAACGCGGGCGCGTTCTCGATCTCGAACCCGACGTTCACCTGGCCGGTCACCAGCATCTCGCGCGACAGTTCGACCGGCATCGTGACGGTGAACCTCACGGGCACGCCGACGAACGCGATCAGCGATCCCACGACCGTCACGATCAGCGGATCCACGTCGGGCCAGTTCGACGGCAGCCTGGCCAGCGCGTCGCCGAGCACCAGCGGCGCCACGGTGACCTATACGCTCCCGGCGCAATATCCGCCGATCCCGCCAGTGGGAACGTACACGGTGACCGGCCCCGGCGCGGTGACGACCAACGTGACGAACCTGCAGCGCGATTCGCGCACCGGCTACTTCAACGCGACGGCGACGCTCGCCGACATCACGTTCGGTGGCGGGGCGGCGCCTCTCATCGGCGACACGATCAACATCACGAATTCGGCGAACGCGTACTACGATTCGTCCGCCTTGGTGACGGGCGTCTCCGGCAACACGTTCACGTATCGACAGCAGGAGTCGCCCGCCATCGCTGGAACGGCGACCCAGATCTCGAACACCAACGGCAGCGCCAACGGCATCACGCTGACCCGCGGGACCACGTGCAGCGGTTGCACGTCGGGGAACTCCGGGAAGATTCTCGTGGTGACCGTCTCGGGCGGCACCAAGCAGCTGAACTCGAGCAGCGCTGCGGTGGCCAATGGCACCTTCATCAAGGTGACGGGCGCAACGCCATCGAACTATACGAATACGACGACGGGCTGGCAGCTCGTCGGCACCGGCACTGCGTGCACGGTCCAGTACTACAACGCGGCCGGCGTCCTTACGACGACGACCGCCACGGCGAACTCCGGGAGCGGGAAGAACACGGTCATCACGACCTTCTGCCTGGATCTTGGATCGAGCTTCACGATCTCGCCCGCGACTGCAGTCAACGGTTCCCAGTCCAGCCCGACGCAAACCGTCGCGGCGCGGACGAACCCAACCGTCACGAGCAACATTGCGAGCTTCGCCATCACGACGGCGAGCAACTGCCCGACGACGGCGAACGAGACGGTCGAGGTGACGACGGCGGCCAACCACGGCTACACGAGCGGCAGCGGCTTCACAATCGCGACCAACAACGCCGGTCCCAACGAGGCCGCGCTTGCCGGTTCGGGCAAGACGATCACGGTCACGGCACCGAACAAGTTCACGTACTCCGTCACGACGACGCCCACCTGCACCGACAACAAGTCCGGGATGCAGATCACCTATCAGAGTGCAGCCAATAGCATCAACGTAACGGACTTCATTCGCTGGGTGCGGGGCGAGGACAACCGGGGCGACGAGCAGAGCCCGGGCAACGCCATCACGATCCGGCCGTCCGTCCACGGTGACGTCGTGCACTCGCGGCCGGCGGTCGTCAACTACGGCGGCTCGATCGGCGTCGTGGTGTTCTACGGCGCGAACGACGGCGTGTTCCGCGCTATCAACGGCAATCAGCCGATTGCCGGCGGGGCCAACATCGGGTCCACGCCGCCGGGCGGCGAGCTCTGGGGATTCATTCCCACGGAATTCTTCTCCAAGCTGCCGCGGCTGTATCAGAACAGCCCCGTCGTCAAGCTGTCGACAACGCCGACCGGCCTCACGCCCACGCCGACGGCGAAAGACTACTTCTTCGACGGCACGACCAGCGTCTATCAGGATGCCGCGAGCGGCAAAGTGTATTTGTTCCTATCGGCGCGCCGAGGTGCCCGGCTGATCTATGCACTCGACGTCAGCAGCCCGACCGCACCAGTCTTCCTCTGGAAGAAGACGGAAGCCGACATCGCGCAGCTCGGGTACACGTTCTCGGCGCCGCGCGCGGCGCGCGTGAGAGGCTATGTCGACGGCTCCGGCAATGCGAAGCCCGTCGTGATCTTCGGAGGCGGCTACGATCTCAACGAGGACTCGGAACCTCCGTCCGCCGATACGATGGGTCGCGGCATCTACATCCTGGACGCTACGGACGGCAGCCTGGTATGGAAGGCCGAGTATTCGTCGGGCGGAGGCACGTCCTGCGTCGGCACACCGTGCAACCTTGCGGGCATGGCGTACGGCATCGCTGCGGATATCACGCTCGTCAACCGCGACTTCGACACGAGCGGCTACATCGACCGGCTCTACGCGGCCGATTTGGGGGGCAACATCTGGCGCGTCGATCTCGAGGTGGCCGGGTATGCAGCTCCGGCGAGTTCGATCGGACCGTCGACGTGGCAGGTGACGAAATTCGCCTCGCTGGGTGGATCCGCAGCGACGAAGCGCAAGTTCTTCTTCCCGCCCGACATCGTCGCGACCAAGAATTTCGACGTCATTCTCGCGAGCACCGGCGATCGGGAGCATCCGATGTACAGCGCCAGCACCACGAGCTCGTACGCGATCAAGAACCGCTTCTACGCGCTCAAGGACCTGGCGATCGGGACCGACGGCTCCACCAACACGACGATCACCGACGGAACGAGCGGGTTTGCCGATTCCTCGGTGACGGGGTTGACGACCGTGACCATCGGATCTTCGGCGACGACCTACAATCCGGCGACCAACGACAACGGCTTCTACATCACGCTGCCCAACGCCGGTGAGAAGGGTGTCAATGCGCCGGTGACGGTCGGCGGCTTCACGTATTTCGGAACGAGTACGCCGCCGGTACCCAATGCCCTGGCCTGCAACAACCTCGGCACCGCGCGTGGCTATCAGGTGAACTTCCTCACGGGGTCGACCCAGAACACGATCTTCGACGGCGGCGGATTGCCGCCTTCGCCGGTGGTCGGCCTCGTGGAAGTCAACGTGAACGGATCGCCGCGCGCCGTCCCGTTCTGCCTCGGTTGCGGCATTCCCGGCCAGACCGGTCCCGACTCCAAGTCGCCGCTAGGCGGCGGCAAGCCGCCGATCCCGGTGAAGCCGATCCGCAAGCGCGTGTACTGGTATATCGACAAGCACGACGTCTAGGCAGCTGCAGTCGAGGATCGCGATGAGCGGACGAACGCCGGCGTAACTGCCGGCGTTTGTCTTTCCGGGACGCCGCGCGGCGGGCGAGGTGGGGCGCGCTCGGCGCGGCGGGCAGCGTCGTTTGCCCTCGCCTGCCGGGAAAGGCTATAATTTCGGCCTCGCCGACGCGGTCATGCGCGCCGGCGATGTCGCTCAAAGCGTGGGTCGTTAGCTCAGCTGGTAGAGCAGCGGACTCTTAATCCGTTGGTCGCAGGTTCGATCCCTGCACGGCCTACCACAACCCTCAGTATTGATGGGCATTTCCAGACACACCACCTAGTCCGCCGGTGAACAGGCGGGGGCTTTCGGTAGGAGTCTGCAAATGGCAATTGCCCGCACGTCCGCCGGTAATGCGGCGCCCGTGTTTTCCAGCACGGCGGCCGCTCCCGGAACCGGTCCCAGTGAGGCGCCGGTGCGGTCGCTCGCCTTACGAGACGGAAACGTTTCGATCGATTGGTGGATCCATATATGGCCGTCTATTCCGGTCGGGACGTCTCACGTCCCCAACGTCTGGCATGGTGGTCTGCGAAACTTGGCGATATCGAGCTAACCGCTCTTACCGACGACCACATTTTCCAAGCGCTTGAGGATCTAGCTTCACGCCGCGGGCGTTATTGGGTGGGCCGCGACGCCGACGGAAAACCGATTTACAAGGCGAAGGACAAGCCAATTGCGTCGGCGGCGAAAGCGGACGCGTCGCGTCGGTGCCTGAAGTTTGTATGTTTCCTTGACCGAATGTAATCTGACGCGATTCTGGCCGGGCGTCGGGCCTGCGGTTCTTAACAAGACGCCATTTGCGCTTGCCTGCCGGTTGCACCGGCAGCCGCAATTGCTAATCCAACGAGGAGGCTCCGATGGTCTACCGTACCTGCGCTACTGCAGCGGCCGCTTTGCTCACTGCCGGAATCGCGATCGCGGCACCGCCTAATGTCGTGACGTTGCCCAACTCCGATCCGCAATGCTTCGCGCCGTGGGCCGGCAATACCAAGCTGTTCCAGTATCCGGCCAAGAAAGGCCCGTACCGCATCGCGCTCGCGAATGGCTACATCGCGAACACGTGGCGCATCCAGATGATCAAGACGGCGAAGGCGTATGCCGCACAACCCGAAGTGGCGGCGAAGCTCAAGGAGTTCAAGGTGGTCTCCACCGGTGAGGACGTGGCGGCGCAGATCGCCGCGATCAACAACTTCATCGACTCCGGCTACGACGCGATCGTCGTAAATGCGCAAAATCCGGCAGCGTTCAAACCCGTTATCAAGCGCGCCAACGAAGCTGGGGTCGTGCTGGTCGCGTTCGACAACATCCTCGACACCGAGGAGGCGATCAACGTCAACGTCGACCAGAAGGGGCTAGGCAAGTATTGGGCCGAGTGGCTCGTGAAGAACGTGCCGAACGGCGGCAAGGTCCTCGAGGTTCGGGGCGTGTCCGGCACCTCGGTCGACCGCGATCGCCACGAAGGCATACAGGAAGTGTTCAAGGCTTCGGGCAAGAAGTGGGACACGGTCGAGGTGATCGGCAAGTGGGACGACCCGACGGCGCAAAAGGTGACGGCCGACGCGATCGCCGTGCACAAGAAGTTTGACGCGATCACCGCGCAAGGCGGCGACACGGGCGTGGTGCAGGCGATGATCGACGCGAAGCATCCGTTCGTACCCTTCGGCGGCGAGACGGAAAACGGCTTCCGCAAGTTTTGCGGCAAGTACGGGGCGCAGGGTTTGAAGTGCGCGTCGGCGGGGACGGGGCCGGCCCAGGTGGCCGTAGCGATCAAGACGGCGATCGCGGCGCTTGAAGGAAAGGTCGTGCCGCAGTCTGTGAAGCTTCCACTGGCGCTCGCCGAGTACCCGAACATGAAGGAGGGGACGGACTACTACCCCGCGCAGAGCGACAACTTCTTCGTCGGCAACTCGTTTCCGACCTGTGGCATCAACTTCACCGCGCAGGAAATCATGGGGCAAACCGAAGCGAACGTGAAGTGAACGCGGACGCGGAGGCTCGAGCCCTGACGGCCGCGCCTCCGCGCTCGGCCATGCCCCTGTTCTCGATGAGCGGCGTGACTAAGCGCTACGGGGGCGTGCGCGCGCTCGAGGACGCCAACCTGGCGATCGAGGGCGGCCGCATCCACGCAGTGCTCGGCGAGAACGGCGCCGGGAAGTCGACACTGATCAAGATCATGGCGGGCGTGGTGATGCCCGACGAGGGACGCATGGTGCTGGACGGCGCGCCGGTTGCGTTCGCTTCGCCGGCGGCGGCCAACGATGCCGGCATCGCCTGCATCTTTCAGGAACTGTCGCTCATTCCCGACCTCTCTGTCGCCGACAACATCGCGATCAGCAATCCGCCGCGCCGCTTTGGATTGATCGACCGCCGGGCGCAACGCCGGATCGCCGAGCAGGCGCTCTCGCGTGCGGGAGGCGAGAACATCCATCCGCTGGCACTCATCAAGGATCTTTCGCTGTCGCGCCGCCAGATAGTGGAGATCGCCAAGGCGCTTGCGCGCAGGCCGCGCATCCTAATTCTCGACGAAGCCACGTCGGCGCTGACCGCCGCCGACGTGACCAAGATCTATGGCGTTTTGCGGCGACTTCGAGCCGACGGTC
>Ga0070671_100005165_pt1 | contig 10392 bp, 8 predicted proteins | sample KBSS73metaG_FD_65341 | JGI IMG/M metagenome (GOLD analysis project Ga0070671, IMG submission 65341) | Switchgrass rhizosphere microbial communities from Kellogg Biological Station, Michigan, USA - KBS S7-3 metaG | ecosystem: Host-associated > Plants > Roots > Rhizosphere > Soil ... | reverse complement strand
CGACGAGCAGCGGCGCAAGGGCCTGAAGGATATCGAAGCCTATCTCGACACCAATCCGGCCGACATCCAGCGCGCGCGCGACATCGTCCGGATCACGGACGTGAATCGGAGCGCGGTGCAGCTTTTCGGCGCGCGCGATGCGGCGGAATTGATCGGCCCGGTCGATCCGCTGTTCGTCGCCTCGCCGGAGACCGCTCGCCGCGTGATGATCAATCACTTCGAGGGCAAGAGGAGCTATTCCGAAGTGATGAAGCTGCGGACGCTCGACGGCCGCATTCTCGACGTCTCGCTTTCGGTTACCTACCCGACAAGGCCGGAGCGCCTCGACGTCACCCTGATCATGCTCGAAGATATCACCGATCGTCTTCGCACCGAGGCGCAATTGCGCCAGCTGCAGACCGAGTTCGCGCGTGCCGCACGCATTTCCACGCTGGGCGAACTTGCATCGTCGATCGCGCACGAGGTCAACCAGCCACTCTCAGCCATTCTGACCAATGCCGAGACCAGCCTGCGCTGGCTTTCGCGTGACCAGCCCAACCTGGAAAAGGTCGAGCAGCTCACGGCGCGAATATCCGAAAGCGCCCGACATGCCGGTGAGATCGTGCGCCGGATTCGCGGCATGACCGCGCGACATGTGCCGCGACCTCAGAAGCTCGATCTGAACGAGGTTGTAGAAGAAGCGATCCTGTTCGTGCGTCACGACATCGAGTCGCGGTCGATCGACCTTTCGATCCGGCTGCGCCCGGATCTGCCGCAGGTCCACGGCGACCGCGTCCAGCTTCAGCAAGTGATCGTCAACTTGCTGGTGAACGGCGTCCAGGCCATCCACCAGAAAGGCGGTACGCGCGGTACGATCGACCTCAGCACCGACAGTGACGAGCGCGGCGCGATCACCTTCGCCATGCGCGACGATGGGCCGGGTATCGCGGAAGGCGATATCAATCGCGTGTTCGACAGCTTCTTCACCACCAAAGAAGAAGGCATGGGGATCGGACTGGCTATCTGTCAGTCGATCATCTCGGCGCATGGCGGCGCAATCGGGGCATCCAATTGGCCCCATGGCGGCGCGCATTTCTGGTTCACGCTTCCCGCTGCGGCGGGCTGATGTGGATGCTCCTACGCCAAGGTTCAGGTTACCCTGTCCATTGGTGAGGCCGCTGCAGCCATGCGTACGATGGTCCCAAATCTCCGCATCCTCGATGTTCGTCTCGTTCTAGCAAGAGGATCGAGCAATGAAGATCGTGGTCGTCGGAGGAACGGGCCTGATCGGCGCGAAGGTCGTCGCGCAGCTCAAGCAGGCGGGGCATGAAGTAGTCGTCGCCGCGCGCTCGACCGGCGTTGACGTGGCGACGGGCACCGGCCTGGCCGACGCGCTTCGCGGCGCGGAGATCGTCATCGACGTTTCCAACTCCGGCTATTTCGAGGCGGCCGCGATGCAGCTCTTCTTCGAGCAGGCCGGCGCAAACCTGTTTGGCGCGGAGCGCGCAGCGAACGTCTGCCACCATGTGGCGCTGTCCGCCGTCGGCGTGGACCGGCTGAACAGCGGCTATTTCGGCGCGAAGAAGGCCCAGGAGGATCTCGTTGCCGCGTCGGGCATCCCGTTCACGATCGTCCGCTCCACGCCCTTCTTCGAATATTTGTACAAGGTCGTCGACCAAGGTGGCGAGGGCGACACGCTTCGGCTTCCCGACATTCTGATCCAGCCGGTCGCCGGCGATGACGTGGCAAGGGCGTTGGTCCGTATAGCCTTGACCCGCCCGGTAAATGGCATCGTCGAACTGGCAGGCCCGGAGACCTTCGCCCTCCCGGCGCTGGCCGAAGAGATTCTCACGGCGAACGAGGATTGCCGCACGGTGATTGTGGATCCCGACGCGGCCTATTTCGGCGCCCATATCGGCAACACTTCCCTCGTCGGCGGCGATCATCCGCGATTCGGGCCAACCCGCTTCGAGGATTGGCTGCGCCGATCCCTGATCCCCGCTTGAACCCGCACTTCCGCAGAAAGGACACGGACATGAAGATAGTCGTTATCGGAGGAACCGGCCTCATCGGTTCGAAGGTCGTCGAGAAGCTGAAGCAGCAGGGCCACGAGGCGATCCCGGCCGCGCCCAGCACCGGCGTGGATACGATCACGGGCCAAGGGTTGGGCGAGGCTTTTGCGGGTGCCCGCGTCGTGATCGATGTGTCCAACTCTCCGTCCTTCGAGGAGCAGGCCGCAATGGACTTCTTCCAGACCGCGGGCCGCAACATCACGGAGGCTGAGGTGAAGGCGGGTGTCGCTCACCACGTCGCACTTTCCGTGGTGGGGACCGACCGGCTTCAGGACAGCGGCTATTTCCGGGCGAAGCTCGCCCAAGAGCAGCAGATCAAGAGCTCACCGATCCCGTACACGCTTGTCCACGTCACCCAGTTCTTCGAGTTCGTCCGCTCGATCCCAGGCTTCTCCATGGTAGACGGCGTCGTCCGATTGCCTCCGGTCAAGTTCCAGCCGATCGCGGCCGAGGACGTGGCCGATGCGATGGTAGCGGCAGCACTCGGGGAACCGCAGAACGGGCTGATCGAAGTCGGTGGCCCCGAAATCTTCACGCTCGACGAACCGGTCCGTCTTGCCCTTGCGCATGACAAGGATCCGCGGACAGTCGTCGCCGACTCGCAGGCACCCTATTTTGGTGTCCAGGTCGGCGAACGCACCTTGATACCTGAAGAGGGTGCGCGACGTGGCAAGACCCGGTTCGACTGGTGGCTGACCAACGTGCCCCCGCCTGCGCGCAAGTGAAACACACGGGCCCGTAGCCCCGGCGGCCGGCTCCGCGCCGGCCGCCGAAAAAGGGGATATCGGTCATGCTTGAGGCGTGCGTCGGAGCGCGGCGGCGTTAGTCGTAAATCGAAGCCTGGCGAAGCGGGCGTCACCGCGTTCGGTTCCATCTATCAGCTCGTGAACCCGCAACCAATTCATCTGACGTCCAGCGCAATTCCGGGGAGGTCCCAATGACTTCGGCCATGAGCGTTCCGGCGGCCAACGCCGACGATGTGCTACGCTACGTCTCGGCAGTGCCGTCCGCCTTAGCCATGGCGGGCGCGGTGCATGACCTCGGAAATTTGATCCAGGTCGCGACTTCCGCGATCAACATCGTGGCACGCAACGTCGATATGCCCGTGGAGCACCGGAAGCCGCTGCTCGACCGTGCCAGGTCTTCGCTCGATCAGGCGGGAGCTCTCGCCCGCGAAGCAATGGGCCTGATCCGAGGGCGAGCTCCGCCGGCCGAACTAACCGATGTAACCAACTCTCTGCGCGAGGTGGCCATGATGTTCGACGCCAGGAACGACACCGACCTGCTGCTGCATGTACAGGTCGAGGCCGATCTTCCGAGGGTAAGCTGCAGTTCGCTCGGCCTCCAATGCGCTGTCCTCAACCTTCTTCTCAACGCGCGCGATGCGACAACTGGCCGAGGGGGCGTGTCCGTTATCGGAAGAGCTGTTCGGACTGGCGCGACCGTCGCCGCCATCGAGGTCTCCGTGGAAGATCGTGGTGTGGGAATGTCGCCCGACGTTATTGCGCGCGCTCTCGACCCCTTCTTCACCACGAAGAGCGAGGGCATGGGCGGTATCGGGCTTCCCATGGTTGAACGCTTCGTGAGGGACGCGGGGGGATCGCTCACGATAGAGAGCGAACTCGGCGTCGGCACCAGAGTCGCGATTCGCCTGCCCGCCAGCTGTCAATCCGATCGCGAACAGCGGGCCGCGATATCCTGACCGATGCTGGCGAGCCCGCGGCGCCTGCAGCTCCCTCCAGCCGGACCGCCCGATGGGGTGCTCCGAATGAACGATCACTCTTGCGCCGTCGCTTCAATCGCGCGAACTGCGCGACGGCGCAGGCAGAACGGGCGGGACAGCAATGGTACGAACAGCGCTAAAAGGGACTTATGCGGCGCCTGCCATCCAGAAGGCGTTTGAGATCATGGAGGTGCTGGCCGCCCGGCCCGAAGGTGCCCTGATCAGCGAGATCGCGAATCAGCTCGGCCGGTCGGTGGGCGAGCTGTTCCGCATCGTCGTCGTGCTGGAGCAACTCGGCTATCTTCGCAAATCTTTGACCACCGACCGCTATACGGTGGCCTACAAACTGCTCGATCTCGCCTATCGCGCGACGCCGGCGCAGGATCTGGTCCGCGCCGCAATACCGGAGATGCAGGTATTGGCGCTCGAAGCCGGACAGTCCTGCCATCTCGTCGTGTCGAGCGGTGGGCGGGGCATGGTGATAGCACGCGAGGAGCAGCCGGGCCCGCGCGGCTTCGCGTTGAAGGTCGGCGCGCAGATCGACATCATCAAGAGCTGTTCCGGCCAGGTGATCCTCGCTTTCTCGAACCCTGAGCGTGCCGAGCGCATCGTCCGTGCCGCCGAGGAGGAGCAGAAAATCGACGTCGATCGGAACTGGCTCGCAGACCGCATCGCCATGCTTCAACGCCAGGGCTATGACAGCCGCAAGAGCCCGATCACGCACGGCGTGACGGACATCAGCTTCCCTGTCTTCGGCTTCGATCGCAACGTGGTCGCCGCGTTGACCGTCCCCTTTCTGGAATTGATAGACGGATCCCAGAAGGTCGGCCTGGAGACGGTCACGGATATGCTGCGCATCGCCACGGCACGCATATCGGATCGGCTAGGTTATCAGCCTGAATGAACGGGCGGCGCTGCCGCTCGTCGCGCCAACCGTGTATATCCCGCGATGACTGCGAAGCAGCCGAGGGGCAGAAGAAGGGACCGGACGAGCGCCGGGGAAATGAGTGTCAGAAGTGGGCGATGGCCTTGAGAACATGATCCGCCTCCGCGATCAATTGCGGCAATCGCTCGGGCAGCTCCACCCCGGGTAAACTATGCGTCTGCAGGGCGTCGGTCGGGATCTGCCCCGCCTTCATCGCGGCGATGACCTGCTCGAAGTCCCGATTGAGCGCATTGCGGCTCGCAAGCAGAGTCGTCTCACGCTTGTGGAATTCGGGATCCGCCAGCACCAGGTCGCCCGGTGCCACGCCGACCAGGACGAGTTTGCCGCCATGGGCGACATAGTTCAGGCTCTGCGCCATCGCTGGAAGCGCGCCGGTTGCGTCGAAGACGACGTCATACATCTCGCCGTCGGTGCGATCATGCAAGACATCGGGCAGCTCGGGCGAAACCTCGATAATCCCCGTGAAACCCAGCCGGTCGCGGGCATAAGCGAGGCGCGCCTCGCGCGTATCGATCAACGTCACATCCCCGCCGCGGAAGCGCGCGAACAGACCAACCCCCACCCCGATCGGGCCAGCGCCGACCACAAGGACGCGGTCGCCGGATGCGATGTCGGCGCGAGCCACGGCGTGGCTGCCGATCGCCAGGAATTCGATCATCGCGGCCTGGTCGAGCGTTAGGCCCGTCGCGTCGAGCACCGAGGACTCCGGCACCGCCAACTGTTCGCACATCCCGCCGTCGACATGGACGCCGAGGACCCGGATGTTGGTGCAGGCGTTGGGCTTGCCCTTCCGGCAGGCGATGCACGTGCCGCACGCCAGATAGGGGTTGACCGCAACAATTTGGCCCTGCCGAAATCGCGAGCCAGGCGGAGCCTGTAGGACTTCGCCCGCCAGTTCATGGCCCATTACCCGCGGATAGGCGAGGAAGGGATGGCGTCCCGCGAAGATGTGATAATCGGTTCCGCACAGCCCCACGCTGCGGATCCTGATCAGCACCTCGCCGTCGGCCGCGATGGGAGCGGTCCGTTCCACCACGCCCAGCTGGTGGGGCTCCTGACAAATTATCGCTTTCATGGTGGGCCGCTCGCTCCTCTCGACGCTGGACCTAAGGTGCTGATAGCATATATGCAAGCAAGCTATAGCTAATGAAATATGCTGCCTTCATATGATGCGGCGTCGGTTGTTTGGTCGGACGTCGGCAACTTCGAATTTGTGCCTCGACTGTTTGGCGCCTGGCTCTGATCATCGGGCGGGGAGACGATATGAGACACGTGCTTGTCCTGGATCTCGTTGACGACGCGGAAGCGATAGCAGCCTATCGCGCCTGGCATAGGCCCGGAGGGCCGCCACCTGCCGTGACGCGCGCAATACGCGAAAGCGGTATCGCGAGCATGGAGATCTGGCAGGTAGGTGACCGGCTGGTGATGGTGATGGTGACAACCCCAGCCTATGATCCCGTCGCAAGTGCCGAGCGGAACGCACTGGATCCTGACATCCGCGCGTGGGAAACCCTCATGGACCGGTTTCAGCGTCGTCTGCCGTTCGCGCAGGCAGGCCAAAAATGGGTGCCGGCTGAACGAATCTACGATCTCGACGCACAGCCGTAGGTTCGGCGCAAAGGTCGTGATCCTTGCGCGGCCGGTTCAAGTCACGGCACACTGTCCGTAGCTTGGTGCAGGCCGCTGGGCGGAAGATGAGGCGTTGTGCGGTGATCGCGCCCGGCGAGCGGCCGTGGCCGCATGAGCCGTTCGCCGATCCGTGAAGCTTAAGTCGAAGAAATATCCAAATTGGGTGGAGGCATCTCTTGCCTCATTTGTGTGGTAGGCATACAGTCATATCATATAGCGATCGCTGAAGGCGACGGGAGGGGATGATGCGGCGGATCGACGCGGAATTCGGCCTGCTGGGCACCCGGCTCGGCTATCTGTTGCGGCGTGTCGACATACTGGGGATGGAGCTTCTGAGCGAGATGCTCGGTGAACTCGGCCTCACTCCAGCCCGCGCCACCGCCTTGACCTTCATCTCGCTTCACGAAGGCTGCGACCAGACCGAACTCGGTAGTGCGCTTGGCATTAACCGCGCCAGCGCGATGGCGACGGTCAACGCGCTCGTCGCGCTCGGTGCAGTCGAGCGGCATCCGGGGCGCACACGCCGCAGTAACGCGCTGCGACTGACCGGGGTCGGAACCCGGCTCTACGGCGAGATCGAACAGATCACCGGCGAGCATGACACCCATTTCTTCGCCGGATTGAGCGAGGCCGAGCGCAGCCAGCTCGAGGCCCTGCTCCGCAAGATCCGCGCGCACGCGACGTCGACCAACGACCGGCCACAAAGGCCGGCGACCTTGAGGAGGGTTAAATGAGGGGCTTCACTATCACGACTTTGCTGTCCACCACGGCAATGGCGGTTCTTGCCGTGGGGTCGGCAGGTCCGGTCGCCGCGCAAAGCGCGCCGCAGGCCCCGGCCGCCGTGCCGGATCCCGCTCAGGCCGTCGCCACCGAGCCGGCCGACACGGGCGCCGGCAATGATATCGTGATCACGGCGCGCAGAACCGCCGAACGTCTTCAGGACGTGCCCGTCGCGGTCACGGCCTTCGGCGCCGGCCAGCTCGCGACGCGCTCGGTCGACACGCTCGATCAGGTCGCCAAATACACGCCCAACATTCGTTTCGACGGTGCCGCCGCGCTGTCGGGCGGCAATTACAACGCAACCGTCTTCATCCGCGGCGTCGGCCAAAATGATTTCGCGATCTTCTCCGACCCGGGCGTCGGCTTCTATGTGGACGACGTCTATTATGCCCGTTCGATCGGTGGCGTGATGGATGCGGTCGACATCGACAGCGTCCAGATTCTGCGCGGGCCGCAAGGTACGCTGTTCGGCAAGAACACGATCGGCGGCGCGGTGCTGATCACGACCGCCAACCCCGATTTGAACCGCGTTTCGGCCAAGGTCGACGCGACTTATGGCAGCTTCGACCGGATCGACGGTAAGGCGTCGCTCAACCTGCCGCTGATCGACGGCAAGCTTGGCCTGCGTCTCTCGGCCGCCACGCTCAACCGCGACGGCTATGTGAAGCGGCTGTTTGATGGCGGCACGCAGGGCGACCGGTCGGCACAAGTCTATCGCGGTAAGTTGCGCTACCAGCCTGACGACGCGCTTACGATCGATATCGGCGGCGATTATACGCGTGCCCGCGAGACGTCGGCGCCGTCAAAGCTGCTCGCGGTCGGCAATGTGCCCGGGATCAGCGGCGTGCCGTTCCTCGTCAACTATAACCGCTTCGTGGCGCCGTCGCGCGGCATCCTCGCGCCGAATGGCCTGCCGACGCTCAATCCAAGTTTCATTACCTCCGATCCATTCACAACCTGGGCGGGCGGCCCCAACATCAACAATCTCGATACGTGGGGCGCGCAGGGCGTTGTGAGCTACAAGCTCGGCGGCGCGACGGTGAAATCGGTGACCGCCTATCGCGACATGAAGGCCTATTTCACGCGCGACGGCGACAACACGCCTTTCACCTTCCGTCAGACGACCAATCGCGATCATCAATGGCAGTTCAGCCAGGAACTGCAGGTCACCGGCAAGGCGCTCGACGATCGGCTGAGTTACGTATTGGGCGGCTATTATTTCAAGGAGAAGGCGTCGGACATCGCGACCGCCGATCTCGCAATTGGGCTGTGGCCACCGCTTGCCACCGTTCCGCCCTTCTCGCCGGCGGTGTTCGTCCAGAACTATACCGACAATCGCAGCCTCGCGGTCTATGGCCAGCTCGATTTCGAGATCGTGCCCAAACTCTCGGTCACGCTTGGCGGCCGCTACACCAGCGACAAGAAGGTTTTCACCGCGATCAACGTGCGCCAGCGCGATCTCGTCCAGTTCACAAACGTCACCCGGAGCGCCACGTTCGAGAAGTTCACACCGCGCTTCGGCCTCAACTACAAGGCGAGCCGCGATCTGCTCGTCTACGCATCGTTCAGCCGCGGCTTCAAGCAAGGCGGTTTCAACGGCCGGCCGCTCGCGTCCGAGGCCGAGGTGACCCAATATGCGCCCGAGACTCTGGACACTTATGAGGCCGGCATCAAGGCGCAGTGGCTGAACGGTCAGCTCACGACCAACCTCGCTATGTTCCACTCGATCTACAAGGACATCCAGCTCACGGTGAACCAGACGCCGATCAATTTCGTCGCCAACGCGGCCAAAGGAAAGATTGACGGCTTCGAGTTCGAGACGGTGATGCGCCCCGCCCATTGGCTGAGCTTCAATGGCGCGCTCGGTTACATCGACGCGCGCTATACGGAAGTTGGCGAAGGCTTGGGTCCCACGCAGATCCTGCCGATCACGCTCAGGAGTCAGTTCGTGAAGACGCCAAGGTGGACTGTCACCGCGGGCGGTGACGTAAGCCATGACTTCGCCGACGGATCACGCGCGGTGCTGCGCATCGATTATAGCGTATATAGCCGCATCTATAACGACGTTGCCAACACGCCGATCATCACCGAGCCCGGCTATGGACTGCTCAATGCGCGCCTGAGCTATACGCTCGCCAGGCCCGCGCTGACATTGTCGCTGTTCGGCACCAACCTCACCAATTCGCTCTATTTGGTCTCGGGTAATGCTTCGGGGGCCTTCGGCCTTGCCGAGGCGAGCTATGGTCGCCCACGCGAGTGGGGCATTTCCGCCAGCTACAAATTCTAGGGACGGATGGACTGACGGGCCGAGGAGGATCGGCAATGCTGCTCGCGCCCGTCACCGTCCCGCCGCTTGTTCCGGATTCGAGCTAGCTATATGTCATAGCAATATCAGAAAGGCAGGATGGTGAAGCAAATTTCGGGATCGGCGGGGGCGCAGGAGCAGGGCGCGATGTTCGAACGTCGTAATCCGCTGACGGGCGATGTCGCGAGCAGCGCGCGTGCGATGACCGCCGCCGACGCAACCGCGGTGGCTGATGCTGCCCAGGCCGCGCTTTCGATCTGGTCGTCGTTCGGCCCCAATGCGCGCCGCGCCGCCCTGATGAAGGCGGCAGATGCGCTCGAGGCGCGGGCCGCGCAATTCGTCGAGGCGATGATGGGCGAGATCGGCGCAACCGAGGGATGGGCGCGCTTCAACCTCGTGCTCGCGGCCTCGATGGTACGTGAGGCGGCGGCGCTCACCACCCAGATTGGCGGCGAGGTGATCCCGTCGGACAAGCCGGGCTGCATCGCCATGGCGTTGCGCGAGCCGGCGGGTGTGGTGCTCGGCATTGCGCCGTGGAACGCGCCGATCATCCTTGGCGTGCGGGCGATCGCGGTGCCGCTCGCCTGTGGCAACAGCGTCGTGCTCAAGGCTTCCGAGCAATGCCCGCGCACGCACATGCTAATCGCCGAGGCGTTTCAGGAGGCCGGCTTGCCGCAGGGCGCGGTCGGAATCGTCACCAATGCGCCCGCCGACGCCGGCGAGGTCGTCGGTGCGCTGATCGATCATCCGGCGGTGCGCCGCATCAACTTCACCGGTTCGACGCCCGTCGGACGGATCATCGCCAAACGCGCCGCCGAGCATCTGAAGCCCGTCTTGCTCGAGCTGGGCGGCAAGGCACCGTTGATCGTGCTCGACGATGCCGATCTCGACGAGGCGGTGGAAGCGGCCGCCTTCGGCGCGTTCATGAATCAGGGCCAGATCTGCATGTCGACGGAGC
>Ga0070671_100005163_pt1 | contig 10394 bp, 4 predicted proteins | sample KBSS73metaG_FD_65341 | JGI IMG/M metagenome (GOLD analysis project Ga0070671, IMG submission 65341) | Switchgrass rhizosphere microbial communities from Kellogg Biological Station, Michigan, USA - KBS S7-3 metaG | ecosystem: Host-associated > Plants > Roots > Rhizosphere > Soil ... | reverse complement strand
CCGGGCGGCAGCTGCCACTCCTTGACGATCTTCTGCACGTCGGCGCCGACGTCGCCGCTCGGCCGGCCCTCGGTGCCGGCATAGATCGCCTGGCGACGCTGCAGGTCCTGGCGCTTGATGACGACCGGGTTCACGACCGGCACGACGTCGGCGACGCTTCCCAGCGCGATCGGCGTGCCGTCCTTCGCATAGGCGACGGGCAGGTCGTGGAGCTGAGCGATGTTCTCGCGCGAGGCCTGCGGCAGGCGCAGCTCGACGTCGACCTGCTCGCCGTCGGGCGAGGTCCAGTAGGTGGCGACGTCGCCGTTGACGTAGGCGCGCAGGCTCGAGGCGAGCTGCATCGTCGTCAGGCCCAGCTCCCGCGCGGCGTCGCGCTTCAGGCGGACCGCGTAGGCCGGGATGCCGGGCTGCACCGAGGTCGTGAGATCGGCGATGCCCGGCACTTTCGCCACCCGCTCCTGCAGCTTGAGGACCTCGGCCTCGAGAACCGCCGGGTCGGGACCGAGCAGCGAGACGAAGATCGGCCGGTTGCCGAGCGTGACCTCGATCCCGGGGATCGGCTCGAGCGCCTTGCGGATCGCCTTCTCGACCTCGCGCTGGCTCAGCTTTCTCTCGTGCGGCTTGATGAGCTGGAGCGTCAGAACCGCCGAGTTGCGCAGCCCGCTGCCGGTGTCGCCGATGGTCGTCGAGACCATCCGGATCTCCTTCATCTTGCGCACGACCTCCTCGACCTGGAGCAGCTTCTCGCTGCCGCGCTGCAGGCTCGTGCCGACCGGCAGCGTCACGTTCATGCGGATGTAGCTGTCGTCGCTTTCCGGGATGAACTCGGTGCCGACCAGCGGCGCGATCGCGATCGCGATCGCGAAGCTGGCGATGCCGGCGAGGACCACGACCGCGCGCGGCGTGATCGTCGCCAGGCGCCAGCGGCGCGGCGCCGCCAGGTCGCGCGCGCCGCTGGCGTCGAACGGCCGGCCGTAGGCGGGGATCGGCGGCACCAGGACGCGATAGTGCTTGCCCGAGAAGATCCAGTGGATCAGCCGCTCGTAGACGCCGTGCAGGACGTCGAGGAGCCGGTCGGTCGCACGCATCAGGTGGCCGATCACCGGCAACCGGAGCAGCCGGTTGGTCGGCGGATCCTTCCAGATGCTCGACAGCATCGGGTCGAGCGTGAAGCTGACGAAGAGCGACACGACCACGGCCACCGCGACGGTGACGCCGAACGAGAAGAAGAACTTGCCGACGATCCCCTTCATGAACGCGACCGGAACGAACACGGCGCAGATCGCGAACGTCGTCGCCATCACCGCCAGGCCGATCTCGTCGGTGCCGACCTGCGCTGCCTGCTTGTGCCCGAGGCCGAGATGGATGTGGCGGACGATGTTCTCGCGCACGACGATCGCGTCGTCGATGAGCAGGCCGATGCACAGCGACAGCGCCATCATCGTCATGAAGTTGAGGGTGAAGCCGAACATGTAGACGGCGATGAACGCCGAGATCACCGCGATCGGCAGGGTCAGCCCGGTGATGATCGTGCTGCGCCAGCTGTGCAGGAACAGGAAGACGATCGCGACCGTCAGCAACGCCCCCTCGATCAGCGTCTTCTTCACGCCCGACAGCGAGCGCGCCACCCAGTCGCTGTCGGCGTAGACCAGGCGCAGCTCGACCCCCGGCGGCAGCGTCTTCCTGAGCTCCTCGGCGGCGTCCTTGATCGCCTCGCCGGTCTCGACGATGTTGGCGTCCTGCTGCTTGAAGACCTGGAACGAGATCGACGGCACGCCGTCGTCGCGCGAGATCGACTCGGGCTCGCGCTCGCGCTCGACCAGCGTGCCGAGGTCGGCAAGGCGGATCACGTTGCCGTTGCGGGTCGCGACGACGATGTCGGCGAAGGCCTTGGCATCCTTCACCTTGCCCTCGACGCGGACGATCGCGTCTTCCTTGGTGCCGCTCAGCAGCCCCACCGGCATGTCGGCGTTGGCGCGCTGCAGCGCGGTCGAGACGTCGCCCGGCGTCAGCTGCATGGCACGCAGGCGTTGCGGGTCGAGATCGATGCGGACCTGGCGGACCGTCAGCCCGCCGACGTCGACGCGGGCGACACCGGTGGCGCGCTCGAGCCGCTTCTTGACGACCTGGTCGGCGAGCAGCGACAGCTCACGCGAGCTGCGCTCGTGGCCGAGGAGCGAGAGGTAGACGGTCGGCTGGGCGTTGTCGCCGTCGAAGCGCGAGACGTAGGGCTGCTTGGCATCGCGCGGGAAGCTCGGCTGGACGACCGCGACCTTGTCGCGCACGTCCTGGACCGAGCGGTTCATGTCGGCCGAGATCTGGAACTCGACCACCGTCTCGCTGCGCCCCTCCATCGAGTTCGAGCGGATCATCTTGACGCCGGCGATGCCGTTGAGCGACAGCTCGATGGGGCGCGTCAGCTCGGTCTCGACCGCTTCCGGCGAGGCGCCCGGGTAGGCGACGCTGACGAAGACGATCGGCGGCGTGATGTCGGGCAGGCGCTCGACGCGCAGCTGGCTGTACGAGAACAGGCCGAGGACGCAGAGCGCCGCCATCACCATCGTCGCGAAGACGGGATTGGCGATCGAGACGCGGGTGAACCACATGGGCGATCCTTCGAGCGAGAGCTGTCGGCTGCGGCAGGGCCGGCCGACGCTAGGAGCGCGACACCGGCGCCGCCGATGCCGACGCCGACGGCGACGACCCGGCCGGCGCCGACGCCCCCGATGCCGCGTTGGCGACGCTGCGCTGCGCGACGACCTTGGCCGGCGCGCCCTCCTTGAGATTGTCGAAGCGGACGGCGAGGATCTGTGCATCGGCACCGATCCCCTTGACGACCTCGACGCGGCCGCTCGCCGCGTCGCGCCGCCCGGTGACGACGATGCGGCGCACCAGCGCGCCCTTCTCGATCGCCCAGACGAAATCCTGCCCCGACGCCTGGCCGACGGCGCCGCTCGGCACCGTCATCCGCTCGGCCGCGTCGGCGAGCTCGACACGCGCCTGCGCGTACTGGCCGGCGCGGAAGCGCTCGCCCTTGTTCTCGATCGCGACGACGACGCCGATCGCGCGTGTACCGGCCTCGGCCGAAGGCGCGATGCGGTCGATGCGACCGGCGACGTCGCTGCCCTGCCCTTCGACGCGGATCGCCGCGACCTGGCCCGGCTCGAGCATCGAGACCTCGTGCGTGCCGACCGATCCGGCCAGCTCGAGCGACGAGAGGTCGACGATGGTGACGATCTGCTGCTCGGCGCTGACCTTCTCCCCGGGCACGACGTGGCGTTTGCCGACGATGCCGGAGATCGGCACCGAAAGCGTCGCGTCGCGAACGCCGACGCGCAGCGAGGCGAGCTGCGCCTGGGCCGACTTGAGCTGGGCACGCGCCGCGTCGAGGCGCGCTTGCGATGTCTGCAGGGCCGTCGGCGAGATGAAATTCTGTGCCGCCAGGCCGACGTTGGCGGTGTTCTGACGCTCCGCCTCGACCAGCGCCGCCTGCGCCGACTCGACCAGGGCGGCGCGATCGGCGACGCGGCTCTCCATCTCGGCCAGATCGATCACCCCGATCACCTGGCCGGCCTTGACGCGGCTGCCTTCGGCGACGCTGAGCGAGAGCAGCGTCCCCGCCGCCTTGGCGCGGACGACCGCCGTGCGCGGCGCGACCAGGGGCCCCGAGAACTCGATCGTCAGCGGCAGCCGCGCGGCGACCGGCCGCGCGACCTCGGCGGCAGCGAACTCCAGCGGGACGACCTCTTTCTTGTCCTTGTCGCCGCCGCGCAGGACCTTGGGCAGCACGGCGGCCGCGACCGCGGCGATGACGATCGCCACGACAGCACCGATCCAGATCCGGCGTTTCGCCTTGTGGGCGTGGGCCGGACGTTCAGTCGAAATTTGCATGGCCGGAAGTGTAGAACTGCCGCCGCACCGTACCGGTGACCGTGCGACAGGCTGCGCATCCGGAGGGCCAGAGTGCCACCGCCCGCGACCAAGGGACGCGGCCGGTGGTTGGTCATCGCGACGGCGTCGCCGCCGATCGGCGCGGCGATACCGATCGCGCACGAAGGGGCTTCGTCAGGCTAGGGGCCCAGAGGTAGCGGATGACCGCGGCGTCGAGACCGGTCTGGTCGTCGCAGAGAAAGGCGTCGACCTACGTGAGACCTGATCCGGCGTTCTCCACGAGCCGAGGCGTGGGTTCCGCCGATGTCACAGACCCAGCCGCGGATAGGGAGGCGCCCGTGATCATCCCGACCTCTAGACCACCGTGTCCCAGCGACTCGACAAGCGAACGGCGCCATTGATGACGCCAACCATCGAATAGGTCTGCGGGAAATTGCCCCACAGCTCGCCGCTTGCCACGTGCAGATCCTCCGACAGCAGGCCGACGTGATTGCTGCGCCCCAGCATGGCCTCGAAGATCTCGCGTGCCTGCGCCGTGCGGCCGATCCGCGCCAGCGCGTCGATGCGCCAGAACGAGCACACGTTGAACGCGGTCTCGGGCTTGCCGAAGTCGTCGGGCGCTTCGTAGCGGCGCATGAACGGACCGTCGCACAGGACGCTCTCGAGCGCATCGACGGTCTTGATGAAACGTGGGTCCTTCGGGTCGATGAAGCCCACCTCGGCCATCAGGAGAACGCTCGCATCGAGATCCTTGCCGCCGAAGCTCTCGACGAAAGCCTGCCGGCTCTCGCTCCACGACTGCTCGAGGATCTTGGCGCGAATCGTGTCGGCCCGGCTGCGCCACATCGCCTGGTTCGTGGCCAATCCGAAGACCGCGGCGGCCTTCGCGAGCCGGTCGCATGCGGCCCAGCACATCAGCGACGACGACGTGTGCACGCGCGAGCGCGTGCGCAGCTCCCACATCCCGGCGTCGGGCTGATCGTGAAAGCGCCAGGCCTGCTCGCCCATGCCTTCGAGCTCGGCGAAGTCGCGCAGGTCGGCGCGACGGAACAGCCGATGGTCGAAGAACGCCTGCGACGCGCCGAGAACGATGTTGCCGTAGACGTCGTGCTGGAAGTGCTCGAACGCCTGGTTGCCGAGGCGAACCGGTCCCATGCCGCGATAACCCGGCAGTGTCGGCACCAGGCTCTCGGTGAGAGTCTTCTCCAAGCCGATTCCATAGAGCGGCTGGACATGGCCGCCGGCGGCGCTGCGCACGACGTCGTTGAGCCAGCGCAGATAGTCTTCCATCGTGCCCACTTCCGAGAGGCTGTTCAGCGCCCTGACGACGAAGAAGGCGTCGCGCAACCAGCAGAAGCGATAGTCCCAGTTGCGCTCGCTGTTCGGCGCCTCCGGGATGCTGGTCGTCATGGCTGCGACGATCGCACCCGTCTCCTCGAACTGGCACAGCTTGAGCGTGATCGCCGAGCGGATCACCGCGTCCTGCCACTCGAGCGGAACGGCCAGGCGCCGAGACCAGCGACGCCAGTACAGCGCCGTCTGCTCCTCGAAGTCGCGCGCGGTTTCCTCGATCCCGGCCGACAGCGTCTCGTCGGCGCCGAGCAACAGGCTGACCGGAACCTGCAGCGAGAACCACGTGCTGTCGAGCACATAGGTCAAGGGCGCATTGGTGTTCAGCCTCAGCACGCCGCCCGGCAGGATGAAGCGCAGGTGATTGCTGCCGCGCGTGATCTCGGGCGTCGCCGTTCCCCATTGCCCGCGCGGGCGGACGATGAAGCGAACCCGCGGGTGGCCGACCAGCGGTCGCACCCGACGCACGATCTGGGCCGGCCTGAAGGAGCGGTCGCGGTTGAGGAAACGCGGGCAGAAGTCGACGACTTCGATGCCCTCGCCCGCGGCGTCGAAAAGCCGCGTTCGAACGACCGCCGTGCTCGGGTCGTAGGCCTGCTCCGAGCGCGCGAATCCTTCCAGCTCGACGCTGAAGACGCCGTCTTGCGGCGCGCCGGCGGCGTTGCCGAGCAGCGAATGAAAGATCGGATCGCCGTCGAAGCGCGGCACGCAGCACCAGACGATGGCGGCGCGCTTGTCGACCAGGGCGCTGACCGCGCAATTGCCGATCAGGGCAAGATCCAGATTGGCCGCATTCGGTGTCATGGCAGAGGCAAGATGCAAGTGAACGGACCGGGGAGCAGATGAAGCACTTGTTCACCCCCGAAGGCGATCTGGCGCTGCAGGCCGTCATGCGGCTGAGGCCCCTGCTCGCCTTTGATTTTGACGGCACGCTCGCGCCCATCGTGGCGCGCCCCGACGAAGCGCGGGTGCCCGAGTCGGTGTCGCTCGGCCTGGCCGAGCTGGCGCGCGACCTGCCGGTCGCGATCATCACCGGCCGCAGCGTCGCCGACGTGCGGCCGCGGCTCGGCTTCGCTCCGCACTACGTGATCGGCAATCACGGCGCGGAGGATCCGGTCGAGCCGCGGTCGGGGCGGGCAAGCCCGGCCCTCGATGCCCTGCGCCAGCGCATCGCCGCCCATGCCCGCGACCTCGTCGCCGCCGGCGTGGCGGTCGAGGACAAGCAGTTTTCGCTCGCCCTGCACTACCGCCTCGCTCCCGACGCCGGCGCCGCGCTGGTCTGCATCGAGGCGCTCCTGCAAGGGACCGAGCCGGCGCTCAGGCGTTTCGGCGGGAAGTGCGTCGTCAACGTCCTGGCCGAGGGCTTGCCCGACAAGGGCGATGCGCTGGCGGCGCTGCTGCGGCGCTCGAGCGCCGAGGCGGCGGTGTTCGTCGGCGACGACGTCAACGACGAGGCGGTGTTCATGCGCGCCGAGCCGCCGTCGCTGACGATCCGCATCGGCGACGACGATCCGCTGTCGCAAGCGATGTACTTCCTCGACAGCGAAGTGCAGCTCGCGGTCGTGTTGCAGCGCATGCTGGCGCTGCGCGCGCCGCCCTGAGCGTCAGAGACGACCAAGGCCGCCATCACTCGGCGCTCTGCAACAGGACGCGCGCCTCGATGCGCTGGCGTTGCCTGAGTCGCCCGGCATCTGACAGCATCCGCCCGGCCCAGCGGTAGACGTTGAATTCGCGCACGGTCATGCGCAGGCTCGCCATGCGCTCGCGCTGCTCGCCCGGCGCCATGGTCAGCGCTTGCTGAATCGCGTCGGCGCACTCCTCGACGTGGTACGGGTTGACGACCAGGGCCTCGGTGAGCTCGCGCGCTGCGCCGGCGAAGCGGCTCAGGATCAGCACGCCCTGCTCGTCGTTGCGAGCGGCGACGAACTCCTTGGAGACCAGGTTCATGCCGTCGTGCAAGCTGGTCACCAGGCAGACATCGGCAGCGCGGTACAGCTCGTTGAGCGCCTCGTGGTCATGGTGCTGCACGAGCAGGATCACCGGCCGGTACCCGGGCCTGCCGAAGCGTTGGTCGATGCGCTCGGACAGGCGCTCGATGCGCTCCTGGAACGAGCGGTATTCCTCGAGCGAGCTGCGCGTTGGTGCGGCCACTTGCACCGAGGTCAGCTTGCCGATCCACTCCGGGTGCTTTTCCAGAAGGCGCTCGAGTGCGTGCATCCGCTCGAGGATGCCCTTGGTGTAGTCGAAGCGGTCGACGCCGACGGCCAGGCGCTGATCGGGGCCGAGTCCCAGCCGGGCGAAGACATTGGCCCTGCACTCCTCGACCGGGCGCCAGCTGGCCTCGGTCTGGGCCAAAGGCCAAGCGATCGAGATCGGGTAGCTCTCGACGAAGGTCTCGGTCGCCTGGAAGGAGATCGTCGAGTGCTCGTGCTCGATGCGCGCTTCGAGATAGCGGTCGGCCGTCTCGAGGAAGTTCTTGCAGTGAAAGCGGGTGTGAAAGCCGAGGATGGTGCTGCCGAGCATGCCCTCGAGAATCTCGCGCCGCCACGGACAGATTCCAAACGATTCCGGATTCGGCCAGGGAATGTGCCAGAACGTCAGGATCGTCGCCGCGGGCAGCCTGGCGCGGATCATCGCCGGCACCAGCGCGAAGTGATAGTCCTGGACGAGGACGATCGGATCCTCGCTGCGCGCCTCGGCCACCACCGCATCGGCGAAGCGCTGGTTGATCTCGCGATAGGCCCGCCAATCGCTCTCGCGAAACACCGGCCGCACGTGCGCGACGTGGCACAGCGGCCACATGCCCTCGTTGGCGAAGCCGTAGTAGTAGCCTTGCTCTTCCTCGGCGGTCAGCCAGATCCGGCGCAGGCCGTACTCGTCATGGCCGGGCGGCACGCGCAGGCGGTCCTTGGCGTCGACCTTGCCGCGGTCGGCGGTGCCGCTGCCGTGCGCGATCCAGGTGCCCGAGCACGCCCGCATCACCGGCTCGATGGCGGTCACCAGCCCGCTCGCCGGACGGCGGACGACGATGCTGCCGTCGGCGGCGAGGTCGTGGATGTAGGGTTCCCGATTCGAGACGACGATGACCTCGTCGCCACGCAACTGGGTGCGCAGCAGCGAGCGCAGGCGCTCTGCGTTCCACGGCGCTTCCGGGCCGAGCGAGCGCCGGTACGCGTCCTCGAGGTCGCGCAGGCGCGCCCGCAGGTCGATGGCGAGCGGCGCCAGCTCGCCCGAGGAGGCCATCGGCCGGATCAGGCCCTCGCCGCGCAGGAGCGCACGCGCTCCAGAGACCCAGCCGCGCCAGCTCAGCTGGGCGACGATGACGGTGATGAGGGCGATGACCGCTCCCAGTCCCGCGATCATCAGGACCAGGTAGCGACGGGTGTCCTGGCTGCGCTTCTCGATGAAGCTGAAGTCGTGCAGGAGCACCAGCTCGGCGACCGGGCCGGCGTCGCCGACGACCTCGTGCGCGCCGACCTGCACCGGACCACCGGGGATCTGGATCACCGGCGCCCCTCCCTCGGCCACCTCGCGCGCGGCCTTGCACTCGAGCGTTCGCGGAAAGTTGTCGGTCCGCAGCAGCAGCTTGCCGTCGCGCGTGCACAGGCCGATCGCGACGAGGCGTTCGTCGCGCACCGCCCGGTCGAACAACGCCTTCAGGCGCACGCCCTCGGGATCCTTGACGGCATCCGAAATTGAGTCGGAGAGCGCGTTCGTGAGCAGCTCGCCGCGCGTCACCAGGTCACGGGAGAACCAGCGCAGCGTGAGGCGGTCGACCAGCGGCAACGCCAGGTACGCCGCGACGCTGAGCGTCAGCAGCAGGGGAACCAGGAATCGCAGCTGGAGGCGGAAGGTGTTCATTCACCAGCGGCGAGGGCTCGCGCACTTCCCGCCGAAGTGATCGAGCCATCCTACCTTTGTTCAACACGGGGGCCGGGATGAACGCCCGCGCTCTTGTCAGGGAGTCGCGCGCTCGCTGCCCAGGGCGCGCCGGCAGCACCACGCAGCGGCCAAGGCGACGACGCTCGCCGCCCAGAAGACCGACGGGAGGCCCAGGGTCTCGCTCATTGCGCCACCGACCACCCCGCCGATCACTCCCGACGCACCGTAGCCGAGCACGGTGTAGAGCGCCTGACCGCGGGCGCGCAGACGTCCCGGGAAATGGCGCGTGATGACGGCGATGCAGGCCGAGTGCTGGGCGGCGAAGCTGAGGGCGTGCAGGCACTGGGCGAAGACGAGCACGCTGACCCAGGTCCCGAACGCGGCGATGAGCGCGAAGCGAAGCGCCGACGCGAGCGCGGCGAGGACGAGCCAGCCATGCATCGACAGGCGATGTTGCCAGCGCCCCTGGAAGTAGAACCAGACCACCTCGACGACGACGCCTATCGCCCAGAGCAGGCCGATCTCGCCGTTGCTGTAACCGAGCGAAGCGAGGTAGAGCGAATAGAAGGCGTAGAGGCTCGTATGGGCGAGCACCGTCAGGAAGACGCCGGCGAAGAACCAGGCGACGACGGGCTGGCGCAGGACCGAAAGCGCGCTCGTCACCGCCGACGGCGCATGTGCCGGCTCGGTCGACGCAGGCAGCCGCCAGCACGCGCCGAGCAGGAGCGCGAGCAGGCCGCAGACAAGGACCGGAAAGCCGCCGAGTCCCGACGCCTGCAGGACATAGCCGCTCGCCGCGACGGCGCCGAAGAAGCCGACCGAACCCCAGACGCGGACCCGACCGTAGCGCGCGACGTCGAGACTGCCGCCACTGCTGACGTGGTGCGCGAGCGCCGCCTCATTGATCGGAATCACCCCGGCGGTGCACAAGTAAAGGACGACCGTCACGGCAGCGACCCAGACGTAGTCGACCGGCGTGAAGTAACCCAGCGAGGCGAGCAGCGAGCCCCCAGCGGCGATTCGCAGCAGCCGCTCGCGCCGTCCGGTGTGATCGGAGATCCAGCCCCAGGCATAGGGACTGAAGAGGCGCGTCGAGCTTTGCAGCGAGGTGAGAACGCCGATGGCGAAGGTCGAATAGCCGAGGCTCTTGAACCAGAGCGGTCCATAGGTCGCGACGAGGCCGGCGTAGGCAAAGTAGGCGAACGAGACGGCCGCGAACGGAGCGACCGTCGGCGCGGGCGGCGCCGGCGGCGCGACGACGCTCAAGGCGC
>Ga0070671_100005162_pt1 | contig 10396 bp, 10 predicted proteins | sample KBSS73metaG_FD_65341 | JGI IMG/M metagenome (GOLD analysis project Ga0070671, IMG submission 65341) | Switchgrass rhizosphere microbial communities from Kellogg Biological Station, Michigan, USA - KBS S7-3 metaG | ecosystem: Host-associated > Plants > Roots > Rhizosphere > Soil ... | reverse complement strand
GCTCCCAGCTCCGCGACGCCAAGTCGCAACTGCAGACCTGACGGTCCTTGCTGCGTAGTTCCACGCCCGCTCCGGGCGTGGAACTACGCAGCGATCGGCGGGTGGGGTTTGACAGAGCGGCGGGGGTCGGGGTCTGATCCTCCTCCCATGGCCAAGCCGCTCGTCATCGTCGAGTCCCCCGCCAAGGCCCGGACCATCTCCGGGTTCCTGGGCGACGACTGGACGGTGCTCGCGTCCTACGGCCACATCCGCGACCTCCCCACCAAGGGTCTGAGCGTCGACGTCGACAACCACTTCAAGGTCGACTACGAGGTCACCGCCGACCCGGCCCGCATCCGGGAGCTGAAGGCGGCGCTGAAGAACGCCGACGAGCTCTACCTCGCCACCGACGAGGATCGCGAGGGCGAAGCGATCTCCTGGCACCTCAAGGAGGTGCTGAGCCCGAAGGTCCCGATCAAGCGGATGGTGTTCCACGAGATCACCCGCTCCGCCATCGAGCACGCCGTCGAGGCCGCCCGCGACATCGACTACGGCCTCGTCGACGCGCAGGAGAGCCGGCGCATCGTCGACCGGCTGTTCGGCTACCCGGTCAGCGAGGTGTGCTGGCGCAAGATCAAGCCCCGCCTCTCGGCCGGTCGGGTGCAGAGCCCCGCCGTGCGCCTGGTGGTCGAGCGCGAGCGCGAGCGCATGGCGTTCGTCGCCGCCGACTACTGGGGCCTCGAGGCGGCGTTCCCCACGACGCCCGGCTTCACCGCCCGACTCGTCAACGTCGCGGGCAGCCGTGTGGCCGAGGGCCGCGACTTCGACGCCACCGGCGCGACGACCCGCGAGGTGGTCGTGCTCGACGAGTCGGCGGCGCACGCGCTCGTCGGGCGGTTGGCGAGCGCCGACTTCTCCGTGGCGTCGGTCGACACGAAGCCCTACACGCAGCGACCGAAGGCGCCGTTCATCACGTCGACCTTGCAGCAGGTCGGTGGCAGCCGCTTGCGGTTGAGCGCGCAGCAGGTGATGCGCGTCGCCCAGGGCCTCTACGAGCGGGGCTACATCACCTACATGCGAACCGACTCGACGACGCTGTCCGACACCGCGTTGGCCGCTGCTCGCCAGCAGATCGGCCAGCTGTTCGGCCGCGAGTACCTGCTCGACGCGCCGCGCAGCTACACGAAGAAGGCGAAGAACGCCCAGGAGGCCCACGAGGCGATCCGTCCCGCGGGCGAGACGTTCCGCACGCCCGAGTCGCTGCAGGGCGAGCTGCACGGCACCGACCTCGAGCTGTACCGGTTGATCTGGCAGCGCACGCTCGCGTCGCAGATGCCTGACGCGTCGGGCCACACGGTCTCGGTGCGCATCAAGGCCGACGACACCGAATGGGCGGCGTCGGGGCGCGTGATCACGTTCCCCGGGTTCCTCGCCGTGTACGGGTTCTCGGGCGACGACGCCGAGACCGAGACCGACGACGACGCCCGGCTGCCCGAGCTCGCCGAAGGCCAGGCCCTGCCGACGCCGTCGCTGGTCGCCGAAGGCCACAGCACCCAACCGCCCGCCCGCTACACCGAGGCCACGTTGGTGAAGCGACTGGAGGAGCTCGGCATCGGCCGGCCGTCGACGTACGCGTCGATCATGCAGCGCATCCAGAACGCCGGCTACGTCTGGAAGAAGGGCCAGGCGTTGGTGCCGACCACCGACGCGTTCGCCGTCATCAACCTCCTCACCGAGCACTTCGGGCAGCTCGTCGAATACGACTTCACGGCGCGGATGGAGAACGACCTCGACGACATCGCCGGAGGCCGTCAGCAGCGCGAGCCGTTCCTCGCCCAGTTCTGGTTCGGGAACGGCACGCCCGGGCTCAAGGTGCTGCGCGAGCAGGCGCTGGAGAACGCCGACCCGGCGTTGGTCAACACCATCCCGCTCGGCGCCGGCATCGTCGTGCGCAACGGCAAGTACGGGCCGTACGTGCAACGGGGCGAGGAGACGGCGTCGCTGCCCGCAGGGGTGGCCCTCGACGAGGTCACCGTGCCGCTGGCCGAGGAGTGGCTCGCGCTGCCGAAGGGCGACGAGCCGATCGGCACCGATCCGACCTCGGGTCTCCCGGTGTACGCCAAGAACGGGCGGTTCGGTCCGTACGTCCAGCTCGGTGACGCCGACACGCTTCCGCCCAAGCAGAAGCCGAAGATGGCGTCGCTCTTCAAGACGATGTCGCTCGAGCGCATCACCCTCGACGAAGCGCTGCAGCTGCTGGCGCTCCCGCGGGTCGTCGGCGTCGATCCGGCCGACGGCGAGGAGATCACGGCGCAGAACGGGCGCTATGGCCCATACATCAGCAAGGGCAAGGAGTCGCGCAGCATCGACAACGAGGAGCGCATCTTCACGGTGACGCTCGACGAGTCGCTCGCCCTGTTGGCCCAGCCCAAGAAGTTCGGTCGCCGCCAAGCGGCGCCCCCGCTGCGCGACCTGGGCAAGGACCCCGACACCGACAAGCCCATGGTGGTGAAGGAAGGCCGCTTCGGCATCTACGTCACCGACGGGGAGACGAACGCGACGGTGCCCAAGCACATCCTCGTCGAGGAGATGACACCGGAGCAGGGCTCCGAGCTGCTGCGCGAGCGTCGCGAGCGGGGCCCGGCCCCGGCCAAGAAGAAGGCACCCGCCAAGAAGGCGGCGGCGAAGAAGAAGGCGCCGGCGAAGAAGGGGTAGGCAATAGCGGCGTCTGTCGCGAACCTTCTTCTACCCTTGGCCGAGTGCTGCAGGTCCGCCGGAAGTTGCTGTTGGCGCCGGCGCCCGATCCCGCTGATCCGGAGGCCCCGACCGGTCCGCTGCCCCCGGTGGAGGGCGCGGCCGAGACGTCCACCGTGGTGCGACTCTTCGGGTCGCCCGGCTTCTTCCGCCTGTGGCTCGCCCAGGTGGTGTCGTCGATGGGCGACTGGATCGGCTTCCTCGCGGTCGTGGCCATCGCCGGGCGGGTGGGCGGCGGCTCCGGGGCGGGCGCCATCTCGCTGGTGATGAGCGCGCGCATGGTGCCGGGCTTCTTCCTCGCGCCGCTGGCAGGCGTGCTCGTCGATCGCTGGGACCGCAAGCGCGTCATGGTGCTGTGCGACCTCGGCCGCGCCCTCGTACTCGTGTCGCTGCCGTTCATCGACTCCCTGTGGGGCCTGGTCCTCGCCTCGCTGCTGCTCGAGATCGGCACGCTGCTGTGGTCACCGGCGAAGGAGGCGTCGGTGCCGAACCTGGTGCCCGCCGGTCACCTCACGACCGCGAACTCGTTGTCGCTGGCGGCCGCGTACGGCACGTTCCCGGTGGCGTCGCTCGTGTTCGCGCTGCTCCAGAAGCTCGGCTACTCGCTCGACCACATCTCGGCGCTGTCGTTCGCCCGCTTCGGTCAAGCCGGCTCGATGGCCATCTACGCCGATGTGCTCACGTTCGTCGCGTCGGCGTTGTTCATCTCGACGCTGGCGCTGCCGCCGTCGCGCCGCTCGCGCCAGGAGGACATCGACGTCGACTTCGGTGCGACGTTCCGTGAGCTCCGCGAGGGCTGGCAGTTCATGTTCACCGACCCGGTCGTGCGGGCCGTGATGCTCGCGGTGGGCACCGGTCTCGTGGGTGGCGGCATGATCGTCCCGCTCGGCGACGTGTTCTCGCGCGAGGTGCTCGGGGGTGGGCCGGCGGGCTTCGGTCTGCTGCTGTCGGCGATGGGCTTCGGCATGGCCGCCGGGGTCGTCACCCTGTCGGCGCTGCAGCGGCGGCTGAACAAGCCACGCATCTTCACGCTGTCCGCGCTCGGCGCGGGCGTGTCGTTGTTCGCCGGCGCGTCGACGTCGAGCTTCAGCTTGGCGCTGCCGTGCGTGGCCGCGCTCGGGCTGTGCGCCGGATCGGTGTACGTCCTCGGCTTCACGATCCTGCACGAGACGGTGCACGACGACCTCCGAGGCCGCATCTTCTCGAGCCTGTACACCCTCGTGCGCTTCTGCTTGCTGCTCTCGTTCGCCGCCGGCCCGTTGCTGGCCGACCGGCTCGGCGCGCTCTCCACGTCGCTCGTGAGCGGGCGCGTGTCGCTCGGCGCCTTCTCCGTCGACCTGCCAGGAGTGCGGTTGGCGCTGTGGCTGGCCTCGGTGACGATCGTGGGCGCCGGGGTGCTCGCCACGCTCTCGCTGCGCGCCGGGACCAGCAAGGAGTGACCGAACGCGGCGTGTTCGTCGCCTTCGAGGGCGGCGAGGCGTGTGGCAAGTCGACGCAGGCGGCCCGACTGGCGGCGCGGCGCGGTGCGGTGTTGACGCGCGAGCCGGGTGGCACGGCGTTGGGCGAGCGGGTGCGCACGATCTTCCTCGACCCGGCGGCCGGCGAGGTGAACCCGCGCGCCGAGGCCCTGCTCGTCGCCGCGGCGCGCGCGCAGCACGTCGCCGAGGTCATCGAGCCGGCCCTCGCGTCGGGTCGCGACGTGGTGACCGATCGCTTCACGGGTTCGTCGCTGGCGTACCAGGGCTTCGGCCGCGGGCTCGACGTGCAGGACGTCCGCGAGCTCTCCGCGTTCGCGACCGGCGGTCTCGAGCCCGATGTCTACGTGCTGCTCGAGGTCCCGGCCGTGGTCGCCGCCGCCCGGCTCGGGTCCGACCGTGACCGGCTCGAGGCGGCCGGCGACGAGTTCCACGAGCGGGTGCGGGCGGGCTACACCGCCATCGCCCAGCACGACGGCTGGGTCGTCGTCGACGGCACCGGCTCCGTCGACGAGGTGGAGCGGGCCGTGTGGGGCGCGCTGTCGGCGAGACTGGGCTGGTGAGCGTGTGGGACGCGGTCGTGGGCCAGCCCGGCGTGGTGGCGCAGCTGCAGGCCGCCTCGCGAGCGCCCGTCCACGCCTACCTGCTGGTGGGCCAGCCCGGCGCCGGCGCACGCGTGGCCGCCGAGGCGTTCGCGGCGTCGTTGCTCTGCCCGAACGGTGGCGACGGCACCTGTCGTGACTGCCGGCTCGTCCTCGCCGGTGAGCACCCCGACGTGGTGACCCACGTGCCCCAGGGCGCGTCGATGCTGCGGGCGGAGGGCGAAGAGATCGTGCGGTTGGCGATGCGCAGCCCGGTGGAAGGGGCGCGCAAGGTGCTCGTCCTCCACGAGATGCACAAGATCTCGGTCGTCGCGCCGATGCTCCTCAAGACGATCGAGGAGCCGCCGGAGAGCACCGTGTTCGTCGTGCTGGCCGACTTCGTGCCGAGCGAGCTGGTCACGATCGCGTCGCGCTGCGTCACGATCGAGGTGCCCCCGCTGGCGCCGGCCGTGCTCACCCAGGCGCTCGTCGACGAGGGCGTCGACGCCGGGGCGGCCGCCGGCGCGGCCGCGGCGGCGGGCGGCAGCCTCGACCGAGCCCGGCTCCTGGCGTCGGATCCCGGGCTCGCCGGCCGCCGCCAGCAGTGGGCGATGGTGCCGACCCGGCTCGACGGGACGGGTGCCGCGGTGGTCGTGGTGGTCGACGAGCTGCGATCCCTGGTCGAGGGGGCGGCGGCGCCCCTGGTCGCCCGCCAGGAGGCCGAGGCGGCCGAGCTCGAGGAGCGGGTCGCCCAGTACGGCGAGCGGGGTTCGGGCCGGAAGCGGTTGGAGGACGCCCACAAGCGCGAGCTGCGCCGGCACCGGGCCGAGGAGCTACGTTTCGGGTTGGCCACGTTGGCCGACCGGTACGGGCGTGCGCTCGGGGACGGGAGTGGCGATCCCGCCGAGGTCATGGCCGCGGTCCGGGCCGTCGACCGGGCGGCCGAGGCATTGCTGAGGAACCCGAACGAGACGCTGCTGCTGCAGGCCCTGCTGCTGCGTCTCCCCCAGCTTGTGGCGTGATCTGCTCAGGTTCTCGTCACAACAGGACGACAAGGACGTAGTGCCGAATCGACTGCGCGACCCCGAGACGGGGCTGTACAACGAGCTGTTCTTCACCGCGTCGGTGCCGAGCCGGCTGGCGTCGGCGAAGCGAGCCCTCCGGCCGCTGTCGATCGTGCTGCTCGCGGTGGGTGGCCCCCAGCCGGGGGAGATCGACGCCGGGACGGCCACGGGCCGCGAGGTCGCCTACGGGCTGCTGCGCACCTTGCGCGAATCGGACCTGGCCTGCCGCCTCGAGCACGGGCGCTTCGGCCTGCTGCTCGACGAGACGGCAGCCGACGGCGCCGTGCTCACCGTCGACCGGTTCCGGGCGCTGCTCGACGAGCAGGGCGCCCGCCACCACCTGTGGGCCGGCGTGTCGACCTATCCGACGCACGCCCTCGATTCGACGTCGCTGCTCGTCGCCGCCGACGCCGCCCTGCGCGACGCCATGGCCTGGCGCCAGTCGCGCATCGAGCTCGCCATCGCCACCTGAGCCATCCCCTCACGTTCTTTGTCGGATCGGCCCGGCTCAGCCGGGCAGATCCGACAAAGAACGTGATTGGGGTGTTCGGGTCAGGTCAGCTGAGGATGCCGAGGGCGACGGCGCGCTCGACGGCGGTGTGACGATCCGAGGCGCCGAGCTTGGCGTAGAGGCGCGACGTGTGCGACTTGACGGTCGCCGTGCTGACGTAGAGCTCCTCGCCGATCTCGGCCAGCGTGCGCCGGGTCGGCAGCAGTGCCAGCACGTCGAGCTCGCGGCGCGAGAGGATCGGGTTGTCGTCGTCGTGACGCAGCTCGCACTTGACCGCGGCGAGCGAGGTGCGGCCGAGGATGCGCTCGCCGTCCTGCACGCGGCGCAGGGTGTCGCCGAGCTCGTCGAGCGTGGCGGACAGCGGGAGGATGGCGTCGACACCGGCCTTGAGCAGGTTGACGTACTCGTTGCGATCGGTGGTGTCGGCCATGTGGACGACCAGCGGGGAGGCGGGGAGCGCCTTGGCGCGCAGCACGAGGTGGCTCGCCTGCACGTCGACGTTCGCGCCGATGAGGAGGAGATCGGCCGCGGTGGTGTGCAACGTCGCGATGGCTTCCTCGGCGGTGGCCACCTCCGAGACGACGGACACATCGAGGCGACGCAACGTCTGCACAACGCCCGCTCGGAGCACCGACATGTGCTCGACGACGACGACCCTGATGGTGATGGAACCGCGTGACGCTGCCACACGAGTTCTTTGGATCACGAGCGACATACTTCCGAATCGCGATGCTTGCCACCAGTGTCAGCTGCGCGATCCTTGCTGGTGCAGGTGCACTACTCTCAGGTCGAGGGCTCTGCCCTCAGCGGCGAGCCCGAACGAGACCTTCTCGAGTGGCGAGCGCGACGGCTTCGAGTCGCGAGTGCACGCCGAGTTTCGTGAGGAGGTTCTGCACGTGGTTGCGCACGGTGTTCCGAGAGATGCCCATCCGTTGGGCGAGCTCGTGGTTCGGCGTGCCTTCGGCGAGCAGTTCGAGCACCTCCAGCTCGCGCGCGGTCAGGTCATGACCGACCTTGTTGGCGCGGCGCTGGGTCACGCGGGGCAGCAGGCGAGCGAGCATGTCGGACGACACGAGCATCTCTCCGTTGGCCGCGGCGCGCACCGCGGCCATCACCTCGACGGCCGGCTTGTGCTTGGTGATGTAGCCGCTCGCGCCGGCTTCGATGGCGGACACGAGCACGTCCTCGTCGGCGTTCGACGTGAGCAGCACCACGTTCGCCGAGGGCAGCACCGCCTTGATCGCGGCGGTCGCGCTGACGCCGTCGCCGTCGGGCAGCTCGTAGTCCATGAGCACCACGTCGGGCCTGCGGGCCGCGACCTGACTCACTGCGGCGGCGACCGAGTTGGCGATGCCCACGACCTCGATCCCTTCGCCGTGCAAGAGGCCGGCCAGCGCCTCGGCGAAGATCACGTGGTCGTCACACAGCAGGACGCGCACGGGTGTCGACACGGACTGCAGTATGCAGGCTGACCGACCGTCCCCCGACGCTCGCCAGCAGTTCGTCGGGCGCTTGGCCACCGGCGTGGCCCACGAGGTGGCGAACCGCCTGGCGGTGGCCCGGTTGATCGCCGACTCGCTGGTCGGCCGGACCGACGTCCCCGAGGACGTGGTCGCCAAGCTGCACACGCTGGCCGCGTCGGTCGACGAGGCGGGCAGCCTGATGGAGCAGCTGTCCGCGGTGTCGGGACGCCGGCGCGCCCCCGCCCACGTGGTGCGCGTCGAGCTGGTGCTCCAGGAGATGGCGCCGCTCCTGCGCGCCGCGCTCGGCGGTCGCCGCGTCGAGATCTCGGGGTCGGCCACGGTCGTCGCTGATCGGGCCGACGTCGAGGCGGGTGTCCTGCGGCTGGTGCTGGGTCAGCGGCGCGGCAAGGCCGAGCCGCCGCTCGTGGTCGACATCGTGGCGGGGACCGAGACGATCGACGTCTCCATCGGCCTCGATGTCGTGCGGTTCCCCACGCCACGCCGCGGGGTGATCCTGGTCGTCGAGGACGACGCCGATCTGCGTGACCTCGTCGAAGGAGCCCTCGCGGCCGACGATCACCACGTGGTCGCGGTGGGCGACGCCGACGAGGCCGCGAAGGCGCTGGCCGACGGGGCGGTGGGGCTGGTCGTCACCGACGTCGAGCTGCCCGGCGCCTCCGGGCTCGAGCTGGCCGCCCGCGCCCTGGCCGACGGCGTCCCCGTGCTCGTGATCTCCGGGCTCGGTGCCGCGGCGCTCCGCAACGACGTACCCGACGGGGCCATCGTGCTCGAGAAGCCGTTCACCGTGCCGCGGCTGCGCGCCGAGGTGCAGCGGGCGCTGAGCGATTTCGCCGACTAGATGTACAACTAGACGTTCGCCGGTGCCGTCACCGTGAAGACGGGACGGCGGAGGTCCTCGACGTCGGCGTTGGGCAGCACCACCTGCGCGGCCACGTTGGTGTGGACGTTGACGATGATCGGGGCCAACAGGTTCGCGGTGGCGTCCTCGGCGCGGTCGGTGACGGTGACGATCACGAGGATCAGCGCGTCCTCGGCGCACGTGAGCGCGAGCGCGTCGGCGCAGCCGTCGTCGAGCTCGGGCGCGTAGTCCGGGAACAGCACGACCGGTGCGGCGACGAGGAACTCGAGGGCATCGACGTCGAGGCACCGCAGCAGCCCGAACGGGCTGTGCTCGTCGCCCCATGCGACCAGCAGGAACCGGTGCGCGTCCGGGAAGCCGGGAAGGCCGGCGGGCAGGTCGATCACGGGCGGTTGCATCGGCATCTCACTTCAGGAAGTCGACCAGCGACGGCTGGAGGACGCGAGCGGCGGCCCCGAGGGAGGCCTGGTAGGCGACTTGCTGGAGCTGCAGCTCCATGATCGTGTGCGGCAGATCGATGCTCTCGACCTCGGACAGGCGGTTCGTCGCGTCGAGCTTCGCATCGTCGGCCTTCGTGCCGAGCGCCTCGATCTGGTTGTAGCGGGCGCCCACGACCGCGAGGCTGTTCTGCAGGTTGAGGAACGCGCTGTCGAGGTTGCCGACGTCGTTCGGCGCGGCCGTCGGATCCGTCAGCGCCGTCGGGTTGTTGGTGAGGTCGGACACGATCGTGTCGATCACCCCGAACAGGCCGGTGGCGCCCGAGCCGAACACGCTCGACCCGGGCAGGTTGACCTGCACCGACATGTTGGTGCCGACGGTGCGGTTGATCGTCCCGGTGTCGCCCACGTAGTTGCCTGCCGCATCGAACGGTTGGGTGGCGGTGGCGGTCCCACCGAAGATCGGCTGGTTGAGGTACGTCGTGTTCGCCATCTGCAGCAGGCCGTCGCGGAGCTGCGTGACCTCGGCGGCCATGGCGGCGCGGTCGGTCGGTGACGTCGACGAGTTGGCACCTTCGAGCGCGAGCTCGCGGATGCGCCGCACCGAGTCGAGCGCCTGCGTGAGGGTCGAGTCGGCGGTGCCGAGCCAGCCCTGGCCGTCGTCGGCGTTGCGGCGGTACTGATCGGCGCGGCGGATGTCGGCGCGCAGCTCGAGGGCGGACACGGTGCCCGTCGGCGAGTCGGACGGCTTGGAGATCTGCTTGCCGGAGGAGAGCTGGTCCTGGATGCGGCCAAGGCTGCTGACGTTCCGCTGGAGGTTGCGGCTCACCTTGTCGTTCAGCGTGCGCTGGGTGACGCGCTGGGTCAGGCCGATGGACATCAGCCGAGCAGCCCGGTGTGGTTGATCAGGGTGTCGAGCGTGCTGTCGATGGTGGTCATCAACCGCGCCGCGGCGTCGTACGCGTGCTGGTACATCAACATGTTGGTCATCTCCTCGTCGACGTCGACGCCCGATGTCGCGTCGCTGGCGCTGTCCACCTGGGCGGTGATGTCGGACTGGATGTCGCTGCGGCGGGTGGCGGTCTGGCTCTCGACGCCGAGCTTCACGACGAGGTCGCGGTACGCGGACTGGCCGCCGGTGAGCGCCGCGATCTTGCTCGCGACCGAGCCGTCGGCGGCGGTGCCGCTGGCGGCCGCCACCTGGACGAGGCTGGGGTCGGCGGCGATGAGCGGGTTCACGGCGAGCGCGCCG
>Ga0070671_100005157_pt1 | contig 10401 bp, 7 predicted proteins | sample KBSS73metaG_FD_65341 | JGI IMG/M metagenome (GOLD analysis project Ga0070671, IMG submission 65341) | Switchgrass rhizosphere microbial communities from Kellogg Biological Station, Michigan, USA - KBS S7-3 metaG | ecosystem: Host-associated > Plants > Roots > Rhizosphere > Soil ... | reverse complement strand
TCGAGGATCCGCAGGCCGTAGCCCTCCAGCCCGGCCCGCTTCTCCGGGTTGTTGGTGAGCAGCCGCATCGACTTCACGCCCAGGTCCGAGAGGATCTGCGCGCCGATGCCGTAGTCCCGGGCGTCCGCGGGCAGGCCCATCGCGAGGTTCGCGTCGACGGTGTCCGCCCCGGCCTCCTGCAGCTGGTAGGCCTGCAGCTTGTGCAGCAGGCCGATGCCCCTGCCCTCGTGCCCGCGCATGTAGAGGACCACGCCGCGGCCCTCGTCCGAGACGGCCTGCAGAGCGGCGTCGAGCTGGGGGCCGCAGTCGCAGCGCAGCGAGCCCATGACGTCCCCGGTGAGGCACTCGGAGTGCACCCGGACCAGGACGTCCTCGCCGGTGCCCTCCGGGGTGCCGACGTCTCCCTGGACCATCGCGATGTGCTCGATCCCGTCGAGCAGGGAGTCGTAGCCGTAGGCCACGAACTCACCGTGCTCGGTGGGGATCCGCGCCTGCGCCACCCGCTGGACGTGCTTCTCGAAGCGCCGCCGGTAGCCGATCAGGTCGGCGATGGTGACCAGGGTGAGCTCGTGGTCGTCCGCGAAGACCTGCAGCTCGTCGCCGCGGGCCATCTCGCCCTCGTCCTTCTGCGACACGATCTCGCAGAGCGCGCCCGCCGGGGAGAGCCCGGCCATCCGGGTCAGGTCCACGGCGGCCTCGGTGTGCCCGGGGCGGCGCAGCACGCCGCCCTCACGGGCCCGCAGCGGCAGGACGTGCCCCGGCCGGACCAGGTCCGACGGCTGCGTGGTCGGGTCGGCGAGCAGCCGGATCGTGTGGGCACGGTCGGCGGCCGAGATGCCGGTGCTCACGCCCTCCTTCGCGTCCACCGTGACCGTGAAGGCCGTGCGGTAGGCGTCGGCGTTGGAGTGGTGCATCGGCGGGAGGTCCAGCCGGTCGCACTCGGAGTCGGTGATCGCGACGCAGACGTACCCGGAGGTGTAGCGGACCACGAAGGACACCAGCTCCGGCGTGGCCTTCTCGGCGGCGAAGATCAGGTCGCCCTCGTTCTCGCGGTCCTCGTCGTCGACCACGACGACGGGCTTGCCCTCGGCGAGGTCCCGCAGCGCCCGCTCGATCCTCTCGAAGCCGTCCGACAGCCCGGCGGCCGCCGCGGCCCCCTGGTGAGCGATCTCGGTCACAGCACACCGTCCTTCCGGGACTCGCCGAGGTACCCGGCGGTCAGCTTCTCCACGTACTTGGCGAGCACGTCCACCTCGAGGTTGACGGTGTCACCGGGCTTGCGCAGGCCGAGGGTGGTGTCGGCCAGGGTGGTGGGGATCAGCGCCACCGTGAAGGTGTCCCCGTCCGTGGCGGCCACGGTGAGCGAGACCCCGTCGACCGTGATCGAGCCCTTCTCCACGACGTAGCGGGAGAGCTCGGCGGGCAGGCCGAACCGCACCTCGTCGCTGCGCTCGCCGGGGTTGCGCTCCAGGATCGTGGCGACGCCGTCGACGTGGCCCTGCACGATGTGCCCGCCGAAGCGGCCGCCCGCCTGCAACGCGCGCTCCAGGTTCACCCGGCCGCCCGCGGCGGCACCGCTGAGCGAGGTGCGCTTGAGGGTCTCGGGGACCAGCTCGAGGCGGAAGGTCTCGCCGCCGTCCGGCTCCACCACGGTGAGGCAACAGCCGTTCACCGCGATCGAGTCGCCGTGCCTCGCGTCGGAGGACACCACCGGTCCCCGCACGGTCAGCACGACCACCTCACCGGAGGACTGGACGTCGACGATCTCGCCGACCTCCTCCACGATCCCCGTGAACATCCGCCGTCCTCTCGCTGGGAGTCTCACCGCGCCGGTCGCGCGTCGACCAGCACGTCCGCGCCCACGACGCGCACCGTGTCCACCTGCAACCGCCTGATGTCGGCGATCGTTCCCACCCCCGCCGCGCCGAGGGCGGCGGGTCCGGCCCCGAGCAGCGCGGGTGCGAGGTACGCCAGCACCCGGTCGACCCGACCGGCCTGCACGAAGGCGCCTGCGAGCCGCGGGCCGCCCTCCAGCAGGACGTCGACGACACCGCGGTCGGCGAGCGCCTTGAGCACGTCGTCGGGTGACTGTGTCCGCAGGTGTAGCACGTCGGGTGAGCTGAGCCGCGAACCCGGGCCGAGGTCACTGTGGCCCACGACGACGCGGAGCGGCTGGTGCTCGCGCTCCGTGCCGTCCGGGTACCGGGCGGTCAGGGCCGGGTCGTCCGCCCGCGCGGTCCCCGTCCCGACGACGATCGCGTCGATGTGCGAGCGGAGCTCGTGCACCTCGGCGCGGGCCTCCGGACCCGTGATCCACCGGCTGGTGCCGTCCGCCGCGGCACTGCGGCCGTCCAGGGTGGCGGCCAGCTTCCAGGTGACGTGCGGGCGCCCGGTCCGCACGCTGTGCAGCCAGGCGCGCAGCGGCCCGCCCGCGATGTTCAGGTCGCTCCAGGTCACGTCCAGCCCCGCGGCGCGGAGCCGCTCCGCTCCGCCTGCGGCGACGGGGTTCGGGTCGGCGGCGCCGATGTGGACCGCCTGTATACCGGCTGTACGGAGGGCCTCGGTGCACGGCGGCGTGCGGCCGTGGTGCGCACACGGCTCGAGCGTGACGACGGCGGTGCCGCCGCGGGCCCGCTCCCCCGCCTCGCGCAGCGCGACGACCTCCGCGTGCGGGCCGCCGGGCGGCTGGGTCGCGCCGACGCCGACGATCTCGCCCGCGGCGTCGAGCACCACCGCGCCGACGGGCGGGTTGGGGCTGGTCCGGCCGTGGACCTCGACGGACGCGGCCAGCGCGCGCCGCATCGCGTCCTCGACGGTCATCCGCTCCACCGGGGATGGGCCGCGACCGCCTTGTCCCGCAGCGCCGCGACCGCGCGGGCGGGGTCCTCGGCGCCGTAGACCGCCGAGCCCGCGACGAAGCAGTCCACCCCGGCCTCCGCGGCGGCCTCGATCGTGGAGTCGGCGATGCCGCCGTCGATCTCGATCATCAGGGTCAGGTGCCCGGTGTCGACGAGCCTGCGCGCCTCGCGCACCTTGTCCAGCACCTCGGGCATGAACGACTGCCCGCCGAAGCCGGGCTCGACGCTCATCACCAGCAGCGTGTCGTAGTGCTTGAGCACCTCGACGTACCCGTCCAGCGGCGTGCCCGGCTTGAGCGAGAGCCCCGCCTTCGCCCCGGCGGCCCGCAGGTCCTTCGCCAGCATCACCGGGTCGCGGGCGGCCTCGACGTGCACGGTCACGTTGTACGCGCCCGCCTCGGCGTACCCGGGGGCCCAGCGGTCCGGGTCGTCGATCATCAGGTGGCAGTCCAGCGGTGTCTCGGTCGCCTTCAGCAGCGACTCGACGACCGGCAGCCCCAGCGTCAGGTTCGGGACGAAGTGCGCGTCCATGACGTCCACGTGCAGCCAGTCCGCGCCCTGCACCCGCTCCGCCTCGTCGGCGAGGCGGGCGAAGTCGGCGGCGAGGATGCTCGGGGCGATCAGGGGACGCACCCCAGCAGGCTACTGCGCTGCCCTGTGACCTTCCCGGTGACCTTCCCGCTCACAGGTACAGGTCACAGATCGTCAGGACGTGCGGCGCAGCAGGGTCAGGAACATCGCGTCCGTGCCCTGTCGGTGCGGCCAGAGCTGCACGTGGGGGCCGTCGCCGAGGTCCGGGACGCCGGGCAGGAACTCGCGCGCGTCGATCCGCTCCACACCGACGCCGAGGTCCTTGCGCCGGACGAGCCCGCCGACCACTCCCACCGTCTCGGCCAGGTGCGGGGAGCAGGTGACGTACGCCACCACCCCGCCCACCCGGACGTGACGCAGGGCGGCGAGGAGCAGCTCGCGCTGCAGCTTCGCCAGGCTGGAGACGTCCTCCGGCTTGCGTCGCCACCGGGCCTCCGGTCGGCGGCGCAGCGCGCCCAGGCCGGTGCAGGGGGCGTCGACCAGGACTCGGTCGAAGGCGGCGTCCGGCAGCGGGGCCTCGCGGCCGTCCGCGACGTGCACCGTCACCGGCAGCCCGTCGACGGCGCGCCGGACCAGGTCGGCGCGGTGCTCCGCGGGCTCGACGGCGTCGAGCGTGCCGCCCTCCATCGCCACGATCCCGCCGAGCAGCGCCGCCTTGCCGCCGGGACCCGCGCAGAGGTCCAGCCAACGACCACCGTCGTCCTCGACGGGGGCCTTGGTGAGCGCGAGCGCGACCAGCTGGCTGCCCTCGTCCTGCACCGCGGCGACACCCTCGCGGATGACGTCCAGCTCGCCGATGTCCCCGCTGCCCGGGTCGAGGTGCACGCCGTACGGCGAGTACGGGGCCTCGGTCCCGCCCGTGACCAGCGCGAGCTCCTCGGCGGTGATCTCGCCCGGCTTGGCCAGGAGGTGCACGGCGGGACGAGTGTCGTCCGCGGCGAGCGCCGCGGGCAGCTCCGCGTGGGAGCCGAGGGCGTCGGCGAAGGCCTGTCCGATCCACTTCGGGTGGGCGTGCAGGAATGAGGCGTTCCCGACCGGGTCCTCCTCGGCATCGGGCGCGAGCTCGGCGATCCACTCGTCGACGCCCTTGGCCGCGGCCGTCTCGGCGATCTTGCGTAGGATCGCGTTCACGAAGCCGGACGACGCCGAGCCCGCGATGCCGCGCACGATGTCCACGGTGGTCGCGACCGCCGCGTGCTGCGGCACCCGCATCCGCAGGATCTGGTAGGTCCCCAGGCGCAGCGCGTCGACGAGCGGGCCCTCGATGCGGTGCAGCGGCCGGTCGGCGCAGGCCTCGATCACGACGTCCAGCTGGCCCGCCGCCCGCAGGGTCCCGTAGCCGAGCTCGGTCGCCAGGGCGGCGTCGCGGTCCCGAAGCCGGTGGCGGCGCAGGATCGCCGGGAGGACGAGGTTGGCGTAGGCGTCCCGCTCCCGCACGGCCGTGAGCAGCTCGAACGCCGCGGAGCGCGGACCGTCGCCCGACGGCGGCCCCTCCGGCTGGGACCGACGGCGCGGCGGCCCGGCGTTGCGGGGGCCGGGGGTGCGGTCGCGCCGCCCACCCCGGTCGTCGCGGGAGTACCCGCCGCGGCGGTCCCCGGCGGGACGATCACCGCGGTCACCTCGGGGCCGGTCCCGGTCGTCCCGGCGGGGGCGGTCGTCGCGGGGCCGGTCGTCCCGACGGGGGCGGTCGTCGCGGGGCCGGTCATCCCGACGGGGACGGTCGTCGCGGGGCCGGTCATCCCGACGGGGACGCTCGTCGCGGGGCCGGTCATCCCGACGCGGTCGGTCGGCGCCGCGGTCGTTGCGCGGCCGGTAGCCGCCCTGGTCGTCACGCGAGCGGAAGCCACCTCGGTCACCCTCGGCACGGCCGCCCGCAGGGCGCTCACCCCGCGCCCCACCGCCGCGCCGATCGTCCCGGTCGCGGGCGGGACGGTCGTCACGGGAGGGCCGGTCGGCGCGCGAGGGACGGTCCCGGCCCCCGTCGGACCAGCCCGAACCCTGCCGGTCGCCCGAGCGTCCCGACCCGGACCCGCCGGAGCCGGGGCGGTCTCCGCGGCCGCTCTCGCCCCGGTCGTCCCGTTCGGGTCGTCCGCCGTCGGGCTCGCTCACGCACACTCCTCGTTCGTCCTCACGCACGAGGGTCGCTCGTGCCGTGCCCCCATGGTCCCAGGTGGCTCCCGGCCCTCGTCCCTCGGTGGCTCCGGCCCGCGGAGCTGCGCGAACTCGTCGCGGCCCGCGCGGCCAGACGTGCGACTCACGCGACGAGACGTGCGACTCACGCGACGAGACGTGCGACTCGCGCAGCGACACGTGCGACTCGCGCCACTACACGTGCGACTCGCGGGAGCCCACTTCAGCGGACCAGCGCGAAGAACCCGGTGAGCTCGGCCACGAAGGTCTCCGGCTGCTCCCACGCCCCGAAGTGCCCGCCCCGCTCCGGCTCGCCCCACCACCGGATGTCCGGGAAGCGGCGGGCGGCCCAGCGGCGCGAGGGGCGGGGGTTCTCGCGGGGGAAGACCGTGGCGCCGGTGGGCACGTCGATCGGGACGGGCGTGCCCCCGGTGAACAGCGCCTGCACCTCGCGGATGCTCTCCCAGTACAGCCGCGCGGAGGACGCGGCGGTGCGGGTCAGCCAGTAGAGGGTGACGCCGTCGAGCATGCGGTCCCTCCCCAGCACCTCGTCCGGATCGCCGTCGCACCAGGCCGCGAACTTCTCGGTGATCCACGCGCACAGCCCGGCAGGCGAGTCGGTCAGGCCGTAGCCGAGCGTCTGCGGCTTGGTCGACTGCTGGGCCGAGTACCCGTCGCCGCTCTCGGCCGCCCGGGCCAGCGCGGCGACCGCCTCCCGTTCCTGCGCGGTGTACTCCTGCGTGAGGTCCGGCGGGGCCAGCGGCGGGACGAGGTGGATGCCCACGACGTGCGCGGCATCGATCCGCCCCAGCTCGGCCGTGACGCTCGTGCCCCAGTCCGAGCCCGCGGCGCCGTAGCGCGGGTAGCCCAGGCCCGCCATCAGCTCCGCCCACGCGGCCGCGATCCGCTCGACCCCCCAGCCCGTCGTCCGTGGCCGCTCGCTGAACCCGTACCCGGGCAGCGCGGGGACGACGACGTCGAACCCCGCCTCCGCCAGCGGCTCGACGACGTCGAGGAACTCCAGCACCGACCCCGGCCACCCGTGGGTCAGGACCAGCGGCAGCGCGTCCGGCCGCCCGGACCGGACGTGCAGCAGGTGGATCCCCAGCCCGCCGACCGTCGCACGGAAGGAGCCCAGCTCGTTCAGCCGCCGCTCGACGACCCGCCAGTCGTACTCCTCCGCCCAGTACCGGCACAGCTCCTCGAGCCGGGCCAGCGCGACGCCCTGCGCGGGATCGGGGGCCTCGTCCGGCCAGCGCGTCGCCCGCAGCCGCCTGCGCAGGTCCGCGAGCTCGGCCTCGGGCACCTGGATCGGAAAGGGCTCGACGGCGGTCACCCGAGCCGCTCACCCTCGCCGATCCGGACGCCCCGCGCCCAGTCCGCGGCCGGCATCGCGCGCTTGCCGACGGGCCGCACCTCGCCCAGCTGCACGGGGACGGTCGCGGTGCCGACCAGCACCCGCTTCTTCTCCGCCCGCAGCTCGCCGGGCTCGAGCTCGACCTCCCCGGTGCGGACCGGCGTGACCGGTCCGAGGCCCAGCCGCGCCTCCCGGAAGGAGCACCACGCCCCCGGCTCCGGGGTGACCGAGCGGACGAGCCGGTCGATCGCCAGGGCGGGCAGGGCGAAGTCGACCCGGGCGTCCGCCGCCGTGACCTTGGGGGCGAGCGAGACCCCGTCGACCGGCTGCGGGACCGCGCGCAGGGTGCCGTCCTCGAGGCCGTCCATGGTGGCCACCAGCAGCTGGGCGCCGGAGACCGCGAGCCGGCCGAGCAGGTCGCCGGTGGTGTCCCGGTCACCGATCGAGTCCGTGACGACGCCGAAGGTGGGCCCGGTGTCGAGCCCCTCCTCCAACAGGAAGGTGGTGGCCCCGGTGATCTCGTCCCCGTGGCGGATCGCCGCCTGGACGGGCGCCGCCCCGCGCCAGGCGGGCAGCAGCGAGAAGTGCAGGTTGACCCAGCCGAAGCGGGGCACGTCCAGTGCGGCCCGCGGCACGAGCGCCCCGTACGCGACGACCGGCGCGCAGTCCGGCGCGAGCTCGACCAGTGCGTCGAGGAACTCCGGCTCGCGGGGCCTGGCGGGGGTGAACACCGGGACGCCGTGGGCGTCGGCCAGTTGCCCGATCGGCGACCGCACCAGCGACCGGCCGCGACCAGCGGGCGCATCGGGCCTGGTCAGCACGCCGACGACCTTGTGGCGGGGCGAGTCGAGCAAAGCCTGCAACGCGGGGACGGCGGGCTCCGGCGTCCCGGCGAAGAGCAACCTCATCGCGCCTTTCCGAACATCGGATGGGGGCTGACCTTCACGACCGGCTCGGCGCCGAACCACTGCGCCGCCCGGATCTCCGCCATCGCCTGCCTGCGGGTGTCCGCGTCCAGCCGATCGACGAACACCACGCCGTCCAGATGGTCGGTCTCGTGCTGGATCGCCCGGGCGAGCTTCGCCGTGCCCTCGACGCGGATCGGCTCGCCGTGCACGTCCCAGCCGGTCGCGACGACGTTCGCCCACCGCCGACAGTCCCAGGCCAGCCCCGGGATGGACAGGCAGCCCTCGGGGCCGAACTGCTCCTCGGCGTCCGACGCGGTCCAGGTCGGGTTGACCAGGTGTCCCTCGGTCCCGTCGACCGAGAACGTGAAGACCCGCAGCCCCACCCCGATCTGCGGCGCGGCCAGCCCGGCACCGCCCTCGGCGTGCATGGTGTCGGTGAGGTCCGCGACGAGCTTGCGCAGCTCGGCGTCGAACGTCGTGACCGGCACGGCGGCCGTGCGCAACACCGGATCACCGAACAGACGGACGGGCTGGACGGACACGGAACTCCCCACGGGTAGACGACCTCGTCGATTCTGCCAAACCCCTCAGCCGACCTCCGCCGGGTCCAGCCGCACCCGCACCGGATCCGGTGCCCTCCGCCCACTGCGCAGCGCCTGCGCGTCGTGCAGGTGCCGGGCGAGCGCGCGCCCCTCGGAGCGCGGGACCCGGAGCAGGGCGCGTTCGCGGACCTCGGGCACCTCACCGGGCTCGTCCGGCGGGTCGATCTCGACGGGCCCGAGCACCTCGATCCGCGGTTCGGCCGCCAGCACCAGGTCCACCAGGTCCGCCACCGCGCCCGGGGCCCCCTCCACCGCGGCCATCCGGACGGCGGGCGGGAACCCGACCTCCGCCCGCCCCGCCAGCTCCTCCGCAGCGAAACCGGCGGGGTCCCACCGCACCAGGGCCTGCACCACCGGGATCCCGGAGTCGGCCACGATCACCACCCGGCCGCCCTCGGCGTGCGGCCGGACCAGGGCGGACGCCGCGAGCCACTTCCGCAGCGCCTCCTCCTGCACCCGCAGGTCGGCCCGGGAGAGCATCGCCCAGCCGTCGAGCAGCAGGGCCGCGCCGTAGCCGCCGTCGACCGCGGGTTCCGCCCCCGGTGTGGCGACCACGATCTCCGGCTTGGCCTTCACCCGGTCCAGCACCGGCGCCCCACCGCCCGAGGAACGCACGGCGACCTGCGGGAACGCCCGCCCCAGCTCCTCGGCGGTGCGCCGCGAGCCGACCACCCCCGCCCGGAGCCTGCGCCCGCCGCACCCCCCGCAGCGGAAGGTCACCTCCGCGCGCCCGCACCATCGGCACGTCGGCAGGCCGGGATCGTGCTCCGAGCCGCCGCGCGGCAGCCCCAGCGGGCCCGCGCAGTGCCGACACCGCGCGGACTCGCGACAGCTCGCGCAGGACAGCCACGGCAGGTAGCCGGCGCGCGGGACCTGGACCAGCACCGGATGCCCCGCCGCGAGGGACTGCCGCGCCGCCTCGAACGCCACGCCGGGCACCCGGGCGGCGCGGGCGTCCGGGTCCCGGGCGAGCTGGGTGTCGGTCTCCCCGATCGCCGTGACGCGCGGTGCGGCGGCCCGCACCACGGCCCGGTCCGCGACGATCGCCGCCGCCCACGTCGACTCGACCAACAGCTGGGCCTCCGCCGTCCGGGAGAACCCGCCGACCAGCAGGGCCGCGCCCGCGGCATGGGCCCGGGCGATCAGCACGTCCCTGACCTGCGGGTACGGGGCGCGGGGTTCGGAGTGGGAGTCGTCCCCGTCGTCCCAGACGGCGAGCAGCCCGATCCGCTCGACGGGCGCGAACGCCGCCGACCGGGTCCCCACGACGAACCGCACCGCCCCCCGCCGCACCGCCAGCCACCGCCGGTAGCGCTCGGCGGGCCCGAGGTCGGCGGTGAGCGCCACCACGGCGTTCGCGCCGAACCGTGCGGCGAGCGCGGCGTGCATCGTGTCGACGTCCCGCTGGTCCGGCACCACGACGAGCGCCCCCCGGTCCGCGGTGAGCGCCGCCGCGGCCGCCTCGGCGAACCGCTCCGCCCAGGCCTCCCCGGGGAGCGCCTGCCACACGGCGTGGGCGGCCCGACCTCCGACCAGTGCGTCGAGGAAGGCGACGCCGCGCTGGTAGCGGCCCCACCCGGCCGGATCCGGCGGCTCGACGGGCGCGACCGCGCGGTCCGCGGGCACCTCCGCCTCCACCCGGGCGTGCCGCGGCGGCACCGCCATCCGCACGACGTCCGCGAACACCCCGGCGTACCGGTCGGCGACCGTGCGGCACAACGCCGCGACCTCGGGTGCGAGCACCGGCTCCGCCGAGACGACCTTGTCGACCCAGGCCAGCCTCCCGGTGTGCTCGGACTCCTCCGTGCGCTCCAGCAGGAAGCCGTCCACCAGGCGCCCGGCGAACCGGACGCGCACCCGCACCCCGGGCTGGGCCTGCTCGTCCAGGTGGGTGGGGACGCGGTAGTCGAAGGGCCGGTCGAGGTGGGGCAGCGGCATGTCCACGGCGACCCGCG
>Ga0070671_100005156_pt1 | contig 10401 bp, 7 predicted proteins | sample KBSS73metaG_FD_65341 | JGI IMG/M metagenome (GOLD analysis project Ga0070671, IMG submission 65341) | Switchgrass rhizosphere microbial communities from Kellogg Biological Station, Michigan, USA - KBS S7-3 metaG | ecosystem: Host-associated > Plants > Roots > Rhizosphere > Soil ... | reverse complement strand
CTTTTCGACGAGCCGCTCTCCAACCTTGACGCCAAGATGCGGGTGCAGATGCGAACCGAGATCACCAAGCTTCATCAGCGGCTCCAGGCGACCATGATTTACGTTACGCACGACCAGGTCGAAGCGATGACGATGGGCGATCGCATCGTCGTTATGGACAATGGCATAGTGCAGCAAAACGACGCCCCGCTCGCGCTTTACCATGAGCCGGTGAACCTCTTCGTGGCCGGATTTCTCGGGAGCCCGCCCATGAACTTTGTCGCTGGCACCTTGAAACAGGAAGGAGACAAAATCCGCTTCAGCGAAATCGAGGGCGGAACCATCGACGTCGCCTTCGCGGCCGCCGATCGGCCCGCGGCCCGGGAATTTGTCGGGAAAGACGTGGTCCTCGGCATCCGACCGGAAGATCTCGAGGTCGCCACCTTTTCGCGCAAGGAAGGCAAGGCAGCCGGTGTCGGTTTCCCGGCCATCGTCGATATCGTGGAGCCGATGGGAGCAGAAACGAACCTCTACCTGCAAACCGGCGCGCATACGCTGACGTGCCGGAGCCAGGGGGCGTTCGATCATCGCGAGGCGGGGCGCCGTCTCCAGTTCGAGATGAACGTAGCCAAGGCCCATCTCTTCGATCCGGTCTCAACGAATCGGCTGCGCTGAGCGCAGCAATTTTGCGCAACGTTGGAATCCGGGCGTGCTTCTTGCCGCCGTCTGCCAGCGGGTGGCCGGAGTCCAAAGAAATGGCATTGACGGCCATCATTTTTCCTGCGCCCAATCGCGCCATGATAAACACTCGAACGTTAGTAATGACTCTGGCGCTTTGCTTTGCAGCGGCAGCAATTTGTTTCGCGGACAGCCCGCAGATGGGCGTCTGGAAGCTTAATGAAGCGAAGTCGAAGCTCGTGCCTGGCACGGGCAAGAACACGACGGTGACTTATTCCGCGGCCAAGGGGGACAAGGTCAAAGTCATGGTCGAAGGCGTCGACAAAGATGGAAAGCCAGTCCACAGCACCTGGATCGGCAAGTTCGACGGGAAAGTCTATCCCGTGAAAAACAACCCCGGCTACAATGCTGTCATGTACAAGATGGTGGACGATTACACCAACGACATCACGGCGATGCAGGACGGCAAAGTTAGCTGGACCGGCACAATCAAAGTCGCAAACGACGGGAAATCCCGCGTGGTCACCATCAACGCCACGGACGCTGCTGGCAAAAAGGTCAAGGGCAAGGCTTTCTACGATAAGGGGTAGAACCTCCGTGTCTTGCTGGGAACTCAGTAGCTGCTCTCCCGTGTAAATCGCGGGAGAGCAGCGGCACCACATTTGCCCCGGCCACTTAGCAAAGAGATTTGCTTGCGAATGAATGCGCGCTCCGCGTATAAACACATTTTACTTTTCAGTAGTTCGACCCGGAGGTCATTTTGAACCAAAGATTACTCGCCGAAATTGGCCGCACCCAGCGGCTTGAAATTCTCAATACGCTCAAGCGTACGCGTGGGCTGTCGGTTAACCAGCTCGTGACGAAAATGAAGATGAGCTACATGGGCATCAAGCAGCATTGTCTCACCCTCGAACGTGACGGATATCTCGATACCTGGCGGCGCCCGCAAAAAATGGGGCGCCCCGAGATGGTCTATCGGCTGACCCGCCGCAGCCACGGGCTGTTCCAGGCCGATAGCAATGCGTTTACGCTCGATTTGTTGCAGTCGATCAAAGAAATCCACGGCCCCAACGCCCCGGAGAAGCTTCTTTATAACCTTTTCGAGCGGAAGACTCGCGTGCTCCAGGAAAAAGTGAGAGGCGAGACCGTGGAAGAACGCGCCAAATCACTCGCTGCCATCCGCGATGAGGAAGGCCACATGTCGCAATTCGTCAACGAACCAAACGAAGGTGGCCCTCAAATCCTGGAATGCCATTCGCCGATCCTGAATTTGATCGAGGAATACGAGATCATCGGCCGGCTCGAACAGGAAATGTTCGAGAAGGTTCTCAAAACCCCGGTGCGACGGGAAGAGACGCGGACCTCCGGTCTGTACGAAGCGGCCTTTTACTTCGCGATCTAAGCTGTGTAGCAGGCTGTAGCGGTGGACGTGTCGCCCGCAACGCCACGCTTCTCCGCAAGCTCCTTCGATTTGCGACCGGCCGGCCGCCGCTACAGAAACGGGCGAGATTTTCTCCCTTTCGCGGCAGGCGAATCTCGATTGGTTGAATGATGCCCGCTCAATTCCCTGCCGCCGTCATCGAGAACTTGCAACCGCTCATCGATGGCGGCCGTTACCCGATCAAACGCGTCGTGGGGGAAGACGTGACGGTGGAAGCGGATATTTTCAAAGATGGCCACGACATTGTCGCAGCGGCCTTGAAGTGGCGCGTCGTCGGCCGATCGCTCTGGCACGAAACGGCCATGAAATCTCTTGAGAACGATCGCTGGCGCGGTGTATTTTCCCTCTACGAGAACGCCACCTACGAATACACGGTCGAAGCCTGGACCGATACTTTCGCCGGTTGGAGGCATGAATTCGCGGCCAAATTCGGGGCCGGGCTCACCGAGCTGACGAGCGAAACCCTGGAAGGCGCTGCCCTCCTCGTTGCCGCTGCCAAACGCGCCCGCGGCGCCGACAGCAAACGGTTGCGCGAGTTCGCGGAGCAAATGCGAACAGGGACCGACGCGGACGTTAATCGGATCGCACATGCAGGTGAACTGGAAGTCCTGATGGCGACCTATGCCGCGCGCACCGGCGCCACCCAGTACACACCGCAGCCCCAGGTAATTGTCGATCGAGTGCAGGCGCGGACCGCTGCCTGGTACGAATTTTTCCCGCGCTCCGCCGAAGGGCTGGCCGCGCGCGGCTCGACCTTTCGCGACTGCCTCGGGCGGATCGACGACGCCAAGGCGATGGGCTTCGATGTGATCTATTTCCCCCCCATTCATCCCATCGGCCTAACGAATCGAAAAGGCCGTAACAATGCCGTCACCTGCAAGCCGGGCGAGCCGGGCGTGCCCTACGCGATCGGCAATTGCCACCTTGGGCTGCCCAACGGAGGCGGGCACAAGGACATCGAACCGTCGTTAGGCACACTCGAGGATTTCGCCTGGCTGGAAAAAGAGATTCGCGCCCGCGGGCTCGAGATCGCGCTCGATTTCGCGATCAACTGTTCGCCCGATCATCCCTACGTCGAGGAGCATCCGGAGTGGTTTTACAAGCGCCCCGACGGCACGATCAAATACGCCGAGAATCCGCCCAAGAAATACGAGGACATTTATCCGCTTAATTTCCGCTGCCCGAACTGGCTCGAGCTTTGGGAGGAAATGAAAAGCATTATTCTTTTCTGGACCGAACACGGGGTGCGCATTTTCCGGGTGGATAATCCGCATACCAAGCCGGTCGCGTTCTGGGAATTTCTCATCGCCGGAGTGCGCAAAAAATTTCCCGATACGATCTTTCTTTCGGAAGCATTCACCCGCCCAAAGATGATGAAAGCCCTGGCCAAAGCCGGCTTCACCCAGAGCTATACCTACTTCACCTGGCGCACGAGCAAGCACGAGCTGACCGAGTATTTCACCGAGCTGACGCAGACCCCGATGCGCGAATATTTCCGCGGCAACCTCTTTACCAACACGCCGGACATTCTTCCTTTTCATCTTCAAACCGGGGGGCGGCCGATGTTCCAAATTCGCGCCGTCCTGGCCGCGACCTTGTCGAGCGTCTACGGCATCTGCAGCGGCTTTGAGCTCTGCGAAAATGCCGCTCTGCCTGGCCGCGAAGAGTATTTTGACTCCGAAAAATACCAGTTCAAAGAGCGCGATTGGGATAGCCCGGGGAACATCAAGCCGCTCATCACGCAGCTAAACCGGATCCGGCGCGAGAATCGCGCCCTCCAGTTCTACGACAACCTGCGTTTTCATCCGGTCGATAACGAAGCTCTCCTTTTCTACAGCAAGCTGACGCCGGCGCGGGACAGCATCGTCCTCGTGATCGTGAATCTCGATCCGGTCTACACGCAGAGTGGATACGTCGAGGTGCCGATTGAAGAGTTCGGCGAACTCTTTGGCGCCAGCTATGAAGTACACGATCTCCTGAGCAACCAGCGTTACGTTTGGTACGGCAAACACAACTACGTCGCGCTTCATCCCGGCATTCAGCCCGCGCACATCCTGCGCGTGCGGCGGTTGTAGTTTTCCCCTCGTGCTCGTGCTTTGCTTGTGCCTGTGATGGTAAGCGTGCTCGACGCGCGGGGATTTTGAGCACGAGCATAAGTAATGGAGACAAAATGAACGATCGGTCGGGCACGCTTGTCTCCCTTCCGGTGAATTTGCATCGCCGATGCCCGCGCCTATGCTAACACCCAATTGAGCATGAAGAGTTTCCTTTCACTGCTCGTTGCATTCGCGAGCGCAACTTCCGCTCTCGCCCAGGCTCCGGCACCCGACCAACCCATCCTGCCGCGCACGACCAATGTCCTCGAAGCGATGATCGCCGCCGGGCCGGTCATGCTGCTGCTCTTCCTCCTCTCCATTTTTTCGGTCATGCTCATCATCGTATATTTCTTCACCATCCGGCGCGGCGCGGTCGTCACCGGCAGCTACATGGCCACGGCCGATGCGCTTTTGCGCAAACGCGATTATCTCGGGTTGCTAGCAGTCTCCAATCGCCATGGCGAAGCGATCGCGCGGGTCGTGCAAAAGACGCTCGATTTCATGACCAAGAATCCGAACGCCGATCTCGCCCAGGCACGCGAGATCGCCGAGACCGAAGGCACACGCGTGGCGACGAATTTGCACAACCGCGTCACTTATCTGGCCGACATCGCGACGATCGGGCCGCTCGTCGGATTATTCGGCACCGTCATCGGCATCATTCGTTCCTTCGGCGCACTCGGCTCGGAGCTCGGCCCAACTCGCTATGTCCTTCTTTCCAAGGGCATCAGCGAAGCGCTTATTAACACCTGCGGCGGTCTCGGCATCGGCATCACGGCGATGATCTTTTACGCTTTTTTCCGTGGGCGCGCGCAACGGCTCATTTCCGATCTGGAATCCGCCACCACCCACCTGGTCTCGCTGCTCTCGCTCCAACATACGCGGCGGCGGGAGCGCGCACCGGCCTTGCTCGAAGATGAATTTTAGGCGGGATCCGGGATGCGCGGTGACATCCCGCGCCTCGCATCCCGCATTCCGCATCGCGCATCCCGCAAGATGAACTTCCGAAGTCGCACCGCAGCGCAACATCCGGGCATCCAGCTCGCCCCCTTGGTCGATGTGTTGCTTCTGCTCCTCATTTTTTTCCTCATCACCTGGAACGCGGCCCGGAACGAAAACGAGCTCGATGTGAAGGTGCCGAAGGCGAGCGCCGCCAGGGAAAAATCGGCGCCGATCGGCGACGTAATCGTGAATGTGAAAGCCGATGGAAACGTTGTCGTCAATCGGCGCACTCTTTCCGGATCCGATCTCACGACGATGTTGCAGTCGTTAGTCAAGCTCAACCCCGACCAGGCGGTGGTGATCCGCGGCGATGAGGCAGGCGCCTACAAAAATATCGTCGGCGTGCTCAACATTTGCAGCGAAGCTGGAGTGACCAACGTCGCCTTCGCCACCGCGAAATGAAATGGTCGGAGGGCAGGGTCGCGTTCATGGTCGCGACCGCAGTTTTGTTTTCGGCTCAGCCGATCAGCGCGCAAACGCCGATCCCGGTCCGCCGCGCTCAGCCCGTGGAACAGGCACCGATTCCTCGCGCGCTGCCGGTGGAGAGCGCGCCCCCGCCGGCGGAACCCAACATCCAGCGGGCGATCCCAGTTCCGGCCGAACAACCGGCGCCCGCGCCCAACCTCAATCCCGCCGGAGCGGACGCTTTGCCGGAAACGACGGCGGACTCACCCGAACAACGCCAGCTCATTTACGCGAACGCTCTTTTCGGTCGTAAGCTTTACGATCTGGCGGTGCCGGAATACGAAAAATTTCTCGGTCTTTACCCAAACTCGAACGACCGCGTGACCGCCCTTTTCTACATGGGCCAGGCCTATCGCGCGCTTAACCGCATCGCCGCGGCGCGCACCAGTTTCCAAAGCGTCCTGCGTGATTTTCCGGAGAGCGAGCTGACCGGACCGGCCTCCTACGGTCTCGCGGAAATTTTCTTTAATGAAAAGGATTACGCTTCCGCCTTGCCGCTCTTTCATCGCGCCGCGGCCAAGGTAAAAGCATCCGCGCTCGCCCTCTCCGCGCGCTACTTTGAAGGGCGCTGCCTGGAAAACCTCAACCGCAAAGACGAAGCGCGAGATGCTTACCAACAGGTGGTCGCGGCAAGAAACCCGAATCCGTATCGCGATGATTCGCGCTTGGCGATCGGCGCAATTTTTCTCGCCAAAGGTCGCAAAAACGATGCGCTGAAACAATTCGAAGCGCTCATCGCCGAGACGAGCAAGGCGTCGCTCAGGGCGGAGGCAACGGTGCGCGCCGGTTTGGTCGCGCTCGATCTCGCGCAATCGGACAGGGATAAACCCGACCAGGTAATGACCGCAAAAGCGACAGCCCTCTTGCAAAAGGGCCGGACTTTGCCCGAAGCCGGACGCTGGAGTGGAGTGGCCGCGGTCGGACTTTTGCGGGTCGAGTATCAAGCGGGCCAGTTCGCGGCGGCGATCGCCAATTATGAGAAGAGCAGGGACCAGGTACCCGACGAGGTCCGGGCGGAGATGATGTTGCTCGCCGGGAACAGCCAACGCCAACTCGGCCACAGCAAAGAAGCGCAGGACCTTTACCGGCAGATCATTCAGAAATATCCGGCGAGCGAAGAAGCGAAAGATGCCCGCTACCAGCGCTTGATCGCTCTCTACAACGCGAATGATCCAGCACTGGGCGATGAGATCGAACAGTTCCTCAAGGAGAATCCGGAAGGCGAGCGGGCCGACCAGGCGAAGTTGCTCAATGCGGAAGCGCTCTATAAGGCAAAAAACTTCGCCGCCGCCGCACCCATCTATGACGATCTGCGCGACTCCAAGCTGACCGCGAAACTGCGCGCAGAATCGGCTTTCAAACTGGGCTGGTGCTTTGTGCAAACCAAGGAGACGGACAAGGCCATTGCGGCCTTCAACTATTTCCTGCAGGCGTTTCCTGAGAATTCGCAGTTCCCCTCCGCGCTGGCGCAACGCGCCCTCGCCTACCAGGAAACCAAACAATACGCTCGTGCGCGAGGCGATCTCGACAAGCTGCTCAACGATTTTCCCAAGGCGCGCGAGCGAGAGGCGGCCCTCCAGCAAAAGGCGCTCATTCTCGGACAATTGGACGACGCCAAAGGGATGAGCGCGACGTTTCGACAACTGCTCAAGGAATTTCCGCAGAGCGCTGCCGCCGCGCAGGCCCACTACTACATCGGCAAATCAGCCTTCGAAGCGAAGGATTACGAGAGCGCGATTCCGGAACTGAAGACGGCGCGCGAACTGAATGCAGAGCAATATGGGGCCCCGGCCGGTTTGCGCATCATGTCGTCCTATTTTTATCTCAAGCAACGCGACCCTCTCGCCCGGGAAGTCGACAAGTTTTTCGACGCTTCGCCTGACGGGCAGTTGCCGGCGGAAATTGTCGAGTGGCTCGGCGTCGATTTCTACAACACCAGGGATTACGCCGCCGCGGCCAAATACCTGACTGCGCTGAGCAAGAGTCCGAATCTTGCCAGCGTAAAACAGGATTTTTGGTTTTACCTCGGGGACGCGCAAATGAAATTGAATCAGCCTGCCGAAGCGGAAACGGCGCTCCAGAAATTTTTGCAAACGACGAGCGACGCAGCGGAGAAGGCGAAAGCCCTGCTCGCCCTGGGCGCGGCCAAGATCGGCGCCCACAAACCCGACGACGCGCAGAAAATCGCGGAAGAAATCATGTCGTTACAACCGGAAGGCCGGGTCAACGCGCAGGCCCGCCTTCTCGCCGGCGACGTCGAGATGGAGCGCGACCAATTCGAAGCGGCTGGCAAAGCGTTTATGAGCGTGGCGCTTCTTTACGACGACCCGGAGATCACCCCACAGGCTTTGGCGAAAGCATCAAAGGCCTACGAAAAAGCGGGCAAGTCCGACGAAGCCCAGCGCGCCAACACCCAACTTCACCAAAGATATCCCGACTACGCCGGTGGCTAGTTCCAGCCGGGATGCTGATCCCGGCTGTGGGCAAATAGCGATGCTTTCCCTCCCGGGATCACCGATCCCGGCTACAACGCAGCGCTAATTTTGCGCGTAGAAAACGATCAGCAACACGATCAGGATCGCCAGAACAAGGAATCCGATCTTGATCCAGCTTTTCGGATATTTGCCACCAATCGTGCCGGTGATTCCGTTGGCGATGATGCGATAAGTGGTGCCGCCGTATTGATAGGTCAACAGCCAGACCGGCAATAGCACGTGCTTGAATGTCTGCGCGCTGTAATCAGCCGCTACTTCCAGCGCTCGATACGTGTCACCTGGAATTTGTTCGGCGCAGAGTTTTCTCAACTTCGCGTCCATAATCTCCCGCGAATTCCGCGCCGCCGCCACGAGATCGATTTGATATTGCTCAACGACCCAGCCGGAAACGTAACCGGCATCATATGGCGCCAATTCCTTGGTCGGAAACGGCTCGATCCGGCGCAACAAATCCGCCGGCACGCCCCGCGACGCAGGCACCAGTTCGTCATCAAAAAAATGGTCCAGCGCGCCACTCGCAGGTTCCCAGCGGACGTGCTGAACCTGGCGCGTCTGCGTGTTGCCCTTCGAATCACGGTAGGTCTCGGTCGTGTAGTAATAATAACCTGCATCGGCTGTCCATTGCGCGGCGACCTGCGCGTCGAAGGTCCAATAAGGAAGATAGAGGCCGTGAATCGTGTCCGTAAACGCGCGGCTCTTGAAACGATTTGGGGCGAACCACCGGCTCCGATACCAGGCGTGCACCTTCTCGCGCACATCGCCCTGGCTCAGTTTGAATGGCAGCACGCTCTCGGGCCGAATCGGCGCCTTGATTTCGTCGTAGGGAACGAGCGCGGGCGAGCCGCAAAAATCGCAGGTCTGCGCAACGCGATCTGGTTTGAAAACCGAGATCGCCTGGCAGCTCTGGCATTTCACTGAGCGCGTCGCGGTCTGCCAACCGCGATCGCTTTCCGGAATCGCGCGCAAGGCGGAGACGAGGTCGAGTTCTTTGACCGCCCCGGCTTCGGCCACGGGCGGTTGCATGGGCGAGATTGACCCGCAGAACGGGCAGACCAGCGCCTGCTTGGCCGGCGTCCATTCCGCCGCGCCGCCGCACGCGGGACACGCGAAACGCGACTGCGCGGTGAGTTCCGCCATATCAGCTCTGCAGAAATTCGTTCAGGGCCGCGCGCGTGATGCGATAGCTCGAGCCGATCTTCTTTCCCTTCAGCTCGCCGCTCTCCAGGCTTTGCATGACATCCGCTTCGCTCACGCCTAACGACTCCGCCGCTTGCGCCGGCGAGAGCAATTCGGGCAGGCCAGCGGTTGGAGCCGGAGGCGTTGACCCCGGTTGACCCGCAGCCGCGCCTACCCCTCCGGGGTCAACACCCCCGGAGACAGTGACACCCGGTGTGCCTGATGGCGCGATCGAGCGGAGGCTGTTTTGCTGCTGCATGATCTGCTGGGCCATCGCGAGACCCACCGCCATCTCGGTCGCCACGCCGCCCGCGCTGCCGCCCTTTTCCATCCCCTGCGCCATCTGGAATTTGACGTAGTCATTTAGATTCCCGACCGCTGCCATGCTCGAACGCTTGTCGATCGCCTGCTCGACTTCCTCCGGCACGGAGACGTTCTCGAGAACGAAGCTGGCCAGCTCGATCCCGTATTTTGCCTGGATGATCGGGTTGATTACGGGGAGAAGCGCCTCGCCCACTTCCTGGTAACGCGTCGCAACATCAAGCACCGGAATTTTCGCGCTCGCGATCGCGTCGCTGAAGATGCTGACGATGCGCGACCGCATCGTTTCGGTGAATTCATCGAGCCGGAAATTGCGATCCGAACCGGCGACTTCCTTGAGCATGAGCTTGGGATCGCTCACCCGGAAATCGTAGGTCCCAAAGGCGCGCACCCGGACGATGCCGAAATCCTGATCGCGCATCATGATCGGATTCGAGGTGCCCCATTTGTTGCCGGTGAAGAGGCGCGTGGTAACGAAATAGACGTCCGCTTTAAAAGGCGATTCGAAGCCGTACTTCCACGACTTGAGCGTGGTCAGAATCGGGATGTTGTCGGTCGTGAGGGTGTGTTTGCCGGGCCCGAAAGTGTCGCCGAATTCCCCCAGATAAACGAACTGCGCGACTTGCGATTCGCGCACGATCAACTGCGCACCGCGCTTGATCTCGGCGTCGTTGTCTTCGAAGCGGAACGAGATCGTGTCGCGCGAATCGTCGGTCCACTCGATGATCTCGATCAGTTGCCCGCGAAT
>Ga0070671_100005154_pt1 | contig 10402 bp, 9 predicted proteins | sample KBSS73metaG_FD_65341 | JGI IMG/M metagenome (GOLD analysis project Ga0070671, IMG submission 65341) | Switchgrass rhizosphere microbial communities from Kellogg Biological Station, Michigan, USA - KBS S7-3 metaG | ecosystem: Host-associated > Plants > Roots > Rhizosphere > Soil ... | reverse complement strand
TTCAGCTCCTGGTACAGGACCGAGAACAGGCGGTCCGCGGCCGTCCGGTCACCGCCGTTGGCGGCACGCAAGAGCTCAGTGACGTCACCCACCCCGCACACCCTCGGTTTTTTCAGACCATATAGGGCGGCGGCCGAGGCTGTCCAGGAGAGTGAAATAGCCCTTCAGCTCGGCGGCCACGATTTCTTCTCCCGGCGGGCTTGCAGCGGCTCGCGTCTGCCGGCACGGACATTGCTCCTGCGAACTGAGCGCGGCTCAGGAGGACGAGAGATGTCATGGCTTGGCAAATGGCGCAACCAATTCGGGTCCATCGTCGATATCACAAACGATGCTGAGCACCGAATCGAGGGTACATTCCGAACGGCGCTCAAGGACAGCGGCTTCTACGGACAGGAAGTCAGGATATTCGGAATACATCGAGGTCACTGCATCAGTTTCGCCGCGAGTGGGACCGGCCCAGCGGGCGACCTGCTCGTGTCGTACACCGGGCTGCTGCGAAATGGCAGGATGGAAACGCTCTGGTACGTCGTGGCGGATGCCGCTCTCAGCGCGGACAGCGTCGGGGCGCCGGGAGAAGTGAAAACGTTGAGCTGGTGGCGAGCAATGACGACGAACGCGGATACATTTGATCGCGTGTCATAGCGTAGTCGCTCGCGAGGCGATTCAACGGCGCACTGTTCCGGCGGCCCCGCAAATGATTGCGCTCAACGCACTGCATACGCTGGCCCTCACGACGCATTGAAGACAACTGCCTGACCGGTTGCGGTCATTCGCCCGCGAGGCCAAATGCCCCCGTAGCTCGTGCGGTAATGCACGTTGATGATTGCATCCGCACCGAGTTTCGCCGCCTTCGCCCGCAGCGCTTCATCGACGTCCCCGCGCGTTGGCCTGGACGAAACTGCAGTGAGAATGCGTGCCCACACGTTGATATTCGCCACAACCGTATAGGGGCGGGTGGGTTTTGTCGCCTCGTCGTAAAGAGCCACGTCGCCAGCGTTTCTGCCGGGCCGGGATTCGATTCGCTCTGCGGGTGCGCCGGTCTCGACGCTGCGCACAGAGCCGCCGGTAACGACACAACCCGCAAAACTCGCCACCACAGCGCCTAGAAGGACTTGGCGCAATGGCGTAGGGAGCCATCGGGCCAAGCCGCTGCTCACGGCTGCAGCAGGTCTACTCTCACTGAACATATGGACTCCTTTGATCCGAACCGGTCATTGCCTGTTTGATGCAACTGTAGACTTCAAACCTTTAGGTAACCCAAAGGCCGCTCTGAGAGGATGGGCCCATGCATATCCTGATGGTGGAAGACGACCTGGATCTCGGACGAGCCCTGCTGCACGCTCTGGAATCCGAGGAACTGAGCTGCAAATGGGTCCGACGCGCAGCAGACGCGCCGCAAACCTTTTTCGGGGAGACCATCGACTGTGTACTTCTCGATCTCGGACTTCCCGACGAATCGGGATTCGCATTGCTGAAACAATGGCGCCGCGCGGCCGGCAACGTGCCGATCATCATCATGACGGCGCGTACAGCGTTGGAAGACCGGTTAACAGGCCTGAATGAGGGGGCGGATGACTTTCTCGTAAAGCCCTTCGCCGTGGTCGAGCTCATCGCGCGAATCCGCGCGGTAGTGCGCCGCTCGGTTCAACAGGCGAGCGAGATCTGGAAATTCGGTGACCTGGAAATTGAGCCGCGGCGCCATGTTGTGCGGGTGAGAGGAACGGTGACAGCTCTATCGCCCCGTGAGTTTGCCCTGCTGCTGGAGCTGGCTCGCGGTGCCGGCGGCGTTCTGCCCAAGGGAGTCCTGGCTCAGAAGCTCGAACCGCTGGGCGATCCTCTGGATTTCACTGCACTCGAAGTGCATGTGTCGAACCTGAGACGCAAGATCGGCGCGGAAAAAATCCGCACCGTGCGCGGTGTGGGGTACATGCTGGTCGTATGAGATCTCTATTTCAACCGACCCTGACGCGGCGCGTGGCTCTGTCACTGGTAGGCGCGATGGCGCTTGCATGGGGGGTGCTGCTCGTCTTCGAGTTATATGAGCAGGCGCAACTCGAGCAGGGGCAACACAATCCAGCGCTCATCGAAGCCGCCGCCGAGCTTCTGGAAGCGCTCGATATCGCGCCCGATCCGTCAAGCGCGCAACTGCTCAGCGCTGCCATGCAGCGAATGATCGACGGCTCGAGAAAAAGATCCAACCTACCCGGAGACGTGCTGATCGAAGTCTGGGACCGGCCGGCCCGGCAACTGGTCTATCGTACACCGGATCTGCCCGTGCCCATTTATCGGACGGTTGAGCGTAGCTCTTCACGCTGGACGGTTCGTGTTGGTCAATCCAAGGTCGACCGCACGTGGTTGCTGCACGCCCTGATCTGGGACCTGACGAAATATGTTCTGATCGCCCTGCCGATCCTTCTCGTTCCGGTCTCGCTCGCTGTCATGCTGGGCCTCGAGCCGCTGCGTCGGCTATCCAACCTTCTCACGACGCGCGGACCGGATGACTTTTCCCGCCTCCAATTCGACCCGCCGCACGCAGAGCTGAAACCGGTTGTAACATCCTTGAATGATCTGTTGCAGCGGGTCCGGTCCAAAGTTGATCAAGAGCGGTCCTTTGTGCAGGATGCCGCCCACGAGCTGCGCACACCCCTGGCGGTGATCGCCGCGGAGGCGCATGTACTGACAAGGTCCACGGATGATGTCGAGCGCGGCGCCGCACTGAGCCGACTCGAAGGCTCTCTTGCCAGGGCTTCGCACATGATCCGACAGCTTCTGGATCTGGCCCGCCTCGAATCGAACAGCCCCTCCGATCACACCACGACCGACATCGCAGGCCTCCTGCGTGAATGCCTGTCAGCGCACAATCCAGCCGCTCTTGCCCGGTGCATCGAGCTGGAGTGCGAAAGCCCCGACAAACTGGAACGCGGAGTAGACTTGCCCGCGCTGCGCTGCATCCTCCACAACCTGACGGACAATGCTATTCGCTACGGAAAGGAAGGCGGCCACGTGCGCGTGGAGTTGCATGCGCGCACCGGTTCCTTCGAGATCGTCGTAGAGGACGACGGGCCGGGTATACCCCAGTCCGAACGCAGTAAGGTTTTCGAGCGGTTCTACCGCGGGCAATTCGTGACGGCGAGCGGCACGGGCCTGGGTTTGTCGATCGCCCAACGGGCCGCGGTGCGGTTGGGCGGAGATCTGCGGCTCTGCGAAGCCCGTGACAGCCAGGGGTGTCGATTCGAGCTACGAGTGCCATCGCGAACATAAAGACCCAGGTACAATGAAATTTCCTACAGCACAGGGAAGCATTGCATGGGAACTTCGATCGGACGTCGCGGATTGTTGGCCGGCGCAGGTGCCGCGTTATTTGTGGGTGCCCTCGAAAGCTGTAGCATCAACGCCGTGGGCACCAAACGCGGAAAGCCGCCCACGCCAACCTTGCAACTTCCGCCGCTTCGTGCCAGCACCGACCGCATCACGGCGATAACCGTCTGCACGCGACCCTTTCGCGCGCAGGGTCCGCGCCTCGACATCGAGCAGGTCGGACAAAAGACTGTCATCCACAATTACGGTCATGGCGGAAGCGGATGGTCGCTGTCCTGGGGATCGAGCGGCATCGCCGTGCAAAAGGCTATGGCCACTGGTGAGCGTGATATCGCGGTGATCGGCTGTGGCGCTTTGGGGTTGACCTCCGGGCTGCTGCTACAGCGTGCTGGTGGCCATGTCACCATCTATGCCAAGGACCTGCCCCCCAACGTCCGCTCGTCACTGGCCACCGGCCTATGGACCCCGGATTCGAGGATTTGTCTCGAGGAGTACGCCACGCCTGCCTTCAAACAATTATGGGAGAGCATGGCCCGTCAATCCTTCCTGACCTATCAGACCCTGCTCGGTCTGCCGGGCAATCCGGTCGAGTTCATCGACAACTACCTCGTATTCGACGAGCCGGAAACTCAACATCGCGGCGGTGTGCCGCAGGATGACCGGCCGCCTTTCGCACGCCTGCAAGGCGAACTGATCGGCGACCTGATCCCGCGAAGCGAGAATCTTGGGCCGGGCAGCCATTCACTCGGTGCCCGCTATCTGCGGCGCAATACGTTGATGATGTTCAATCTCAGCGCCTATGCCCGGATGCTGACAGCAGACTTTCTCTCCAACGGCGGTCAGATCGAAATCAAAGAGTTTCACTCGCCGGCTGATTTCGCCCAGTTGCGCCAGAAGACTCTGATCAATGCAACTGGATACGGCTCGCGCGCACTGTTCAACGATCAGTCCATCACGCCGGTACGGGGCCAATTGGCGCGAATGATTCCACAACCGGAAATAAATTACGGCCTGTTCTATAAGGGCGCTTCCTTTGTCCCGCGCCGTGATGGTCTTGTATTTCAAGTGGTCGGCGACGACGATTACTATGGTTTCGACGACGATACGACCACGCCCAACCGGGCAGAGGCACAACTCGCCGTCAACACCATTGCTGAGCTTTTCAAGACAACATGACAGTTCACTGCCTCAGGAAAGCGGGCTTCACGCCTTCCACAATCCCACGCGGCGAATGAGCGCTTGGAACGCCGCGTGATCTCGCAGTCCATCAAACTTCGGGTTCATGGTCAGCGAAACCATCGGCTGAGCGCGCTCGTCACACGCTTGGTCCAGCCAGTGCAGCGCTTCATCGGGCTCGTCCAAGCCCGCGTGAATCTCCGCGAAGAAGTACGCCGATACGTAGTGCTCACGCGAGAGCACGTGTAAACGCGCCAGAATCTCGCGGGCTCCCTGCCAGCGACCGCTGACTGCCAGCAGATGGGCCTTCCCGACGAGGGCGAGGACTTCGCCGCCCTCAATTCCAAGCATTGCGTCGAATTGGCTGGAGGCCTCATCGTGACAACCGACCTCCTGCAAGGCCAGCGCATAGCGGTAGCGTGCGTAGGCGGACTCCGGCTCGAGCGCCACACAGCGCCTGAGTTCTTCGATCGCCTCACCGTAGCGCCGCGCGCGATAGAGAATGAAGCCCATGCTTAGGCGAACGAGCATCGAAGTCGGCTCGAGCTCACGCGCGAGTTTGCTCTCGAGCAATGCTTCGTCAAGGCGTCCCACCACGCTTAGGCCGAAGGCGTACGACTGGCGCGCCACGTGACTGGTCGGGGAAAGGCGGATCGCACGTTGATAAGCCGCCTCGGCAGCGGGCCAGCTCCATTCGTAAAAAAGGGCAATGTGCCCGAGCGCAAGATGTGCGTCGCCGAGGGCATCGTCGATCGCAAGCGCTCGCACAGCCGCGGCACGCGCGAGTGGAACTACCTCCGTCGGCCGGGCGGCGTCGAGTGTGGTGCTTGCGCTCGATAAGGCGATATATGCCTCGGCGATCCCGGCGTGCGCGAGCGCGAAGCCGGCATCGAGACGCGCCGCTTCCTCGAAACAACGCACCGCGTTGTGAATCGATGCACCTGTGCGGCGACTCAGCCAGAAGCGCCCATGGATGTACTGTTCGTACGCGGCAGTATTGTTCGTATGGCGTTTGCGGAGTAAACGGCGTTCGCCGCGTGCCAACTCAAGCGCGAGCGCGTCGGCCACGCGCGCACTGATCAAATCTTCCAGGGTGAAGATGTCAGCGGCCGCCTCGTCGAAGTTGCCCGCCCACAGCGCGGCATCGGCGCGCACGTCAATCAGTTGCACCGTAAGGCGGACGTGCGATTCGGAGCGACGTACGGAGCCGCACAGAATCACGTCTGCCTTCAGCGCGCGTCCGGCGTCGCTGGGGGAGATCTCCGCCTCTGCGTAGCGCAGGACCGAGCTCGTCGGGCGTACGACGATCTCGTCGTTACGGCTCAAACGGGTAATCAGCGCGTCGGCTAGACCGAATGACAAGAGCTTGTCTGCATCCCCACCGACGGCAACGAACGGCAGAACGGCGAGTGCCTTACGGCCCGCCACTTGCTCGCCGTCTCGCTGCCGGTGGGCAGCACGCACGTCCGCCTCGAACCGATAGCCGCGGCGCGCGGCTGTGACGATGCATTTCGAGGCATCGCCCAGCGCCTTGCGTAGATCGGAGATCACACGCGCAAGGCTGTTCTCCTCCACCATCGTTCCGGGCCACAGCCGCTGAAGGAGCAACTCCTTGGTCAGCAGCGAGTCGCGGTGCTGCACCAACAGCGTCAGGGCATCGAACGCGCGGGGATAGAGCGCAACGCATTCGCCATCTCGCTCGAGTACACGGCGGGCGAGGTCGAGTCGGAAGCCGGCAAACTCGTAGACGACGGGGTGCGTCGTCATGCCAGCTTTCATAGTTTCATCAGGGTTTTTCATCGGGCCCGGAGGACTTCGGGTCGGCATGGCAGGAGTATGCACTACGATCTAATTGGTCCCACAAAACCACGGACGGAGCACTGCAGATGGAAAAAGCGCCTCCGGCATCCACCTTGACGACTGGATCCGCGACGGCCGTTGAGCGGCTGACACCGATCCAGTGGCTGGTCTGCGCCGTAGCCGGCATTGGGTTTCTGTTCGATACGTACGAAATTGTCGTGCAGAGCATCGTCGTGCGTCCGGCGCTGTTGGACATCGCAGATTTTGTACCAGAATCGCCACAGTTCAACCGGTGGATCGGGTGGCTCCTCTATTTGCCGTTCCTCTCTGGCGGTTTAGCCGGGCTGATCGGCGGGTATCTCACCGATCGTTTGGGCCGCCGCCGCGTGCTCGTGTGGAGCATCGCCCTTTATGGTGCCGCTACCGTCGCCGCGGCCTATGCAACCTCGCCGCTTGGGCTGCTCATCTGGCGCTGCATGACTATCGTAGCCGTCTCGACCGAGTGGGTCGCGGCGGCAGCCTGGATCGCGGAGCTATTGCCGGATCGCCGACGCCGCGAAGCCGTACTCGGTTTCACGCAGGCAATGAGCGGCGTCGGGGTTTTCCTGGTCGCATGCGTGTATTACTTGTCAGTAACGTATGGGCGGCACTGGCCCGCTATTGCGAACACTCATGCCGGCTGGCGGTACGCGCTGATGTTCGGCGCCGTTCCCGTGCTGCCCGTGTTGCTCGCCCGACTGGGCATGCCGGAGTCTGCGCTGTGGTTGCAGTTGCAGGCGCGCGGCGGCCGTATGCGCCCGAGCTTTCGGGAGCTGTTCAATCCGCGGCTACGACGCGTAACGATCGTGAGCACGGCACTCGTTGCAAGCATCTATGGGCTGGGATACGCGACGGTATCGCAGATGCCTCGCATCGTCCCGGGTCTTCCCGGGGTGCGCGATCTGTCGCGGATGGAGCAAGAACAGACCGTCAGCTTCGTACACTTCATGCAGGACTTCGGCGGCCTGGTCGGCCGTTTCGCAGTCGCGTTCCTCGCAATCATGTGGGTCACGCGGCGACAGGTCCTGCGAACGTTTCAGCTGCCGGCGCTGGTGGTGGTGCCGTTGGTCTTTGCAACCGCGCCCTATCTCAACCTGACGGTCCTCGCCTGCGGAGCTCTGCTCGCCGGCGTGCTCGTCAACGGGCAGATCAACTTCGTTGGCAACTATCTACCGCAGATGTACCCGACTCGTTTGCGCGGCACGGGCGAGAGCTTTGCAGTCGGTATCGGTGGCCGAATCATCGGCGCTGCCGCGGCATTCTTCACGCCCTGGCTCGCCAACTTCACACCGGGCGCGAACGCGTCACAGAAACTCGCGTTTGCGTGTGCCGCGATTGCGGTCGTGGCGTGCGCGCTGGGATGGGTGACGAGCCATTTTCTAGTCGAGCCGGATCCGGCCGGCGCGTCGTAGCTTCGCTGGAGAACCGAATGATTGTCTCAAATCGCTCGCAGAGCGCGAACGAGTATGTGTTTGCAAATGACTACCACACTTCTTCGGAACGACTCCAGCTGTTAGCCGCTATCTATGACCCCGTCACGCGCATGTATCTGGAGCGCATCGACGTCGCACGAGGCTGGTTGTGCTGGGAAGTGGGTGCCGGTTACGGGACCATCGCACACTGGCTGGCCGAGCGCGTGGGACCGACGGGTCTGGTGCTCGCGACCGATCTCGACATTCGCTTCCTCGAGCCGCGCCGAACTGCGACCTTACAGGTCGCCCGACACGACATCGTCCGCGATGCGCTTCCAACACAGCGCTTCGATCTCATCCATGCGCGACTGCTGCTGTGTCATTTGCGGGAACGCGAGCAGGTGATGGACCGAATGATCGAGTCGCTGAAACCCGGCGGCTGGCTCGTGATCGAGGACTACGATAGCGTGTCGTTGCTTCCGGACGCAGGCATCGATCCACCGGAGCGCCCGCTCCGAGCGGCTAGCGCCTTGCGGGAGCTGCTACGCAGCCGAGGTGTCGACCTTCGCTTCGGTCGGCGCATAGCGGGCTTGCTACGAGCCCGTGGCTTGCAGCAAGTCAACGCAGAGGGCCGCGTGTTCATGTCAATGGACGGATCTGCATACGCGCGGTTACAGCGGCTCGGTTTGGAGCAGCTTCGCGATGACCTGCTGAACCTGCATCTCATCACGCCTGAGGACTATGAGCGCGACCTCGCCGCGCTGGAGCACGATTTCGTCGCTCCGCTGGCGCTCCTGTGGAGCGCAGCGGGACGCAAAGCGATGTAAGCGACGCCCGCAAGTATGTCGGCGCGGCGTCATCGCATTTGGGTCGGTCAGAGGCCCCTGTGAACGCCGTAGCCACGATCACGGTCGTGTTAGCCGAGACGGTTAAGTTCAAGGGGCCACTGCCTGTTTCGATGCCGAAATTCGTCGAGCGGCACGGCGGCGCGCCCGAATCGGGAACACCGATTTGACTTAAATCCCAACATCGCATTGAACACCCGAGAGCGGTACGGCAACACACCGAGGCAGAGGCTCAGATCACTACACAAATAGGGGACTAATCATGTATCAGCTCATGCGACAGGTCGGAGCCGCGGCAGCCATCGCGATTGCCGTGTCTTCCATTGCGATCGCGGGTGATGATGATTCGCGACGGGAACGCGACGCCTACGTAGTCACGCCGCTCACATCCAACCTTACTGGCCATGCTGCAGTGCGCGATCCGGTGTTGCAGAACGCCTGGGGAATTGCCTTCTCACCCGCAGGCAGCCCTTTCTGGGTCAATGATAACGCCACAGGCTGTTCGACCCTCTACGACGGCACCGGCGTGAAGATTACCGCTCTTCAGGTATCCATCCCATTGCCTGGCAACGTCGTACCGGTGGCGTCCTGCCAGCCAAAAGACCCGAAAAAGCCCCCTAATCCGGCTCCGGCGGCTCCAACAGGGATTGTTTGGAATCCGTCGGCAGCCTTCCTGGTGCCGGGCACCAAGATCCCAGCCATCTTCATCTTTGCCACCGAAGATGGAACGATCTCTGCCTGGGCGGGCGGGCTCAATCCGGCGGACAGTGCCGTCCTCGCGGCGGATGAGTCATCGAATGGCGCCGTCTACAAAGGTCTGGCGTTCGCGGTGAATACCAAGGGAGCGTTCCTGTTCGCGACTAACTTCGCTAACGGCACGGTGGATGTGTTCGGGCCGAACGGGACGGACGGAATGTTCACGAAGGTTACCCTCGACGGTCATTTCACCGATCCGGAGATTCCGGCTGGCTATGCGCCGTTCAACATTGCGAATGTCGACGGTGACCTGTTCGTGACTTATGCGAAACAGGATGCGCAGAAGCACGATGACGTCGCCGGTGCAGGCCATGGCTTCGTTGACGTGTTCGATACGGACGGTCACCTCATTCGCCGCTTCGAATCGCGCGGCAGGCTCAACTCACCCTGGGGCATTGCACGGGCCTCGTTCGCATTCGGCCCCTTCAGCGGCAAGATCCTGATCGGCAACTTCGGAGACGGCCGCATCAATGTGTTCAACAACGACGGAAGATTCGTCGACCAACTCGAGGATGCGCACGGCAAACCGCTGGTCATCGGGGGATTGTGGACATTGACGCTCGGCGGTGGACGCAACTCGAGCCCGGACACGCTGTATTTTTCAGCGGGACCGAACGACGAGACCAACGGACTGTTCGGTACGATCACATTGGCTCCGTCACACCATTAACTCTCATCAGCCGGAACTGCGGGCCCTGCATGGAAGCGGGGCCCCGCCAGCGCCGATTTCCGGTCACATGTGCCCGAAACCCCACATCATTTGATCGAGAGTGTTTCGAGCGACGCCGACTCGCTCGAAACAAGAAGCTTCATTTGCGAGCCGGCCGGAACGGTCCAGTAGTCGCCGGTATTTCGCTTTACCTCTTGGCCGTCGATGGTCGTCGTCACGAGGCCTGAATGGAGGTGCACGATTGTGAGCCCCGTCACCGGAAACGACTCGAGACTCTGTCGTCCGCGGAGTGCCCAATTCTGCTTGAGGACGGTGACACTCGCCGCAACCGCGGCTTTTGTTTGCAGCGTTATGGCTCCTTCGAAGCGGCGGATGGCCTGGACGGC
>Ga0070671_100005150_pt1 | contig 10406 bp, 11 predicted proteins | sample KBSS73metaG_FD_65341 | JGI IMG/M metagenome (GOLD analysis project Ga0070671, IMG submission 65341) | Switchgrass rhizosphere microbial communities from Kellogg Biological Station, Michigan, USA - KBS S7-3 metaG | ecosystem: Host-associated > Plants > Roots > Rhizosphere > Soil ... | reverse complement strand
TTTTGTGGTAGTTTAAATACTATTTATCTAACCTTTTCTGAATATACGATACGGAAATTAGATAAACTTGTTAAAATATGAGGTGGAGATGCTTAATCATAGATGATGATCCGATTGTTTTAATGATAATTAAAAAGTGGACAGACATGGTGGAGCAGCTTGAAGTAGTAGCAGTATGTAACACCGCTTTTCAAGCTATGGAGATTATGAAAACAGAAAGAATAGATTTACTCTTTCTGGACGTACAAATGCCTGATTTATCGGGTACAAGTTTTCTAAGAACCTTACAACATCCCCCCAAGGTAATTTTCATGAGTGCATATAAGGAATTTGCTGCAGAAGCTTTTGATTTAAATGCAGTGGATTATCTATTAAAACCAATGAGTTCAGAGCGTTTTTTTAAAGCTGTAAATAAGGCGATCGATATCGATGCTCCTCATGAGAAGGAGCAGAACATACATGCTGAACGTGACTGCCTGTATCTTAAAGCAAACAGGAAAACGGTTAAGATATCTTTGGATGAAATTATTTACATAGAAAGTGCCAAAGATTACATTAAGATTTATAGACAGCTTAATGCACCTTTATTGGTTAAATATTCACTAACAGCACTGGCAGACAACTTACCGCGTAATTTATTTGTTAGGATACACCGGTCTTTTATTGTTGCGATTAATAAAATTACCGCATTTACCAATTATGATGTTGAAATTGGTAAAATTGAAATACCAATAGGAAGGCAATATTTAAGACAATGGAAAAGATTGTCAGAAACAAATAAAATTTTGGTATGAAATTCCTTTTGATAATTATTTAGATGCCCGCATAGTTTCTTTAGTAGCACCGCAATCCAGCATTTTTTTGCCCAGATATGGGTTTTTGATGGTAGAAGATTCGCTCAGCCACGATTTTTTTTCCATAGGGCAGTATTGTTTGTAAAGCACCATATCATTGGTTTGGAATGCCTTTACAACAGCATATACGTTGGTTGACAAACTGCCGAAATGTTCGCGCTGGTGATCAATAGCAGTCGATTCGCCTATATGTTCGCCGTCATACCGTAGTTTTTCGGCATATTTTGTCCAGGTTGCTTTTTGCCTGGCATCCATTTGAGCCACAGGTACTTCTTTTAATGCAGCGGTGAATTTTTTAGCCTCGTCATTGGCTGTTTTACTGTTATCGGTTGCCAGGGCATTTTTGATACCGAGGTAGCTTTTGTATACATTATTGATAGCCGAATGCAGATCGCTTGGGGCTGCCTTTACGGCATTTACTGCTACGAACAAAACGACAGCAGCAAGGTATTTTATAGTTTTCATTTTGCAGAATTTTATTAGGCTCTAAATATACTATTTTTGCGGCCATGCAAACAGAAAGCAAGTCATTAAAAAATACATTCGACAGCATTATATTCGACCTCGACGGTACCCTTTGGGATTCAACAGGTAACGTGGCCCTGGCCTGGGAAGAGGCACGCAAACAGGTAGATTATGTGGAAGAAGCGATTACAGTGGAGCGTGTTAAGTCTATTACCGGGATGGCTTATGATGTGATATTTGAAGTGTTGTTACCTGATCTGGATACCGGCAGGCGCGATCATTTTAAAGCAATATGCGCGCAAAGCGAGATCGACATGCTGGATGCTAAGGGCGGCGATCTGTATCCCGGTCTTGCAGAAACTATTAAATACCTTTCCGGAAAATATAAGTTATACATTGTAAGCAATTGCCAGAGCGGCTATATCGAGACTTTCCTGAGTCATTGCCCTGTGGCTGAGTATTTCCTGGGCCATCAATGCTATGGCACTAAAGGTCGGCCCAAAGCAGAAAATATTAAAGATATTGTAAATGATCATCAGCTTAAGTCGCCGGTTTATGTAGGTGATACCACCGGCGACCGCGACTCGGCGGCCAAAGCGGGTGTGCCTTTCATATTTGCTGATTATGGTTTTGGAACTATTGATGGCGGTGCTGTGGCGACTATTAGTGGTTTGGGTGATTTGGTGGAGTTGTTGTAGTGCGCGCCCGTGCGAGGAGTGTTCGACGCGTCCTTGCGGGGAACGAAACAGATGAACCTGCACAGTTTTCACCCCTCCGATATCACCGGGCATTGCCTGTTGTACAGGTTGTTTTCGAGTGTATCCAGCATAAACAGGGCTACATTTTTCCGGCTAATGGTTACTGATGGCTTGGGTTGATTATTGAATGTTACTTTCACTTTCCGGATTTTTTCAGAATCGGTAAGCCCTACAGGACGGATGATAGTCCAATCCAGGCTGGATGCTTTTAGTAAAGCCTCCTGCTTCTCATGATCAAGGTGTTGATACCGCACATTGCTGTTGTCTATCAACCACCGGAACCAGAGCGGGGTATCATTTCGCGTTTCTGCCACACCCCATGCAGTAGTAATAATGATGCGCTTTATACTGTTTTCGGTTGCAGCCTCAATGATGTGCTTCATGGCCGATGATAAAAAGTCCTTTGATGTGCGCAGCTTTGACCAGGGGGAATCAGAAACACGGGAAATATTCAGCGCACTTAAAACGGCATCGCAGCCTTGCATCGCATCGGCCAGGGTAAATTTGTTTAACGGCGTACCTTCATATACCTCCACCAAATCAGGATTTATTTTTAAGGCGCCTTTATGACTTATCAATACAGTTACCCGATGACCACGCTTTAGTGCTTCATTCAATAAAATCCGTCCTGTTCTTCCGGTAGTACCTAAGATGAGGATGTGCATAGTTAATTTAACAGGGTTGATGGCAACCAAATTAAAAATAAATGCCGTTAGGGCAAAGTAAAGCCTTTATTATATTTCTGTTTGTTTAAACCGCGACCTTTGACAAGCTTTTTACTTCTTTATCAAAGTTCTCCATCATCAGTACAGCAGCACCGATCAGTTCGGCATCAAAACCAAGATCTGATATCAGCAGTTGAGTGCTTTCGGCCAGACGGGGGATGCAATATTTATGTAACGCTTGTTGAATAGGAGCCAGCAGAATCTTTCCGGCACGTGCACCACGACCGCTTAACACTATGGTTTGCGGGTTCATGATATGGATAAGAATGGCCAGCGCTTTGCCTATTTTATAAGCCGCATCTGACAGAAGTTCGATAGCAAACTGGTCACCTTTTCCTGCTGCATCCAGGATATCATCTAATAGAGCCTTTGAGGCGGCCGAGCCGGTATCTTTCACGCTGGTTGCCCTTCCGCCGTTTATACCTTCAATGGCTTTTTCGGCTACCACCTGCATAGAAGCTACAGTTTCGAGACAGCCCCGTTTACCGCAGGCGCAAAGTGCGTCATCGTCTGATAAAGGGATATGGCTCAATTCACCTGCAAAACCATTGTGCCCTCTGAATATCTCGCTGTTAACGATCATGCCCAAGCCGATACCCCAGCCCAGGTTAATCACCATTACATTTTGCTGGGCCTTGGCTATGCCGAAACGCTGTTCGGCGAGTGCGATAAGGCTCGAGTCATTGTCGATATAAACGGGTAGGCCAATCTCATCGCGCAAGTGCTGAACGAGGCTTTTGCTGCCTGCATTAAGGTAAGTGTAATTGATGCCCTGGCGCACATTGATAAAGCCCGGCATACCCATCCCGATACCCGCAATTTTTTCTTTAGATATTCCTGATTTCAGGATGTAATTATTGATGCTTTTTACCAAAGTACCCAGCGCTGCGTCATTACTCAATAACCGCAGATCGAAAGTCATGGAGTCGGCAACAGGCCTGTTCAGCAAATCGAGTAGTTGAATGCGTGTTGAAAGCTGGTCCATCGCGATGGCAAGGATATACATGGCATCGGGCTTAATAGAATAAAGCAGGGGACGGCGACCACCGCTTGAAGGGGCATAACCGTGCTCCACTACAAAGCCCTCAGTAATCAGTTCGTTGACCGCTTTGGTGATAGAAGGGATACTTTTATCAAAAAGTTCGCTCAATTCTGCGCACGATAGCGCATTGTCAAAATATAGCTGCTTAACGATCAGGTTTTTCAATTGAGCGCTTTTTACAGTCTTTGGTTTAATTTCCATCAAGTAATTTAGGTTATCGAGGTTTAGAAAGCATTGAAACTTCTTAAAATATTTATAAAAGTATGTAATTAGAAAATAATCTGCAAATGTTTAGATGTACTAAGTACACTAATATTTTTTTTGAGTGCGGAATTTTAACCGGGATTGGTTAAAATAACATGGATATAAACCAAAGTTTAAAAACACTAACGGTAAAATTTTTTGTATTCGTCATCCATTATAGTAATATCAGCTTCATGGGGGGCTTTATACGGATCAAATAAATACAAAGTGTGAATCTTGGACAAGGTATCTATTTTGATGACGGTAGCAATACCATTATTCCGCTCAAATTTGATGAATTTGCACTCACCGTATTGACGGGTATCAACTAATGGAAGCCTTTGAGCTTTCAAAATTGAATCGGCAATGCTTGAATAGTATACGTCATCATCAGCCCCTATGTAGAAATCGGTATCACCTGATTGCTTCCTTCTTATTTCCAATGTAACAGTATCCAGCCATATTGCGATAGCTGAGCGCGTGGTTACAAACAAAGTATCCCTGCTTAAATTCTTTTTGTGTTTTTTGTGGTGAGGTTTTTTACTATCGTGATGACAACTGCTTATCAATGTGATTAGCAGCAGTAAGGTGATGAGAAAGAAATATTTTTTCATATAAATGCAATAAGGCTCTGCTAAAATAGCTTTGTTGCGATATAATCGCAAGACCATATTAAGTACTCGTTGTCTGGCCGGATTTAAAAGACATAAAGTATAGGTTGAGGTTGATTAATAATTATTCAGATAAAATTTAAAATTAAACTCATTAAATATTAAATCCTTATTGTAAATTATTTGATGAGAATTTAATGTGGTAAAAGATATGTTTGACAAGGTTAGAAAAGTTGTGCTCGCAAGGATGTAATCAAACTCTGATATCCGCGTTTTATACTGATATTTGCAAAACCGCTGTACGGGTTATTCGTTTATCTGCTATGTTTAAATTTCTATCTCTCCTGCTTTTTATCGGATTAAATTTTCAATCTCATGCTGCTGCTCCGGAAAGCGACAGGATATTAGGCAAATGGCTGTCGTCTGATAAAAAGTTAATGGTAGAAGTTTATAAGGAAAAAGATCAGTTCAAGGCCAAAATAATATGGTTCAATGACGACCCGAGCAAACCTATGGACGAGTGGCGCGATAAACATAATCCCGATCCTGCTTTGCGTAGTCGCAGAATTCTTGGCCTGGAAATATTAAGAGGTCTTCGCTATAATTGGGACACCCATACCTGGGAGGGCGGTAAAATATATGATGCCCAGCATGGTAAGGAATGGGATGCTGCCGGATTTATTGATAAAGACGGTACTATGAAAGTGAAAGGCTATTGGCATTTTAAACTATTTGGCCGCACCATGGCTTTTAAAAGGGTATAAAAAAACGCCCCGGAACCCCGGGACGCTTTTAAAATGGTTAATCGCTATATAAAATTCTTATTAGTTCACTTTGTCAAATTCGCCTGAAGCCTTGAAAGTAACCTCATCGCTCAGCATCGGTGAACCAAATTTGCTGCCGAAAGTAAAATCAGAACGGTTGATAGAACCAGAAACTGAGAAACCTGCGTCAGGTGCCTTGGTCATTGGGTTGGTAATAGTACCACGGTATACAAGGTCAAGGGTCACTGGTTTAGTAACACCGTTTAAAGTCAGGTTACCAGTTACTTTGTAGTGGTTTGTAGAAGCAGTTTTGATACCTGTGCTAACAAAGTTAACAGTAGGATATTTTGCTACATCAAAAAAATCAGGACTTTTTAAGTGACCGTCGCGCTGATCAACGCCAGTGTTTATCGAAGCTGTTTGGGCAACAAATTCAACTTTAGCATCGCTGAAATCAGGTTTTGAAGCCGTAATAGTAGCATCAAAATCTTTAAATCCACCGTCAACATCAGACACAGCTAAGTGGGTAATGGTAAATGTAAAATGCGAGTGTGCTTTATTCACTTTCCAGGTTTGTGCGAATACTGCGGTGCTCATCAGGATAACAGCAGCTGATAAAATAATCTTTTTCATTTAGTTTCTTATTTATGGGTTGTTTTAAAATAACTGACACAAATGTATGTTTAAACACACAATAACTACGTCTGCCAAATGTAAAATTTATTCTATATAATTTATAGTCTTTGTCGGCTATAAATCTTTAATATAATTTTCTGTGTCATTTAGCCCTCATAAAACAATTCAAGTTAAAAACAGCCTGTTAAATTAACTAAGTTTACAATGGATATTATTATGGAACTTCAACAAGAACAAATCCGGGAACAGCAAAAACAGTTGTGGAGCAACGTTTCGTCGGGCTGGAAAAAATGGGATCAGTTTATTATGCAATTTTTGCGTCCGATGGGCGATGCAATTATTGAACAGCTCGACATAAAAGAAGATGACATTGTTTTGGATATTGCCGCCGGTACCGGTGAACCCGGATTGACGATTGCCGCGATTGCCACAAAAGGGCAGGTAATTGGGACTGACCTGTCAAACCAAATGCTGCAAATAGCTGAAGCGAATGCAGTAGCTAAAGGATTAAAAAACTATAGCACAAGGGCAGGCGATGTTTGCGAATTGCCTTTTGATAGCAATACCTTTACGAAAATCAGCTGCCGGATGGGTTTTATGTTTTTTCCGGATATGCAATTGGCTGCAAACGAAATGTATCGTGTGTTAAAACCAGGAGGTCGGCTGGCCATTTCAGTTTGGGGGGCCGCGGATAAAAATTTTTGGTCAACAGCCATGACGAATGTCATGAATAAGTATATTGAAATGCCAACACCGCTGCCCGGTGCCCCGGGTATGTTCCGTTGTTCCAGACCCGGGCTTATGAATGATATTTTTGCACAAGCAGGTTTCAAACATATTGGAGAACAAGAGATGACCGGGAAGGTTGATTTTATAGATGCCGATACTTACTGGGAAAACAGAACAGATATTTCAGAGCCTATCATTGTCGCATTGGCTAAGGCAGATGAAGCCACAATTGCAGCTATTAAAAAAGATGTTTACGCTGTTATAAGCACAAACAGTATAAACGGCCGCGCACTGCTTGATTATGGTGTTAATATTATTTATTGTGAAAAGCCCTTGTAAAATAGCGACGAGGCCTATTTTGCATTATTCACTTCTATCCAATAGCCATCAGGATCCTGGAAATAAATCTGGATCACTCCATCGGCTCTAAGTTGGGTTTTCTTATAGTTGCCGGCCCAGTCGCCATATTTGATGTTGAATTTATCAAGGTGCTTCATAAAATCCTCGATAGAAGGTACATTAAAACACAAGTGATTGTTGATGTCATGCGTAACAGCAGGGCATCCGGCCTGTATTACATGCAGGGCGTTACCCGGTCCGATGCTGTACCATTGGTGCACCGTATCGTGAAAAGGGTTCGGAATTTTAGTTAGCTCCATTACATCGCTATAGAAAGCCACACTGCGCTTTAAATCGTGTGCGCAAATGGCCACATGGTTCATCGTTGGTTTATTATCCTGTCCGTAGCAAATGCCTGAAAATGTAACGAAGAGAAATAATAAAAAGAGGTTTAATGAATTGGTCTTTTTCATGCCCTTAAGGTACAAAAAAGCTGACCGCTGTATAAAAATTTGTGTAACAATTATACCGGTAGAAAGAAAGTATAGTTAAGTTTGCTGTCATAGCAGGCCACCATTTCGTCGTTTTTCGGATCAAACTCGGCATTTGGAGTGTTGTGGGCATTCCAATCGTCTATATCGATAAGTCCTGCGGGGGTTTGATAGTGGTTGCTGTTCGTGGAGCATTTTACCACATATCCATCTTTGCCGCTAAGTGCAATAATAGGGCGCGAACCACAATATTTGCAGGTACGACATGGAATAGATTTGGGTATGGTAATATATCCTCTCATGAATTTTTAGGTTATTACGATACCATAGGTAAATAGGTTACCTTTTGGACTAATAAGGAATAATCTTAACGAACAACGGCCACATAGCCTGTTAGTGGTTTGCTGTTATCTTCATTCAGGTTGATGATAAAATAGTAGGTTCCAGTTGGTACCGGCGAGCCATTACTGGTGCCATCCCATGACCGCGGATAACCTTTTGATTGATACACAAGGGTGCCGTAACGACTGTAAACGGATATAATACATTTCGGATAAGCTTCGATCGATTTGATATTCCAAAGATCATTAATACCATCGCCATTGGGCGTGAAAGCGTTAGGGATTACTACAGTAGGTGGCACCGCGACAATGGTTAATGTACCCGCAATAGGATGTATATCATAATTTAATGATGCGGCACCGCTAATAGTAATAGCGTAATCGCCCGGCGGGGATGCTTCGGTAGCTGTAGTTGTGATTATAGGCGGACTGGTTAGGTTTGCAGCGGTCTCGCCGTATACAAAACCGCTGTAATGGGGTATAAACACCGGGTTGGGTTGCCCAACGAAGCGGGAGATGTTGTCAGTAGTAATCGTCAGAACAGCCTGTTTAACCGTTAGTATTTGTATAACCGGGTAGGCTGCATTGTAACTAATATCTCCGGGTTGGGTTGCGGTAATGTTTGTTGTTCCTACCCCGGTAATGTGTATCTGCCCGTTTACAATGGTAGCAATTGTTGGGTCGTCGCTTGTGTACGTAATGGGTACCAGATTGTCATTGCTTGTTGCTCCCGGGGGGAAATCAGCGTCGCCGTAAGTTTTTACTGGTAAGGCATTGAAGGTGATTACCTCGTCTGGTAAAATAGGAGCAACCACTGTGATATTAACCGTGAAGGCACTTGTCCCGCCATCATTATGGGCAGTAATATTATAGTCGGTAGGAGGCGAAATGATGGTTGGCGTGCCGCTTATGATACCTGTTGAAGGATCGAGCGCTAGACCCACTGGTAGTGTTTTGTCTATGGTATATGCAGCAGAAGTGCTGGTTGATGATGGAGCTCCTCCCTTGTTGGTGGGAGTCAACGGCACAATGGGCATGTTGCGCGTATAAACCTGGGGCGAAGGATATGTTATTATGGGCGGCGGGGGAAGATTGACCGTTATGCTTATCGTAGTAGCGTAGCTGCCCCCCGTGTTATAGCCGGTAATTGTATATTGTGTAGTGGGTGTAATTACGTTCGGGGTGCCGCTTATAGTACCCGTTGCGCTGTCAAACACTAAGCCGCTGGGCAAGGGCTTATCAATACTATACCCCGTTACGGTTATTTCACGTACACATGTTTTATCGGCGGCATAAAGTACGCCGTTTGTATATATCAGGCCGGATACTTTAAAAAAAGTGGCCAACGGGCCAATGCCGTCACGGGATATCTGGTTGGCATTATTTCCGGCAATAGAAACCACCACGCCGCGCGCATCGATCATTCTTATCACCAAACCGTTTGCATCTGATACATAAATATTATTTACTGCATCCAATGCAAGGGCTATCGGATTCCTGAAAAGCGCCGATGCAACAGGGCCGTCTTGTAAGCCTGGGTTAACTGCTCCCGCAACGGTACTAACGATGTTCGCCGTGTTAATTACTCTTATCATGTTACTTCGCTGGTCTGCAACATACAGATTGCCCAACCCATCGAATTCCAGATCGGCCGGGTTATTAAAGGTTGCGGATAAAGCCGGGCCGTTGGTTGCTCCTGCAACATTCTGGCTGCCGGCATAAATAATTGCCGGTCCGGTGGCCGGGAATTCGCGGATGAGATCGTTCACCTGGTCGGCAATGAAAATATTACCCGATGCGTCGGTTGCTGCGCCTGCCGGATCAAAATTATTTATGCCGCTTCCCGCAAAAGTTGTTACGGCCCCAGCCGGTGTAATCTGGCGAACCGATTTGTTGCCCACATCACCCACGAAAATGTCCCCGGATGGCGCCACAGATAAACCTGCCGTAAGGCCAAATCCGGCTGCTGCACCTATTCCGTCAGATACGCCATTGGGATTGCCACCCGCAAGTGTTGTTACAAGCCCACCAGGTGTTATCTTCCTTACCCTTGTGCCATCGGCAACATACAGGTTGCCGGATGCATCCACATCAATACCCCATAAACTGGTAAACAGTGCCGTGTTGCCTGTTGCGTCATTGTATCCGGCTTTAGCATTCTGGCCCGCAAAGGTGCTTACCTTGCCAAAAATGGTGGCAGGTACCGGGCCGCCTAATGTTGTTGGGCCGATGGGCGTTATAGGCGTGTTTACAGGATAAACATCAGGCGTGGGGTAGGTGAATTTGGGGGGAGGCGGAAGAGCGGGTGCAGTACTATTTCCAATAGCAATGATAATTGTTGTTGACGAACTGCCACTTGCATTATAAGCAGTAATGGTGTATTGAGTAGCAAGAGATGCTGCATTAGG
>Ga0070671_100005148_pt1 | contig 10407 bp, 4 predicted proteins | sample KBSS73metaG_FD_65341 | JGI IMG/M metagenome (GOLD analysis project Ga0070671, IMG submission 65341) | Switchgrass rhizosphere microbial communities from Kellogg Biological Station, Michigan, USA - KBS S7-3 metaG | ecosystem: Host-associated > Plants > Roots > Rhizosphere > Soil ... | reverse complement strand
CTCGTCGACAGCTGCCTGGGCAACGACAAGCAGCGCCCGCGGCCGGAATGGCACATGAAGTCCGACGACACCTACATGCGGGCGCTGGGGGCGGCAGGTCTGTCCGTCGGCGACATCGACTTCGTCATGTGCACGCACCTGCACCTCGATCACGTCGGCTGGAACACGAGGCTCGTCGACGGCGTATGGGTGCCCACGTTCCCGAACGCACGCTACGTGTTCAGCCGGCGCGAGCATGCGGCCACCGAAGCCGCGAACGCGCGGACCGCCGACGCGGCGTATGAGGACAGCGTCCTGCCGATCGTTCGCGCGGGCCGGGCTGACCTCGTCGACGACGACTTCCAGCTCGGCGACCACGTTCGCATCCTGTCGACGCCGGGCCACACCGAAGGTCATGTATCGTTGTGCTTCGGCTCGAGGCGGGACGAGGTCGTGATGACCGGCGACCTGATCCACGTGCCGCTGCAGACGAGGTATCCCGAACTCTCGTTCGCCTTCGACAAGGATCCCGCCCTCGCTGCGATCACGCGCGGGGCATTCCTCGAGCGCTATTGCGATACGCCGACGCTGTGCTGCACGGCCCACTTTCCCTCTCCGTCGGTCGGAAGGATCCGGCGTTGGGGCGAGGGGTATCGGCTCGAAGGCTCGGATCGCCGCTAGTTTCAAAGGAGGACCGGTGTTCGATTTTGGGTCGGCCGAACCTCCGGGAAGCTGCTTCCGCTTAGGGGTCGACTGCGGGTCAAGACGCTTGCGATCCGCTTGCCTAAAACCTGCGTTCGCGTACACCAACCGGCCACTTCCTGCCGTTAGAGGGCGCGCCACATTGCGGTCGTTCGCAAAATGTGCCCGTGGCAGCGGGCCCCGTCGGCAGCGGCAATTACCACCTGGTCGCGACATACAGGTTGCTGTTCTCCCTGCCGGGCTCGCCTAGGTCAGGTTGCCTCAGCATAGGCGTCGAGAACTCTGCGGCCAAGTATCTTGCTTCGAATAGCTCGCTTGGCAGCGGCTTGCTGAACAGATAGCCCTGCATTTCGTCGCAGTTCAGCACCTGGAGCAGGCGCGATTGCTCCTCGGTTTCGACACCCTCTGCAACCACCTTGAGCTTCAGCGAATGGGCCAAGTTGATAATGGTTGACACCAACGCCAGCCCCTGCGGCCCGGCAGTCATTTCGATCACGAACGAGCGGTCGATCTTCAGCGTATCCACCGGCAGTTTGGCCAGGTAGCTGAGCGAGGAGAAACCGGTACCGAAGTCGTCGATGGCGATGCTGACGCCCATGGCGCGGATCGCCTGCAGGCTGGCGATGCTGTGCTTGACGTCTTCCATGATCAGGCTTTCGGTGATCTCGAGTTCGAGTCCACCCGCTGCGTGCGCATCGATGCCGATGGCCTGCTCGACCTCGGCGATGAAATCGCGATGGCGCAATTGCATCGGTGACACGTTCACGGCGATGCGAACGGCAGCCAGGCCCGCAGCGCGCCACCGCAGGTAGTCTTGGATGGCCTTGCGCAACGCCCAGCGCCCAGCCTCATAGATCAGTCCAGTTTCTTCCAGGATCGGGATGAATTTGCCCGGCGGCACCAGGCCCGCTCGCGGATCATTCCACCGGATCAGCGCCTCGGCGCTGGTGAGCTGGCCGCTCTCGAGGCTCACCTTGGGTTGGTAATGAAGAACGAATTCTTCCTCGTCGAGCGCCTGGCGCAACTGATTTTCCAGGGTGAGCTTGGCGGCCACCGATGCGGTCATCCTTTGCGTATAGAACAGGTATCGATCGCCGCTCGCCTTGGCCTTCTTGAGCGCGGCCTCGGCGTTCTTGAACAGGGTGTCAACGTCAGCACCGTCATCCGGGAACAGCGCTGCGCCGACCTTGGCGGCGATCCGGAACACGGCATCATTCAGGCGAAATGGATGCTCCAGAAAAGCCTCCATCGTTTTCTCGAGAAGCCGCACGACATTGCCTTCGGTCTTTACTTCCGGCAGCACCAGGGCAAACTGGTCAGGACCGACTCGCGCCGACAGGTTGGCGTCGCCCAGGTTGCGCGTCATCCACTGCGCCACCTGCTTCAAGAGTGCGTCGCCGGCAGCCCGGCCGAGGCTGTCGTTGATGTTCTTGAACCGCTCCAGATCGATCAGAAAAAGGCCAAGCTTGTGCCCGCCGCTGACGGCGCTGCGCATGTATTGCGCCAGCCGCTCGAGGAACAGGCTTCGGTTGGCCAGACCGGTCAGCGCATCGTAGTAGGCGAGGTAGTTGAGCTTCTTCTCTTTTTCGATGTGATCCAGCGCGAATGAAATGTTGCCAGCCAGTTCCAGCAGCAGCCTTGTCTCCTCGTCGTCGAAAATTTCGACCTCGCCTGCAAAGAGCGCAATGACTGCCTCGGTCCGGCCTGCCGGCATCAGCGGGAAATATCCTGCGGACTTGTATCCGCCGCGTAGCAGGTCGTCGCGTAGCGGGGCCAAGGAGCCGTCCGTCGCGATGTCGTTGCAGATCACGGGTTTCGACTGCCGCAATGCGCGGCAGGCAGGCCGGTCGCTATGGGGCGTGCCGTCGCGCGCCGTCAGCCTGATCTTGTCGATGTAGCCTTGCTCGACGCCATGCCAGGCGACGACCTCACCATCCAGCGTTTGCGGGTCGAGCACGCCGAGCCACGCCATCCTGAATGCACCCGCCTCGACCGCGATCCGGCACGCCTCTCGGTACAGCTCATTTGGATCCCGCACCCTGACGATGAGTCCGTTGATCTGGCTGAGCACGGCGTACACGCGGTTCAGGCGCTTGATCCTGATCTCGGCCCTCTTGCGCTCCGTGATGTCTTGAAAGGCGCCTTGCACCCGTGCGATCGCGCCGGCGGCATTGCGCTGAGCCTCGCCGATGGTGCGCACCCAGACAAGGCTTCCTTTGGAGGTGATGAGTTCCAGTTCGAGGTCGAAAGGCGCGCCCTGTTGGACGCAGGCCTCAAAGGCCCGGCCGACGGCCTCACGCGAGGGCGGCGTGTAGAAACTCAAAGCCTGCTCGAATTCAGGCACAGTGCCGGGTGGCACTTCGTGAATGGCGCACACCTCTTCCGACCAGGTGATGCGGACTTCCGGCAGGTCGACGGCCCAGCCGCCGAGCCGGGCGGTGCGCCCGGCGATGCGCAGCAGGGCTTCGCTCTGGCGAAGCTTTTCCTCCGCGGTCCTTCGCTCGATCGTGGCCCAGCACCGTTCGACCACCTCCTGAACAATGGCGACTTCGCCCGGTGTCCAATCGCGCGGTGTCGACTGGTGCACTGCCATCATTGCGCGAAGAGCCCCGTTCTTTACCAGAGGGCAGGTCATGATCGCCTTGATGCCGATGGCGTTGAACATGTCCGCCCCATCGCCGGGCAGGAGCTCCGCGTCCACATTGCAAACGATCAGTGTCTGCCCGCTGTTGAGCGTGTTGACGGCCCGCGCACCAAAGAGCGAGAGAAGGTAGCTGCCCGCGGTGCTCGCACAGCCGTCGGTGTAGTCGTCAATGATGGTGAACTGCTCGCCGTTGCTCTCCACATCCGCGTAGGCGCAGCGCGACGCGCTAAGGTGTTTGCCCAGCATCCGTGACATCACGGTCATGATGTGCCCTGGATCGGCCAGCGTACGCGTCGCCTTGCCCAGATCGTTCAGAAAACGAAAGTGTTCTTCGCTCTCGGAGAGTGGTTTCATACTGACTTAGGTAGGCCGTTTCAGGCTGACTCGAGTTTGGGTGCATTCGAACTACCGCCTGATGCTCCAGCGCTGCGCTCACGGCGTGGACTGCGGCGTCGTGGCATCAAACCAGGAAACCTGTTGCTGCTGCTTCTGTCAGCCGATGTACCAGTGCAGCCGAACGGAACCCAAGCGTTGACATTTCCAAACTGCGGACGATTGACCGTACTCGCTGTGCCCGATGATGTAAAGAATTCCGCAACCCGAGCGGCGCCCAAAAGGGCCGATCGGGCGGCACAAGTCACTCAGAACTTTCGACCCTGATGAGATATGCGTGGCATCGTGTTGGGCGTCCACAAATCAGCGTGCGCGCGTGAGATGTCTGACAACGATTGGTGCCGCGCTTTCGTCTGCTAGCGCATTGACAGGCCGCCATCTGAAGGATGATGCTGCGCATCTTCACGCCCAGCCCAGTCTCCCCATCAGATCCCTCACCCGCCGATGCCCTACCTCACGCCTCGGTACGACTCTTGGGTGGTGGCTGCGTCTGTTCTGGTCGCAAGCTTCGCTTCCTACGTCGCACTGGATCTGGCCAAGCGCGTGCGCACGGCCGACCGGGGCGTGGCGCTGAGCTGGTGGGTAGGCGGCTCCATCGCGATGGGCACGGGCATCTGGGCCATGCACTTCATCGGCATGCTCTCGTTCTCGCTGCCGATCCCGCTGGGTTACACGAAGCTTCTGACCTTCGTGTCCTGGGTAGCGGCGGTTGCCGTGTCGATGGTCGCGTTGTGGGTGGCCAGTCGCGGCTCGCTCACGCTGCCGCGGCTTGCCGGCGGATCGCTGGCCATGGGGGCCGGCATCTGCAGCATGCACTACATCGGCATGGCGGCGATGGACATGGCGCCGACCATCGTCTGGGACCCGAGCCTGGTTGCCGCCTCGGCGGGCATCGCCGTGGGCGCATCGGCGGCGGCATTGCTGATCTTCTACTGGCTGCGCGAGGTCGGCAAACTGCGCGGCCTCGTCTACCAGGCTTCGGCGGCGATCGTGATGGGGCTGGCCATCAGCGGCATGCACTACACCGGCATGGCCGCTGCGAATTTTCCGGACGGCAGCGTGTGCCTGAGCGCCGACGCGCTGTCGGGCTCGACCCTGGGCATGCTGGTGGTGCTGACAACGGTCGCGATGTTGTCCTTGACTCTGTTCACCTCCATCGTCCACGCACGCATGCAGGCCAGTTCGGCCCGCCTGGAGCGCAGTGAGGAACGGATTCGCAGCATCCTGGCCCACGCATCGGATGCCTTCATCGGCATGGACCATCGAGGCCTCGTCACCGAGTGGAATCGCCAGGCGGAGGCCACGTTCGGATGGGGGCGTGCAGGCGTTCTGGGACGCTCCCTGGCCGACATCGTCATTCCGCCGCGCCTGCGCGACAGCCACAACGCTGCGCTGCGCGAATTCTTCCGAACCGGGACGGGCCCGATCATGAACAAGCGCATCGAGATGATGGCGCTGCATCGAGACGGCCATGAAATCCCGGTCGAGCTGTCGGTTGGGGCTCTGCACACACCCGATGGGTTCGTGGCTCACGCATTCCTGCATGACATCTCGGAACGTAAGGAGGCTGAAGCCAAGGTGGCCGCCAGCGGCAAGCGGCTGCGCGACATCACCGACCATCTGCCGGCTCTGGTCTCCTACCTTGACCGAGATTTGCGTTTTCGCTTCGTCAACAAGACCTATCAGGACTGGTTCGGCATCGATCGCGAGCAAGTGATCGGATCGAGCCTGCGCGAGTTTTACGGCGACCAGGTCTGGGTGCAGATCGAGCCCCACATGCAAGCGGCCCTGGCGGGCCGAGAGGTGACGTACGAGCGGGAAATGATTGCGCCTGTCGGGCATCGCCATGTCCAGGTCACGCTGGTTCCGGAGCGCGATTCTCGGGGCGAGGTCATTGGCCTGTACACCCTCGTCAGCGACATCACGCCGTACCGCGAGGCCGAGCAGGCGCTGCAGGAGAGCGAGGCCCGCCTGCGCACGGTGGCCGACGCGCTGCCAATGCGCGTGGCCTACATCGACGCTGACGAACGCTATCGGTTCAACAACCTGGCCTATGAGCGCGGCTTTGGACTCTCGCGGGATCAGATTCAGGGTCGCACGGTTCGCGAGTTGCTGGGCGATGCGGCGTATCCATCTGCGGAGCCGCACATTCGCGCAGTGTTGCGAGGTACGGCCGTCACCTTCCAGAGCGAAATGACCAGCAGCGACAGCTATGTCTGCTACGAGGCCAACTACGTTCCTCAGTTCGCGGTGAACGGTGAGTCGGTCGTCGGCTTCCATGCCGTGATCACCGACATCACACGACAGAAGCTCGAGGAGAAGCGCCTCGTGAATCTGGCCCGCATTGACGCTCTTACGGGCTTGGTCAACCGAGCCGGCTTCGAGCTGCGACTGGCCGAGGCGATGGGGCGCAGCCGCAGTGCGGGCGGGCTGATGGCGCTGATGTACCTGGACATCGACCGCTTCAAGCAGATCAATGACCGGCTCGGACACAACACGGGAGACGCACTGCTGCGGGCCTTTGCCGGCAGGTTGTCGGAGACGCTGCGATCCAGCGATACCGTCGCTCGCCTGGGTGGTGACGAGTTCACGGTAATCATGGAGGGCTTACCGAGGCCTGAGGTCGCCGGCACCGTGGCCGCAAAGATTGTCCAAGCCATGAGCGCGCCGTTCATCATCGAACAGCAGGCGATCAATGTCACAACAAGCATCGGTTTGGCATTCTTCCAAGGCGGCACCATGACCGCCGACGCGCTCGTCAGGCAGGCAGACGAGATGCTCTACCAAGCCAAAGGGGCGGGTCGCAACAACGTGCAAGGGGCGCTTCGGCTGATCGAGGGAGGCCGGCGCAGCTAACAGGATGCGGTCACGCGAATGGGCTGCCCTATTTCGCGGCCGCTGGCAGTGCGCGAACGGCCGCTATCGTCTTGATGACTACACCCACCCCGCCGAGATCAGCTCGTCCTTCAGGTACGCGTAGTAAATTGGTGCAGCGATCAGACCGGCAATGCCGAACATTGCCTCCATGAGTAGCATCGCGAGCAATAACTCCCAGGCGGACGCATCGATCTGCGTTCCGACTATCCGCGCGTTGAGAAAGTATTCGAGCTTGTGGATCGCGACCAAATAGATCAGTGACCCGAGCGCTACGTACGGTGAGAGGCTCAGGCTGACCACCACGACGATGACGTTCGAGATCAGGTTGCCGAAGACCGGAATCAATCCAGCCACGAAGGTCACCGCGATCATCGTCTTGATGAGCGGCAAGTGGATGCCGAGGAGCGGCAGGACGATTGCCAGGTAGATCGCGGTCAACACCGCATTCACGGCAGCGATTCGGACTTGCGCGAACACCACGCGACGGAATGCTTCGCTGAACCGAATGGCTCGATTGGCGAGCGCCTGCGCCAATGGGCGGTAGTCGCTCGGCGGATCTGCTTGCCGTAACGCTATGAGCGCCCCGATCACCATGCCGATCACGATGTACACCAGAACCCGTGTGCCCTCCTGTCCGAAGGTTCGGACTGCGGCCAAGTGCTCTTTCAACCACGTGACGATGCTGCTTTGCAGTGTGTCCGCATCGGTCGGAAGCGTATGCACGACCCACTCGGGCAACAGACCGCGCCAACTCTGGATGACCTCGGCCGACACCTTCAGCAACAAGGCATAGCCGCCTGTATCGCTGCTAAAGAAAAGTACGGCCGAGAATGTCGCCAAGCTGAGCGCGGCCACGACGACTGTGCCGAGGAAGGCCACGGCCAGGACTCTCGCCCTTCGCTCGCGCACGAAGGTCAGACGATTCGTCTGCAGATGCACCAGCTCAAAGACCAACAGCCCGGCCAGGAGCGCCGGAAGCAGATCGAAGCGCAGCGCCAGCCAGAGCAGAGCCGCAGTCACCAACCACGCGCTGATCAGGTAGCTGCGCGCTGGCTCGACAATCGTGGAAGGCGCGGGATCGCTCATATTGAATGTCCTGGTCGAGAGTCGATCTGACAGACTATGGCCTGTTAACGCCAATCGTGTGGATTGAATGGTGAGGCGATACTGACTGCATGGAGATCACACAGGCGCGATTCGAGCAGCTAGAAGCCTGCTTGCCGAGGCAATTTCAGCATGTCGAATAGGGGCACCAGAGCAAGTCATCTCGGTCCCAGGCCGGCCACGGCCGGCAGGTGGGATCGTGCCACCGTCGCGCCGGTCGGCCCGGATCAGCGCAAGCGCTTGAAGCTCAGCCTGTCGATCATCGCGTCCTGACCGTCGCCGATGGTGCGCTCGCTTGCTCATCGAGGCTGTCGATCAGCAATGCTGAATCTTGCCGGCAGAGCGTCGTCACGACGAAGCACCATCACCTCCATGCCGCAACGCACCGGCGCGCGGCACCGCAGGTGATCTACCGCGAAATAGAAAGTGCGTTCGACGTATCTGCGCCAATAACCGGTGTCGCCTGCTGAGTTGATCCATATCAACCCAACGCAGATCCTGGGATGCCCAATCGTTGGTCGAGGTCGTACCGCTTGCGAAGCGGGTCGTCCGAGATCGCGCGATGTCCGGATCCCGCGGTCGCCATCTCACCTCCGCCGGATGGAGACACCAGACCATGCTTTACGCAAACCCCAATTCCCCGGGCGCCAAGCTTGCATTCAAGCCTGCCTACGACAACTTCATCAACGGCAAGTTCGTGCCACCGGTGAAAGGCCAGTACTTCGATGTGATCACGCCGATCACCGGCAAGCCATTCACCAAGGCAGCGCGCTCCGGTGCGGAAGACATCGAACTCGCGCTCGACGCCGCCCATGCAGCCGCCGACAAGTGGGGCCGCACTGCGGCCGCCGACCGCGCCAACGTGCTGCTGAAGATCGCCGACCGCCTGGAACAAAACCTTGAACTGCTCGCCTATGCCGAGACGGTGGACAACGGCAAGCCCATCCGCGAGACGCTCAACGCCGACATTCCCCTGACGATCGATCACTTCCGCTACTTTGCCGGCTGCCTGCGAGCCCAGGAAGGCGGCCTGAGCCAGATCGACGAGAACACCGTCGCCTACCATTTCCACGAGCCGCTGGGCGTGGTCGGGTTGATCATCCCGTGGAACTTCCCGATTCTGATGGCCGCCTGGAAGTTGGCGCCCGCGATTGCCGCGGGCAACTGCGTCGTGCTCAAGCCTGCCGAATCAACACCCATCAGCATCCTGATCATGGCCGAGCTGATCGCCGACCTGCTGCCGCCGGGCGTGCTCAACATCGTCAATGGCTACGGCCGCGAGGCAGGCATGCCGCTGGCCAGCAGCAAGCGCATCGGCAAGATTGCGTTCACCGGCTCCACGGCCACCGGGCGCGTCATCGCCCAGGCCGCGGCGGGCAACCTGATTCCGGCGACGCTGGAACTCGGCGGCAAGAGTCCCAACATCTTCTTTGAAGACATTGCCTCCGCCGACGACGACTTCTTCGACAAGGCCATCGAAGGCCTGGTCCTGTTTGCCTTCAACCAGGGCGAGGTGTGCACTTGCCCGTCGCGCGCACTGATCCAGGAATCGGTCTACGACAAGTTCATGCCGCGAGCGCTGGAGCGGATCAAGGCCATCAAGCAGGGCAACCCGCTGGACACCGAGACGATGATGGGCGCGCAGGCATCCGCCATGCAGATGGACAAGATCTTGAGCTACCTCGAAGTCGGCAAGCAGGAGGGCGCCCAGGTGCTGATTGGCGGCGGCCGGGCGGAACTGGGTGGCGATCTCGGGGGTGGTTACTACATCCAGCCGACGCTGTTCAAGGGCAACAACAAGATGCGGATCTTCCAGGAGGAGATCTTCGGCCCGGTGCTCGCGGTCACCACGTTCAAGGACGAAGCGGAGGCGCTTCAGATCGCCAACGACACGCCCTACGGACTGGGTGCCGGCGTGTGGGCACGTGACGGCAGCACCGCCTACCGGATGGGCCGCGCGATCAAGGCGGGCCGGGTGTGGACCAACTGCTACCACGCCTACCCAGCGCATGCCACGTTCGGCGGCTACAAGGAGTCAGGCATCGGCCGCGAGACGCACAAGATGATGCTTGACCACTATCAGCAGACCAAGAACCTGCTCGTGAGCTATTCACCGCAAAAGCTCGGGTTCTTCTGACGGCCCGTCGTACGTTCCATAGGAAGGACGGATCAATTCCATGCACATTTGCAGCCGATTCGGTGTGGCGCAGGTCCGTGCGTCGAGCCCGCGTCGTTGGCGCATGCGGTCCATGCTGTTGGGCATCGTCGCGGCCGGCTTGCTGCATGGAGCTGCCGGATTCGCGAAGGGCCCCGCGCAAGCAATCGTTCGCCTGCGCATCGTTGGCGGTCTCGCCGGAGTCAACCAGTACACGCGCCATGAACAGCCCTTCTGGCTCCGCGAACTGCCACGCCTGAGCGGCGGGCGCGCGAGCGCGGACATCGTGCCCTTCGATCGCGCCGGCATACGAGCACAGGAGATGCTGCGGCTGGTGCAGCTCGGGGCTGTGCCCTTCGGTACCGCGCAGCTCAGTTCGAGCGCGGTGCAGGATCCTGAGCTGGCGGCACCCGACCTGGCAGGGCTGAACCCTGACCCGGCGTCGCTCAGACGCAGTGTCGATGCCTTCCGGCCGTACTTGGCAACAATGCTGCGCGAGCGCTACGGTATCGAACTGTTGGCGCTGTACACCTACCCAGCGCAGGTCATCTTC
>Ga0070671_100005147_pt1 | contig 10407 bp, 8 predicted proteins | sample KBSS73metaG_FD_65341 | JGI IMG/M metagenome (GOLD analysis project Ga0070671, IMG submission 65341) | Switchgrass rhizosphere microbial communities from Kellogg Biological Station, Michigan, USA - KBS S7-3 metaG | ecosystem: Host-associated > Plants > Roots > Rhizosphere > Soil ... | reverse complement strand
CGCACGCCTCGGCCACCACGAGCGCGCTGAGCGGTGTCTCGGGCGCCGGCTTGACGATCGTCGTGCACCCGGCGAGCAAGGAGGGGACGAGCTTCATGAGGACCTGCATCACCGGTCCGTTCCACGGGGTGATGCCGGCGACCACGCCCACCGGTGCCCGGTGCACGATGCCGTCGCCGGTGACCCCGGGTCGACCGGGGCGGACCTCGTCGAGCACGTACGACGCGGCGAGGTCGGTGTAGTAGTCGATCAACGGGAACGAGCTGCTGCCCGAGGCGAAGCAGATCGGGATGCCGCTCTCCGACGGCACCAGCTGGTCGAGCTCCTCCCCGCGGGGCGCGAGCGCGGCACCGACCTTGCGAAGGACATCAGCTCGTTCGGCCATCGACAGCTGGGGCCACGGACCTTCGTCGAACGCCCGACGCGCGGCGGCGACGGCGCGGTCGGCATCCTCCGTCGTCGCCTCCGGCACCTCGCCCACGACCTCGCCGGTGGCCGGCGACCGCACCGCGAGGCGCGCCGAGGTGGCCGGCGCGACCCACTCGCTCCCGATGAACAGCTCGTCGTACGACCGCACGTTCCCCCCTTGCTCGCTCAGGCCCAGTCGGCCAGCACGTCCTTCACCGGCACGGCCTCCGTCGGCGCCGGCCGGCGTTCCGCCGGCGTCCCCCTCAACGCCGCGATCGGTCCCGGCACCATCACGCCGTCGAGCTCGTCGAGCGACCGCCTCGCCCGCACCTGCGGATGGGCCGCCAGCTCGGCGAGGTCCTGCACGGGCACCGCTGGGAGCCGGGCCGCGTCGAAGGCGGCGAGCGCCTCGTCGCGGGGTCGTTCGGCGATCCAGTCGGCGACCAGACCGTCGAGCTCGTCGGCGTGCCGCAGCCGCGCCGGGGACGTGGCGAAGCGCTCGTCGTCGCGCGGCAGGCCGAGCAGCTCGAGCACCCGCGCCACCTGCGGATCGGTCGTGGCCGAGAGGACGAGGAAGCGCCCGTCGCCGCCTTGGTACACGTTGCGGGGCACGCCCCCCGGCACCCGACTGCCAGTGCGCGCCGGAGGCGCACCGGCCGGGTCCCACGCCGCGACCGCCGGACCGAGCAGGGAGATGATCGGCTCGTACATGGTGACGTCGACGTGCTGGCCGGCGCCGCCGTTCACGTCGCGCGACCAGCACGCGGCGAGCGCCCCGAGCGCGCCGGCCATGGCGACGAGCGAGTCGCCGAGCGCGACCGACGGCAGCAGCGGCGGACCCTCGGCGTCACCCGTCAGGTGGGTGAGGCCGGCGAACGCTTCGGCCAGCGAGCCGTTGCCCGGCCGGTCGGCCCACGGCCCATCGGTGCCGAAGCACGACACCGTCACCACGACCGCCCGAGGGTTGACGGCGAGGACCGCGTCGGGATCGGCGCCCCACGTCCGCAGCACCGAGAGGGGCTGGTTGGTGACCACGACGTCGGCCTGCGCGAGCAGCTCGTGCAGGCACCCGCGATCGGCGTCGTCGTCCACGTCGAGATGCACGAGGCGCTTGCCGCGGTTGGCCAGCGCGTAGGGCGCCGAGCGGCTGCCGCGCCGCGCGCCGAGTCGCAGCAGCGGGTCGCCGGTCGGGGGCTCGACCTTCACGACGTCGGCGCCGTAGTCGGCCAGGATCGCCGCCACTTGGGGCCCGGCGAACAGGTTCGAGAGGTCGACGACCCGCAGCCCCCCGAGCGCTGGCACGTCTGTGTGTGTAGCACACATCTTGTCGTCTAGGGTCGGCCCCGATGGCGCTGCGGTCCCTCGACCTGACCCGTCTGTTCCGTCCCCGGGTCGTCGCCGTGATCGGCGCGTCCGACACGGTGGGCCGACCCAACACGGGCATCTGGAACCGGGTCCGCGACTGGGCCGAGGCCAACGGCGCCGACGTCCGCCCGGTCAACCCGACGCGCGCCACGATCGACGGGCGACCCAGCGTGGCGAGCATCCTCGACATCGAGGTGGATGTCGATCTGGCCGTCATCCTCGTCAACGACGTGCAGGCGGCGGTCGAGGACGCCATCAAGAAGGGGGCGACGTTCGCCGTCGCGTTCGCGTCCGGCTTCGCCGAGCTGGGCGACGAGGGCAAGGCGCGCCAGCACGAGCTCGCCGAGCTGGTGGCGGGCTCCGATCTGCACCTGCTCGGGCCGAACACCAACCTCAACCTCTTCGAGACGTTCCGCACGGACCTCGCCGGCCAGAAGATCGCCCTCATCACGCAGTCGGGCCATCAAGGTCGGCCCGTGTTCCAAGCGCAGGACCTCGGTATCGCCCTGAGCGCGTGGGCACCGACCGGGAACGAGGTCGACCTCGAGTTCGCCGACTTCGTGCAATGGTTCGCCGACCAACCGGAGACGGGCGTCATCGCCGCGTACATCGAGGGGTTCAAGGACGGGCGCACGCTGCAGCTGGCGGCCGATCACGCGGCGCGGGTCGGCGTGCCGGTCGTGTGCGTGAAGGTGGGCCGCACCGCGGAGGGCGCGTCCATGGCGACGTCGCACACCGGCAAGCTCACCGGCCGGGACGCCGTGGTCGACGCGGTGTTCCGCCAGCACGGCGTCACGCGGGTGACGGGCCTCGACGAGCTCATCGACACGTCGCAGCTCATGGCGCGCTGTCCGAACGGGCCAGTCGGTGGCGACGGCGTGGTGGTGTACTCGATCTCCGGGGGCACCGGTGCCCACATGGCAGACATCTGCTCGATGAGCGGCTTGCGCCTGCCGACCCTGTCGACGTCGTTGCAGGACCGGCTGCACGAGTGGATCCCGTCGTACCTACGGGTGTCGAACCCGGTCGACTGCGGTGGGCCACCCGTGGGCGACGAGCGCGGGCGCAAGATCCTCGATGCGCTGGTGGCCGACCCCGACGTGGGCGTGCTGATCTGCCCCATCACCGGTGCGTTCGCCCCGATGAGCGACCTGTTGGCCCAGGACCTCGTCGACCTGGCGGAGACGACCGACAAGCCGGTGTGCGTGATCTGGGGCTCGCCGGTGGGCGACGAACCGGCGTATCGCGACATCCTCTTGCGCTCGTCGAAGGTGGCGGTGTTCCGCACGTTCGCCGGCTGCGCCCGGGCGGTCAAGGCGTGGCTCGATTGGCACGCGTTCCGAGCGTCGTACGTGTCGCCGTTCCCCAAGGAGCCGAAGCGCCCGTCTCCCGCCGCGTCGGTGGCCCGGCCGCTCCTGCGCGCCGGTGCGCTGTCGGAGCACGAGTCGAAGGCGGTGCTCGCCGCCTATGGCATCCCGGTGACGCGCGAGGAGGTCGTGACGTCGGCGGCGGAAGCGGTGCGCGCCGCATCCTCGGTCGGCGACGGTGCGCCGGTGGTGCTGAAGGCGTCGGGTGGCGCGCTGGCCCACAAGTCGGACGTCGGCGGCGTGCGACTCGGCGTCGCCGGCGCGGCCGCGGTGCGGCGCGCGTACCAGGAGCTGTCGGCGGTGAGCGGGGGCGACGTCCTCGTGTGCGAGCAGGTGACGGACAGCGTCGCCGAGGTGGTCGTCGGGGTGAGTCGTGACGAGCTGTTCGGCCCGGTGATCGCGGTGGGACTCGGCGGGGTGCTGGTCGAGGTGCTCGGGGACGTGACGTTCCGCGTGCCGCCGTTCGAACGAGCCGAAGCGCACCGCATGCTCGACGAGCTGCGCGGGGCTCCGTTGTTGCGGGGCGCGCGGGGGCGCCCGAAGGCCGACGAGAAGGCGATCGTCGAGGTCGTGCTGAAGGTGCAGCGTCTGGCCGTCGATCTGCGCGACGAGATCGCGGAGATCGACATCAACCCGCTGGTCGTGCGGGCGCGTGGGCGGGGCGCCGTCGCCGTCGACGCCCTCGTCGTCCCCGGGTGATCCTCGGCTGCGAGACGATCTGGGAGCTGCTCGACGCTCGAGCAGCGGCCACGCCCGATCATCCGATGCTGCTCGTCGACGGAGCGCCGCCGGTGACGTTCGGCGAGTTCCGCGCTCGGACGGAGGCCGTCGCCCGCGTGCTCGTGGCGCGCGGCGTGGAGCCGGGAGCGCCCGTCGTGTGGCAGCTGCCGACGTCGGTCGACGCGGTGGTGACGTGGGCCGCGCTCGCTCGCATCGGGGCGCAGCAGGTGCCGTTGATCGCGCAGTTGGGCCCGCGCGAGGTGGCGTTCGTCGTGCAGCACACCGGTGCCGTGCACGTGTTGCTCGAGCCGTCGGTCGGCGACGCCCCGGACGTTGCCCTGCCACCGCCGTCCTCACACGGTGACGCCGAGCGCTTCGGCTACTTCACGTCGGGCACGACCGCCGATCCGAAGGGCGTGCGCCACACCGACCGGACGCTGATCGCCGGCGGCGAGGCGATGGCCGACAGCCTGGCGATGACGGCCGCCGACGTCGGATCGATCGCCTTCCCCTTCGCCCACATCGCCGGGCCCGACTACGTGCTCGCCATGCTCGTCGTGGGGTGTCCCGCCGTGCTGCTCCCCCGGTTCGACGCGGCTGCCGCCGTGGACGGGTACCGCCGGCTCGGCGTGACGATGGCCGGCGGCAGCACCGCCTTCTACCAAGCGTTCCTCGGCGTGCAGCGCCAGCAGCCGGGCGAGCCGATCCTGCCGTCGCTGCGGCTGCTGTCGGGCGGCGGCGCGCCCCTTCCCCCCGCCGTCTGGTACGCCGCCCGCGACGAGATGGGCGTGCGCATCCTCCACGGGTACGCCCTCACCGAGTGCCCGATGGCGGTCATGAACCGCGGGGAGTTCACCGACGACGAGCTCGCCACCACCTCCGGCGTCCCTGTGCGCGGCGTCGAGCTGCGCCTCGCCGACGACGGCGAGATCCAGCTGCGGGGCGAGGTCGTCTGCAAGGGCTACACCGACCCGGCGCTCGACGCCGCGGCGTGGGACCCCGACGGCCGGTGGTTCCGCACCGGCGACCTCGGCTCCCTCGTCGACGGCCGTCTCGTGGTCACCGGCCGGAAGAAGGACATCATCATCCGCAAGGGCGAGAACATCTCCGCCATCGAGGTCGAGAACCTCGTCGCCACCCACCCGTCCGTCGCCGCCGCCGCCGTGGTCGGCCTCCCCGACGACGACCGCGGCGAGCTGGTCTGCGCCTGCGTCGAGCTGGTCCCCGGCGCCGCCCTCGATCTCGCGACGCTCATCGCCCACCTCCGCGCCATGCAGGTCATGACGCAGAAGCTCCCCGAGCGCCTCGAGGTCTTCGCTGCGCTACCCCGCGGCGGCACCCTCGGCAAGGTCCTGAAGACCGAGCTGCGACAACGCCTCCAGCGCTGACGACGTGCGCGCGATCTTGGTCACGTGAACCCCAGTCCGAAGCGCGGTCGCAGGAACCCTGGGACGTGAGCCGGTGTGGACGGAACCACATCGCCTCGTGGTCGGCGGACCTCCAGCGTGCCATCCCGCGGGTTGCCGCTGATCGTCCAGCCGCCCTCGTGCACGAGCGTGTGGTGCCGGTGGCACAGCATGACGCAGTTGTCCTCGTCGGTGCGCCCGTCGGCCGTCCAATGCTGGAGGTGATGGGCCTTCAACCCACGCGTGTTGCCGCAGCCCGGCCACCGACATCGGGGTCCGTCACGGCGCTTGAGTCGCTGGCGCATCTTGTCGGGCACGAGGCGCTTGCGGCGCCCGTACCCGGCGACGGTGCCATCCGGGTTCTCGACCAGCAGGTGCACCGTCGCGTCACAGGACAGCCGACGCATCGTGTCCACCGAGACCACGGTGCCATCGCCGAGCGTGGGCTGGAGCCCTTCGACCCCCACGGGCACCTGCACGATCACCTCGGCGCGGGCCGCCTCTTCGGCGCCGGAGCTGGCGAGCTCGACGAAGGCGTCGGCATAGCGCGACTCCGCTGGTTCCCACGTCCCGTCGGGGAGGGGGCCGACCCGCTCGGCGCGCGCTTCCAGCTCGGTCGTCACGACCGCCGCGTCGGCATCGGGCAACAGCCCGGCGAAGCGCGTGCCGAGCCCATGGCGGTCCTTCCACCAACGGAAGCGGCGGCGCCGATCCTGCTCCTCGACCTGCTCGCGCGCCACGGCGCGGCGAAGCTTCGCCACCGCCTCCAGCTGCGCCGGCGACATGCCCGGCGCGTCCTTCGCCCACTGCGCATCGCTCGCCGGCGTGGCGATGTCGACCAGCGGCGCCAGCTGCTCCAGGGACAACCCACCGTCGTTGACCACCTCGGTGATCGCCGGCGGCTCCGACAACGACGCCGCGACCTTCGCCGTCGAGCGCGCCGTGCTGGCCGTCACCGCGTCAGCGGCCGCGATCCACTGCGCCATGTTCGGGCAGCCGTCGAGATGGTGCGCCTCACGGTCCGCCAGCACCGCCAGGATCGCCAGCCGCTGCGCCTCCGCCGCCCGGATGAGCCCACCGAGATCGCGATACGCCGACATCAAGTCGTCCGTCGCAAGCCGTCGGTACTCATCGAACATGTGTTCGAGCATATCAGCCCATCACGGCCATATCACCGTCATTCGGGCATTTCCTACGGCCCAGTCCCGTTCGCGTGACTACGGGTGCTGCGAGCTGACCGAGATGACCTCGCCGACGAGATAGCTGGCGTAGTCGCTGGCCAGGAAGATGATGGCGTTGGCGATCTCCCATGCCTCGGCGGAGCGGCCATACGCCTCGACCTTCACCAGCTCGGCGAGGAGCTCGTCGCTGGTGACCTTGGCGAGGTTGGGGTGCATGACGAGCGAGGGCGACACGGCGTTGACGCGCACGTTGTGCTTCGCCGCCTCCAACCCGGCGGAGCGGGTGAACGCCATCACGCCCGCCTTGGCTGCGGAGTACGCGGACTGACCGACCTGGGCGCGCCAGCCGACGACCGACGCGTTGTTCACGACGACGCCCGAGCGCCGCGGGAACATGTGCTTGAACGCGGCGCGGGTGCAGCGGAACGTGGCGGTGAGCGTCACGTCGATGATGCGGTCCCACTGCTCATCGGTCATGTCGACGACATCGAACGTGCCGCCCAGGCCAGCGTTGTTGACGAGCACGTCGATGCGCCCATGCTCGGCGATGACGCGGTCGAACAGCGCCTGCACCGACGCCTCGTCGGTGACGTCGCAGGGGATGCCCAGGGCGCCGAGCTCTTCCGCCGACTCCGCCGTGCGGCGCTCGTGCTTGTCGGACACGACGACGGTCGCGCCTTCCTCCTGGCACCGCTTGGCGGTGGCGAAGCCGATCCCACTTCCCGCCGACGCGGTGACGAGCACGACGCGGTCCTCGAGCAGGCCGTGGGGCGTCGTGTACGGCGGGGGCGGGACAGCGGTCACTTCTTCTCCGGCTTCGGCTCCCGGGGCAGGCCGAGCGCCCGCTCACCGATGATGTTCTTCTGGATCTCGTCGGATCCGCCGTAGATCGTGTCCGATCGCGTGAACAGGAAGAGCGACTGCGCGGGCGTGAGGTCGTACGGCGATCCGGTGGCGAGCAGCGACGACACGCCCTGCACGTCCATGGCCAGCTCCCCCAGTGCCTTGTGCCAGTTCGCCCACGCCAACTTCGAGATCGACGCCTCCGGTCCGGGCGCGCCGTCGCCCATGTTCGTCAACGTGCGCAACGCGTTGTACCGCAGCAGCTTCAGGCCGATCCACGACCCGGCGAGGCGCTGACGCAGCACCGGATCAGACGTCACGCCGCGCCCCTGCGCCAGCCGCAGCACCTTCGTGTACTCGCGCTCGAACTGGATCTGCTGCGCGAGCGTCGCGACGCCGCGCTCGAAGCCGAGCAGCGCGTTGGCGACCTCCCACCCCTGACCGGGCGCACCCAAGATCATCGACGCGTCCGTCTCGGCGTCGGAGAAGAACACCTCGTTGAACTCCGACGTGCCGGTCACCTGGATGATCGGCCGCACGTCGATGCCCGGCTGGTCCATCGGCACGAGGAGGAACGACAGGCCGGCGTGCTTCGACACCGTCGGATCGGTGCGCACCACGGCGAAGCACCAGTCCGACGCGTGGGCGAGCGACGTCCACACCTTCTGGCCGTTGATGACCCACCTGTCGCCGTCGAGCACGGCGCGCGTCTGCACGTTGGCGAGGTCGGACCCGGCGTTCGGTTCCGAGTAGCCCTGGCACCACAGCTCGTCGCCGCTCACGATCTTCGGGAGGAACCGCTGCTGCTGCTCGGGAGTGCCGTAGGCGATGATCGTCGGGCCGATCAGTCCTTCGCCGATGTGGCCGACGCGCACGGGGGCATCGGCGCGCACGTACTCCTCGTTGAAGATCACCTGCTGCGTGAGGGTGGCACCCCGACCGCCGAACTCCTTCGGCCAGCCGAGGCACGTCCACCCGGCGGCACCGAGCTTGCGCTCCCACTCCTGACGCAGCTCGTGGCCCTCGTGCTCGCGCCCGGGCACCCCGATGGCGCCGGCCTCGGCGAACTCCCCCACCAGGTTGTCGGCCAGCCATTGCCGGACCTCGGCCCGGAAGGCCTCGTCCTCCTGGCTGAACGCGAGCTGCATCAGTCAGCCCTCTGCGGCCTTCTTGGCCGCGGCCGCCGCCTCGTACTCCTTGAGCTTCGCCAGCAACGGCATCTCCTCGATGCCGACGGAGCTGTCGAGGCGCGCCGCGATGTCCTCCGGCGTCCAGCGACCCGCTGCGTACATGGCCCGCACCTCCTCGGGTTGGCACCATACGGCGATCTTGTTGCCGACCACGGTGTACACCTGGCCGGTGACGTGCCGCGCCTCGTCGGACAGCAGGTAGACGGCCATCGGCGCCACGTCCTCCGGGTCACCCATCTCGGCCAGGTCCTGCGGCACGTTCTCCGACATGCGCGTGCGGGCGACCGGCGCGATCACGTTGCACGTGACGCCGTACTTGTTCAGGCCCAGCGCCGCCGAACGGGTGAGCGCCACGATGCCCGCCTTCGCCGCCGCGTAGTTGGCCTGCGCCACCGAGCCGAGCGCGTACACGCCGGAGGTGAAGCCGATCAGCGAGCCGAAGCCCTGCTTGCGCATCACGGCCGACGCCGGCCGGAACAACGAGAACGTGCCCTTGAGGTGGACGCGGATCACGTCGTCCCACTCGTCCTCGGCCATGTTGAACAGCATCCGCTCGCGCAGGATGCCGGCCACGCACACGACGCCGTCGAGGCGACCCCACTGCGCGACGGCCGAGTCGACGATGCGCTGCCCGACGCCGATGTCGGACACGTCACCGGCGATGGCCACCGCCTCGCTGCCGATCGCCTCGATCTCCTTCACCACGGCGTCAGCCACGTCGCTGGTCGGCTCCTCACCGTGCATGCTCACGCCGTGGTCGGCGACGACGACCCTGGCGCCCGCCCGGGCGCAATCGAGCGCGACGGCGCGCCCGATGCCGCGTCCCGACCCGGTGACGGCGACGACCTTGCCTTCGAGATACCCCATGGCGCGGACGTTAGTGCGAAAGTACTTCCGTGACGAACTACCGGAGGAGCATCCGGGCGGCCAGCTCGAGCTCGGTGGCCATCGTGCCGCGCGCCGAGCGACCGGCCACCCAGGACAGCATCGAGGCGAACCACACCATGCCGAGCACGTGGACGACGCCCTCCATGTCGTCGACCTGGTCGCCGTCGACCGCGTCGGCGATCATCGCCTTCAACCGCGCCTGCACCACCAGCGAGTGCTCGGCCACGGCCGGGTCCGACGACGACAGCGCGGTGACGAGGGCGTGGGCCCGGAGCGGTTCGGCCTCGAGCAGGTCGCACAGGACGCCCAGGACCTTGGTGACCCGCTCGTGGCTGGTGGCGCCCTGCGCCGGGTGCTCGGCCAGCTGGATCTGCATGTCCTCGGCGAGCTGCTCCAGCCCGGCGAGGAGGAGCTCGTCCTTCGAGGAGAAGTAGCGATACAGGGTGCCCAGCGCGACGTCGGCCTCCTGGGCCACCGACCGCATCTGCACCGCGTCGTAACCGCCTTTGGCCGCCAACGCCATCGCGGCCGACACCACGCGGGCGCGGCGCTCGGCCTGCTGCTCGCTACGGGCGCTCACTGGACCACACCCTAGGACAACGAGAACGCGTTCACTTTGATACAACGGAACCCAGGGGGTGGTGCCCGTGCCGCGCTGGGACGAGATCGACCGGTACCTGATCATCACGTCGGACGCGCACGGCGGCGCCGCCATGGCCGACTACAAGGCGTACCTCGAGCCGCGGTGGCACGACGAGTTCGACGCGTGGCTGTCGGGCGTCGTCATGCCGTGGGTCGACGTCACGGACACGAGCAACTGGGACCACGACGTGCGGGTCCGCAACATGGACGCCGACGGCGTCGCCGGCGAGATCATCTTCCCGAACACGCTCCCGCCCTTCTTCGACATCCTCGCCCACCTGAGCGGCGTGCCGCGCGACCGGGCCACCTTCGAACGCAAGTGGGCCGGTCTGCAGGCCCACAACCGCTGGTTGGTCGACTTCTGTCGGGAGGCGCCGGTCCGACGGCGCGGCATCGT
>Ga0070671_100005146_pt1 | contig 10408 bp, 9 predicted proteins | sample KBSS73metaG_FD_65341 | JGI IMG/M metagenome (GOLD analysis project Ga0070671, IMG submission 65341) | Switchgrass rhizosphere microbial communities from Kellogg Biological Station, Michigan, USA - KBS S7-3 metaG | ecosystem: Host-associated > Plants > Roots > Rhizosphere > Soil ... | reverse complement strand
CCCGACACAAGGCTTACCGAACGGCGCGATGGATTGCGCCGGGCGTTGCTTCTGTGAACGAGGTCCTCAAGCGCCCGCAACGCGATGCGGCGTTGCTCCTGCGTCATGCCGGCATTGAACTGAAGCTTCAGTGTGGCGAGCCGTACCGTCGTCTCGTCCTCGCTGGACCAGGCGATCTCCTCAGCAGCGGTCACAATTCCTAGCAGGCCGGGAAGAAGTGAGTCGTCGTATGCCTCGGCGTAGAGCGTTGTTGCGAGTTCGACTGCGGCAAGGACAGCGCGCCGATTTGGGGGGCGTTCGCGAACTATCGTCTGCATGAGCGATATCGTTTCACTCATCTCTGATGGCAGCATCTGCTTCGTGCCGGCGAGCGCAGTCCAACTGTAAATGCGACCTTCAATGCTTCGCATTGCGTTGTCATCGGTAGCCAAGACCCCCAGAGACTCACCCCACCTCGCCTGCTCTTGTATGAGTTGCGTAAGCGCAAGCACTGCTTCCGTGCGTTTGTCGCCTGTGAACTGATCGAGGGCTGAGGCGAGACGGAACTCCGCCTCGTGAGTTGCGCCGCGTGCGATGGCATTAGTGGCCCCATCCAAAAGGTGCGTCATGGCCTCGTCCGTGCGCCCGGAGCGCATGCAATGCCAGGCGATGTCCAGGCCGTGGTCCTGTTCGCCGCGCTGAGTGCGCTGTATGAGCTCGTCGGCCACGCGGCCATGTATCAGGCGGCGAAGCGCTAGAGGCACGGCGATGTACGCCTGTGCCCGCACGAGGTCATTCGCGAACTCCAGGCCCGTCCCTCCATCGCGGAGGATTCTGAGATCGGTCAGCCTAGCTAGTCCATGCATCATCTGGCTCGCGGTGAGATCGGCGAGCGCGTACATGCCTGGCTCATTCAGGTGCCGACCGAGAATTGCCGCCGTGTAGAGCACCATGCGGCTGTCGCCCTCGAGCGTCCCGAACAGGCGATCGAGTACGAGTCGGTAGGTATCGGTGGCAGGCTCGTTGCGTTCACCGCGCTGTGGGATTGGCGTGATGGCCTCGAGCTGAAGGACCAGCGACGCGCCACCGCTGTGGCGCCACTCCCGCAGCAGGAGCTCGAGCACGAGCGGGATGCCGCCGCATGCATGGACGATGGCTCGCCGCGTGAGGACATCGAGCTCGTGGGGCGCATCGGCCAGCAGGTTGTCCAGCAGTTCAGCAGCGTCATGTTCCTGCAGCGGCGATACCTGCACCGTCTCGATTCCCAGTGTCGCGCCTTGTTCCACCAATCGTCTGGCGTTTCCGGACCTGCGAAGCTCTCCCGGCCGAGCCAGGAAGATCATCATGAGCGCCTGCGCCCCCGAACGCCGCAGGACATAGTGGAGCACTGCCAGGCTCACGTCGTCACAATTATGCATGTCGTCCACTATGACGATCAGTGGGTGTTCCTCAGCCACCGCGTGCATCAAGGCGAGCGTGGCTTCGGAGAATCGCACTCGCGACGCTTCACCTTGCGTCGCAAGTGGCTCGGGGAGGCTCGCGAACCGCCGATGCACCGCCGGGATGTGCTGCGCCAACTCGGCTAGCTGCTCCGGGGGCGTCGCCGAGGCGCCCGGGCGATCCACCAGCTGCACGATGAGCTCCGAGACCGCCGCGTAGGGCAGCTCCTGCTCCAGCTCGTGGCACTGGGTGCGCACCACCGTCGCCCCCTCCAGTGCGGCCACCGAGGTGATGCGCTCGACCAGCGTGCTCTTGCCAACGCCCGAATCGCCCATGAGCAGCCGGTGGCGAGGCTCCCCACGGCGAGTGGATTCCCAGGCTTCGTAGAGCTCGCGGAACGCCTCCCCGCGACCGACGAAGGGCCGGTCGCGCCAGTGCTCGGTGCGTACCGCCGGGATGTCGATGCCGCCGGGCCGCTCCCAGCCGCGCCGCCGCAGTCGCACGGACATTCCCTCCAGCAGGTCGGACGGCACCGCGCCGAGCTGACTCGCGAGGTCCGTCTTCCACTGCTCGAAGAGGCGGAGCGCGCCGAGCCGGTCGCCCGCGAAGGCGCGCGATTCCATGCGCGCACGCACGGCGTCCTCGCTGAGCTCGTCGAAGCGCGCCAGCCGCTCGCCCAGTCGCCCGAGCTCGGGGAAGTTGCCGGTGCGCCGGCCGCGGTCGATCAGCGTCACCAGCGCATCCCGGGTGGGCGGCACCAGGCCCGCGCGCTGCGACTCCTTCCAGTGCGCGAACCCCACCGCATCCGGCAGCTCGAACCCTTCCAGGAACCCGTCCACGTCCAATGGCCCGTCCACTTCGGTGCCGAGCACGTCCCCGGCCAGGAGACGGGCGAGGTCGAGGTGGATGAGCTCCCCGCGCAGCCGGACGCGCTCGTTCGCCGTTTCGATGGAGGCCTTGCCGAGGCGGCGCCGGATCTCCGAGATGGCATTGGCGAGCGAATGCCGAGCCTCGTTGGGGGCAGCCCGGGACCAAAGCAGGTCGGCCAGGCTCTCGCGCACGTGCGTACGCGACTCCACCGCGAGGTAGACGAGGAGGCCCAGCGCCTTCCGCGTGCGGAACGGCACGTCGCGGCCGGCAGGCGTCAGCAGGGCGGGTTCGCCGAGCGTCTTGAGATAGTGGCGGATGGCAGAGACCGGCTGAGGTCCAAACAACACTAGCACTCGGTCCTCAACGAAGAGTCAACATTTGTTCCGGCAAGCATTTGGAGCCGGGATTCAAATCCACGGCGGACGCCGGACATCGGCCCGGCGGTCGGATCCCACCCAGGGCCCGGCATAAGCCGGACACAGGGTAGCCCTCCAGTGCGACACTGGCTCGGTGGCGCGGAAACGGGCATGGGCATTGCCCTTCTCGCAGGTGCCCGCACGGCCCGGCCGGCCGTTGCAGGAACACAACTGAATGTGCCACAAGCGAATGGCTCGATACACCGCCCTCGCCATCATGACACGGATCCTTCCGGTGCCCTTGCAGATGACCACGATGTTCCTTGCACGCGCACGAGTCTGCGCGCTGCCGCTGCTCGCCGTCGTCACGCTGGGCTGCGCCGCCGGTGACTCCGATGGGGCTCCGCTGAACGCCGACGGCACCACCGCCGACTTCGACGCCATCGCCCGGACCTACCGGACGCCGGCCGTGCTCAGCTTCGCGGCCTCGCGAGCGGGCATCGATCGCGCCCTGGGCGCGGCGACCGTCACGCCGGCCACGGACCTGGCCGCCGCCCGCTCCCGGCGCGAGTTCGGTGCGCGCGCCCGGGATTTCGCGGTGCACGCCCGCGCGGTGGCCATGCGGGGCGACGAGCCCCGGCCGCCGAATGCTGCGCACCTCGCGCCGGCGGTCCGGGGAGTGACCTTCGTCTGGGATCCGCGCCTTGCCCGCTACGTGCCCGCTCAACGCCCGGGTGCACCGGTCGGCGGCACCCGATTCCTGCTCTATGCGCTCGACGCGGCCACGGGGCTGCCTGCCCGGCCATTGCAGCCGGTGGGGCACGTCGACGTCGCCGACACGCTCGTGGGCGACGTGCCCATGCTTCGACTCCGGGTCATGTCGGGCAACACCACCTGGCTCGAGTACGGCGTCACCGCCGAGCGGACCGTGACGCGGGCCAACGTCGCGATTCGCGGGTTCGCCACCAACGGCGTGGATCGCGTGACGTTCGCCGTGACCTCCGATCTCGCACTCGACGACGATCCGGAAGCGGGCCGCATCGACTACCGGCTCGCCGTGCCCTCACGCGACGTGGCGCTGCAGTGGACCGTGGCGCTTGGTGGGCTTCGCTCGGCCGCCGATCCGCTCTCGCTCGACCTCGCGCTCAGCAGCGCCGACGGCTCGGTGATGCTCGAGGGCTCGATGGCCGGCGGCGCGGGCACGCTCTACGCGCTCGCCAACAACGTCCCGGTCTCGACCGTCGTGCTCGCCCGCGATGGGTTGAGCCTCGCCAGTCCCGACGGCGCCCAGCTCGAGGCCCCGGAAGCGCGCGCCCTGCGGCGGGTGCTGACATCGGTGGACGAGGCCAGCCGCTTCTCCGACCTGCTGCTCACGCCGGTGGCCTCGGTGATGTGAGCTCCGGCTCGGCCATGAAACGACGGAGGGCGCCCGGCACATGCCGGGCGCCCTCCGTCGTTCGCGTCGCGCCGCCTACGCCACGTCGCTCCAGCGCCGGTTCGTCACCAGTTCGGCGATCACGTCCTCGCTCGACCGATTCGCCGCCTCGGCGGCGAAGTTGGTCACGACGCGGTGGCGCAGCACGGCGAGTGCGACGGCCCGCACGTCTTCCAGGTCGGCCATCGGCCGGCCCGCCATCGCCGCCCGGGCCTTGGCGCCGAGCACGAGGTACTGCGAGGCGCGGGGACCGGCACCCCATTCCACATACTCCTTCACCAGCGGCGGTGCATCGGCGTCCGTGGGACGCGTCATGCGGGCGAGCAGCACCGAGGCGCGGATGAGCCCCTTCGACACCGGGATGCGCCGCACGAGGTCCTGCGCCTCCAGCATCGCCTGCGCGTCCAGCACCGGCGCGAGGTGGACGGTGCGCCGGCCGGTGGTCTGCTCGACGATCGCCTCCTCCTCGTCCCGCGACGGGTAGGCGACCCGCAGCTCGAGCATGAAGCGGTCGAGCTGGGCCTCGGGCAGCGGATAGGTGCCCTCCTGCTCGATCGGATTCTGCGTCGCGAGCACGAAGAACGGATCGGGCAGCGTGTAGGTGGTGCCGGCGGCGGTGACCGTGTGCTCCTGCATCGCCTGCAGCAGCGCGGCCTGCGTCTTGGGCGGGGTGCGATTGATCTCGTCGGCCAGCACCACGTTCGCGAACACCGGACCGGGCACGAAGCGGAAGGCGCGCTTGCCGGTGGTGAGGTCCTCCTCGATGATCTCGGTGCCGGTGATGTCGCCGGGCATGAGGTCCGGGGTGAACTGCACCCGGTTGAAGCTGAGCTGGAGCGCCTCGGCGACGGTCTGCACCATCAGCGTCTTGGCCAGGCCAGGCACGCCGATGAGCAGCGCGTGACCGCCGGCCAGCAGGGCCGTGAGGATGCCATCGACCACGGCATCCTGGCCTACGATGCGCTGGCCCACCTGGCGGCGCAGCGAAGAAACGGCTCCGACCAGGCGCTCGAGGCGTTCCAGGTCGGTCGCGGCGGCCTGCACTGACGTCATCATCACTCGGGGCTGAGGGATACCAAAGCTACGTTCGGCGACGGGCCAAGGTTGCAGTGCGAGATCCTTGCACCCGATTTCACAAGAAGATAGCTTTCTCCGGCTATGGCGGCACCTGGCCAGGACGAGGGTCTGCGCATCGCCTACCGCTACGGGGCGCTGGGGATGCAGTTCGCGGGTGGTACCCTCCTGTTCGCGGGATTGGGCTACCTTCTCGACCGCTGGCTGCACATCCTGCCGGCGTTGACCATCGTGGGCATGCTCGTCGGGGCCGTCCTCAGCTTTCTTTCGGTCTACCGCAAGGTGATCGGGGACCAGGAGAAGAAGTGATCCGGACGCTGGCCGCGGGGATCGCGCTCACGCTCGTGGCGTGCGGCATCGCGCGGTCGGCGTGGGGCGAGACGGCGCTGCTGCCCGCGGCGATCTTCGGCCTGGTGGCCACCGCGATCCAGTTGGGTGCGCGCTGGCTCTACGCGCGCCACGGCTCCGGACCGAAGGCGGTGTTTCCGAAGGGTTGGCTCTATGGGATGGCGCTCCGGTTCGGCGGCGTCGTCCTGTTCGCGGCGGCGGTGCTGGCGAAGCGCGACGTGTTCGCCCCGCTGCCAACGGCGGTCGGATTTCTCGGGGTGATCGTGCCCCTGCTCTTTCTGGAACTCGGGACGACGCGATGATGCTGCTGCAGCAAGCCGAAGAGGCCGGCAAGGTGAACATCGGCGAGATGGTCATGCACCACGCCGGGGACTCGAACACCATCGACATCGACTACATCTTCGGGGTCGCGCACATCAACCTGCCGCGCGTGGCACCGATCCACCTCGGGCCACTGACGCTCGACATATCGCCCACGAAGCACGTGGTGTTCATGCTCATCGCCGCCCTGCTGGTGTTCGTGGTCATGCGGACCGCGGGCAACGCGCTGGAGAAGCGCCGGGCCACGGGCAAGGCGCCCACGGGGTTCGGGGGCGTGATCGAGGCGGCCGTGATGTGGGTCCGCAACGACATCGCGATCGCCAACATCGGGCACGGCGGCGAGAAATTCGCGCCGCTGATCATCACGCTCTTCTTCTTCATCCTGTTCTCGAACCTGCTCGGGCTCGTGCCCTACGGTGCGTCCCCCACGGCCAACCTGGCGGTGACCGGGGCGCTCGCGTTCATGGTGTTCCTGGTGATCGAGATCGCCGGCTTCATGAAGCTGGGACCCAAGGGCTACCTGGCGACGGTCTTTCCCCAGGTCCCCGGGCTGCACGGGCCGGGCGCCGTCGTGCTGTCGATCGCGATGGCACCGATCGAGGTGATCGGCAAGCTGGTGAAGCCGTTCGCGCTCGCCGTCCGTCTCTTCGGCAACATGACGGCCGGGCACTTCGTGATCCTCTCGCTGTTCGGCATCGTGCTCATGTTCGGGCACCTGCCGATGGCGCGCTGGGGCATCGGGTTCACCACGGCGGCGCTGGTGACGGCCATCATGGTGCTCGAGCTGATCGTGGCCTGCCTGCAGGCCTACGTGTTCGCCCTGCTCAGTGCGGTGTTCATCGGGCTGATGCAGCACGAGCACTAGCCAGGCGTTCCACCGACGGAGCCCGACGCGCTGTACGGCTCCGTTCCGTAGCCGGCCGAATGGCCCGGCGATGCCCGCTGCCCTCGTGGCGATGGCGGGTCACCGAAGGAGCGACGCGCGGGAGACGCGGCGACCCGACGGCAGCGCGACTCGACATCCATCTCCCCGAGACGCAAGGACGTCCCGACCATGCTGAACCTCATGCTCCTGCAGGACGCGGCCGTGGCCGCCGGCAAGGAAACCTATTCCGCCATGGGCGCGGGCCTCGGCCTGGGCCTGGCGATCATCGGCGCGGGAATCGGCCTGGGCCGCATCGGCGGTCAGGCGGCCGAGGCCATCGCCCGGCAGCCGGAGGCCGCCGGCGAGATCCGTGGCGCCGCGCTGCTGATCGCGGTGCTCCTCGAGGGCGCCACGATCATCGCGCTGGTGTTCGCGCTCCTCTTCAAGCTGATCTAGTCCCGATCGGAGTCGACGATGGCACTGCTCGCGCTGCTGGCCCTCTCCGAGGGCGCCGGCAAGGACATGGGACCGTTCAAGGTCGAGGGCGGACTGTCGCTTTGGACCTGGATCGTGTTCATCACGCTGTTCCTCGTGCTCAAGAAGTACGCCTGGCCCGCCATCCTGAAGTCGGCGGAAGAGCGTGAGCAGACCATCCAGCGCCAGCTGTCCGAGGCCGAACGGCTGAACGCCGAGGCCAAGGCGCTGATGCTGCAGCAGGAGAAGGCGATGGCGGAGTCGCGTACGGCGGCACAGGCGCTCCTGGCGGAAGCCAAGAACCAGGCCGACCGCGAGCGTTCCGTCGCCGTCGAGAAGACGAAGGCGGAGCAGGAGGAGCTGCTGGCCCGTGCCCGGCGCGAGATCGCGGCGGAACGCGAGCGCGCGGTGGCCGACCTGCGTCGCGAGGCGGTGGACCTCTCGCTGGCGGCCGCGTCGCGGCTGGTGGGCGAGCGGCTCGATGCCGATGCCGACCGCCGGCTGGTCGAGGGCTACCTGACGTCGCTGGAGACGAAGCGGTGAGGTCGGTCGCGATCGCCCGCAACTACGCCGAGGCGCTGTTCACCCTGGGCGAGCGGTCGGGACAGCTGGAGCCGTACGCCGGCCTGATCGACAGCGTGGCGGCCGCCGTGGAGGCCGCGCCGGAGGTCGCCGCGGTGCTGATGTCGCCGCGCGTGCCGAAGGCGACGAAGGTGCGCCTCGTGGGCAATGCGCTGCAGGACGCGCCGCGCGAGTTCGTGCTGTTCATCCAGGGCGTGATCCGCCGCGGGCGCCAGGCGTTCCTCGGCGACATCGCCACCGCGTACGGCGCGCTGGTGGACGTGAAGTTCAACCGCATGCGCGCATCGGTGATCGTGGCGCGCGAGCCCAACCAGGCGCTTCGCACGCTGATCCACGAGCGCCTGACGACGGTCTTCAGGAAGGAAGTGCTGGAGACCTACGTCATTTCGCCGGCCATCCTCGGCGGCGCGGTGGTGAAGGTCGGCGACCGGGTGTACGACGGCTCGGTGCGCCGCCGTCTCGCCCACCTGCGTCGGCAGCTGCTGGCGCGCTGAGGCCGCATGGCCGACCGGCACGTCACGGGCCCGCCTTTGCGGCGGGCCCGTCGTCTTTCCGGCGTCGGCACGGCATGCGCCGGCCTCACTCGGGCGAGACGGCCTCGCGGCGCGGCGCCATGGCCGGGTGGATCCACGCCAGCCGGTCGCCGAACTGGATCAGCGCCGCGGCGACGAGCATGAGCGCCATCGCCACCAGTTCGCGCGACGCGACGTGCTCGTTGCCCAGCAGCCAGCCGCACAGCACGGCTACCACCGGGTTCACGTAGGCGTAGGTGCCGAGGGCGGTGGGCGACATGTGCCGAAGGGCATAGACGTACGCGCCGAACCCGATGACGGAGCCGGCCACGATGAGGTACACGAGCGCCCACGCACTGGTGGCGTCGAGATGGAATCGCGGCAGCTCGCCCCGGACGAGGCCGATCAGCACCAGCGCGGCGCCACCCGTGACCATCTGCATCGCCGCGACGGTGAACGGGCTCGCGCCGGTACGGTGACGCTTCATGAGGACCGAGCCGACGGCCCACGACATGGTGGCGAGGGTGAGTGCAAGCGGACCGCGCAGGTCGGCGGCCAGCAGCGTGCTCAACGAGCGTCCCACGAGGAGCACGGTGCCCGCGAACCCGAGCAGGAGCCCCGCGACGATGCGCGGCGTGATGTGGGAGTGGCCGCCGGGGATGAACGCATCGGCGAGCGCCGTCCAGATCACCACCATCACGATGTAGACGCTCGCCGTGCCGGAGGGGACGAACTGCTCCGCCCACACCACGCTGCCGTTGCTGAGCGTCATGAAGAAGAGTCCGCCCGACGCCAGGATCACGGCCTCGCGGACCGAGGTGGGCCAGGGGAAGCGTCGCCATATCACGATGCCCCCCAGGAGCAGGCCCGCGACCAGATGGCGCGCGCCAGCGAACAGCATCGGCGGTAGGCGCTCCACGCCGAGCCGGATGGCCAGGTAGGTGGAACCCCAGACGATGGCGACGGTGGCATAGGCGACGAGTGCCTTGCGGTCGGTGTCGTGCACGTCAGGCAATCTCAGGTCGCGGACGGGCGAACGACAGCCCCGTGCCATCGGGAGTATCTTTCGACCCTGCACGGGCTTCCGACCCCGACCCATCACCCCCTCCGTGATGCTCACGACCCTGCTCGCCGCCGCGCTCGCCCTGACCGACACCGTCCCGTCGCGTCCGTCCTACTGGCAGCAGTCGGTGGCGTACGACATCACGGCCCGGCTCGACGAGCCCACGGCGACGCTGGCCGGGCACGAGCGCATCCGCTACGTGAACCGCTCGCCGGACCGGCTCGCCTCGTTCTCGCTGCACCTGCACCTGAATGCCTTCCGGCCGGGCTCGCGCTGGAGTGCGGTGGACGCGCGTGAGGGACGCAAGCGCTTCGGCCACCTGCGGGAGCCGGACTTCGCGTTCAACCACGTGCGCGACGTGCGCATCATGGGCGAGGCGGTGACGCCCGAGTATCCGTTCGCGCCCGACAGCACCATCGTGCGCTTCACGCTGCCGCGGCCGCTGGCGCCGGGCGACTCGATGACGGTGGAGATGGACTGGGACGCGCGTCCGTCCACCACCTTCCGTCGGCAGGGTCGGAAGGGCCGCCACTACGACTTCGCGCACTGGTATCCGAAGGTCGTGGTGTACGACCGGCACGGCTGGAACGAGAAGCCGCTGGAGCCGGCCGGCGAGTTCTACGGCGAGTTCGCCACGTGGCGCGTGCAGCTCGACATCGCGGAGGACCAGGTGATCGGGAGCACCGGCGTGCCCGTGTGCGGCGACCCCGGGTGGGAGCGCGCCAATCGCGGCGGGCGTGCCGTGCAGTACGGTCGCGAATTCTACGGGCCGGTGCTGGGGCGGGGCTGCGCCTTCCCGGGCGACTTCCTGCCGTCCAGCGCGCCGGCCGCGGGCGACAAGCGCGTGCTCTGGTACGCGCGGGACGTGCACAACTTCGCCATGTCCGTCGATCCGGAGTACCGGCACGAGGGAGGCGAGTGGCAGGACAAGCTGATCCACGTGCTCTACCGCCCCGGCGACGATTCGACGTGGAGCACGGTGGCCGTGCAGCGCACCGCGACGGCGCTCGCATGGCTCGACCAGGTGTTCGGTGCGTTTCCCTGGCCGCAGATCACCAACCTGCACCGACTCGACGGCGGCGGGACCGA
>Ga0070671_100005139_pt1 | contig 10414 bp, 6 predicted proteins | sample KBSS73metaG_FD_65341 | JGI IMG/M metagenome (GOLD analysis project Ga0070671, IMG submission 65341) | Switchgrass rhizosphere microbial communities from Kellogg Biological Station, Michigan, USA - KBS S7-3 metaG | ecosystem: Host-associated > Plants > Roots > Rhizosphere > Soil ... | reverse complement strand
CCCGGCCACCGCGCCCATGGGTCGACGCCCCAGCGGTAGTTGAGGCCGACCTTCATCTCCTGAAAATTCTGCGCAACGCTCGAGATGCCGGGCGGCACGATCGTCGTGAGCACGCAGCCGCCGACGACCGGGACGCAGGTCATGCTGCCCACATTGGCGATATGGCGGACGCCGAGGCCGAGATAGTCGTATTCGACTTTCAGCGACCAGGCCGGCGTCAAAGCCTGCTCGATGCCGACCCCCGCGGTTCCGCCCCAGAATGCCACCGACTGCGTGTTCGAATTGGTGAGCTCGGTGATGCCACCCACGTTCCCGGCCATGTCGATATGATCGATCGCCCAGCCGACGCCACCCTTGCCGTAGACGAGCGTGTAGCCGGAGGGCCCCAGCGCGTAGCCGACGCGCGCGGTCACGGTGCCGGTGGCGCGCGGCCTGCTTTCGCAGGTCGCGCCGATCTGCTGCTGCGAACCTTCGTAGCAGGTGACCGTACCGTCACCGCGCGCGAGGCTCGCATCGGCCTCGACGCCGAGCACCCAGGGCGAGCGCGGCGGCTGCCAGTTGTATCCGAGCTGGCCGCCGCCGAGGAACGCCGGCGTGGTCAACTTCTCACCGAATACGGAGGTGCCGAATGGATCGGCAAAGTCCGTCGTGCCGGCGGCGGCGCCGACATGGCCGCCGACATAGGGGCCGGACCAGCTCCATGATTGCGAGGGTGCCTTCACCGGCATTGCGGCGACGCCGGCAGCGGCGTCCCGCGGGTCGAAGCGATAGTTGAGGCCGAAGCGAAGAATGTCGGCCTTGAGGTCGACGCTGTGGGTGAAGGGCTGACCGGGAAGCGGGACGGTGAGATTGATCAGATTGCTGCTGGCGACCGAGCTCGGCCCAAAATCGACGAACAGATATTCGGCCTTGGCGCTCCAGTTGTTTCCCAGCGCGACTTCGACGCCGCCGCCGGCCGCATAGCCGAGGCGCGTCTGGGCAAGGGTTGCGGATTCGATCGCGCCACCTGAATCGGCGAACGCAAATTCGGCGCTAGGCCGCGCCACGGCCAGGCCGCCGGTGACATAGAACAGCCAGCGGTCGAGCGCGAAGCCGAGCCGCGGGCGTGCCGTGACCAGCCGGTCGGCGCTCGCGGCGGAACTGAGAGTGAAAAACGCACGGGGAAACCCCGGATAACTCACCGGGCCGGACTGCATGCCGCCGCTCAGACGCAGCGACTGGATATCGGCCTCGAAGCCTACCACCCACGGCGCGTGCGGCGCCTGCCAGTTGAAGCCAGCCTCCAGTCCGACGGGAATGCCATGCTGCTTGATTGTCTGTGCGCCGGCCGCGTTCACAGCGCCAAGCGTTGCCGTGTCGGGAAAATAAGCCCCGGTGAAAGGGGTGTTGCTCTTCAGGCCGAGCGATCCCCAGGCTACGCCCGCGGTGCCGCCGAGATAAAATCCCGACCAGTCGTAGGTCGATGCACCCGCGGCTGCGGGTGGCAGACCGGCCGCGCGCGCCGGCATGCCCGCGAGCGGCGGAGCGATGAGCGCAACAACAACGATCGGCGACCACCGAATCGGAGGACTCCCCTGACATGACCTTGAACTGTGAGTTTGTTACGCGGCGAAGAAACGCGCCGACCTGCGCTCAGCTTGAGCCGCCGGACACCTTGGCCCAGGTATCGCGCAATCCGACCGTGCGGTTGAACACGAGCCGGCCTGCCGTCGAATCCGAATCACGGCAGAAATAACCCTGACGTTCGAACTGTACCGCATCGCCCGCGTTCATGCCGGCCAACGACGGCTCGACGCGCGCGTTGGGGATAACTTCCAGCGACTGCGGATTGAGATCGGCGACGAAATCGCCGGCATTCGGATCGGCGCGCACGAACAGCGGATTGTAGAGCCGCACTTCGGCTTCGACTGCATCCGCGGCTGACACCCAATGCAGCGTCGCCTGCACCTTGCGCCCCTCGGGCGCATTGCCGCCGCGGGTTTGCGGATCGTAGCTGCAGCGCAACTCGACCACCTCGCCGGCATCGTTCTTCACCGCCTCGCGGCAGGTGATGAAATAGGCGTAGCGCAGGCGCACCTCGCGCCCCGGCGCCAGGCGAAAGAATTTCTTCGGTGGATTTTCCAGGAAATCCTCGCGCTCGATGAAGAGCTCGCGCCCAAAACGGATGCGCCGCGTTCCCGCCGCCGGATCTTCGGGGTGATTGATCGCGTCGAGTTCTTCGCTCGAACCTTCCGGATAGTTCTCGATCACGACTTTCAGCGGCCGCAGCACCGCCATGCGCCGCTGTGCGGTGCGGTTGAGGTGCTCGCGGATCGAAAATTCGAACATCCCCATGTCGACGAGGCTGTTCGCCTTGGCGACGCCGATGCGTTTGACGAAATCGCGGATCGCGGCCGCCGGCACGCCGCGCCGGCGCAGTCCGGCAAGCGTCGGCATGCGCGGATCGTCCCAGCCGGCAACGTGGCCGCCACGCACCAATTCGGTGAGCACGCGCTTCGAGAGCACCGTGTAGGACAGGTTGAGGCGGGCGAACTCGTATTGGCGCGGCCGCGACGGCACCGGCAGGTTGTCGATGAACCAGTCGTAGAGCGGCCGGTGGTCCTCGAATTCCAGCGTACAGAGCGAATGCGTGACGCCCTCGATCGCGTCGGACTGGCCGTGGGCGAAATCATAGCTCGGATAGATGCACCACCTGGTGCCGGTGCGCGGATGCGCGGCGTGCAGGATGCGATAGAGCACCGGGTCGCGCAGATTGATGTTGCCCGAGGCCATGTCGATCTTGGCGCGCAGCACGCGCGCGGCGTTGGGGAATTCGCCCGCGCGCATGCGGCGGAACAGGTCGAGGTTCTCTTCGACACTGCGGTTGCGGAACGGGCTCTCGGTCCCCGCCTCCGTCAAGGTGCCGCGGGTGAGCCGCATCTCCTCCTGCGTCTGGTCGTCGACATACGCCTTGCCGGCGCGGATGAGGTGCTCGGCCCATTCGTAAAGCCGCTCGAAATAGTCCGACGCGTGATAGAGGTGCCCGCCCCAATCGAAGCCGAGCCAGCGCACATCGCGCTCGATGGCGTCGATGTATTCCTGCGATTCCCTGGTCGGATTGGTGTCGTCGTAGCGCAGATTGCAGTGGCCGCCGAACTCCTCGGCGACGCCGAAATTGAGGCAGATCGACTTGGCGTGGCCGATATGCAGATAGCCGTTCGGCTCCGGCGGAAAGCGGGTGACGACGGTCTTGTGCCGGCCCGCGGCCAGATCGGCGCGAATGACGTCGCGGATAAAATCCTGCCCGGCTTCGCGTAATGTGGTCTCAGCAATCGACATGCGGTTATCTTCGAAAGCGGCGGGGCCCTGGCCGGCGCCGCGCCCGGATTGAACAAATTGGCCGGCCCGGTCAAGTGCGGCGATGCATCGCTCTGCACTGCCGCCTGCCCTGTAGCCGATTGGCGCCACCGCGAACAGCGGGATATGATTTTCGCGAAGACAGCCGTTCGCGATAGCACCGCGCCCGGGGGGCAGCATGTCATTCGAGTTCGGCGTCTTTCACGAGTTTCCGCGCTACGCAGGGGTCACCGATGCGGAGGCCTTCGCGCAATCCTTCGCTGAGATCGAGGCGGCCGAGCGCTGGGGCCTCGACATCATCTGGATCGCGGAACTGCACTTCTTCCCGGAGCGATCGGTCGCCTCTGCTCCCCTGCTGATCGCCAGCGCCATCGCTTCGCGGACCAGCCGCATGAAAATCGGCATTGCGGTGCAGGTGCTGCCGCTGTGTCACCCATTGCGCTTGGCCGAGCAGGTCGCAACGCTTGATCACATCAGCAATGGGCGCCTTGTTTTCGGTGTCGGCCGCAGCGGCTTTCCCCAAACCTACGAAGCCTATGGCATATCTTATGGCGAGAGCCGCGAGCGTTTCGCCGAAGCGCTCGAAATTCTCATGCGTTGTTGGTCTGAGGAGCGCTTCTCCTTCGCCGGGAAGTTTCATCGATTTCACGATATCACCATCGTCCCGAGGCCGTTGCAGAAGCCATATCCGCCGTTGCGAATCGCGGCGACGAGCGCCGACACCTATGCGGCGAGCGGCGCCATGGGCCTGCCTATCTTCGTTGCCGTCCGCCTCGGCACGTTCGAGGAACTCGGTCCCAGCATAGCGGCATATCGCGAGGCCTATCGGTCGGCCGGTCACGCCGGGCGCGGAGAGGTATATTTGCGCGTGCCGATCTATGTTGCCGAGACCGAAGCATCGGCGCGCGCCGACCCCGAGGCATCAATCATGCAGTTCTACCGGACGCTTGGGCTGAAACTCGAGGGTACGGCGACAAGACCCGGCGTGCGCGCGGACGAGCAGCGCGCCGAGCGGGGCCAGGCGCTGCAGACCGTCAGCTACGAAGACGCGCTGCGCGACAAAGTGATCGTCGGAACTCCGGCATCGGTGGTCAAGCGCCTCCAGGACTTGACCGGCAAGCTCGGTCTCAACGGCGTCCTGGCGGAGCTCAATTGCGGGGGTCTCCTCGACAATGAAAAAGTCATGCGGTCGCTGCAGTTGATGTGCGAAGAGGTCGCGCCGTGTTTCCGCCTAAAAGGCCGGGCGACCGAGACCTTGCTTTCGGGACGAAGCAGAAATGAACCGGCCGGTAACACCGGTCGGCTCGGTCACAAATAACGCAAGGCACACATGCGAGCGCGATGAACGCCTTTGGCACCTCGCTACCTTGCCGCGCCGCCGCGTAGCGTCGGAAATTGGCGGCTCAACAGACGTGTCTCGGAAGCTCAGGGCGACGGGGCCATGCGCGACACAATCGACAGACTTTCGCGAAGGGTACTGCGTGCCGATATTGTTCCCTGGCCTCGGAGATATGACTCACGGAACATGCGTCTAACCTGCTACGTTCCCTTTCATCACCGGCAGCGGCTCTGCCAAGGCGTCGGTGGCTGAGAGACGTTGGGTGCTCCCGCCTGAGAAAAGGGAGCGCATCATGCCGGACCATTCCCCTCCTCGTTACACGGTTCGAGCACAGGCGCCCGCGGGCCTTTATTGCGTTTGGGACAGCGAGAGAAACACCGTTGCCACCTCGCCCAACGGGGATCGCCGATACCACGATCTTCCCTTGCAAGAAGCGTTCGACGCGATTGAGGGCTTAGCTGGCGAAACGGAATAAAGTCCACTTCTGCCTTCTCGGCTTGAATTGTATTGTACTACGAAGGGCAGACAGGAGTTGGCTTGAGGGTTCCCTAGTGGCGCGCGAGTTGCCGATCGAAACCAAGTTGTCCGAGGCCGAAGCAGCATCGGAACGCGCCGAACGTTTGGGGGGCCTGCTCGCCCTGTCCCATGAAGCAATGCTTATGTGGAAGCTAAATGGGTCGATCGAATTTTGGAATGCTGGGGCCGAGCGGCTCTATGGCTTTGCGCAAGAAGAAGCAATCGGCAACATTAGCCACGCTTTGCTTCAAACAAAATTCCCGGTCGAATTTACCGATCATATTAAACTGCTTCAAAGCGAGCGGCACTGGTCGGGCGAATTGCATCATATCTGCAAGGACGGCCGCGAGGTCGTTGTCGAAAGCAGGCAACAACTGTTTAGTGACGGCACGGTGATTGAAGTCAACCGCGACATTACGGAGCAGAAGAAGATTGAACAGCAGATGATGTTTTTGGCGTCAATTGTTCAGTCCAGTGACGACGCAATTGTAAGCAAAAATCTCGACGGCATTATCACCAGTTGGAACAGGGGAGCGGAGCGCATATTCGGCTACACTGCTGACGAGGCAGTAGGTCAGCCGATCACTATCGTAATCCCGCAAGACCGGCAGGACGAAGAGCGCCAAATATTGATGCGCATCAGACGGGGTGAGCGCATCGAGCATTTCGAGACCATACGCCAGCGTAAGCACGGCAGTCTGATATGGGTGTCCTTGACAATTTCTCCTGTCAAAAATTCTCAAGGCAAAATCGTCGGGGCGTCAAAAGTCGCGAGGGATATCACCGAACAGCGGCGAATTGGCGATCAAGTCGCCACGTTGGCGCGAGAAGCAGAGCACCGAAGCAAGAACCTGCTTGCCAACGTGCAGGCGATGGTCAATCTTTCACAGGCGGACGCGGTCGCTGATCTTAAAAAGTCGATCGACGGCCGTATTCGGGCGCTGCGAATGTCCACTCGCTGTTTGCCGCGACCCGCTGGATCGGCGCTGAGCTATCGACAATCGCCGGAAATGAGCTTGCTCCCTATGCGGCGGCCGGGGAAAAGCGCGTGCGAATAGAAGGTCCGCAAGTCCTGCTAGAACCCGACACCGCACAAGCGGTTGCCGTCACTCTGCACGAGTTGGCGACTAACGCCGCCAAATACGGCGCTTTGTCCACGGTCGATGGCCACGTCGAGTTGAAATGGTCTCACGAGACCGACGGACGTTTGAACCTGCGTTGGACAGAAACCGGCGGCCCGACTGTATCGCCACCTACGCGCAGGGGTTTTGGCGGACGGATCATTGAACGAATGATTGCCCAGTTAAAAGGGCAAAGTCACTTTGATTGGCGCGCCAATGGGCTCGTCTGCGAGATCACACTCCGGGCGTGAGAACTCACTAAGTCGAAAACGCAGAACTTGGTGGACATCCGACCTACCGATCTTTGTGCCGGACTTCTTTGCAGCCTTCTTCTTGTTCGCCAGTGGCACGTCGCGACGGCCAGCGGCGCGTGCACCGTGTCGGCGATCAGGGCCTAGGCGAACCAATCGTGCTGATCGGCTCAGATGCCGCGCTCAAAACAGGAAGACAAAAGGAAAACACGCCATGATAAGGTTCGAGCTTCTCAAGGATGCTGGTGTCCTGATCATCGAGCCGCAAAGCGCGCTTTCCGGCGAAGATTTCCGAGAAATTTCACGTGCGATCGACCCCTACATCCGTGATAAGGGCAAGTTAACCGGATTGCTGATTGAAGCGCGGGCCTTTCCGGGATGGGACAGCTTCGGCGCGCTCCTTGAACATTTCAGGTTTGTGCACGATCACCATCGCAACATTGACCGCGTCGCCGCCGTTACGGACAGCGCCTTCTTGAAGATTGCTCCCACGATAGCCCAGCACTTTGCCCATCCTGACATCAGGGTGTTTGCGAGTGGAGAGAGGGCGAAGGCGCTCGAATGGTTGCAGACGGGTGCATAGCGCGAGGCTTGTTAGCGCGTCGGGTACACGAGCACGCTTGTTTGCCGAGCGGCGGCGCGGGACAGTCCCGTTTATGTCAGCTCCTGGCAGTGCGCCCCGAAGGCGCGGATTATCAGTGGAGGAAGATTCCACCCGGAGAGTTGTCGATTGATCCGGAAGCTGACGAGCGGCTTGTGCGGGTAACCGCATGGGCTGAAGCCTCGTGACAAAGGTCGCCTTGGGCGGCTGAGCGATCCGGCGGGCCGTAACGTGAGTGAAGCCTGAGCAGGCCTCGAAAGTGACAATGCGGATGCCGACCCTCCTGCCATTTGGGGAAGGCTGCACGGACAGGGAAGCAATCGACGCGCGCACCTGTTCGATCCGCCGGGGTAGTGGGCACGGCACGTCAGAAGGGTGATCCGCGTAATCGGGGGAGACCCGTTGGGAGCGAGAATAGCGGTCTCAACGTCGCGTTAGGCGGCGGCTCAGGCGGGAGTCGGACAGGGTCGTAAGAGCATTGAGGCCGGGTAACGCCGGCGGAGCAAAGGGCCCTGACTTCTGGTGCGCTTTCGAAGACGGCGAGGTGATGGTGATTGGCGATGAGCCTGGCAACACCGATAGCGATCCGGACCCTTCAGAGAAAGCTGTATCGTCAGGCGAAGGCGGAGCCTGCGTTCCGCTTCTACCTGCTCTACGACAAGATTTGTCGAGAGGACATTCTGCGCCACGCCTATGCGCTGGCCCGCGTCAACGCGGGAGCGCCGGGAGTGGATGGACTGACTTTTGCGGCGATCGAAGCGAAGGGGCTGGGGGGGTGGTTAGCAGGCCTACGCGAGGAACTGATCTCGAAGACGTACCGGCCTGATCCGGTGCGGCGGGTGATGATCCCGAAGCCGAATGGGGAAAGCGAGCGACCGCTCGGCATTCCGACCATCCGGGACCGTGTGATTCAGACTGCCGCCAAGATGGTGCTAGAGCCGATCTTCGAGGCGGACTTCGAGGACAGTGCCTACGGCTATCGTCCCGCTCGCGGGGCGGTGGGCGCGGTCAAGGAAGTGCACCGGTTGATTTGCCGGGGCTACACCGACGTGGTCGACGCCGATTTGTCCCGCTACTTCGATTCGATACCGCATGCCGAACTCATGAAGTCCGTAGCTCGGCGCATCGTGGATCGACATGTCCTGCGCCTCATCAAGCTGTGGCTCAGGGCACCGATCGAGGAGCGAGATGACAACGGGAAACGGCGCATTGGTGGTGGCAAGAGCAACACGCGTGGCACGCCTCAGGGCGGTGTCGCTAGTCCACTGCTGGCCAACATCTATATGAACCGGTTCCTCAAGTACTGGCGGCTGACCAATCGCGGCGAAGCGTTCCGGGCAAGGGTCATCGCCTATGCCGATGACTTCGTCATCCTCAGTCGTGGATTCGCGGCGGAGGCTCTGGCATGGACGAAGGCGGTGATGAGCCGGCTCGGCCTGACACTCAATGAGGTCAAGACCTCGTTGAGAGATGCCAGGCAAGAGCGCTTCGACTTCCTCGGCTACTCGTTCGGACCTCACCGTTATAAAGCAAACGGTGCTTGGTATCTGAGCGCGAGCCCGTCCAAGAAGAGTATGCACCGACTCAAGATGAATGTTGCCAAGCTGCTGGTGCCCGGCAACACCGACCCGTGGCCGGAATTGCGCGACAGACTGAACAGCTATCTGCTTGGCTGGTCGCACTACTTCCGCCTCGGAACGCGCCGGTCGGCATTCTGCAGTATTGACAGATACGTCTATGAACGCGTGCGCGACTTCCTCGCTCGACGGCATAAGGTGGCAGGGCGCGGCACAAAGCGGTTCTCCTTAGATGTTGTGTATGGCGAACTCGGTCTGCTGCGCCTCGAACGCTTGCCCCTCACAGCCGCGCCGTGTGCCTCACGGTGAAATCAGTCGGAGAGCCGGATGCCGGAGATCGGCACGTCCGGTTCGATGAGCGAGGATGAGAAACGGAGCGATGCCACCTGGCCCCAGCGACCGCGCTCATCCTCGACTCTACCAACTCGGAAGTCGTGTACCGCTCAGCCGATTTCCGCTTCGGGGCGCAAAGCGGACGTGGTGTGAAAATTGACGGGACCTTTGGATGCGTTTTCGCCGAGCTCCGCAGCCGCGGCGTCGGCGGCGGTCTGATTGAGATCGGCGATCACGACCTTGGCGCCTTCGCGCGCTGTAGGCGCGCGCGACCTCCCTGCCGATACCGCTCGCGGCGCCAGTGATGACCGCAACTTTGCCTAGGAGACGCGTGCCAGTCTCCTCTCAATACCGCGCCTCTCGGCTGGCTGCAGATAATCGTGCACAGCCTTGCCGAGGCCGAGAGTTAGGTCGGCCACGAAGTGGACCGCTGAGACAACTTCAAGCACCGGCAGCTCGGCGACAGGCGCTAGCGCGTGCGGATTGAGCTGTAACGAGCCAGGTCCCGCCCAGCCGCCGCGTACCTCGATGTCCTCAAGCCGATATTCGACGAGCTCGCAGATGCGCGCGGTGCCATCGACGTGTGGAATGATCTTGACCAGGAAATTGGGTGCGCTAATCGCGGCCTTGATCTGCGAAGGGTCCAGCGGGCGGTGCTTATAGCCCATCGTACCGATGGCCACCCGCACCGGACCGTAGTCGAGCGTGCCGACCAGCGTGTCCTTCTCGATCTTGAGGCTCGGGCTCGCAAGCTTCTTCGGAAAGCCCCAGAGCTCGCGACCGCCGGCGATCGGCGACTCGTCGTCGAGGAACATGCAGTGCGTGTAGTTCCCCTGCCGGCCGTTGAGCGAAACCGGGATCACCTGCCCACTCTCGGTGTAGTCGCCGAACCCCGTGGAATCGGGCATGCGGATAAATTCGTACTTCACCAGCGGCGCATCGGGCAGCAGCGGCTCGGGCACCACTGCGCGCAGCCGCTCCGGATCGGTCCGATAGGTTATGACGAGGTACTCCCGGTCGATAAATCGGTAAGGTCCCGGCGGAAAGGCCGGGCTTGTGAGCGGCATCGCGAATGCGCGTTTGCGGATCTCTTCTTCGGTCATGTTGTCCTCCGTTTATTCGCGGCCGTCGATGTGCAGATCGAAGGTGAAAACGCCGTCCGGCGTCTTGGACTGCCTCAGCACCTCGGGGTGGCGCAAGGTGCGTACCGCGTCGTGGTACCCAGAGCGCCAATGCTCCTCCATGCTGCGGCGCGAGAACTCATAATCTTTCGCGTGGCCCTCATAGGTTTTCGCGCGGTAGATGAGCTGGATGATGTTGTAGGCCTTGTGCTCGATCAT
>Ga0070671_100005138_pt1 | contig 10416 bp, 9 predicted proteins | sample KBSS73metaG_FD_65341 | JGI IMG/M metagenome (GOLD analysis project Ga0070671, IMG submission 65341) | Switchgrass rhizosphere microbial communities from Kellogg Biological Station, Michigan, USA - KBS S7-3 metaG | ecosystem: Host-associated > Plants > Roots > Rhizosphere > Soil ... | reverse complement strand
CTTGAAGGGCTCGACGTCGGTCTCGAGCTCGCGCTTGTATTCGCTCTCGGCCAGCAGCACGCCGCCGAGGAAGGCGCCCAGCGCCATCGACAGGCCCACGAACTGCATCAGCGCCGCAATGCCCAGCACGAGGCCCAGCGACGCGGCGGTGAAGATCTCGGGCGTGTTGCTCCCTGCAATCCAGCGGAAGATCGGCCGCAGCAGAAGCCGTCCGCCCACCACGATGGCCACGATCACCCCGACCGCGCGCAGCACCTGGAAGAGCGGGTTGCCCCCGGCGGCCTCGCCCGCACCGAGGATGGGCAGCAGCGCGAGGATGGGGATCGCCGCGACGTCCTGCAGCAGGAGGATCGCGAAGGCGGACTGGCCCGCGGTCGTGGAGAGCATGTTGCGCTCGCCCATGACCTGCAGCGCCACCGCGGTCGAGGAAAGCGACAGCCCGAGCGCGGCCACCACCGCCCAGGTCCAGGGCACGCCGAGCGCCATCGCCACCGCGCCGATGAGCAGCGCGCAGCCCAGCAACTGCACCGTCCCCGAACCGAAGATCGGCCGGCGCAGCGCCCATAGCCGCCGTGGCTCCAGCTCCAGCCCCACGAGGAAGAGCATCAGCACCACGCCGAACTCGGCGAAGTGCAGGATGGTCTGCGGGCTCGTCACCAGGCGCAGCCCGAAGGGGCCGATGGCCAGGCCCGCCACGAGGTAGCCGATGATCGATCCGAGCCCGAGCGCGCGCGACAGCGGCACCGCCACCACGCCCGCGGCCAGGAAGACGAGGCTGCTGATGAGCCAGCTTTCTTGTTCCATCAGGCGTCCTCCCGTGCGAGCTCGCCGTGGGGCCGGTCGTCCTCGGGCACGTCGCACCCCTCGCGGGGCTCGAGTGCCTCGATCTCGGGCCAGCGCGGGTAGCTTGCGAGCAGGTCGCGGTAGCGCTGCGCGTGCTCGTTCAGCGTCTGGGTGTCGGCACGCTGCGAGGCGTACATCACCATCGGCGGCAGGAAACGCATGCCGCACAGCGCCGCCGTCTGCTCATAGGGCGGCATGAAGGCGTCGAAGAAATAGCGGTTGTAGCCGCTGGGGTGGTAGGCCGTTTCGCCGCCGCCGGCGGAGATCACCAGCCACAGGTCCTTGCCGTGCAAGGCCCGTCCGGCGTGATCGCCCACATGGCCGTAGGCCCAGCCGAAGTCGAAGACCTCGTCGAGCCACAGCTTCATGAGCGGGGGCATCGAGTACCAGTGGAAGGGGTGCTGCCAGACGACGAGGTCGGCGCGCTCGAGCGCGGCCTGCTCCGCGTCCACGTCGATCAGGTAGTCGGGGTAGAGCGCGTAGAGGTCGCGCACCTGCAGGCTGTCGCTCTCGAGCGAGCGGGCCGCATCCAGGAGCTTGCGGTTCACCCGCGACTGGTACAGGTCGGGGTGGGCCGCGATCACGAGAATGTTCGTCATGAGGTTTGCCGGACGGGTGTTGCGCCGCTGCGGCTCAGGGAAGACGGGGGAGTCGCACGAAAGTGACGCTCGTTACCATAACCGAGCAAAACAAACGACAGGAGGGCGCGATGCCGGTCATCGTGGTGGCCAACCCGAAGGGAGGCGTAGGCAAGTCCACGCTTTCCACGAACCTCGCAGGTTGGCTGGCTCATCAGGGTCATTCGGTCATGCTCGGCGACGTGGATCGGCAGCGCTCGACCCGCACCTGGCTGGGGCTGCGCCCCAAGGAGGTGCCTTCGATCGCCACCTGGGAAACCACCCACGACGAGATCGTGAAACCGCCCCGCGGCACGACCCACGTCGTGCTGGACACGCCCGCCGGCCTGCACGGGCGCCGCCTGGACGAGCTGATGAAGCTGGCCGACCGCGTGCTCGTGCCGCTGCAGGCCAGCCTCTTCGACATCTACGCCACCCGCGAATTCGTGGCCGAGCTGCTCGCGCGGCGCAAGTCCGAGCGCGTGCGCGTGGGGGTGGTGGGCAACCGGGTGAAGGACCACACGCTCGCCTTGGAGCACCTGCGCAGCTTCCTGTCCACGCTGGGTGTGCCGGTGCTCGGGCACCTGCGCGACACGCAGAACTATGTCCACCTCGCCGCGCGCGGACTGACGCTGTGGGACGTCGCGCCCGCGCGTGTCGAGAAGGACCTCGAGCAATGGCAGCCGATCCTGAAGTGGGCGGACGAGAGATGAAGACTTTCGAGCACCTGAGCGACCTTCAGGCCCTGGTCGGGCAGCCGCTGGGCACCAGCGAATGGCTCACCATCGACCAGGACCGCATCGACCGCTTCGCCCGCGCCACCGACGACCTGCAGTGGATCCACATCGACGCGCAGCGCGCGGCCGCGGGCCCCTTCGGCACCACCATCGCCCACGGCTTCCTCACGCTGAGCCTCCTGCCCGTGTTCTTCGAGAGCGCCTTCGAGATCGCCGACGCGCGCATGGGCGTGAACTACGGGCTCAACCGCGTGCGCTTCACGGCGCCCGTGCCGGTGGGCAGCCGCCTGCGCGCGCACTTCCAGCTCTTGTCCTACGAGCCGATCCAGGGCGGCGCCCAGCTCGTCGCCCAGGCGAGCATCGAGCGCGAAGGCGTGGACAAGCCGGTGTGCGTGGCCGAGTCGATCACCCGGCGCTACTTGTGAGGGTGTGCCGCCGCAGCCACGCACAGGCCGGCGCATGCCACAAATACGCGAACTTTTGCGCGCCGTTCCCTCGTAAGGGGGGCGAGCGAAGTTAAGCACTTGCTTACGATTCCCGCCCACGCGCGATAACGACGCGCCATAACAAACAGCATCCAGCCGGGAGGCCGCTCTCATGAAAGTGTTGCTCGTCGATGACCACCCGCTGATCCTCTCGGCGCTCAAGACCGTCATCCAGGGCCTGGGTGACGACGTCACCGTGGTGGGTGCCGCCAGCGCCGGCGAGGCGCGCAGCACCCTGCGGCAGGACAGCGACTTCGACCTCGTGCTGCTCGACCTGCACCTGGGCGATGCCGACGGCTTCCAGGTGCTGTCGGAGATGCGCTCGCTCTACCCCGCGCTGCCGGTGGTGGTGGTCTCCGCCTCGGACCGCGCGAGCGACGTCATCCGCGCCATCGACATGGGCGCGATGGGCTTCGTGCCCAAGCGCGCCAGCAACGAGACGCTCTTCGAGGCGCTGCGCCAGGTGATGTCCGGCGGCGTCTACGTGCCTTCGATGTCCCTGGCCTCGGGCATGCAGCCCGCGTACGAGCCTGAGACGGTGCCCGCGGCCTACCACCTCGGTGGCATCCGCGACAACGCGCGTGGCGCCCCCTATCAGACCGCCCCGTCGCTTTCCACGCTGGGCCTCACGCCGCGGCAGACGGACGTGCTGGCGCTGCTGCTGCAGGGCAAGCCCAACAAGCTGATCGCGCGCGAGCTCAACCTGTCGGTGGAGACGGTGAAGGACCACGTGGCCGCGGTGCTGCGCGCGCTCGGCGTGGCCTCTCGCACCCAGGCCGTGCTCGCCGTGAGCCAGATGACGCAGCAGACCGGCGGCTTCGCCGCCTGGCGTCCGACGAACCGCTGACGGCACGCCATGCGCGTCGCCGTCATTGCCGTCTTCACCGACTACCACCGCCGCGGAAACCACCATCGGGGCGGCCTGCAGCCGCAGATCGGCCCGCTCGTGGCGGCACTGCTGCCCGAGTGGTGCGAGGTCGAGCTCATCAACGACACCTGGACCGACCCCGACTGGTCGCGCAGCTACGACCTCGTCTTCCTCTCGTGCGTGCACGCCGACTTCGATCGCGCGCGACAGATCAGCCACTACTTCCGCCGTCGCGGCGCGCGCACCGTGCTCGGCGGCGGCATGGCCTCGACCTATCCGCAGCTGTGCGCGCCGTGGTTCGATGCGGTGATCGTCGGCGACCCGGAGGACACCGTCGCCCGCGCGGCCAACGACGCGCGGCTCGGACGGCTCAAGCCGCTGTATCGCTCGGGCGGCTACGTCGGCACCGACGTGCCGGTGCCGCGCATCGAGCAGGTCGTGCGCCAGCAGATGTTCCCGCTGTCGGTGGAGGCCACGCGCGGCTGCCCCTATTCGTGCGACTTCTGCGCGCTCACGGCGCTGGGCACCCGCCACGAGCTGCGCCCGGTGGCCAACGTGGTGCGCGACATCCAGGCCGGCCAGGCGGCGCTCAAGGCCGCGGGCGTGGCGAGCTGGAAGCGCCGGCTCGTCGTGTTCTACGACAACAACCTCGCGGGCAATCTGAAGTGGTTCCGCGAGCTGTGCCTCGCGCTCAAGCCGCTGGACGTGCAGTGGGGCGCCTGCCTCACCTTCAACGTCATCGCCAACCGCGAGCTGCTCAAGCTCATGTACGAGTGCGGCTGCCGCGCGGTCTTCGTGGGCCTGGAGACCTTCAACCCCGCCACGCTCGCCGACATCAGCAAGCCGCAGAACAACATCGGCAAGATCGGGGAGGCCATCGAGCAGTCGCGCGACGAGGGCATCCTCGTCATCGCCGGGCTCATCGTGAGCCCGGTGCACGACGGCGCCCACTACATCCGCTCGCTGCCCGATCACCTCGCGCGAAGCGGCCTGCATGTGCCGAGCTTCGTGTCCTTCGAGACGCCGATTCCGGGCACGCCCTTCTTCGACCGCATGGTGTCCAGCGAGCGGCCGATGTTCCTGCCCAACGCCAATCTCTACGACTTCAGCGCGTACACGCTCGTGCTGCAGCCGCAGCTCTCGCCCCTGGATGAATTCCTCGGCGCCTATCGCGAGGCGATGCAGCGCATCTACGCGCCGCGCCGGCGCCTGGCCAAGCTCGCGGACGATGTGCCGCGCCTGGCGCGCCGCGGTTCATGGACCGCGGTGGCGATGGACGTGGGCGACATGTGGATGACCGACTTCAACCCCGTGCGCGGCCGCAGCTTCATGGCCGGCACCGACGTGCTGCCGCCCGAGCGCGTGCCCTTCGCGGACGACGACTTCGACTCCGAGGCGCACCGCATCGCCGTGTGCAGCCCGACGCCCGTGACCGACGAAAGCGGGCGCGTGCTCGCCGCCTGGCATGCGCACGACAAGGTGTTCGGCACCGACGCCGGACGCCGCGTCATCGCGCTGTCGCGAACCCCGTGAGACGCACATGAGCTCGACCCTTCCCGCGGCCAGCGTGCCGCCCGACTCCGACGCCATGCGCCTGGACGACAAGCCGGCGGGCCGCGCGCCGCTGCTGCCGGACCAGATCCGCACGCTCTTCCAGCAGACCCCCGCGTCGCTGGCCGGGAACCTGCTGGGCGCCGTGATCATCAGCGCGATGTTCTGGTCCGCGGTGCCCTGGCAGCGCGTGGCCCTGTGGAGCGCCCTCTTTGCCGCGGTGTGGCTGGTGCGTGCGGTGCACTTCCTGCGCTATCCGAAGATCGAGCACGACCTGCTGCTGCAGAGGCGCTGGCTGTCGCTGTGGAACGCCTACGTGCTGCTGTCCTCCTCGGCCTGGGGCGCGGCGGTGCTCATGTTCTACGGCACGAGCACGCCTTATCACACGGTGGCGCTGATCATCGTGGTCTACAGCTACATGCTCGCCGCGGTGCAGTTCCTCGCGACGCAGCCGCGCGTGTACCTGAGCTTCCTGTCGCTGGGCCTCGTGCCGATGGTGGTGCGCACCGCGCTGGCCGACCACGAGTTCCACCTGGAGCTCGCGGGAATCATGTCGCTGCTCTTTCTCACCACCGCGCTCACCGGACGCAACTACCGTCAGGCCTTCGAGACCACCATCCGGCTGAAGGTGCGCACCGAGCAGCTCGCCGCGCAGCTGCGCACCGAGAAGGCGCTGGCCGAGCAGGCGCGGCGCGAGGCCGAGGTGGCCAATCGCGCCAAGACGCAGTTCTTCGCCGCGGCCAGCCACGACCTGCGCCAGCCCCTGCACGCGATGGGCCTGTTCGCCGAGGCGCTGCGCGGCAAGAGCCACGGCGACGACGAGGTCATGCACCTCGTCAACAGCATCAACAGCTCGGTCGATGCGCTCGAAGGCCTGTTCAGCGAGCTGCTCGACATCACGCGCATCGACACCGGCGCCGTCGAGCTCAACCCCGAGCACTTCACGCTGCGCGACCTGTTCAAGCGGCTGAAGCTCCAGTACGAGCCCACCGCGTTCGAGAAGGGCCTGTCGCTGCAGATGCGCGGCGAGCGCCTGAGCGCCCATGCCGACCCGGTGCTGGTCGACCGCATCGTGCGCAATCTGCTGTCCAACGCCATTCGCTACACCGAGGACGGCGGCGTGCTTCTGACCGCGCGCGCGCGCGGCGATCGCGTGCTCGTGCAGGTGTGGGACACCGGCATCGGCATCTCTCAGGCCGAGCAGCTCAGGATCTTCGACGAGTTCTACCAGGTGCGGCCGGGCAAGCCGCTGAACCCCGAGCAGCGCAAGGGCCTGGGGCTGGGGCTGTCGATCTGCAAGCGGCTGGCCGACATGATGGGCGCGCCGCTCGCGCTGAGCTCGGTGCCCGGGCGCGGCACGGTGTTCACGCTCACCCTGCCGCGCGGCAAGGTGCCGGCCAGCCAGGGCGAGGCGCAGGTGCTCCCCAAGGCGCCGATCGGCCTCACGCTGGACCACCGCACGATCGTGATCGTCGAGGACGAGCCGGCGGTGCGCGAGGGCCTGGTCGTGCTGCTGCGCGGCTGGGGGGCCAGCGCCATCGCCTTCGACACGGTGGCCGATGCGCGCGAGTGGGCGGCGCAGGCGCGCGTGGCGCCCGATCTGCTCATCGTCGACTACAGGCTCAGCGGCGGCGAGACCGGCATCGACGCGCTCGCGGCGGTGCGCCGATCGTTCCAGGGCCGCACCATCCCCGCGATCATGGTCACGGGCTCGGTGATGAACGACTACGACGCGGCGGCGCACGAGCACGATTTCCATCTGCTCATGAAGCCCGTGGTGCCCAACAAGCTGCGCGCCATGATCGCCTTCAAGCTGGGCATGCGCTGACATGGCGAGCACAGGCACGAGCGCAACCGCCCGCGCGCCGGTCATCGACCTGCATCTCGGCTACGAGGACGACGCCTTCGACGCCGCGCCTCGCAGCGCGGGCCGCCCGCAAGGCGGACTGCCGGTGGACAGCGTCTTCGAGCCGCTGTCGGCCGCCGAAGTGCTGCGGCGCTTCCTCGCGCTGCGCGATCGCTGGTTCGAGGATGCGCTTGCCGAGACCGCCGGCATCGAGCGGCTGCTGCGCGAGGAAGCGCGCCTGAGCGAGGAATGGCAGGGGCTGCCCGGCACCGACCATCGCGCGCTGTGGGACCGCACGTCGGCCGGTGCGGCGCCGGGTGCATCGAAGCCCGAGCGCCGTGACCTGGGCGCGGAGTGGCAGCCGGATCTGTGGGTCATGGCGCCCATCGTGCGGCGCAAGGCCGGCACGCTGGCGCTGCGCATGCCGCCGACCGTCACGTCGCAGCAACTCGAGCAGGCGGTGATGGATCACCTGCCCGCGCGCTGGCGCAAGGAGCGCGTGGTCGTGCGGCTGGAGATCGAGACGCGCATGTACTGGGGCGCGCGCTCGCCCGACGACGACAGCCCCTGGGAGCCGTGCAGCGTGCGCGGCGACGGGCTGGGCCTGGCCGACCCCATCATCGAGATCGATGCCGGCAAGCCGCGCTGGCTGCAGTCGCAGCACGAGGCGGTGGCGCCGCTCGTGCGCCGCAGCCTGCGCGCGGGCGTGGGGCTTCTGGTTGCGGTGCCGGTGCTCAGCTACGAGCGCATCCCGCAGCCGCTCGGCTGGTTCGGCCGCTGGGGCCAGCGCGTGCTCGACTGGCTGGACCGTGCGCGCGGCGTGCGCCGCGACCGCGACCCGACCTTCCAGTCGCGCCTGGCCTGCGACGAAGCCTGGTGGGCGAAGGCGCTGGGCACGTGCGCGCGCACCGCGCGGCAGATCAAGGCCGCGACCTCCCGCGGCGCCTTGCTGGCCGAGGCCTCGGCGCCCGCGCTCGCGCACAGCCCGAGCCTGCAGGCCAGCACGCACGTCGTGCTGCTGCACGGCGGGCTGAGCAGTGCGCGCGCCGGCTTCGATGCCTGGTCACCCGAGTCCGCGACGCCGCACTCGCTCTGGCAGGGTTTCGAGGCGCTGCGCAACGCCTGCACCTGGCGCTTCGAGCACGACACCTTCATCGGCCTGGGCGGAAACATCGAGGCGCTGATCGAGGCCGTGCACACCCGGATCGTCGGCAAGGCGGTGCGCGGGCGCATCGTGCTGCTGGCGCATTCGCGCGGCGGGGCCGTGGCGCGCTTCGCCCTGCCGAGCCTGCGCGATCGCTGGCCCGGCTGGGACTTCCACGCCTTCACCTTCGGCGGGCCGCATTTCGGCACGCCGGTGTTCGAGCAGCTCGGCCAGCGCTGGGTCGGATTCGCCGGCGTGCTGGGCCTCGTGAGCCGTGCCGCGCGCGGCGTGCTCGACCGCGACATGGCGGCGCAGCTCAAGAACATCGAGCGCGGCATGGCGGGCGCCATCCCCGAGGGGTTTCGCGACGTGCTGCCCAGCGACATCGCCCAACGCGCGCGCGGCGCGGCCCTGCCGGCGCAGATGCAGACCTGGGGCTCGCGCTGGCGGCCCGAGCTCGCGCAGCACTGGAGCGACTCGCGCTGGCATCACGTCATCGAGGACTTCGCCGGCTTCGAGGCCGACGGGGACGGCATCGTGCCGATCGCATCGTCGATGGTGGGGCCGCAGGCGCACGACGCCTCGCCGGTGGCCCACACCGAGTACTTTCATCACGCGCCGACGGTGGCGCAGTTGCACGCGCGGCTCACGCCGCTGCTGCGCGAGGACACCCCATGCCCATTGCCATCGCGATCCACGGCGGCGCCGGAACCATCCGTCGTGCAGACCTGAATCCCGAGCGCGAGCTCGCCTATCGCGCCGGCCTCGAAGCCGCGCTCGACGCCGGCCTTGTTGCCCTGCAAAAGGGCGCCCGCGCGCTGGACGCGGTGCAGGCCGCGGTCGTCGTGCTGGAGGACGACCCGCTGTTCAACGCGGGCCGTGGCGGCGTGTTCAACGACCGGGGCGAGGTCGAGCTGGAGGCCGCGCTCATGGACGGGCGCACGCGCGCGGCGGGCTCCGTCACGGGCGTGCGCGGCGTGCGCAATCCGGTGCGGCTGGCGCGCGCTGTGATGGAGCACACGCCGCACGTCACGCTCGGCTTCAAGGCCGCGGACGCGCTGGCCGCACGGCTTGGCCTGCCGATCGAGCCCCCCGAGTACTTCCACACCGACAGCCGCTGGCAGGCGCTGCGCAACGAGCTTGCGCGCCTGGGCGCCGGCGGCGCCGCCTCACAGGCGAGCGAGCAGGACCGTCACGGCACCGTCGGCGCGGTGGCGCTGGACATGCACGGCGGCCTGGCAGCGGCCACATCCACGGGCGGACGCACCGCCAAGATGGCCGGGCGGGTGGGCGACACGCCGGTGTTCGGCGCGGGCACATGGGCGGACGAGACCGTCGCGGTCTCGTGCACCGGGCACGGCGAGTGGTTCGTGCGCTGTGCGGTGGCACACGAGATATCGGCGCGGATGCGGCTCGGTGGGGCCGGGGTGGTCGACGCGGCCGACGAGGTCGTGATGCGGGAATTGCCGCGCATCGGCGGCGCGGAAGCCAGCGGGGGCGTCATCGCGGTGGACGCGACGGGTCGCGTGGCGATGCCGTTCAACAGCGAGGGGATGTATCGGGCGTGCGTGGATGCGCTGGGGAATCGCGTGGTCGCGATTCACCGCTGAGTCGACGGCCCCTCGTCTCGCGAGCCTGCGCGACGCTTACCCACAACCCATTGGGGAAGGCACTCTGACGCAGCGGTGTGCGGGCGGGCCGCGTCTGAGTCGCCGCTTCCGCGAAGGCTGTTGGCTGAAGTGGAATCGCGAAAGCAGCTACGGCGCCACGCCCCACTCGCTCAGCATGAACGTGTACTCCGTCGCCACCTCGCGCAGCTTGTCGAAGCGGCCCGACGCGCCGCCGTGTCCCGCGCCGAGGTTCACGCGCAGCAGCAGCGGATTGCTGTCGGTCTTCAGCGTGCGCAGCTTCGCGACGTACTTGGTGGGCTCCCAGTAGGCGACCTGGCTGTCGTTGATGCCGGTCTCCACCAGCATCGCCGGATAGGCGCCGCGCTTGAGGTTGTCGTAGGGGCTGTAGGCACGCATCCACGCGTACTGCTCGGGGATCTTGGGGTTGCCCCATTCGATGTATTCGCCGGTGGTGAGCGGCAGGGTGTCGTCGAGCATGGTGTTGATCACGTCGACGAAGGGCACCTGCGCCACGACCGCCTTGAAGAGGTCGGGGCGCAGGTTCACGACCGCGCCCATCAGCAGTCCGCCGGCGCTGCCACCCTGGATGATGAGCTGCGAGGGCTGCGTGCAGCCCTGCGCAATGAGCGCCTGCGCACTGGAGACGAAGTCGCTGAAGGTGGTGGCCTTGCTGCTCATCTTCGCGGCTTCGTAC
>Ga0070671_100005135_pt1 | contig 10419 bp, 8 predicted proteins | sample KBSS73metaG_FD_65341 | JGI IMG/M metagenome (GOLD analysis project Ga0070671, IMG submission 65341) | Switchgrass rhizosphere microbial communities from Kellogg Biological Station, Michigan, USA - KBS S7-3 metaG | ecosystem: Host-associated > Plants > Roots > Rhizosphere > Soil ... | reverse complement strand
AAATGCCGCGCTACGCGCCGCGGCCACTTGCACGGTGCCAGCTTGCAGGGGCGTCCCGGCCTCCCACTGACAGCTTAGTGGGTCTTCTTCCGGCTGGTCGCATACACGTATGCGGCAACAGCCTTGACCTCGTCCGGCTTGAGCGGGGAGCCGCCTAACGGTGGCATGGCTCCTCCGACCTGCTTCGGACGGGGGACGCCTTGAGTGATGGTCTTGGTGATCCCGTCCAGGCTGCCGTCGCTCCACAGCCAGGGACCGGTGGTGAGGTCGGCGCCTACGGGACTGCCGCGTCCGTCGGAACCGTGACATCCGGCGCAGGTGGCATTGGCAGCTTCGCCGTGGAAGATCCGATCGCCCAAAGCGAGCTGATCTTTGGTTACGCCTGGCGGCGGGGTCAGTGAAGCGGTTTGACGTCCGGCGTCCGGGTGCACTCCTTCAGGCGGGAGTTCGGCGTTGTTCGAAGAAGTCGTGTGGGTCTTGGGCTGGGGTGCCGCGGCGACCTTAGCTGCCGCCGGTGCTCCCTGGTACGTGACGCGCCAAATGCGTCCGTGTACGTCGTCGGAGATATAGAGGGAGCCGTCGGGGCCAGCCGCCAATCCGGAGGGCCGGAATTCGGCGCGTCCCGGCTCCTTTACTGCGCCTGCGAAGCCGTCGGCGAACACAACAAAATCTCCCGAAGCTTTGCCGCTGGTCATGGGTTGGAACACCACGTTGTAGCCACCTTGCGGAGCGGGCGCGCGGTTCCAAGACCCGTGGAATGCGACGAAGGCGCCCGCCCGGTAGGCTGCCGGGAATTTGCTGTTGGTGACGAACAGCAGGTCATTCGGAGCCCAGTGCGCCGGGAAGAAGGCCGCGGGCGCGCTTCTTTGCGCACACAAACCGATTGTCTTGCCGCCATCGCCGCCGTACTCGGGCGCGAGGACGAGCTTCTTTTGGAAGCCGTCGAAGTAACACTCCGGCCAGCCATAGTCGGCACCGCTTTGCAGCTGCATGACTTCCTCGGCCGGCAGCTCTGGGCCGTCCTTGGGCTTGTACAGATCGGACCAGTTCTCCGACAGCTGGTCGCGGCCGTGTTGAGTTACGAACAGCCGGCCATCGGCATCAATCGCAAATCCTTCGCCGTTGCGGATGCCGGTGGCAAAGCGCTGCTGCGGGGAGAACTGCTGGCCGGTTTTGTTGGCATCGTACTTCCAGGTGCCGGCGCGCGTTTCCTTCTCGGTGCACGGCTGGTTGCCGGGGGACTTCGGCATGCGGTTCTGGACTTCGCAGGCGTTCGTGGCCGAACCCAGGTCGACAAACAGGTTACCTTTCGCGTCGATGATGAACGGATGCATCGGGTGATCGCCTGTGAGCGGCATTCCTGACACGATCGCTTCCGCCTTGCCCGTGGGCGCGATGCCATTCGCCTCCAGGGCGTATTTCACGATGCGGTCGTTGACTTCCGCATACAGCGCGCCGTTGTACAACTGGATGCCTGTGCCTCCCGCTGAACCCTGTGCAACGCCGTCACCGAAACGCTTGACGACGTCAGCCTTGCCGGTGCCCTTCGTGTCCTGCAGGGCTACCAGGAACCCACCTGCGCGTGGCTTATCGTCTTTGTAGTACCGTCCGCTCCAGGTGTTGACATACACAACGCCGTTAGGCGCAACCACGAGGTGCCGTGCATGCCCGATGTTGTCGGCGAATATGGTGGCGCAGAAACCGGGCGACAGGGCGATACCCCCGTTGTCGCCCTTACACGCTGCTGCGGTGGTCGCGCTCGCTGTTGGGGGCGCGGCCAAGGCGGTGCCGGCCGCTGCCGACAAACAGGCCAGTGCGGACAGGGATGCGATGGCGGACTGGGAAGCGGTGGCCGGCACCGAGGCGATGGCTGACGGCGAGGTGTTGGCCGGCAGACACGTTACGTAAGGGCTCGACATATTTGCAACTCCTGCAAGCTTGACCCTGCGGGCCGGGGTCAGATGGGCTGGTCGATGGATCGGGCCAGGGGAGTGAAGAGCTTTGGTCCCTGTTCCGTCATGTACCAGCAATCCTCCAGGCGGATGCCAAACTCGCCGGGAATGTAGATGCCTGGCTCGTCGGAGAAGCACATCCCCGCTGCCAGGGGCGTGGTGTCGTTGCGCACGAGATAGGGATGCTCGTGGGTATCCATTCCGATACCGTGCCCGGTTCGGTGCGACAAGCCGGGCAGGGCGTAATTCTTGCTCCAGCCCTTGCTCTCATAGAAGGCGCGGACCGTCTTGTCGATGTTGCCCACCGGCGTGCCGATTTTCGCCGTCTCGAGCGCAATCTCCTGCCCGCGCTTCACCGTATTCCAGACTTCGCGCTGCTTGGGCGTCGGCTCGCCGAATACCCAGCTTCTGGAGATGTCGGATTGGTACCCATGAAGGGTGCAGCCGGCATCGACCAGGATCACCGAGCCCTCGCGCACGGTCTGCACGACCTTCGAGCCATGCGGGAAAGCGCTGGCCTCGTTGAGGAGCGACAGGGAGAAGTCGTAGCCGCCGCCGAGGGCGGTTGTGGCATCGCCCATCAGTTTCGTCACATCGGCGGTTTGCATTCCCACCTGGATGCTGTCGTGGACATAGCGGATAGCGGCCAGGGTGATGTTGTTAGCTATTTGCATCAAGGCCAGCTCGGCCGGCGATTTGACCATCCGGCACGCCCGTACCAGATCGCCGCCGGGTACCGTGGGTCTGCTACCGGAGGCCTTGGTGACGGCATCGACGATGAAGAAGCGCGTGTAGGCATCGACTGCCAAAGGGCCTTCGCTGGCTCGTCCAGTTCCGCTGACAGACTGGGCGATCAGCGCGAAGGGGTTTTCATCCTCCTGCCAGGGCCTGATTTCGCCGGGCACCTGCAACATCTCGCGGATGGAGGGGGACTCGAAGAAGGGTGTGACAATGATCACCGGTCCGTTGGCCGGAATGACGGCGGCCGTGACCCGCTCGCTGGTCCACCAGTGAATACCGGTGAAGTACTCCAGTGTTGATCCTGACTCGACGAGGAGGGCGGCGATCTTCTTCTCCTGCATCAGGCCTTGCACTTTGGCAAGTCGTGTCTGCCGCTCCTGGGGCGTTATGGGTTTGGCATCTGCCGTCATCGGCTTCAGGCCAATCGGCCGCGGCCGCATCGGCGGCGGAGCCTTCACGTTGGCCCTGGTAGTTGAGACGACAGCTGCTGTGGCTGCAGCTACCCCGAGGACGGCGCGTCTGGAGAGTGTCATTCCACCAATATAGCGTAACTCGGATCGCGGCTGCTGCCATGCCGCGATGTTGGGAATGACTGTGAGGGAGGTTCGGGAGTTCTTTGCGAACTAGCCCTTCGGTGTTGCGATCGTTGCAGTTGCTGCAGGAGATGGGGTTGGGGTATTTGCGCCTGGGACTGCCGGCTACGGAATTGTCGGGCGGGGAGGCGCAATGGATCAAACTGGCAACCGGGCTGCAACGTTCGCAGTGGGGCGATACGCTTTATATTCTTGAGATCAGGGTGGACGCATTGTTGCAAGGGGTACACCTGATGAAATCGTCCAAAATTCGACGAGCCGAACTGCACGTTATTTGGGCGGCCCCTTAAACTCTTGATTCAAATTGAATTACTGCGTGGCCCAAGCTGTGGCGGAACCCGGCAGGGCGTGGGTTGCCCAATCGGGGTAGGGTGGTGCGAAACGGCTTGAGGTATCGTGCGCCGCCCGCATATACGACTGCGGTGGCCCGGGCGTGAGCCGGGCGCGCGCCTTACGGCGGGGCCGATTTACGGTAAGAGGTTGCCATGTTCAAGAACTTCAGGACATCACTCGTTTTAGTTCTCGCGTTGGGGGTGGCGGGGCCCGTGCTGGCTCAGGCGGATGCCACGCCGCACCAGGTCTACGAGGCTTTGAAGGCGGGTCATCTCGATCAGGCCCACACGATGATCAACCAGGTGCTCCAGCACCATCCCGAGAGCGGAGAGGCGCACTACGTCGCTGCTGAGGTCTTTGCGCGCGAGGGGAACCTCGCGTCCGCGCGGCAGGAGCTTGCGACTGCCGAGACGCTTCGACCGGGCCTGCCGTTCGCGAAGCCTGAGTCGGTTCAGCATCTGCAACGCCAGCTGGCTCAGGGTCAGAGCATGCGTACGGCGCCCCGTTTCGAGCAACAGAGGAACTCTCAGGTTCACTCGGCTGCCCCTTGGGGCTTTCTTTTACTCGTTGTAGGTGTGATCGCGCTGATTTGGGCGTTGATGCGCCGACGTAGCGCGGCGGCCGTTTACCAACAGTATCCGGGCGCTGGGCCTGTGGTACCGGGCGGTGCTCCTCCGGGTTACGGACCTGGTCCGGGATACGGTCCTGGCTATGGCGGTGGCGGGCCCGGGATGGGGTCCGGTATCGCGGGTGGTTTGGCGACCGGGCTGGGCGTTGGCGCGGGAGTCGTTGCGGGTGAGGCGCTTGCGCACAGCCTGTTCGATCGGAACCGCGAGGGCGGTGTCGTGCCGAGAAGTGAAGAGGAGTATCCGCCGGCCAATCCGAACGCGGATTCGGGCGGGAATGACTTCGGCTTGCAGGACGGCGGCGGGTCGTGGGATGACGGCGGGTCGGGTGGTGACTCCGGTGGCGGAGGCGGCGACGACTGGACGTAAGGCAGCGTTGGGGCGTAACACAGCCCCGACGTAGCCAGCGTTAATTCGGTGAATCAGGTCGGCGCGATCGGTGACGGTCGCGCCGATTTCATTTGGGCGCTCGTTGTTGGTGAGTGCGCACGGTTGAGCGTTGGCGGAACCTAGGGGTGCTCGGTGCGTTCGTGTAGGGGTTGGCCGCCCGCGGCTGGCCTGCCAGCGTCCAACCAGCGTCCAGCCATCACAAGAGATAAGCGCACATGAGCCGAATCAGGGAGGGCAGTCCACATGCCCATGGTGCTATCTGGGACGGTAAGGGGACGAATTTCACCCTGTTCTCTGCCAATGCCACGAAGGTGGAAGTGTGTCTGTTCGACCCGCAGGGGCTGAAGGAGCTGGAGCGGCTCGAGCTGCCTGAATACACCGATCAGATCTGGCATGGCTATATCGAGGACGTTCACCCGAGCTCTGTGTATGGCTTCAGGGTGCATGGGCCTTATGAGCCGGAGGCGGGTCATCGCTTCAATCCCAACAAGCTGTTGCTCGATCCTTATGCGCGCGGTCATGTCGGGGAGCTGAAATGGGAGTCAGCCTGCTTCGGTTACACCATCGGCGCCCCGGATGATGATTTGAGTTTCGATGACCGCGACAGCGCTCCTTTCGTGCCCAAGTGTGTCGTGGTGGACCCGGATTTTGATTGGAAGGGGCAGCCCCGCATCGGGGTTACGTCATGGGACGGCACCATCATCTACGAGGCGCACGTTCGCGGATTTACGAGGCTTCACCCAGCGGTGCCGCCGAAGCAGCGTGGTACTTATGCGGGATTCACGAAGGAAGTGATTGCGTATGTGAAGTCCTTGGGCGTTACGACTGTGGAGCTGTTGCCGGTACATACGTTTGTCAATGACAGTTACTTGTTGGAAAAGGGGCTGACCAACTACTGGGGGTACAACAGCATCGGGTATTTTGCGCCCGATCCGCGGTATGCCTCGGAGCCGGAACAGACGTTGCGCGAGTTCAAGGAAATGGTGGCGCGGTTTCATGACGCGGGGCTCGAAGTTATTCTCGATGTGGTCTACAACCACACTGCCGAAGGCAACGAGCGTGGACCGACGTTGTCCTTCAAGGGAATCGATAACGCCTCTTATTACCGCCTACTTCCCGACAATTCGCGCTACTACGTCAATGACACTGGCACGGGTAACACGCTGAATCTCTCGCATGCGCGTGTCATCCAGATGGTGATGGACAGTCTGCGTTATTGGGTCACGGAAACGCATGTGGATGGATTCAGGTTTGATCTGGGGACCATTCTGGCACGGGAGCCTTCCGGCTTTGACAACCAGAGCGGTTTCCTGAAGGCCTGTAACCAGGATCCAGTGTTGAGCACTGTGAAGCTGATCGCCGAGCCTTGGGACATCGGCCCCGGAGGCTACCAGGTGGGCGGCTTTCCGCCTGGCTGGTCGGAATGGAATGACCGTTATCGCGATACCGTGCGTGATTTCTGGAGGACGGAGGCCGGCGCCAAGGACATCGCACCGCGGTTGTGCGCTTCGGGTGATGTGTTCAACCATCAGGGCCGCAGGCCGTGGGCGTGTGTCAACTTCGTGACAGCGCACGACGGTTTTACGTTGAATGACCTCGTGAGCTACAACGACAAGCACAACGAGGCCAACGGCGAGGACAACAAGGACGGGTCCGACGCGAACCGGTCATGGAATTGCGGCGTGGAAGGTCCGACGGATGACGCCGAAATCAATGCTTTGCGCGCCCGCCAGATGCGCAATTTCCTGGGGACACTGCTGCTTTCGCAGGGCACGCCCATGATGCTGGCGGGGGACGAGTTCGCGCGCACGCAGAGGGGCAACAACAATGCCTACTGCCAGGACAACGAAATCGGCTGGGTTGACTGGGGCTTGCGGGAGCAGAACGAGTCGCTCATCCGCTTCGTGCAGAAGCTTACGTGGATGCGTCACAAATATCCGATCCTTCGCCGTAGCCGGTTCCTGATCGGTGAGTACAGCAAGGACCTCGACGTTAAGGACCTGACGTGGATCAATGCTTCCGGCTCTGAAATGCAGGACGAGAACTGGAGCGACGCGGGGATGCGTTGCTTCGGCATGCTCATCGATGGCAGGGCGCAGCCCACGGGATTGCGGCAGCGCGGCACGGAAGCGACGATGTTGCTGGTCCTCAACGGTCACTTTGATCTTGTGGAGTTCACATTGCCGCCGGCACCGGGTGGCAACACCTGGACCCGGCTGATTGATACCAACGTTCCCGACGACCAGGAGACGCCCAGTTTCAAGACTGGGGAGTCTTATGGGGTAACCGCGAGGTCGCTGCTGCTGTTCGCGTTGAGCGAATGATCTCGTAGGGCGCGGCGGCTAAGGGCGCGCCCCGCCCCGGAGGCATCCGGCGCCGCGCCCGCGTTCCCGGAAAATTTTCGCCACGGCTGCATCTGGCCGCATCCCCTTGACGTAGTGGGTTGAGCAGACGCTCGCGTCAGCCCATCAACTCAATAGGGAAGGTATCCGATGAATGACCGTATCAGACTGCGCGCCGTGGCGACGGCAGTTGCAATGACGATGGCCGGTACCGTACTGGCCTCCAGCCACAGAGAAGCTCCGTTCATCACCAATCTGCCCAAGGTGGACGCGAGCGATTTCTACATGTTCAACAGTTACGAGGCGGGGCGGACTGGCTTCGTGACGATTATTGCCAATTATCTGCCTCTGCAGGAGGCGTACGGTGGTCCAAACTACTTTCAGCTCGATCCCAAAGCGCTGTACGAAATACACGTCGATAACAACGGCGATGGCGCCGAAGACCTGACGTTCCAGTTCCGGTTCAGCAAGGTCACCCAGGGGCTGGCCGTGATGGCCGGTGGGAAGTCGATTCCGGTACCGTTGACCAATATCGGTCCTGTAACCGCTGCCGACATGAGTGCTCAGAACGTCGCGGAAAGCTACACGCTGACGCTCGTGAAGGGCGACCGGCGGCATGGTACGGCGGCGCCGATTGTCGATGCTTCCAGCGGAGCCACGACATTCTCCAAGCCGCTGGACAATATTGGCGCGAAGTCGATTGCCGATTACGCGACGTACGCCAACAGCTTCATTCACACCATCACCATTCCCGGCTGCACCACGCCCGGGAAGGTCTTTGTCGGTCAGCGCAAGGATCCGTTCGTGGTGAACCTCGGTGAGACTTTTGACCTGGTGAACATCAAGTACCCGGTGGAAGAGCTTGCGCCGGGTGGGAATGGGCGCTCTGCCGAGACCAACACGCTGGCAGGCCTCAACGTCACTTCGCTCGAGTTGGAAATCCCAACGGCCTGTTTGACCTCGGGTAGCGAAACGGTGATTGGCGGTTGGACGACGGCGAGCATTCGTCAGGCGGCGATCCAGAATCCGGTGCCGCAGAGTGATAAGAGCGTTGCCAGTGTGGGCGCAGTCATGAAACCGACGGGTGCGGATCTGCGCGGTGGTCCCTGGGTTCAGGTGTCGCGGCTGGGTGCGCCGTTGGTCAATGAGCTGGTGATCGGTCTGCCTGACAAGGACCGCTTCAACGCTTCACGTCCGAAGGATGATGCGCAGTTTGCGGATTACGTGACCAATCCGTCGCTGCCGGTTTTGTTGCAGGTTCTGTTCGGCTCCGCCGGTGTTACTGCGCCGAATGTGTATCCTCGGACTGACCTGGTCGCCGCCTTCCTGACGGGGGTGTCGGGGTTGAATCAGCCGGCTGGTGTCAAGGCGGCGGAGGAGTTGCGGCTGAATACGGCAACACCCGTGACACCTATTGCCATGCAGAAGGATCTGGGCGTGCTGGCGGGTGACACGTCAGGATTCCCGAATGGCCGGCGGCCCATCGATGATGTAGTTGACATCGAGTTGCGGGTGGCTATGGGTGTGCTCCTGTCACCGTTCGATGGTAGCGCTTCGGATCCTGACAAGGTGTCGGATGCGTCTCGCCAACTGCACTACACCGACGGTGCTTTGCCCAATCCGAATGACTATCTGGCGGCTTTCCCGTACCTCAACACGCCACTGGCAGGCTCTCCCTCCAGCGCGTCTTACTAAGAGGAGGACGGCCCGTGAAAGCCAGTAACTTGATTGCCTTGGCGTTGGGGACGGGGATGTGCATCGGTCTGTATGCGTGCGGTGGTGGCGGTCACGATAGTCCAATGATGCCCAGCCAGCCGAGTCAGCCAGCTCCACCCGCTCAGCCGCAAACGATGATGCTGTCGGTGAATGATGTGTTGGGCAAGGCGAACGCCCAATCCGAAACGGACGACCCGCTTGCTGTCAATGAAGGGGCGGTGACGGTGAATCCGGCGAATGATGAAGAGTCTGATTCGGTCTCAGTTGACTGACAGGTGTTGACGTGATCAATCGGCGCACTATCAATCGATACAACCCCGCGCGTATTTTTGCGCGCGGGGGATTTCTTCGGGATCTTCTATGGGTGGTGTTGCTGGGGTCGCTTGGGGGTGTTGCGTACTCGCGGCCATTTATTCCTTCGGATGACTCCACGGTGCTTGCGGAGGTTCCGCCTGGGGCTCGGCATGCGGAGATGGCGGCGCGGGAGGTTGCGGCGCGGCGGCTGGATGTCGCGTTGCCGTTGGCGCAGCTTTATATCAAGCGTGCGCGGAGTACGGGGGATTTGCGGTTTTTGGGGTATGCGGAGGGGGTGTTGGGGCCGTGGGTTGGGGTGGCGGGGACTGCGTCCGCTGATGCGTTGGTTTTACACGCGACTGTGCTGCAGAGTCGCCACGATTTTGTGGGGGCGCTGAGCGTTCTCGAACGGGCTCGCGCTTTGCGCCCGGATGATCCTCAGGCTTGGTTGACGACTGCGACTGTGTTGCGGGTGCTGGGCCGATATGAGCAGTCCATGTCGGCATGTGAACAGGTGGCTGTTCGTGCCGATGCCATCGTGGCTGAGTTGTGCAAGCAGAGCATTCGCGGACTTACGGGTGATCTGCCGTCCGCTTACGCGGCAATTGCGCGGATCAGCGCTCGAGGGATGCCCGCCGACGAGCGTGCTTGGCACGATTCGGAGTTGGGTGAAATGGCGGTGCGTTTGGGAAGGGATGACGAGGCCGAACGCTGGTTTCGCAGCGGGCTGAGTGCCAGCCCGGGCGATTTTTATATCCGCGCGGCGTACGCGGATCTGTTGCTAAGGAATGGCCGTGCTCGGGAAGTTCTGGCATTGCTCAGGGGTCAGGAAACACTTGAGCCGCTGCTGTTGAGGATAGCCATTGCCCAGAAGGTGTTGCGTCACCCGGGACTCGAGGAGAGTAGTGCGCGGTTGGCGGCGGCGTTTGCCGCGGAGGCTCAGCGGGGGGAGGGGATTCATCGCCGCGAAGAAGCGCGGTTCTTATTGGATGTGCGGGATGATCCTCGCGCGGCACTTGCGGCTGCACAGGAGAACTGGAAGGTTCAGCACGAGTGCGATGATGTGCTGGTGTTGATTCGGGCTGCGCGGGCGGTTGGGGTGCCACAGGCTGCTGCGCCGGCGGCCGCGTTTGTTCGCGAGCATGGAGTGCAGGACGCGCGGGTTGCTGGGGCGATGGGGGTGCGGTTGTGAGTGGGTCGCGGGTGGCCGCCGTGGGCGCTGCTGAGCTTGTCGCGGCGGCGTGCGAGTGGATCGCCGGTGTCGGGCGCGTGTGGCTTGCCGCGCCAGGGCGGGCGGTTGCGGTCGCCCAGACGCATGTGACAGGGACCGTGCAGGCGCACGCGGCAGGGGCCGAGCAGGCGCATGTGGCAGGGGCCGAGCAGGCGCATGTGGCAGGGGCCGAGCAGGCGCATGTGGCAGGGGCCGAGCAGG
>Ga0070671_100005133_pt1 | contig 10424 bp, 5 predicted proteins | sample KBSS73metaG_FD_65341 | JGI IMG/M metagenome (GOLD analysis project Ga0070671, IMG submission 65341) | Switchgrass rhizosphere microbial communities from Kellogg Biological Station, Michigan, USA - KBS S7-3 metaG | ecosystem: Host-associated > Plants > Roots > Rhizosphere > Soil ... | reverse complement strand
TGGACGATGCGATTGTGGCCGCCATTGGGCCCTTGCCACATCAGCGCGGTCACGCCGTCGGTAAGGCACCGCTCGCCCGTATCGGGATCCAGATAAGACTCGTACGGGCCCACGCCATATCGCGCCGAGGCACGTGCCTCGGCTTTCTTTGAATCCGACGTATAGGGGAGACGTCCGTCGGGCGGATCGACGATCAGCGACGTGCGGTTGTAGACCTTTCGCGGCCGTCCCTGGTCCTGCCAGAAGCTGTTGTACTCGTTGCCGCGGATGGGCGACTCGTCGAGCGACTGCCGCCCGACCGCGGCGCCTTCCTCGCCGGCCAGTCGCTTCGATTCCTGGTCCTTTTCCACGGCCTGTCTTGTTGCGACTTCCTCGTCCGTCAGCGTTGCTTTCCCGGCCAGCGCCGCCGGCCGTTCCAGCGGCATGGTGGCCTCGTATCGCCAGACGCCCTGGAGATCGGGGTCGCCCCACGGCGTGCGCGCCGGCGTCGACGTAGACGTGGCATCCGTCGACGTGCTTGCCGCGGGATTTGGTGCCGCGGTTGACGGCGAACACCCCACGAGGAGAACGGGCGTTGCCAGAAGGCCAGCGCACATGACGAAAAGGCGACTCATAGCTCTCCTCACATCACCTGTCCGGTCATTCGGCTCCCGGATCGCGGACGCCAAGCTTCCCGTACAGCAGCTGCTCCACGAACTCGACGCACTTGTATTCGAGGACCGTCGCGTCCTTTTCGAAGCGGCGATACAACGGCATGCTGATCTTCCAGGGCCGCGTAAAGACTTTCGGGTCTTCGATCGTCGCCTCGTACATCAGGTGCGAGCGGTCGACGGGCGTGTAACGTTCGACCACGTGAAGCGCCTCGCTGTGGAAATTTCCGGCGCGGTCGAACCACGTCTGATCGTTGAAGCTGGTGACGTCGACGACCAGCGTGTCACCCTCCCAGTGCCCGCGCGACCATCCCATCCACGTATCCGCGGGGCTCGAGCCGACATCGTCCATGTGAATCGTTCGGGTTGCCCCGGCAAACTCGTACGCGATGAGGATCTTGTTCGTGCTCTCGAGGATTTGGAATGGATACGGCAGATAGGTCGCGCGCGGGACGCCCGGCAGGTAGCACTTGATCTCGGGGTCCCGCGTCAACCAGTTTTCGGCGTTCTCCTTCTTCCTCGCCGCCGCCCATAGCTGATAAGGGATCTCGTTTCCTTCGACCACGCCTCTCCCGGCGGGAACTCCTCCAACTGCGCCAAGCGCCAGCACTGGCGCTGCGGGGAGATCGGTCGGCGTGGCGCGCCCCAACCCGGGCGGCGAAGTCGGCGATGGCGCACGGCGCAGCGCCATTGCCGGGCGGGCGGGGTGCGCCTGAAGGTCGTAGTTCGCAGTGGTGAGGGCTTGCCACACGCCGTTCAGGTCCGGCTTGCCATCGGCCGTACGCGGAAAGGTGGCGCTTTCACTCTGGCGTGCAGTCGATGCCGTCCCGAAGCGCGTCGCAGCCACCGCGACCAGCGCGACGAGGACACCACCGACGATCGCGCCTGTGAGCCCATTTCGCATCGGACTCTCTTCTGTGGAGGTTGTTCCCTGGCTCGTTGGGCCAGCGATATTACTCGAAACGTGGCTATGCTACGCGATTGCCGGGCTTGATCCCACTCGCCCGACGCTTGACCGCTATTCGGGCTGAAGGCAATGCTGATGGCCGTATGCAGCCGATGGATCGCGAATTCTCGGCGCTGAAGCTTCTCGATCGCGTCGGCGCACAGCTGCGCGGGGCGCGTGAGCCGGAGCAGGCGCTTCGGGTCGGGTTGCGCGAGACGCACGACTTCTTTCAATCGGAGCAGACGTGCATCGCCACCCTTCTGCCCGACAAGACGTCCGCTGACCTGCTGCTGACGCGCCCGGCCGCTGGTGAGTGGGACCTGGATGCGCTCACGGGCTTCATCCGCCACGAGCGGCCGCCGCTGCGGCCCGGCGTGTTGATCGGACCACTACGGCGCCGCGGCGCGGCATGGGGTGCCCTTGCCGTCAAGCGCCACGATCCCGCACTCGATCGCGCGGATGCACGCCTCCTCGTGCGCATCGCTCTTGCACTGTCGGATGCGATTCAGCGTATCGATCGTGATCGAATCCTCGACGTGCGCGATCGGATCGATCGAAAACTGATGGAGCAGATTCTTCCCAAGGACCTGTTCTACCAGATTCTCGACGGCCTGCGGTCGCTGACACACTACGATCATTCATCCGCGCTCTTCATTCGTGAGGATGGTCAGGCGGCGTTGCGCCTCGTCGCGGAGCAGATTGCCTGGACCAAGGCCCGAAGCCGCCGCATCGGACTGCGGCTTCCGATCAGCGATGCGGCGGGAGTGTGGCTGCAGTCCGGCCGTGTGTACGGGTTCAACCGCGGCGCTGCGGGTTGGGAGGGTTGGACGGGTCAGCCGGTCACCACCCTTGCGGAGCTGCTCGACGACAACACGGATCACGCCAGCGGCGACGGGCACGGCCGCGAGGCGTCAATGCTCTGCGCGCCGCTGGTCACACGCGACGGTCTGGTCGGCATGCTGAAAATTGCCGCGTGCAGCCCGGGACAACTGACGCCGTATGATGCCGACCTGGTCGAGCATTTCCGCGCGCACGCCGCGATTGCCATCCAGAATCTGCATCGGACCGAGTCGCTTCGTGCCCGTGTCCTGGCGGCCGAACGCAAGCATGCGATGGCGGATCTTGCGCGGAGCGTGTCGCACGACGTGAACAACGCGCTCGGGGCGATGCTGCCGCTCGTCCAGCAGCTGCAGGAGGACGTTCGCGGTGGACGGCTCGAGCCCGCTGTCATGTCCGAGGATCTCGAGCACCTTCAGAAATCGCTGCAGGTGTGCCGCCGCATTTTTGGCGGGATGCTGTCGTTCTCGCGCGGCGCGTCGCGGCGAACCGGGCACGCACACGTGCGCCGTGCCATCGAGACTGCATCGGCAATCCTCAAGTATGGGATGCGACGAAGTGGAATCGAGCTCGTCATCGATGTGCCGGACGACCTGCCACCCGCCCGCTGCAGCCAGACGGATCTCGAGCAGGTCATGCTGAATCTGCTGACCAATGCCCGGGAAGCCATGCCCGACGGCGGTCGCATCAGCGTTGCAGCACGCGCCGTCGCGGGTCTCGTGGAACTGTCTGTGGTCGACTCCGGATCCGGCATCGCCCCGCAGCATCTGCCGCGGGTACTCGAACCCTTCTTCACGACGAAGCCGCGAGGAAACGGCCTGGGCCTGTCGATCTGTCGTTCCATCATCTGGGAAGTCGACGGAACGATCGCCGTGCGGAGCGGCCCCGGTTCGGGTACCCACGTCGACATGGCATTGCCGGTGGCCGATACGTCGGCGCAACTGCAGTACGCATGAGAGCTGCGCGCATTCTGGTCGTCGACGACGAGCCCGGAATCGTTCACGCAGTCGATCGGGTTCTCGGCGCGGCGCATCAGGTGAGTGGCACCTCCTCGTCCCGCGCCGCCCTGTCGTACGCCGAGCAGATGAATCCGGACCTCGCAATTCTCGACATCCGCATGCCGGATCTCGACGGCTTCGAGCTGATGACGCAGCTGAAGGCGCGTTTTCCGGATCTGGACGTGATCCTGATGACCGGCAGCATCGACGACCTCGACGAAAAGCTGGTTCGTGCGCTCCGCAGCCCCGCGTTCTATTTCATCCAGAAGCCGTTCGACCGCGACGTCCTCTGCACGCTTGTCGAACGCTGCCTCGAACTACGCTGGCGGCGTGAGGATCACCAGCGCAACCTGAATCGCCTCGAGATGGAGATGGCGGAGGCGCGCGCCTTTCAGCAAAGCCTCCTGCCGGAAGGGGAAGCCATTCTCAACGGCTTGTCGATTTGTTGCCGATACCTGCCATCGGTGCAGCTTGGCGGTGATCTTTACGACTATGTGGATGCTGGAAGCGGGCGCACCGCTTTGCTCATTGCAGACGTCTCCGGTCATGGCGTCTCAGCGGCCATGCTCACCGGCGTGGTGAAAAGCGCGTTTCGCGCTTCGATCGCCGAGGGGTACGACCCGTACGCGGTCGTGAGGCGGGTCTGGGGTGGGCTGTCCGCGTTCAGACCCGATCGCTTTGTGACGTTGTTCACCGCGCTCGTTTCACGGCGCGAGCGGCGGCTGGCTTATGTGAACGCGGGCCACCCGTCAGTTCTTCTTTGGAACGTGACAGGAAAGCTGAAGTGGCTTGAAAGCGGCGGACCTCTCGTCTCACCGGCACTGCCGGCATCGACGTGGGACGTTCAAACCGTCCCGATTGAGGATGGCGATCAGCTCCTTCTCTACACAGACGGTGTATCCGAGGTGTTCGCCGACACAAGTGACGGTGCGCAGACGCGGATCGAACTGCTTGTCGAGAGACATGGCCGGCACGGCGCGCAACTGCTCGATGGGATCCTCGGCGCCGTCCGCGACGACCTCGCAGGTGCTCAGCAGCCAGACGACCTGACGCTGCTGACTGCCCGCGTGCTTGAGGACGGGTCCAGCCGAAGCGCTGGCGAACACGTCATAGTCAGCGTTTGACCGCCCGCGATTCTATGGCCCGTCGATGACCTGGGTTGTCATGCGGTCGCTATAGCGTTGACACACGGGGCGGGGACACTGCCGAGGCTTTAAACCGCTCATGCGCAAGGGTGAGCCATTGTGATAACAGGCGGGCGGCTTCGTCCGGTGTCGGGCCGTAAAAGGGCATCATGGCGGTCGGCATACCTGGGCCACGGCGGAGCTGTGCCCGCCAACGATTGCTGACCGGCGTCACCTCGATCTGGTACGTCCGGCCGCCGATGGTCTCTTCAAAATGATGAATTTTCACGTTTGCGTTATGTCGTTGGAGTTACGAGCGGACGATTCTATTCGGCGAGGCGGGGCAATCAAGCGAAGCCACACGCGAAGGGACCGTGCACATGGGGCGCGGCCACCGATTGCTTGGATCGCATCGAAAAATAATTTTCGTTGTCCGGTTCTCAACAAGTTTTGCACGTCTCGTCCACAGGATTTCCACACACTTGGGCGGATACAATAGAAGTTCACCCTTGATGATCATCAGGATCGCGGCGTTGATTGCGTTCGTGTCGCTCGCGGCGACGACGGCAGCCCAGGCTGCGGTCGCGGATGCGACGCTGTTCCGCATATTTCTGCGCGACGGCGCCTCCTTCGTCAGCTACGGTGAGTTTGCCCGGGTGGGCGATCAGGTCGTGTTCTCGATGCCCGTCGGCGGCCCCGCCGAGCAGCCACGACTGCACGTCATAACGGTGCCTGCTGGCGAAGTGGACTGGCCACGCACCGACCAATACTCCGAGGCTGCGCGCGCGCAGCGTTATGCCGACACCCGCGGCGAGGAAGATTTCGAACGTCTGAGCAACGACGTCGCACGAGTGCTCAACGAGGTGGCGCTGGCTTCCGACAAGAATGCGGCGCTGGCATCGGCGGAACAGGCGCGCCAGACGCTCGCCAACTGGCCGGCGACGCACTACGGCTACCGGCAACGTGACGTTCGCGAAGTCGTCGCTCTGCTGGACGAGGCGATATCCGACCTCCGTGCGTCGGCGGGGCGCAACGATTTCAACCTTGCGCTGGTGGCGATGCCCGAAGAGGCCGGTTACGAATCGTTGCTCGGGCCGCCCACCGTGATGGAACAGATCGATGCGACGTTCAGGGCCGCACGGCTGGCGCCGTACGTCGCCGACCGCATATCGCTGCTGCAGGAATCGCTTGCGCTCGTGGCCGAGGCAGGAAGTGCCCTGGCCCCGTCTGAAGCCGCGCGGCTGCGGCACCTTGCCGAGGATCAGATTCACGAGGAAGCGGTCATTGACGATCGCTATGCGGCGCTGTCGCGTCGGTTTCTTGCGCTGGCCTCCAGCGCCGCGGGGCAGGCGCGTATCAGCGACGTGGAGCGCGTCATCAAGCAGGTCGCGAAAGAAGACAAGAATCTCGGCGGTCGCCGGCCCGAAGTCGTGCAGGCCCTCGATGCGTCGCTGCAGGTCCAACTCGACAATGCCCGACGTTTGCGTCTGCTGCGGGATCGCTGGCAGATTCGGCGGACGAGCTTCCGTCAGTACCAGCGCACAATCAACAGCCAGCTTCTGCAGCTCGTGAAAATACAGTCCTCGCTCGACGCCATCAGGCGCCTGAACGGACCGTCGGTCACGACGCTCGTGTCGCTTCGCAGCCGTCTCGATGGAGGCGCCGACCGCCTGCAGCGGATGACGGTGCCCGACTACCTGCGGTCGACACACGAACTGCTCGTCAGCGCGTGGCGGTTTGCCGAGTCAGCCGTTGACATCCGCTACGACGCGGTGTCATCCGGCAATGTGACGATTGCCTGGCAGGCGTCCTCCTCCGCGGCCGGCGCACTCCTCATGGTCGAGCGCGTGCAACACGACATCCGCGCGCTGCTCGAACCCCCTCGTCTCGAGTGATCACACCCCGCACGACCCGGCTCGTGCGGGCGGCGGATCTCCGATCGTTTCGAAGCGTCCTCGTTTCGCTCGCGACGGAAGGCTCTCCGCTCGACGCCCGCGATCGTCTGGTCGTCGTGCCCACGCGGACGGCCGGGCACCACCTCGTGCGTTCGATTGAGGATCGGCTCCGCGAAGGCGGCGCGACTGTGCTCCCCGAGATGGCGACACGGGCCGAGTTGCACGATCGCTTGTTCGTCCGAATCGCGATGCATACCCCCTCGTTCACAGTCCAGGAACGTGAGGCACTCCTGACCGCCGCATGCCGGGAGGCCATAGATCAGGGAGCCAAGCCGCCGTTTCGCGTACGCCCGGGTCTTGTCGGAGCGATGCTCGACTTCTTCGATGCCCTCAAGCGACACCAGAAGTCGATCGATGACTTCGAGCGGCTTGCGCTCGGGAGGCTCGAGGCCGGCGCCGAACACGATCGAGGAGCGGAGCGGCTGGTCCGGCAGACTCGATTCCTGGCGACGGCCTTCCGCGCGTTCGAACGCCGATGCGGGGAGGCCGGCGGTGTTGACGAACACGCGATCCGCGAACGTCTGCTCGACAGTCCAACAACGATGGCGGGCCACAGAGATTCAGAGACACAGAGAACGTGGCGGCACATCATCGTCGCGGTGCGCGATCGCGCAGCGGACACGTACGGGCTGTATCCGGTTGACTGGGATCTCCTTGCGCGCGTTCCAGGCTTGCTGCGACTCGATGTCGTGGTGACCGACGCGACGCTCGCGGGGTCATTTCACGAGCGAATTCATCAATGGCTGCCAGGGATCGAGGAGGTTCGTGCGGGCGGCACCGTTTCGGACGCACTTCCGTTCGGGGTTCCCGGCACGCGTGTGGTCGCTCGAGATCGCGAAGAAGAAGTCATCGGATTCGCGCGCTGGGTGCGTGACGCGACTGCCACAGGCGCGCCGATTCTTGACCGTACCGCACTCGTGGTACGCCAGCGGCTGCCGTACGTCTATCTTGCGCGTGACGTGTTCCGTTCGACCGGTATCCCCTGTCAGATGTTCGATGCGCTCCCGCTCGCGGCGGAACCCTATGCGGCGGTCGTCGACGTGCTGTTCTCGTGCACCAGCGCGAACTTTGCGCGGCTTCCAGCGCTCGCGCTCCTGCGCTCGCCACATCTTCAATTCATTACGGACGAAGGTCGGAAGCTTCGCCCTGTCGAGGTGCGAGCGCTTGACCGTGCGTTGAGCGAAGCCGGCTACCTGGGCGGACTCGACTCGCTGGCGCGGCTGAACGCCGCGTGGCGTGAGGATGGCGCGCGTGTCTCGAGGGCGGCGGTTTCAGCCGCGTCGGTGTTGGAGACTCTGGCGCGTGCGCTCGATCCGCTCCGGACTGAAGCCAAGGTCGCCGATCACCTCGATCGCGTGTTGACGTTCCTGGACGATCACCACGCCCCGCCGTCCCCTGCGGATCGCGACGATCCGATCGTTGCCCGTCAGCTTCGCGCGCGCGGCGCCATCGTCGGCCTCATGCGTGCGCTGCGCGATGCCTACCGGCGATTCGACGCCGAAGCCGTCCCCTTCGATGACGTGGCGGCGATGGTGCGCAGACACATCGACGCGCACACGTTCGCGCCGAGAACCGGCGAGTCGGGTGTGCATCTCATCGATGCCGACAGCGCGCCGTTCGGTGAGTTCGATTACGTCCAGATAGCCGGTCTCGTCGATGGCGAGTGGCCGGAAAAGCCGCACCGGAACATCTTCTACTCGCCAGCTATCCTCCGGGAGCTGGGATGGCCCGCCGAATCCGACCGTGTCGAATCCACACGCAGCGCCTTTTCGGATCTGCTGCAGCTGCCGGGCAAGCAGCTTATCGTCTCCACGTTCTCGCTCGAGCACGATTCGCTGGTCGCGCCTTCGTCGCTGCTCGATGACTTCGCGGAGGGCGCAGCGGATGTCCTGAGGCGCCCTGGTCCGCATATGGCCATCGAAGACGTGGTGTTGTCCGATGCCGCGCGCGGCTGGGCAACATGGCGACTGGAGCGATCTGCCGACTCGACTGCGGCCGGTCATACCTCCGGTCATGTCGCCGATGGATACGCGATCAACGCGCTCGAGCGATATCAGGATTGCCCGTTCCAGTTTTTCGCCTCGAAGGTGCTGCGGCTCGAGGAGATACCCGAAGACGAACCGGCGTTGTCGCCGCGTGCCCGCGGCCGATTCATTCACGAGGTGTTTCAGCGGTTTTTCGAGCGCTGGGACGCCCGCGGACAGCGGACGATCACCTCGGAACAGATCGACGCCGCGCGGGCGTTGTTTGCGGAAGTTGCCGAACCGCTGCTTGCCCAGCTGCCCGAGGCCGACGCCGCGCTGGAACGTGTGCGGTTGTTCGGCTCGGCGATTTCAGTCGGCGTCGTCGACGTCGTGCTGGGTTTGGAGGCATCGCGGCACGTCGAGGTTGTCGATCGCTGGCTTGAATATCGCCTCGACGGCCAGTTCTCCCTGGGGGGCGCGGACGGGCGGACAGTTCCGCTCCGAGGTGTTGCCGACCGTATCGATCTGCTCGCCGACAGACGCCTTCGCGTCATCGACTACAAAACGGGCTATCCCCCGCAGCCGAAGAGGGCTCTGCAGGTACCGGTGTACGCGCTGTGCGCGCAGGAGCGGCTGGCCGAACGCGGCGCAGGGACGTGGCGTGTGGATGAAGCCGCCTACGTGGCGTTCAGCGGCAAACGGGCGTTCGTGCCCGTGATCAGCAAGCGCAACGATCAGGATGCGGTGCTCGCCGACGCGCGCGCGCGCGTGCTGGATGTCGTCGACGGCATCGAGCGTGGAGAGTTTCCCGCGCGGCCGTACGAAACACGCATCTGTTCGTACTGCGCGTATCCGTCCGTCTGCCGCAAGGATTATGTAGGCGATGACTGACGTGCTGGATCACGATCCGATCCAATCCCGAATCGATGCTCGCGATCGCGACGGACGACTCCGCGCCGTCGATCCGCGTTATAACGTCGCGCTCGAAGCATCGGCGGGAACGGGCAAGACACGCGTGCTCGTCGAGCGCTACGTCAACCTGCTGCGTGCCGGCGTCAATCCGTCGAACGTCCTGGCGATGACCTTCACACGGAAGGCGGCCGCTGAGATGCGCGAACGGATCATCGCCACGCTGCGCGATGCCGCGGCGCGCGGGGAGATCGCACCGTCGCGGTGGCGGGAGCTGCGCGACCGAACGGACGACATTGCGATCAGCACGATCGACGCCTTCTGTCTGTCGCTGCTCCGTGAATTTCCGCTCGAGGCCGACCTGGACCCCGGGTTCGACGTGGCTGACGAAACCGAGGTGCCGCGTCTGATTGACGAGTCACTCGATCGTGCCCTGCGAACGTGTCGAAATCTTGCCCGTGACGACGAGCATATCGCCCTCGTGTTCGCGCAGCTCGGGGACCGCCGTGCGCGTCGCGGCCTGGCGGCGCTGCTCAATCGGCGACTCGTTGCGCCAGCTGTCCTCAACACATACCTGCGGAACGGTCCATCGGATCTATCGGTCAATGCCGTAACGGATCGCGCCGCGGCAATGCTCCTCCGCATATTTGCGGACATGCCGCGCGGGCTTGATGGCTTTCTGTCGTGCGGCCCTCCCGAGCCACCGTTCCTGCTGGTCAGCCGGGACCTTCGACGGCTGAACCAAAGTCTCGGCGATGGATCTTCGCCGGAGCCGGCGATCGTCCAGGCGATCTACGCGCGTACGCGCGAGTACTTTTTGACGGACGAGGGTGAACCGCGAAAACGACTCCCCTTCAACTTCAACAAAGCTCAGTTCGTATCCGAAAAGGCGTGGGCAACCCATCGCGATCTCGTCGTCAACCACGCGGGTTCGATCAAGGACGCCTCCGATCGCTACAAGCGAGACCTGAACGTGCTCGTGTCGCGTGGCATTCTCCGCATGTATCGGATCGCGGAGACAGAGTACCGACGCACGCTGGA
>Ga0070671_100005131_pt1 | contig 10426 bp, 12 predicted proteins | sample KBSS73metaG_FD_65341 | JGI IMG/M metagenome (GOLD analysis project Ga0070671, IMG submission 65341) | Switchgrass rhizosphere microbial communities from Kellogg Biological Station, Michigan, USA - KBS S7-3 metaG | ecosystem: Host-associated > Plants > Roots > Rhizosphere > Soil ... | reverse complement strand
TTAATCGCTATTCCACCGGCCACCCGCCGACGAGCGAGAGCGGTATGTTTCCACGGAAGACAAGCAACCCAATGGCTTCGAAGCGCACCGCGAAGTAAAGTGCGGCCTCTTCCATGGCTGCGCCGCCTGCGCGCAGTTGCTCGGCTTTGGCGTTGTTAGGCAAAGAAGCGATGACTCGGAGAGCTTGCGCCAGGAGAAAGGCGCGGCAGGGAAAGGCAGAGGGAAGAACGATGAAGGTAACGGTGACGGAGGACGAGCAGCAAAAAACGGCTATTCTGGGCGATGCGCGTGCTTATCGCCGACGATGAAAAGGGCGTCGGGAGCACTTTGGCGGCACTGGTGGAACGATGCGGGCATGAGGTTGTCCAAGTTGTCGGTTCCGGCTGGGAAGCGATCCAGGCATACAGCCGCCTCAAGCCGGACGTCGTGCTGATGGATTATTCCATGCCGCGTCTGAACGGCGCCACTGCCGCGCGCATGATCCTCTCCAAAGATCCCGCTGCCAGAATCATCCTTGTCTCCGGGGCCGCGACCCCGGCCCAGTTGGACGGTATTGGGATCGCGGCGCTCCTGCCCAAGCCCGTCGATCTCGACAAACTCTATGGGGCGCTCTACGACGCCGCGCCGCGACAAACGGGCGGGTGACAAATGCGGCTTCGCGGCATTCGCAGTGAGATTTGCCCGACCGCACTGGCGTCTGCGGCAAACTCGATAGCGTTGCTACATTCGCTGCCGGCAAAACGGGAACGCCTCTGGAGGTAATTCGATTCTCCAGACGCTTACGCTGCATGGCGCGTGACGCCAACTTACCCCGGCGGTCGGAGGACAAGCACAAGCCAGCCGGCGAGGAAACAAAGACCGCCGAGCGGGGTGATGGGGCCGAGCCATTTCAGGTTCGTCAAGGCGAGCAGATAGAGGCTGCCGCTGAAGAGGATGATCCCACCCATGAACAAGCCGGCGGCTGCCCGGCTCGCCGCCGACAGCGTGGCCAGGATCAGGAGTGCGATAGCATGGATGAAATGGTAAAGGACCGCGGTTTTCCAAACTTCGGTCGTGCCGTTCGCCAGCAAAGTTGCCTTGAGCGCATGCGCGCCAAAAGCGCCCAGCGCCACCGCCAAAAAGCAAAGCGCCGCAGCCAAGCGGAAGAGGAGCGTGTTCATGGGCGAAGGTTCGCCGCGAGGCAGGCACGTGCAAGCGCGCGGAAAAGGTCACACCGCCATTGCGCGCGACAAAGATGGCGGCACCGACGTAGGCCTGGCGAGTGCGGACGCGTTCGGTTGACTTTGTCTGCTACGGCTGCTCGTTCGACCGGCGGGTTTCGCGCACTTGGTCCGCCACCGCGTGCGCCCGGTCGAGCGAATGCTTGGCCCAGTCATGCTCGTAAACGGGGCGCGGAGTGGCCGGGGCCGCGACTGTTTTCTCCACCGGCGTCTTGTTCTCGACCGCCGCGTCGCGCTCGGCATTTCGCTGCCACATGAAGATCGCCGTGACACTAAGTACTAGAACAAGAAAAGTCTTCATAATCTCAAAAAGAAGCAGTGATCGGGCCACGAAAAAGCGGAGAAAATTTCCAAAAATCACGGGCATCCACGAGGCGTAGCGGGGACGATAGATTATTAACGTGTTCCTCGGAAAAGAGACAAAGGAAAGACCCAAATCATCATGAAAAAATTAGCAGCTTGCTCGTTCGTTGCCGCCCTCGCGGCGCTTTTCTCATTAGCCAGTCCGGCAACGGCTGGTGTGCTTGTCGTCAACTCGGGACCGACATTTATTCCCGAGAGTGCCTTCACCAACAACACGATCATGGTCGATACCACGATGCTGGAGGGCGGACTGGTCCACATTGACGGCGGGGCGACAATCACTCCGGACGCCAGCAATCAGGTCTCGGTCGCCATCGGCGGCACCTTCACCGCCAATCCAGGCGATGTTTTCTCCGGTGCCTACAGTTTTACGGCGGATCTGAACATCGACACGCCGGTCACCTACACCATTACCGGAATGGCCGAGGTTCAGGGGGTGCCGCTTGAGTTCACAGCCACCGGCACCCTGATGCCCGGGTTGCACGTGTATCAGGATGTCTTCCAAGCTCCGGTTTCTTTCCCGGTTATGGATTCGGGCGATTTTTCGGCCACCCTGGTGCTGGACTTTGGAAGCAGCGGCGCGATCTCAACTACGCCGGGCACTCTCACTTTGAACATCGATCAGCTGGACGTGCAGCTTCTTCCCGACGCGGTTGCGGTGCAGGGACCGTCGCTCTCGCAGAACATTTCCACCCGCGCCAACGTCGGGACGGGTGACAATGTTCTCATCGGCGGCTTCATCATTACAGGGAACGACCCCAAGATGGTTATCCTCCGCGCCCTTGGCCCCTCGCTTCCCTCGACGGTCAACGAGGTGCTCGCCGATCCGTTTCTCGAGTTGCATGATTCTACCGGCGCTCTTGTGACTACAAACGATAACTGGACGGAGCTAAGCACGGCGGATCAGACCACTCTGAGCGATAACATGCTCACCCCGGGTAGCAATTTGGAGTCAGCCCTTGTCCAGACGCTGAACCCGGGTGCGTATACCGTCATTGTCCGCGGAGTCGGTGATACGACCGGCGTCGGATTGGTCGAAGCCTATGACATTGACGGCGGCACGACGGATTCCAAGCTGGCCAATATTAGCACGCGCGGTTTCGTTGAGACGGGCGAGAACGTCATGATCGGCGGCTTTATTCTGGGCGGCGGCGGGGGCGGCTTTTCGACCGTGATTGTGCGCGGCCTGGGGCCTTCTCTCGCCGATGCCAGCGTCGCCGACGTGCTGGCTGACCCATTCCTCGAGCTACATAATGGCGATGGCGACGTGATCGATAACAACGACAACTGGATGGATGACCCCAACATGCAGGCGGTGATCGACGCCGGATTGGCCCCGACGGATCCGAACGAGGCCGCTCTCTACGAAATCCTGCCCGCCGGGCCCTATACCGCGATTTTGAGCGGTGTCGGTGACACCATCGGAGTTGGCCTGGTCGAGTCCTATAACACTGACTAAGATTCCCTCCCTGCAAGCGCGCCCGGCCGGGTCTCCTGGCCGGGCGTTTGCTTTTTTGGGGGCAGAATTCCCGCTCGAATTTTCAGGCTGCGCCTTTTTTCGCCACCAGCGCGCCCGACCATAACCGCGAAAACCGGGCCCATTCTTTGCCCGCTCCCGCGACCTCGCTTCCGTCGCAAAATTGACGGCGCGCCGGAAATGCGGTTCATCGTTATTCCGTGAGCCGCATCCTTATCGCTGACGACCAGCCCGACGTGCTCGAGGCACTCCGTATTCTGCTCAAGGGCGAAGGTTACCAGACCGATGTCGTGACATCGTTAGGCGCGGTCATGAACGCCCTCGAGAAACGCAACTACGGCCTCCTCATGATGGACCTGAATTATACCCGCGACACCACTTCCGGGCAGGAGGGGCTCGAGGTCATCCCGCGCATCCAGGCGCTCGATGAAACCCTGCCCATCGTCGTCATGACCGCCTGGGCCACGATCGATCTCGCGGTTGAGGCGATGAAACTCGGGGCGCGTGATTTCGTCCCCAAGCCCTGGGATAACGACCGGCTGCTCGCCATCGTCCGCACGCAGATCGCGCTCGGCAGCGCCCTCCGCAAAAGCAAGCAGCTGGAGGCCAAAAACGAACTCCTCCGCGGCAAGATGCCGAACATTATCTCCGGTTCGCCGCGGATGCGCCCAGTGATCGAATTGATCAGCCGGGTGGCGCCGTCCGACGCCAACGTTCTGGTGACGGGGGAGAACGGCACGGGCAAGGGACTGGTCGCCCAGGCCCTGCATTCGCTCTCGCCGCGCGCGAGCAAGCTCATGATCACCGTCAACATGGGTGGATTGTCGGAAGGCGTTTTCGAGAGCGAGCTCTTCGGGCACGTCAAAGGCGCGTTCACCGATGCGAAATCGGACCGTGCGGGAAGATTCGAGCTGGCCGACGAAAGCACCCTCTTTCTCGACGAGATCGCCAACCTTCCAATGAGTCAGCAGGCGAAACTGCTGCGCGTCATCGAGACAGGCGAGTTCGAACGGGTCGGCTCTTCGCGGACCCTGCACGCCAATGTCCGTATCATTTCGGCGACCAACTCGAACCTGCACGAGGAAGTGTCTGCCGGACGTTTCCGGCAGGATCTGCTCTTTCGCCTGAACACCATCGAGGTCGCGATCCCCCCCTTGCGCGAGCGGCGCGAAGACATCGCTCCGCTCGCCGCCCATTTCCTCCGCCAGCACGCCGAGCGTTATCGCAAGAAATTAACCCTTTTTGAACAGGCTGCGCACGAGGCGCTGATGCGCCACGATTTCCCCGGCAACGTGCGCGAGCTCGACCACGTCATCGAACGGGCCGTCCTCATGTCGCAGGGCACGCAAATCAAGGCCAACGACCTCGGCCTAACGACGGGAGCAGACGGTTCCCCTCGTCTGGAAGAAATGAGCCTCGAGGACGTGGAAGCTTTCCTGATAAAAAAAGCGCTCGCCCGCCACGACGGCAACGCGCGCAAGGCCGCCGAGTCGTTAGGCTTGAGTCGCAGCGCCTTCTACCGGCGCCTCCAACATTACGGGCTGTGAGGTTTCGGTTGCTCGATGCTGATTAAGACGAAGACGTGGCCCAGCCAATTCAGAAATCGGGAATCAAACATCACAAATCGCGCCGCCGCCTTTCCCATGAAGGACGGCTGACCTGGTTGACCATTGCGGCCGGCGCGCCCGCGATGCTGACCGCTTTCGCGCTCCTCTGGTTCGGCGATTTCAGCGCAAAAGTCGATTGGACGTTGACGCTGGTCATTGTCACCTGCGTCCTTGGTTTTCTGGCCAGCGCGCGCGAGCATGTCGTCCGCCCGCTGCAGACTATGAGTAACCTGCTCGCCGCCTTGCGCGAGGGTGATTACTCGATTCGCGCCCGCGGCGCGCACGCGGATGACGCCCTCGGCGAAGTGTTGCTCGAGATCAATCAGCTCGGCGAAACGTTGCGCGTCCAGCGCCTCGGCGCTTTTGAAGCGACCGCGCTCCTCCGCACCATCATGGCCGAGATTGACGTGGCCGTTTTCACCTTCGATCCCGAACGCCGCCTCCGCCTCGTCAATCGCGCCGGTGAAAATTTGCTGCGCCAATCGATCGATAAATTACTCGGGCGCCGGGCAGGCGATCTGGGCCTGGCCGTTTGTCTCGATGCCGATGAAGACGCGCCGCTGAATCTCACTTTTCCGGGCGCGTCCGGGCGCTGGGGAGTGCGCAAGAGCAACTATCGCGAGCACGGCTTGCCCCACGAGCTGCTCGTTCTGACCGACCTCAGCCGGACGCTGCGCGAGGAAGAGCGCAAAGCGTGGCAACGACTTGTAAGGGTGCTCGGCCACGAGATGAATAATTCGCTCGCGCCCATCAAATCCATCGCGGGCAGTCTTGAAACCTTGCTCCGCCGCGATCCGCCGCCGCTTGATTGGCGGGATGATGCGCGCAGTGGGCTCAACGTCATCGCTTCGCGGGCGGAATCGCTCAGCCGTTTTATGCAGGCCTATGCGCGCCTCGCGCGTCTCCCTCCGCCGCAGAAGGAGCCTATTGATCTGGGCGAACTCGTGAGGCGGGTGGTCGGGCTCGAAACACGCCTTGGCGTTCGGGTGGCAGAAGGGCCGCCCATCACGATCGCGGCCGATGCGGCGCAGATCGAGCAATTGTTAATCAATATCCTGCACAATGCGGTCGACGCTTCGCTCGAAACTGGCGGACAAGTGACGGCGGGCTGGCGCGAATTGGCGGAGTGCGCCGAAGTTTTCGTGCGCGATGAAGGGCCCGGCATCATGAATCCGGAGAACGTTTTCGTCCCGTTTTTTACCACCAAGCCGGGCGGCTCCGGCATTGGCCTCGCGCTCAGCCGACAGATCGCCGAAGCGCACGGCGGCTCGCTCGCGCTCGCCAATCGCAAGGATCGCACCGGCTGTGAAGCGCTCCTGCGCCTTCCTCGTTAGGGCCTAACGGAATCGCCCGGGCGCAGCCACCCTTGTCATCCCCGAGCCGCGCCGAGGGCGGGGACCCACCCATCGTCTCGCCTGGTTCGTATCTCAAACAATTCTAGCTGCTCGACGGCTTTCGATCATGGGGGACGGCATGTTTGCGAGGGCTTCATGGTGCTGCGCCGGCTCGGGGTGTCAGAATCGAACGGCGTCCCGCAATCGGGACAGCACAATCCCAGCGTCGAGGCAGAAACGGGAATACCAAAAAAACAGCTCCGAATGTAAATATCATTTGCCCAAGGATTTATAAAAATAAAAATCAGCTGGCACGGGCATTGCAATAGGGGGCGGCGCCTCGAGAAATAATTCTGAATCCAATCGCGAGATGAAGTGCATCTCAAAGGGAAGAGGCAAAAGAATATGAAAACCACTAATCAAATAATCGACCTCAAGCAGCGGCATGAATCCGACCGGCGCGCTTCGCGGCAGGGACGGAACTTTCCGCAGGCGGAACAGCACTACCAGAGTTGCCAGTTGGCCGGCAATTGCGGGGAACCGGTGAAATTCCAGGAACCCTCCTTCTTCAAGCTCAGCAACGACTACTTCGCCGACGAAGCGCCGCGCGGTTTTGCGGTCGACGCCGGCGTTTTCGCGGCGCTGATGCTGACCGCGATTCTGCCAATCGTGAACGGCGTCCAGGCCGTTGCCACTCTCATTCATAGCGTGGGCGTGCTTTAAGCGCGCAATTAGGTCATCATGCAACGAAGCTTTGAAGTGATTGCCGGCGCTGAGCCCGCGCGCGCTCCGGGCTTTACACCTGTCACTTCGTCCATGGATGTCCCGCGCCCCGATGTCGCCCGCAAGAAGAAGAAGAAACGGATTCTGATCGGCGCCGGTTCGCTTCTCGGCCTCATCCTTATCACCGTGGTGGTAGCGCGGTTGAAGCCGGCCGCGATGAGCGTCGATCGCGCCTCGGTTTGGGTCGATACGGTCAAGCGCGGGCCGATGCTCCGTCAGGTGCGCGGCCTCGGCACGCTCGTGCCCGAAGACATCCGCTGGATCGCCACGAGCAAAGAAGGCCGGGTCGAAAAGATTGTCGTTAGGCCGGGAGCGAAGGTGCAGCCCGACACCATCATTCTGGAGCTTTCCAGTCCCGACCTGGAACAACTGGCGCTCGATGCCGAAGCGGCGGCCAAGACGGCCGAAGCCGAGCTGACCACCCTCCGCGCCACCTTGCAGCGTGAGCTCCTCAATCAGGAATCGAGCACCGCCCAGGTTCACTCCGAGTATCAGCAGGCGAAGATGGAAGCCGAGACGAACGAAAATTTGAAAAAGAACGGCCTCATTGCCGAGCTCGCTTACAAGACTTCGATTATCAAGCGCGATGAACTTCAGAACCGCGACGAAATCGAAGAGAAGCGCCTCGCCTTTGCCCGCGATTCGATCGAGCCGCAGCTCGCCGCCAAACAGGCGACAGTGGATCAACTCCTCGCGGCCGCGAAATTGAAAGCGCGCGACGTCGAAGCGCTCCACGTCAAAGCCGGCATGACCGGCGTGCTCCAGCAATTGCCGGTGGAAGTGGGCCAGCGGGTCATCCCCGGCACCAACCTCGCCCGCGTCGCTGATCCGACAAAATTGAAGGCACAGATCAAGATCGCCGAGACTCAGGCGAAAGACATTCAGATCAATCAGGCTGCTTCAATTGATACGCGCAACGGCATCGTGGCCGGTCACGTCATTCGGGTGGACCCCGCCGTCGAGCAAGGCACAGTCACGGTCGATGTCGCGATTGACGGCGAACTCCCTAAGGGCGCCCGTCCTGACCTGAGCGTCGACGGAACGATCGAGCTGGAACGGCTCGACAACGTTCTCTTCGTCGGCCGGCCGGCGTTTGCGCAAGACGGCGCCACGGTCGGCGTTTTCAAACTTTCCGCCAATGGCGAAGCCGCCCGCACTCCTGTTCATTTCGGTCGCAGCTCAGTCAACACGATCGAAATCCTGAGCGGTCTGAACGCCGGCGACCAGGTGATCCTTTCCGATACCAGCGCCTACGATTCCCACGACCGCATTCGGCTGAACTAATCCACTTCACCTCAACCACAACAACCATGCAAAACGGAAACCACACTCTTATTCACCTCGACGGCGTCACGAAAGTTTTTCTAACCGATGAAGTCGAAACGCACGCCCTCTCGGGAATTCACCTCGATATTCGGACCGGCGAATACGTCTCCATCGCCGGCCCTTCCGGGTGTGGAAAATCGACCCTGCTCTCCATCCTCGGCTTGCTCGACACGCCATCGGACGGGAGCTATTCGCTCAAGGGCGGAGAGGTCGCGAACCTCTCCTTTCCCGAGCGCGCCCGCATTCGCAATCGCGAGATCGGCTTCATTTTCCAAAGCTTCAACCTCATCGGCGATCTGACCGTTTACGAAAACGTCGAGCTGCCCCTGACCTATCGCGGCATGGCCTCAGGCGAACGCAAAGCTTTCGTCAACGAAGCGCTCGAGCGTGTCGGCATGGGACATCGCGCCAAACATTTGCCCAGCCAGCTCTCCGGTGGTCAGCAACAGCGGGTCGCGGTCGCGCGCGCCCTCGCCGGCAAGCCGGCCATCCTTCTCGCCGACGAACCGACCGGTAACCTCGATTCGCGCAACGGCGAAGCGGTCATGGATCTGCTCAAGGAATTGCACGCCGGCGGCGCGACCATTTGCATGGTCACGCATGATCAGCGTTTCGCGCAGCACGCCGATCGCACCATTCACTTGTTTGACGGCCGGGTTGTCGAGGACAAAATCGCCGCCTAACGAGGAGCCGGAGCGATGCGCTTGAACGATCTCAGCGGCGGATCGATCAAGACGCTCCTCATCCTCCTGCTGATCCTCGCTAACATCGCGGTCGCGCTCGCGCACCACCGCGCCCCTTCGCAGCCTCCGCGGAGCGCACACCAGGCGTCTGCGCTTGTTGGACAGCCGCCGCGTTAATCGAAAAATTCCATGCTCCAGGAAATCCGTCATGCGCTTCGGTTGCTGATCAAGAATCCTCTCTTCACTCTCGTCGGAATCCTCACCCTCGCGCTCGGCATCGGCGCGACGACCGCGGTTTTCACCCTCGTCAACGCGCTCCTCATCAAACCCCTGCCCTACGAAGATCCGGCCCGGCTTGTCCTTCTTTTTGAGCACTTCAAGGATCAACATCTCGACACCATCCCGGTCTCGCCCCCGGAATTCCTCGATTACAAATCCCAGCTCAAAAGCTTCGACAAACTCGCCGCTTTTAACACAGCCACGTTCAATCTTTCCGAAGGCGAGTTGCCCGAGCGCGTCTTCGGCGCGGTCGTTTCGGCGGATCTCTTTCCGTTGTTAGGCGTGCAGCCGATTCGCGGCCGCACTTTTCGCCCGGAAGAATGCTCTGCCGGAAGGAACGACGTTCTCGTCATTAGCGAGCGCCTCTGGCGCCGCAAATTCGATCGCGACCCGCGAGTCCTCGGGAGCAAACTGCTAGCGGACGGCAAGGTCTTCACCGTCGTCGGCATCATGCCCTCGAGCTTTGAGTTCCCGCTCCCCCTTTTCAACATCACCGGGGCACAATTCGGTGAGCAGGCCGATATCTGGCAGCCGCTCGGTTTCACCGATGACGAAATGAAGAACCGAGGCTCGCGCAGCTACGGCGTGATCGGTCGCCTCGCTTCTGGCGTTTCCGCCCCACAAGCCCAGGCCGAAATCGAAACTGTCGTTAGGGCGATGCGACAACGCTTCAAGGACAATTATCCGCAGACCGAAAGTTTTGGCGCAACGATTTATCCGCTCAAGGAACAGGTCATCGGCGGGATGAAGCCGCTCCTCCTCATCCTCACCGGCGCGGTCGGGCTTGTCTTGCTCATCGCCTGCGCCAACCTCGCAACCATGTTGCTTGCGCGCGCCGCTGCGCGCGAGAGGGAAATGGCCATTCGCGTCGCGGTCGGCGCCAGTCGAGCGCGCCTGCTCCGCCAGAGCCTGACCGAAAGTGTGTCGCTTGCGATCTTTGGCGGTGCCGCCGGCGCCTTCCTCGCCATCTGGGCGATCGACCTGGTGAAATCGATCGGCGTCCAAACTATTCCACGACTCGGCGAAGTGCAGGTCGATTCGACCGTTCTGCTCGTCACCCTTTTCGTCGCCATCGGCTCCGGGCTCATCTTCGGCCTCGTCCCGGGTCTGGCCAGCGGTAAGCCGGACCTGACCGAATCGCTCAAGGAAGGCGGGCGGGGTTCCACCAGCGGCAAGCGTCACAACCGGCTGCGCAACACACTTGTCGTGGCCGAAGTTGCGCTTGCCCTCGTTCTTCTCACGAGTGCCGGTTTGCTCCTCAAGAGTTTCGTTAGGCTGCAAAACGTTAACCCAGGCTTCAATCCCGGCAACGTTCTTACCGCGGAGATTTCCCTCCCGGCGCTCCGTTTTCCCG
>Ga0070671_100005120_pt1 | contig 10439 bp, 9 predicted proteins | sample KBSS73metaG_FD_65341 | JGI IMG/M metagenome (GOLD analysis project Ga0070671, IMG submission 65341) | Switchgrass rhizosphere microbial communities from Kellogg Biological Station, Michigan, USA - KBS S7-3 metaG | ecosystem: Host-associated > Plants > Roots > Rhizosphere > Soil ... | reverse complement strand
CGACGGCGCAGGAGACCACAGCGCGAGAGCGGTCACCGCCAGAGCACACCGCCGCGGTGTTCCGTGTGCGCGATCGCGCGTCGACGCCGACCCTCGAGGACGCGCACGCGCACCTCGAAGATCGACAGGCGATCTTCGAGGCATTTTGTGTCTGGTTTTGATCTAGAAATCGGCGAACTAGATCGGATTCAGCGAACGAGCCGGTCGCGAACCTGCTGGTCATCAGGGGACGTGCAAGCACCCGCCGAACGCCTTATGGCCACCTACGACATCTTCGAGGGAACCGAGCAGATCCAGCAGTTGGTGATCGCCCGGGCGATCAGCGGGATGCGCATCGAGGAGGTCGGCGACTCCGGCTGGGCTAGTTCATCGACGTGCGTGTTGGTGCGTGCTGTGTCGGAGGAGGCCGAGGACGAACCTCCTGATCCTCTTGGCACCGGATCGTCGAGCGGAGACGACCGGCCGCGTTGGTCGCGCCGGCCGGGCTGCGGAACACCCCCAACAGAGGCGGCCCCCCATGTTCAAGGCGTTGCACAGCTGGCAGGACCAGTTGTCGCTGTATCGGGCCATGGTGGCGACTCCTCGCAGGTGACTCCGCCGCCGCGTGTCGAACCTGACGATGAGCAGACGCTCGACCGAGCGATTAGTTGCGGCCTCGGCAGACCAGCGACCGGGTTTTCACGCCGCAGCGGGCTGCCGTCACCGGGGCACGAGTCCTCGGGGCATCGGGAGCCGGATGTCGTTGTAGGTGACGATGCCCGGAGGCGCGTCGCACACCGCCGGGATGGCGTCGACGGCAGGCATCGCCGTCATGATCATGCCGAGGACCATGAACTCCTTGAACGTCGTCGCCTGGAAGTCGGCGGGCGGGAACACCTCGAGCTTGGTGCGCACCGACGGCTGCCCATCGACCACCACGAGGTAGCCGTGCTCGATGGGGAAGTCGGGCTCGAGGCTCTGGCCCTTGCGCCAGCACACGCGCAGGTCGATGACCGTCCGTCCGTCGACGACGCCCTGCCAGCTGGCGCGGATGCCGGCGACGTGGCCGGCCGGGATCTGCCACGACCCGAGGTCGAGGTCGACGGTGGTCTGCGCGTACTCGGCCTCGCAGCGGACGTCGTCGAGCTCGACGCCGAGCGCGCCGGCCATCATCCGCACGGCATCGCCGAACACCGCCGTGCCGCTCGCGGTCATCGCCTGCAGCCCGGGCGCGTCGATCGGTTGGGCGAAGCCGCACGGCAGCTCGGTCTCGGGTGAGTCGTAGCCGGTCGAGTCGACCGACTCGAGCACGGTGATCTTGTCGACGCGGTCGCAGATGCCGGCCGACACGAGGGCGAGGAGGTTGGCGAAGCCGGGGTTCATGCCCGAGCCGAAGATCGAGCTGCCACCACGCGCGCACGCGTCGAGGAGGCGTTGGCGCCCGTCGCCGAGCGCGTGGCCAGTGATGAACGCCGCCGTCGCCGACACGTTCACGCCCGCTTCGAGGATGCGAACGAGCTCGTCGACATCGGGCCACTTCGGCGCGTACATGACGCAGTCGGGGCGCAGTGCGAGCAGGGCGTCGACGTCGTTGGAGGCCGTGACGCCGAGCGGTGCCATGCCGCACAGCTCGCCGACGTCCATGCCCGCCTTGTCGGGCGACCATGCGTAGCACCCCACCAGCTCGAGTTGGGGCGCTGTCGTGATCGCGCGCACGGCGCGCTCGCCGACGTTGCCGGTCGTCCACTGCACGACGCGGTACGTCATGCCACCAACCCCCGCGCGCAGATGGTCGGGAGGTCGAGCGGCGTCACCAGCCCGGGCGGCGCCGCGACCACGGCCGGGATGGCGTTGATGGCGCGCATCGCCGTGCCGATGATGCCGGCGCCGTTGTTGTCGCCGTGCTCGTCCGCCAGCTCGATCTGGCACGTCACCGACGGCGAGCCGACGACCTCGATGAGGTAGCCGTCCTGCTTGCCGTTGGTGAGCACCGGCCACTCCGGCGCGATGTCGGCGCGCATCCGGTTGCAGTGCACGGCGGTGACGACGGGTCGGCCGCCGCGCATGCCCTTCACCGCGAAGCGCACCGCGGCGATCGTCCCCTCGGCCATGGTGCCCATGGCGACCTCGAACGTCTCGGGCGCGAGCCGGTACTCGAGCTCCTCTTCGAAGCCGTCGAGCTCGACGCCCAGCGCATCGGCCACGAGCTGCACGGTCGGCGACCACACGCCGGTGGCGGCGCCCGGCGTGAGCAGCGGGATGTCCTCCTCGGGACGGCGACCGAAGCCCATCGCCCAACCGGTCAGCTCGGCGTCGGGGTAGGTGCCGTAGTCCATCACCTCGGACACGGTGATCGAGTCGACGCGCTCGCACAGGGCCGTGAGCACGAGTGGCAGGACGTCACCCGACCAACCGGGGTCGATGCCGGTGGTGAGCATGGTGGCGCCGCCCTGCTCGGCCGCGGCGCGCAGCTTGTCGATGATGCGGCGGTCGGCCGACGGCGGATAGACGAGGCTGGCGTTCGACACCGAGACGACGTCGATGCCGGCTTCGAGGATGCGGCACACCTCGGCCGTCATCTCCTTGGGGCGGAACTCGCCCATCGCCATGTAGGCGACGCAGTCGGGACGGAGGTCGAGGAGCGCGTCGACGTCGCTCGTGGCGAGCACCCCGGTGGGCGTCGTGAGCCCCGCCAGCTCCGCGGCATCCCTTCCCACCTTGTCGGGGGAGTGGGCGTGCACGCCCACCAGCTCCAGCTCCGGATGCTCGATCACGCCCTTGAGGGCGCGGCGACCGGCGTTCCCGGTGCCCCAGACAACCACGCGATTGTGCATATTTTCTACGATATTGCGGCCCCTTGGGATCAGTTGGCAATGACCGACCGCAGGGGGCGGATCCGCGCCAAGTAAGGCGCGGGCGTGAACGGTCGAGGTCGGCCACGGGCTCGGTCGGGAGCGCTGAACCTAGGGTGGGTGAGCCGGCCAGGGGGAGCGATGCCCGATCCCAACCGCGTAGCCCAGGAGCTGTTCGACCCTCTGCCGGACCGGTACGACCGGCTGGCGGAGGTGCTCTCGTTCCGTCAGAACGGCCGTTGGCGCCGGGCGATGTGTGACCACGTCGTCGGGACCCGGCCCGAGCGGTTGCTCGACGTGGCCTCGGGGACCGCCGGCGTGGCCATCCAGCTGGCTCGCCGCAGCCCGGCTCGGGTCGTCGGCATCGACCTGACCGAGCAGATGCTTCGCCGCGGCCGGGCCAACGTCGAGAGGGAACGCCTGGTCGACCGGGTGAGCCTGACCGCGGGCCGAGCCGAGCAGCTGCCCTTCCGGGACGCCACCTTCGACGGGCTGACGTTCACCTACCTCCTGCGGTACGTCGCCGACCCGCAGGCGACGCTCGAGGAGATGGTCCGCGTCGTCAAGCCGGGTGCGACGGTGGCCAGCCTGGAGTTCTTGGTGCCGCCCAACGTCTTCTGGCGCGTGTGGTGGTGGCTGTACACCAGAGCGGTGCTCCCGATCGCCGGGTGGTTGACCGGTGGGCGCGCGTGGTGGGGCGTCGGCCGCTTCCTCGGGCCGAGCATCTCCAACCACTACCGGGCTCACCCCCTGCGCTGGCACGTGGACGCGTGGCACCGAGCCGGTCTGGTCGACGTCGGTGTGCGGGTCATGAGCCTCGGCGGCGGCCTCGTGATGTGGGGGACCAAGGCGCGTGACTGACGCCGAGCGCCGTCCCGCGTACTACGCGGCCTCCCCCGGAGGCTGGAGGGATTGGTGGACGCTGCTCCATCCGCCCTACACGGCGTGGCATCTGTCCTACGTCGTCATCGGCGCGTCGCTCGCGCCCGAGGTCGACGCGACCCGACTCGTGGCGACGCTGCTGGCCTTCTTCGCCGCCGTTGGACTCAGCGCCCATGCCCTCGACGAGCTGCACGGGCGACCGTTGCGCACCCGCATCCCGAGCGCCGCCCTGGTGGCGGTGACGACGGTGGGGCTCCTCGTGGCCGTGACGCTGGGCGTGCTCGGCGTGGCCCGGGTCGGGTGGATCTTGGTTCCGTTCATCGTCGCCGGACCGGTGCTCGTCGTTGCCTACAACGCCGAGCTCTTCGGCGGCATCGTCCACACCGACGCCGGGTTCGCCGCCGCGTGGGGCGCCTTTCCCGTGCTCACCGGGTACGCCGCGCAAGCGAACGGGCTCGGTCTGGCGGCGCTGCTGGGAGGTGCCGCGGCGTTCGCCCTGTCCTATGCCCAGCGCAGCCTCAGCACACCGGCGCGGATGTTGCGCCGCCAGGTCGAGCACGTGAGCGGGTCGATGACCCTCGCGGACGGCAGCACCCGCGCGCTCGACGACGCCGTCCTGCGGGCACCACTCGAACAAGCGCTGCGAGCCATGTCGTGGGGGCTCATGGCGTTGGCGGCGGGTCTGGCCGTCGCCCGCCTCCGCTAGCGGTGAGCTGGCGCCGGAACCCGAAGACGGTCGCGTCGACGACGCGGTCGTGACCCCAGCGGAGCAGCGGGTAGGCGACCCTGGCCGCCATCCGCATGCGACGTTGCCTCATCTCGATCGTCCACGCCACCGATGCGACCGTGCCCTCGCCGTCGGGCGCCAGCTCGAGTCGAGCCCGACCTTCGAGATCGCCGTGCACGGCGGCCTCGATCCGCGATGGCCGCACGCACTCCTCCAGCTCCACGCGCACGCGCATGCGATACGGCACGGGGGGCGACACCACACCGATCAGGACCGCGCCCGCTTCGAGGCCGGCGCCGTCCAGCCGGAACTCACCGAGCCAGCCCCACCATCGTTCGAACTCGCCCGTGCGCTCGAGCGTCTCCCAGACGAACTCGGGTGGAGCCCCGAAGCGGAACGCCCGCCGGTACTCGATGACGGCTGGGCCCGCGGCCACCACGCCAGGCTAGGCCGCCGACCCGACTTGGCCCTCGTGACTACATGTGCAGGTCGCGGTACAACCCGCTCCAAGTGAAGCTGACGGGGCTGTCGTCGGCTCGGGTTCGGGCGGTGAGCGCCTGGCCTTCCGGGCTGGTCGCCGATGCGTCGAGCATCTTGCCGTGGGAGCGCATGCTGTCGAATTCGCAGCGGAACATCAGCTCGCCCGTCCGGGACCCGGCGGAATCGAGCTCGAGCAGATGGCAGTTCGAACCCCCTCGAGCCTCGAAGAACTCGAACATGCTGCGGGCGAGATCACAGCAGTCCTCGAACCGGCCACGTTCGGGCCGGCCGATGTAGGCGGCGACGATCGCGCCATGGTCCGCGGGCCCCCGCCGGAGCAAGGGGACCTCGGTGGCCAAGTTCCGCGAGACGACGGTCATCGGGCTGTCAGGACCGGTGATCCGAGTCATGAACGCCTCGAACTCGGTCTCGCGGAACAGGTCGTCCACGAAGGTGCCGTACGCCTCGGCGGTCTCGAACTCGTTGGTGAGGGCGTAGACGTCCGACGCTTGGCCCGCGGTGAGCGCGGACAACAACCGGGTGTGGTTCGCGCCGTGGCGCTCGAACAGCTTCATGCTCTCGAGGGCCAGGCTGAGGAACTCGTCTCGCCGCCCGGGTGAGCACCGAGCCAGGCTCGTGCTGAGGATGTGCATCCGGACCCCTCTCGACATGCCGTGTCACTCGCATCGTCCGACTCGCCGCGGCGAATGTCCAGCGATCACTCGTCCTGGAGGGCGCCGACCTCGCGCCACGCCAGCTCGATGCGGTCGAGGCGCACCGCGGCATCGGCTCGGAGTCGGGTCGCGACCCCGGCGACGAGCGCGTTGACGAGCGCGAGGGTCCCCACGTGGCTGTCGAACGGCCCGACGCCCTCGGCCGCGACCACCAAGCCGACGGCCGCCGCTCTCGCGAAAGGGGACAGGGGGCCGTCGGTGAGCGCCACGATCGTGACACCAGCATCGAGCGCCACGTCGACGGCGTCGACGAGCCAGCGGTCGTAGCGGCGCAGGTCGATCACGACGGCCACATCTCCGTTGGATGCGTTGGCCAGCTGCGTCGCGACCCGGACCGGCGACCCGTCGAGGAGGACGACGCGGTCGCGGAGCATCGCCAGCTGGGCGGCGAGCACGTGCGCGATGCCGGCTGCCGCCTCGCCCGAGACGACGTGGATGCTCGCCCGGCGGGTCGCCAGCAGGCGGACGGCCGCGTCGAACGACCCCGGGTCGGTGTCGCCGAGCGTGGTCTGCACGTTGTCGAGCTCTGCGGCGAGGGCGCGACCGAGGAGGTCGTGCGGGGGCCGCCGCCGGATGCGCTCGGCCGCCGGGCGCAGGCTGTCCGAGAGCTCGCGCTGGACCGCCGCTTGCAGGTCGGCGAACCCGCGGTAGCCGAGCTTCTCGGCGAACCGCATCACAGTCGCCCCGCTCGTTCCCGAGCGGTGGGCCAACCCCGCGACGGTGCCGAACGCGACGGCCGGCAACCCGTCGAGCACGGCGGCGGCCACTCGTCGCTCGGCGCTCGACAAACGCGTCTCACCATCGGCGATGCGCTCTCTCAGATCGATGGATCACACGTTACAATGACGGTGACCTCTGAAACGTTCGTTCCCGTGAGTTCGCAGAGGTCCGGGGGGTCCGATGACGACGTTCGACTCCTTCAACCCCGCCCATCCGGCCGAGGTCGTGGGGACGTTCCCGTTGCACGGTGCGGCCGAAGTCGATGCCGCGGTTGCCATCGCCGCCGACGCGCAACGGGCGTGGGCGGCGACACCGGTCCCCGCACGCGCCGAGATCATCGGCGCGTGCGGGGTCGTCCTGGCCGAGATGAAGACCGAGCTGGCGCGCCTGGTCGCCCGCGAAGCGGGGAAGGTGCTCGTCGAAGCGGGCGGTGACGTGCAGGAGGCCGTCGACATGGCCCTGTTCGTCGCCGGGCAAGGGCGGGCCGCCTTCGGTGAGACCGTTCCGTCCGAGCTCCGTGACAAGCTCGCCTGGACCACCCGCCAACCCATCGGCGTGGTCGGGTTGATCACGCCCTGGAACTTCCCGATCGCCATCCCGGCGTGGAAGGTGTTCCCCGCCCTGCTCGCCGGCAACGGCGTGGTCCTCAAGCCGTCCGAGCACGCGCCGGCGTGCGCCGAGGCGTTCGCGGCGGCGTGCATCGAGGCCGGTGTGCCGCACGGCTTGCTGCAGATGATCTACGGCCACGCCAATCCGGCGACCGTGCTGGCGGTGCATCCCGGCGTGGGCGCGGTCAGCTTCACCGGGTCGGTGCGCGCCGGTCGGGCGGTGGCGGTGGCCGCCATGGAGAACGGCCCGAAGGTGGTCTCGCTCGAGCTCGGCGGCAAGAACGCAATGATCGTCGCCGACGATGCCGACCTCGAGCTGGCGGTCGACGGCGCCATCTTCGGAGCGTTCGGCACGGCGGGCCAGCGGTGCACGTCCACGAGCCGTCTCGTCGCCCACCCGGCGATCGCCGACGAGCTCGTCGCCCGCATCGTCGAGCGGGCGACGGCGTTGCGTCTCGGCGATCCACTCGACATCACCACCGACGTGGGTCCGGTGATCACCGCCGCGGCGGCCGGTCGGATCGTCGCGGCCGTCGAGGGCGCGGTCGAGGCCGGGGCCGGACTGGCGTGCGGCGGCCACCTCCGTGACGACCTGGCCGGTTGCGAGCGCGGCGCCTTCGTCGAGCCGACGGTGCTCACCGGCGTCAAGCCCGAAGACCGCATCGCCCGCGAGGAGGTGTTCGGACCCGTCCTCGCCGTCGTCGAGATCGACGACCTCGATGAGGCGATCGCGGTGGTCAACTCGGTCGAGTACGGGCTGTCGGCGTGCATCTACACGCGTGACGTGAACCGGGCGATGCACGCGGTCGAGCGCATCGACGCCGGCATCGTCTACGTCAACGCGCCGACGATCGGCGCCGAGATCTCACTGCCGTTCGGCGGCACCCGCCACACCGGCAACGGCTTTCGGGAGGCGGGCCGCCGGGGCGTCGAGCAGTTCAGCCAGGTGAAGAGCGTGTACCTCGACTATTCGGGACGCCTGCAGCGCGCCCAGATCGACAATCGCGCCCCCGTCGCCGACGAGGCCTGACGTGACGTCGGTCGATCACGCGGTCGCGGTCACCCGCGAGTGGCTCGACCGCGACGAAGCGGTGATCGCCGCCGTGCTGTCGCGGTACCACGACGTCGTGGCCGTCCGCGGCGAGGGCAGCTGGATCATCGACGTGGAAGGCCGACGGTTCCTCGACTTCGGGTCGGGCATCGCGGTGACGAACGTGGGCCACTGCCACCCGCGCGTCGTCGCCGCCATACGTGCGCAGGCGGGGCTGCTCCTGCACACCTCGGTTGCCGTCCACCATGCGATCGCGGTCCAGCTCGCCGAGCGGATCGCCCGTCTCGTCCCGTTCCTGGACGAACCGCAGGCGTTCTTCTGCAACTCGGGTGCCGAAGCCGTCGACGGTTCGCTGAAGCTCGCTCGGCTGGTGACCCGTCGCCCCGGCGTGATCGCGTTCCAGGGCGCGTTCCACGGAAGGACGCTGGCGGCCACGACGCTCACGACCGCCAAGGCCCGCTACCGCGAGGGCTACGAGCCCTTGTTGCCGTCGGTGCACCACGCCCCCTACTGCCGCGACGGCGACTGGCGCGCCGCCCTGCGCGGGTTGGACGATCTCCTCAGCGTGGTCGCGCCGGCCAGCCAGGTCGGGGTGATGATCGTCGAACCGGTGCTCGGTGAAGGTGGCTACGTCGCGCCGCCGGTCGACTGGTTGCGGGGACTCCGAGCCCGGTGCGACGAGCACGGCATCCTGCTCGTGTTCGACGAGGTGCAGTGTGGGTTCGGGCGCACCGGCCGGGCGTTCGCGGCCGAGACGTTCGGTGTCACGCCCGACGTCCTCCTGTTCGCCAAGGCCGTCGCCTCGGGCCTGCCGCTGGCCGGCATCGTCGCCCCCCGCCGGCTGATGGAGCAGTGGCCGCCCGGAGCCCACGGCTCCACGTTCGGCGGCAACCCGGTCTCGTGCGCCGCCGCGCTCGCGACGATCGACGTGCTCGAGGAGGAAGGGCTCTACGACCGAGCGACCCTGCTCGGGGAGCGAGCACGGCATCGCCTCCGCGAGACGCGGGCCCGACGTCCCGACGTCATCACGGACGTGCGCGGGGTGGGCCTGATGATCGGCGTCGAGGTCCGCGATGCCGCCACCGCCCAGGCCGTCACCGTGGGCTGCCTCGACGACGGTCTCATCGTCCTCACCTGCGGTTCGCGCCAGAACGTGCTCCGGCTCGCACCGCCGCTCACCATCACCGATGCCGAGCTCGAGCGGGGGCTCGACGTCCTCAGCGGTCAGCTCGTGGCTCAATAGGCGAGCAGGCCGCGCAGCGCATCGGGCAGACGGGCGTGCGCCGACGCCGCTCGCTCCAGCTGCTTGGCGAACGGCACCGGCGTGTCGAGGCCACCGACCCGGATGACCGGCGCGTCGAGATCGGCGAAGGCCCGTTCGGCGATGGTGGCCGCCACCTCACCGCCGAAGCCCCCGGTCAGTGGCGCCTCGTGCAGCACCAGCACCCGGCCGGTCCGGCGGGCCGAATCGAGCACGAGCTCGACGTCCCACGGGCGCAGCGACCGGAGGTCGACGACCTCGACGCTCGCCCCGTCGGGCTCCACCATCGCCGCCGCCTCGAGCGCCCAGGAGACACCGACCGACCAGGTCACGATGGTGGCGTCTCGCCCTGGTCGCGCCACCCGCGCCGTGCCGATGGGCTCGGCGTGCCACCCCGGCGGCACCGCGCCGACGACGTTCCGGTAGAGGAGCTTGTGCTCGAGGTAGAGCACCGGGTTCCCGTCCTCGAGGGCCGAGAGGAGCAAGCCCTTGGCGTCGGCCGGTGTCGCCGGCGCGACCACCTTGAGCCCGGGGACGTGACAGAACCACGCCTCGGGGGACTGGCTGTGGAACGGGCCGGCACCGAGCCCGCCGCCGACGGGAAGCCGCAGCACGACCGGCACCGGCGCGCCCCAGCGGTAGTGGGTGGTCGCCAGGTTGTTCACGATCTGGTTGAAGCCACACGTCACGAAGTCGCCGAACTGCAGCTCGACCACCGGACGGAAGCCGTCGAGCGCAAGACCGAGCGAGGCGCCGATCGTCCCCGATTCGCTCATCGGCGTGTTGCGCACCCTGGCCTTGCCGAACTCCTCGACGAAGCCGGCCGTCACCTTGAAGACCCCGCCGTACTCGGCGATGTCCTGCCCGAGCAGCAGCACCCGATCGTCGGCGCGCATGGCGGTGCGCAGGGCGTCGCTGATGGCGTCGAGGTAGCGGACCTCGGTGGGCACCTCCGTCGTCTGCGCTGGTGTGGGGTGCCGGAGCGGGCGCGGCGCGGCCCACACGTCGGCCACCTCGCGGTCGGGCGAGGACGTCGGCTCGGGCGCGGCGAGGGCGTCGGCGACGAGGTCGTCGATGCGCGCCTGGAGCTCGTGGCGGATGGTGGCCCGCGCTTGCTCGTCGAGTGCACCAGCGGCGTCGAGCTC
>Ga0070671_100005119_pt1 | contig 10439 bp, 11 predicted proteins | sample KBSS73metaG_FD_65341 | JGI IMG/M metagenome (GOLD analysis project Ga0070671, IMG submission 65341) | Switchgrass rhizosphere microbial communities from Kellogg Biological Station, Michigan, USA - KBS S7-3 metaG | ecosystem: Host-associated > Plants > Roots > Rhizosphere > Soil ... | reverse complement strand
CTTGCATCGGTTGAAGCGTACGTTGCGACGCAGCGATCCGCTGCATCAGCGCGGCGTCTGTCGGAGAACCGACTGCGAGGGTAGTGGTATGAGCGTTGTTCGCCTCCTCGGATTCGCCACACTCGATTGCGGCTGCGTCGTCGGACGTTATCAGGACGTCCACGCCAATCGCGAAGTCGCCTACGTAGAGGAGAAGGGTCCGGTTTGCGCGGCCCATCTCCATCGCCGCAACCACACGATCGCGATCGCGCCGGCGCCCCGCCGGTTCCCGTCGGCGCTCGAAGCGCGCGCCTCCTAGACGCGCCGGCGCGGCCCGGCTGCCGCGGCGCGCTATCCTTGCGCGCATGCGGTGCCTCGCGTCGCTGCCTGCTCCGTTCGGCGCCGTCCCTGGCGGCGCCACGACCCGCGCGTTCTTCCACGGCGACTGCCTCGATCTGCTGGCCCGTCTGGAAGCCGATTCGGTCGACGTGATCGTCACGTCGCCGCCGTACAACCTGGGCATCCGCTACCGCTCGTACGACGACACGCTGCCCCGCCAGGCGTACCTGCGCTGGACCCGGCGCTGGCTGCGGGCGGTGGCGCGCGTGCTCGCGCCCGACGGCTCTCTCTTCCTTAACGTCGGCGCGAAGCCAACCGATCCCTGGGCCGGGCTCGACGTGGCGCGGGTGGCCCGGCGGGTCTTCACGCTCCAGAACACGATCCACTGGATCAAGTCGATCGCCATCGATCGCGAGGCGGCGGGTGGCGCGGCGCTCGACCGGGATCTGGCCGTTGGCCATTACAAGCCCATCAACAGTGCCCGATTCGTCAACGACTGTCACGAGTACGTGTTCCACTTCACGCGCCACGGCGAAACCGCGCTCGATCGCACCGCCATCGGCGTGCCCTACCAGGACAAGTCGAACGTGACGCGGTGGGCCGCGGCGGGCGCCGACCGGCGCTGCCGCGGCAACACGTGGTTCCTGCCCTACGACACCATCAAGAGCCGCGACAAGGACCGCCCGCATCCGGCGACGTTCCCGGCCCGCCTGCCGGAGCAGTGCATCCGGTTGCACGGCCGCGATCGCGTCCGCCTCGTCGTGGATCCGTTCGCCGGCCTGGGCAGCACGGCGGTCGCGTGCGCGCGGCTCGACGTCGATTTCGCCGGCTTCGACGTCGACGACGTGTACCTGGCCGAAGCGGTCCGCCGCACGTCGGCCACGGCACCCGCCGCTGCCGGCGCCTGAGCATCCGCCCTCCGGCGCGGCGCGCCCCTGCTGATAGACTGGCCGGCGGAGGTGAGACCACTCATGCGTGCTTCGATTGCCCACGTCCTCGGGACGGCTGTCCTCGTCGCCCTGCCCGCGCTCGTGTCCGCGCACGGCAGAACACCGCAGACGCCGACCACTGCGCCGGCACCTGCCGCCGCACCCGCGCCGGCCGCACAGCCCGCTCCCCCGCCGCCGTCCGTGAAGGTCGGCGACCCGGCTCCCGATTTCGATCTCGCCTGGTTCGCACCGGCGGGCGACGCCAAGGAGAACCCGCCCAAGTACGAGCAGAAGCGGGTGAAGCTGTCCGACTTCAAGGGCAAGCAGAACGTCGTCGTCGCGTTCTTCCCGGCCGCGTTCTCGCCCGGCTGCACCAGCGAGATGAAGCAGTACCAGACGCAGCACGGCACCTTCACCGAGGCCAACACCACGATCCTCGGCGTCAGCGTCGACAGCACGTGGTCGAACCGGGCCTTCCGCGAGCAGCTCGGCGTGCAGTTCCCGATCCTGAGCGACTGGAAGCGCGAAGCGGCGCGCCAGTACGGCCTGCTCGACGAGAACTCCGGCGTCGCCCGCCGCGCCACGTTCGTCGTCGACAAGGGGGGCATCGTGCGCAAGGTCGACGTCGGCCGCGAGGCGCTCGATCCGTCCGGCGTGGTCGGGATGTGCAAGACGCTCGAAACCCATTGAGCTTGGATCTTCGTCAGCTCGAGATCATCCGCGCCATCGCCGAGGCCGGCTCCTTCACCGGGGCCGGCGAGCGCCTGCACGTGTCGCAATCGGCGATCAGCCGGCAGATCCTCCTGCTCGAAGAGGAGCTGAACGAGGCCGTCTTCCTGCGCGTCGGCCGCCGCATCCGCATCACGCCCGCGGGTGAGGCGCTGCTCCAGCTCAGTCACCGCGTCTTCCAGGATCTGAAGGACACGGTCGCCCTGATCAGCGACTCGCGCCAGGCCCTCCGCGGCCCCGTCCGGCTGGTCGGTGGGATGACGGTCAGCCTCTACGTCTTCCCCACCCTGCTGCGGGAGTTCCAACGGGCCCACCCGCAATCGGAGATCAAGATCTGGGCTGGCGCGACCGACCGCTGTCTCGCCGCCATCCGCGCCGGCACCGCCGATTGCGGCCTCCTCACCCTGCCCATCGAGTCACCCGATCTCGTCACGGTCCCGGCGATGGAAGAGGAGCTCCTCCTCGTCACCTCGCCGACCCACCCGCTCGCGCGCAAGCGGCGCATCGTCCCCGACGACCTGCGCGGCCAGCACTTCGTCCTGTTCGAGAGCGGCTCGAACACGCGCCGGGCCCTCGACGAGTTCTTCGTCCGCGAGAACCTCGCGCCGTCGATCGTCATGGAGACGGAGAACGTCGAGATCATCAAGGCGCTGGTGCGGACCAACGTCGGCATCACCATCGTGTCGTTCCAGTCGGTGGCGCGCGAGTTCGCCAGCCACCAGCTGTTCTGCGCCCGCATCGCCGGCGCCAGCCTGATGCGCCGCACCGGCTGGGTCTACGCCAAGGCGAACCGGGTGCCGCGGGCCGTGCAGGAGGTGCTGGCCTGCTTCGAGCGGATCCGGCCGCGCCTCAAGCTGTCGCCCTCGGGCGGCCGCCCGCGCAAGCCCGGCGCCGCGGCGGCAACACCGGCGCCGGCGGTCCCACCCGCCGAGGACTAGCCGCTCGCCACAAGCCGCCAGGGCCACCCGGCCGGCTCGCCAGCATCCGCCGGGCGCATCCGTCCGATATCCCGTTTCTATGAGCGCGGCCGGCACGTCACGGCTAAAATGCCGTATGCCCGAGCGCGTCATCACGCTTGCCATCAGCGACGCGGACTGGAAGGCCCTCCGCGCGCTCCAGCCCGAGCCCGTCGACTGGTTGAAGCGGACGATCCGCGACGCCATCGATCAGGGCGCCGCCGTCGCACGTGCGGACGCGGCGCCCGAGCGTCCCGCCGTCAAGGCCGCCGGCGCCCGCGCCCAAGCCTGATCGAAGCCGGTGAGACGCGCGGCGTGTCATAAGGCCGATTTGCGTCTGGGCGCCCTCGTATAATGTCCGCGTGAACGTCGCGCTCCTCGGTTTCGGCACGGTCGGCCAGGCCGTCGCCCGGTTGATTCTCGCCTCGTCGGCCCCGCTCACGCTGACCCACATCTGCAATCGCCAGGTCGCGCGCAAGCGCGTCGACTGGGTGCCCGCGTCGGTGACGTGGACGGAGCGCTTCGAGGACCTGCTCGGCCCCGACGTCGACTTGATCGTCGAGGTCATCGGCGGGCTCGATCCGGCCGGCCGCTACCATCGCGCCGCCCTCGCCGCGAAGAAGTCGGTCGTGACCGCCAACAAGCAGCTGATCGCGCACGAAGGCGGCGAGCTGCTCCGCCTGGCCAGCGAGCAGGGCGTCCATTTCGGGTTCGAGGCCGCCGTCGCCGGCGGCATCCCGGTGATCCGCGCCATCCGCGAGGGCCTCGCCGGCGACTCGCTCAAGCGCATCTCCGGGATCCTGAACGGCACGTGCAACTACATGCTCACGCGGATGGAGGCCGAACGGATCTCGTTCGACGCCGTCCTCGCCGACGCCCAGGCCAAGGGCTTCGCGGAAGCGGATCCGACCGACGATCTGGACGGCTACGATGCCCGCGCCAAGCTGTGCGTGCTGGCGCGCATCGGCCTGCACGTCGCGCTGCGTCCGGACGACGTGCCCTGCCGCTCGATCCGGCCGCTGAAGGACGTCGACTTCATCTACGCGCGCCGCCTCGGCTACACGATCCGCCAGGTGTCGCGGGTCGAGCACAACGGCGACAGCAACGGCCTGCGCTCCGTGGACGCGGCCGTCGAGCCCGCGCTGGTGAAGAACGGATCCGTGCTGGCGCGCGTGCGCGGCTCCGAGAACCTCGTGCTCACCCTCGGCGAGCTGGGCTCCGAAACCGGCTTCTTCGGTCGCGGCGCCGGCGGCGATCCGACGGCGGTCGCGGTCCTGTCCGACGTCCTCTCGATCGCCCGGCACGCCTCGCCGCCCGGCTGGTTCGGCGAGGTCGCCGACGATCGGCCGGCCACCGTCGAATCGCATCGCGCGTCGCCGCACTATCTCCGCCTCGTCGTGCGCGACAAGCCGGGCATCATCGCGGCGCTCGCCAACGCCCTGGCGCGGCACGATCTGAACATCGACGCGGTGCTCCAGGAAGGCGGCTGGCCGAAGGACGCGCTGCCCTTCGTGGTCACGCTCGAACCGGCCCGGCGCGAAGTGGTCGATCGGGCCATCGACGAAATCGCGCCGTTCGACTTCCATGTCGAGCGGCCGGTGTGCCTGCCCATCGTGGATTGATGTCCCTGGCCAGCGTCTCGATCGATCGCGTGCGCGGGCTGCGGCTGCGGGTGCCGGGCTCGACCTCGAACCTCGGCCCCGGCTTCGATGCGCTGGGGCTGGCGCTGCAGGTCTATCTCCACCTCGACGTGATCGGCGGCGCGGACGACGGCGCCGGTCAGCTCCACTTCACGTTCGAGGGCGGGGCGCCGCCCGGCGACAACGCCATCGCCGCCGCGATCGTCGACGAGGCCCGGCGCCGCCGCGTCCGCCTGCCCTCGCTGCACTTTGCGGTCCGCAGCACCATTCCGGTCCAGGCCGGGCTCGGCAGCAGCGCCGCCGCGATCGTCGCCGGCCTGCGGGTCGTGCATGCCCTCTGTGCCAATCAGGACCAGGCCGACGACGACGGCGACCTGGGCCGGCTGCTCGACGCCGCGACGGCGATCGAGGGACATCCCGACAACGTCAGCGCCTCGATCCTCGGCGGGCTCACCGCGAGCAGCCAGGGCCCGGGCGGCGTCACCAGCGTCGCCAGCGCCTGGCCGGCGCGCGTCCGGGTCGTGATCGCGACGCCGCGCGTCGGGCTGGCCACCGCGAAAGCGCGCGGCGTACTGCCGGCGACGCTGTCGCGCGCGGACGCCGTCTTCAACGTCCAGCGGACCGCGCTGCTGCTGCAGGCGGTCCACACCGGCCACCTCGACGCCCTCGCCGCGGCGCTGGACGATCGACTGCACCAGCCGTATCGCGCGCCGCTCGTGCCGGGCCTCCCCGACGCGCTCGCCTTCCGTCACCCCACGGTGCTCGGCGCATTTCTGAGCGGCGCCGGCCCATCGATCGGCGCCTTCGTGCTCGACGACGCTGGCGCGGCGGAACGTTTCTTCACCGACCTCTATGCCCGGCTGGGACTGCCGTGCGACGTGCGCACGCTCGACGTGCACCAGCCCGACGCCGTGCGGGCGCGCATCGCGCCGCCTGGCGTCCCGTCCGGGCCCGTCCTTCCGTCAGGAGTTTCCGCATGACCGCGTTGACCGGCCTGCAGTGCCACGTGTGCCGCGCGCCGTTCCCGGCCGAGGCGCTGTTCGTCTGCGACAAGTGCTTCGGCCCGCTCGAGGCCGTCTACGACTACGACGCCGCCCGGCGCACGATGACCCGCGCCGCCATCGAGGCGCGGCCGCGCAACCTGTGGCGCTATCGCGAGCTGCTGCCGATCACCGGCGAGCCGCGCACCGGCTTCACCTCGGGCTTCACGCCGCTGGTACGGGCCGACCGCCTGGCGGCACGCCTCGGCGTCAAGGAGCTCTACGTCAAGGACGACGGCGTCAACCACCCGACGCTGTCCTACAAGGATCGCGTGGTCTCGGTGGCCGCCACGCGCGCCGTCGAGCTCGGCTTCACCGTGTTCAGCTGCGCGTCGACCGGCAACCTGGGCAACAGCGTGGCCGCGCACGCGGCGCGCCTCGGCCTCACCTGCTACGTGTTCATCCCGGACAACCTCGAACCGGGCAAGGTGGTCGGCTCCGGCATCTATCAGCCGAAGCTGATGGCGATTCGCGGCAACTACGACGACGTCAACCGGCTCTGCACGCAGATCGCCGACAAGTACCGCTGGGGCTTCGCCAACATCAACCTGCGCACCTACTACGCGGAGGGCGCCAAGACGTTCGGCTTCGAGATCGTCGAGCAGCTCGGCTGGCGGCTGCCGCAGCACGTCGTGTCGCCGGTCGCCGGCGGGACGCTGCTGCCGCGCATCGCCCGCGCCTTCCGCGAGGCGCGCACGGTCGGCCTCGTCGACGGGCCGATGCCGAAGATCTACGCCGCCCAGGCGGCCGGCTGCGCACCGGTGGTGAAGGCGCTGCACGCCGGCGTCGAGCACCCGGATCCGGTGCGGCCCGACACCATCGCCAAGTCGATCGCCATCGGCAACCCGGCCGACGGCTTCCAGGTGATCGAAGTGCTGAAGGAGACCGGCGGCTGGGCCGAGATGGTCACGGACGACGAGATCCGCGCCGGCATCCACCTGCTGGCCGAGACGGAAGGCATCTTCACCGAGCCCGCCGGCGGCACCACGATGGCGGTCACGAAGAAGCTGATCGACCAGGGGCGCATCCCGCGCGACGAGTCGATCGTCGTGTGCATCACCGGCAACGGCTACAAGACGTCGGAAGTGGTCGCCGACGGCGTGGCGCGGCCGGTCGCGCTCGGGCGCGCGTTCAAGGACTTCGAGACCTGGTACGCGGGCACCTCGTCCGAGGTGACCGCATGACGCGCATCGATGCGCTGTTCGACGACGTGCTGGTGCAGAAGTACGGCGGCAGCTCGGTGGCGACGCCGGAAAAGGTGCTCGCCGTCGCCGGCCGCATCGGCGACGCGCTGAAGCGCTCGGCGCACGTCGTGGTCGCGGTGTCGGCGATGGGCAAGACCACCGATCAGCTGATCGCGATGGCCCGCGAGGTGTCCCCGTCGCCGCGCGGCCGCGAAATGGACCTGCTGCTCGCCTCGGGCGAGCAGATTGCCGTCTCGATGCTCGGCCTGGCGCTGCAGGCGCGCGGCGTGCCGGCGGTGTCGCTGACCGCGAACCAGTGCGGCATCCACACCGACGGCTCGTTCAACAAGGCCCGCGTGCGGGCGGTCGAGACCGCGCGCCTCGTCCAGGAGCTGGGCGCCGGGCGCGTCGTCATCGTCGCCGGCTTCCAGGGCGTGACGGTCAACGACGACATCACCACGCTTGGCCGCGGTGGTGGTGACATCACCGGCGCCGTCCTCGCGGCGGCCCTCGGCGCCACGTCCTACGAGAACTGCACCGACGTCGATGGCGTCTACACGGCGGATCCGCGCGTCGTGACCGACGCGCAGCGGATTCCGCATCTGAGCTACGAAGAATGCATCGAGCTGGCCGCCGCCGGTGCCAAGGTCCTGCACCCGCGCGCCGCCGAGATCTGCATGCAATACAAAGTGCCCATCCACGTCCGCCACAGCTTCTCCGGGAAGCCCGGCACGTGGGTCCGTGAAGGAGCCACCATGATGGAACGCCCCTCGGTCGTCGGCGTGACGACCGACCGCAAGGTCGCCAAGATCACGCTGCTCGACGTCAAGGATCAGCCCGGCATCGCCGCCCACGTGTTCCGCGATCTGGCCGACGCCGAGATCAACGTCCGGCTGATCATCCAGGCGGCGCCGCTGCACGAGCGCAACCGCATCACGTTCATCATCGAGAGCGACGACATCGACGCGGTCAAGCGGCTGATCCCCGGCTGGAAGAAGAGCAAGACCGCCGGCCGCGTCGAAATCGACACGGATGTCGCCAAGATCGCCATCGTCGGCTCGCGCATCGCGTCGACGCCGGGCCTGGGCGCGCGGATGTTCACGGCGCTCGCCGATCGCAGCATCAACATCGACTGCATCAGCACGTCGGAGATGAAGGTGAGCTGCATCATCGCCGAAAAGGCGCTCGACGACGGGGCGCGGGCGATCCACGCCGAGTTCTTCGGGCAGACGGTGAAGGCGGAGACCGAGGAGCGCGGGTCGCGCGCGCCGAAGACGAAGAAGGCGCCGAAGCGGGCCGTCAAGCGCCGCGCCGCGCGCCCCTGATCCCTACTTCTTGTTCTTGGGCCGGGGCGTCGGCTTGAGCGAGTAGGTGTTGCGCGCCCAGATGTTCACGTTCGGGCGCTTCGACTTCACCTCGACCCGCCGGTTCTTCTTGGTCGGGTCCGGGTTGCTCGAGTAGTAGCCGATCACGTAGTAGTCGCTCGTCTCGGCGTCGATCCGCTTCAGCGCCTTGTCGAAGTCGTTCTGGTTGATCACGGCGTAGCCGCCGGTCTCCTCGGCGATGACGCGCAGGCTGTCCTGGCTCTTGCGGATGTAGTTGCCCCACTCGACCTGATCGACCTTCTCGTCGAGGTCCGGGCCGCCGATCAGCCCGCGCGGGTCGATGGTGTAGAAGGTGGTGTTGGCCCGGTTGGCGGCGCGCGTCAGGTCCGACAGCTCGCGGGCCAGGTCGGCGTCGGCGAACTCCTGGTTCGACCGATCCATGTCGAACATGTCGCCTTCCTGATAGCCCGAGTTCGAGCTCTGGTTGCTGCCGAGGATGCCGCCGCCTGCCCGGGCGTCGGGAAACGGGTTGAAGTCGTAGCCGTTCGAGACGTAGACCACCGCCTTGCGGCGGTTGTTGATCTTCTCCATCTTCGACACGAGGTCGTAGGCGGTCGAGAACGCGACGTGGGCCCGGTAGCGGACTTCGCTCGGCCCCTGCGACGACTGCGGCGCTTCGATGATCTCGTTCGGCTTGAGGGCGCTGCCGGTGATCTTCTTCATCGCCTCGTCGAAGCGCTTCATGTCGTAGTTGACGTCGATGGCGATCGACGACGGGCCGGTCGAGACCATGCCCCACATGTCACCGTCGTGTAGCAGCGTCGTCCGGATCTTCTTGAACAGCTCACGCAACCGGCCGGTGTTGCGGAAGTCGAGGTGCAGATCGTCGACGACGAACAGCAGGATGCGGCCGGCGGCGTCGGCGGCGGGCCGGGACGGCGGCAGGATGATGCCCTCCTGCGGCGCCGGCGGCGGCGGCGCCGCGACGTTGAAGACGCGTCCGCCGTGCACCAGCGTGAACGAGACGAGGCTCTGCGGCACGCCGTCCTCGAGCACCTCGAACTCGTCCTTCTTGAGGTCGGCGACGAACAGTCCCTGGTTGTCGCGGGCGATCACGTCGGTCGTGACCAGGTCGACCCGGGCGGTGAACGTCGGGGTCTCCTGTCCGGGCGTGGCTGCGGCGGCCGGAGCGGCCGCGGCCGGCGGGGGCGCCGGCGTCTGGCTCGCGGGAGGCGGGGTCTGGGCCGCCAGGCCCACCACGGCCAGAGCGAGCGTGAAGCACACGAGCGCCGGTCGGGCGGCCAATGGCCGCACGCGACGAATCACGGAAAGCATCTTTCGATTATAGGACGCCGTGTCGCGGCCGATGGCCGCCGTCACGGAGCCGGCGCGTTTATTCGTCCGACGGTTCGCGCCCGCGGGCGCCGTCGCCTCGTGCACTGTCGCCTCGGCCACGATCGCGGCCGCCCTGCGATCCCGTCCGCGGCCCGCGGCCCTCACCAGGCCGCGCGTCACCGCGGCCCGCGCCGCGCCGCGCCCCCTTGGCGGGCGGCGCCCCGGCACCGGGTCGTTCCTGGCGTGCCGCCCACCGCGCCGCCGACAGGGACTGGGTCAACGACTTGGTCAGCGACGGCCAGTCGAAGGCCAGGTCGGGGTTGCCGCGCTCGAGCGCCTCGCGCGTCTCGGCGTCGAACGGCTCGCGGCCGACGCGCAGGCCACCCGGCATCCGGCACCAGTAGACGAGCCGGCTCTCGGTCCGTCCGCGCCGCCGGCCGTCGGCGATCAGGTAGATGTGCTCGTAGCCGCGCTTGTCGCGGGTGACCCGCAGCGACAGCACGGATTACTTCCGCTTCGACGGGCCGGACTTCGCCGCCGCCGGCGCCGGCTTCCTCGCGGTCGTGGGCCGGGCGGGCGGACGCACGGGCGCCGCCACCTGCCGCGCGAGGGGACGGGGTGCCACCTTGGGCGCCGCCTTCTTGGCGACAGTCACCGGCCGCGCCGGAGCCGCCTTTGCGACCACTTTCTTGACCTCGGGCTTGACCTCGGGGCGGGCAGCCGCTTTCTTGACGACCGCCTTTTCCGCCGGTTTCGCGGCGACCTTCTCGGCGGGTCTGACCGCGGGCCGGACGGCCACCTTGTCGACCGGTTTCGCAACCGCCTTCTCGGGCGGCTTCGGTCCGGCAGCCTTGACCGGCACGGCAGGCTTTATCGGCACAGCAGGCTTCACCGTTACCGCAGGCTTGACCGGCACGGCAGCAGCCTTGGCGGGCGGGGCAACCTTCACAGGCGCAGCAGCCTTCACCGGAGCGGCAGGTTTC
>Ga0070671_100005118_pt1 | contig 10442 bp, 10 predicted proteins | sample KBSS73metaG_FD_65341 | JGI IMG/M metagenome (GOLD analysis project Ga0070671, IMG submission 65341) | Switchgrass rhizosphere microbial communities from Kellogg Biological Station, Michigan, USA - KBS S7-3 metaG | ecosystem: Host-associated > Plants > Roots > Rhizosphere > Soil ... | reverse complement strand
TGAAAAATAAATCATTTATACTTGATTTATGCATATAAATATACACAGTATGTAAGAAAGGTATATTCATTCATATCTATTTTTACAGTATTTTAAGAGATTTTACCCTATTAAATTAAAATAAATGTGAATTTATATACTTTTTTTTGAATAACTATTGAAAATAGATTAAAAAGTTGTTAAAGTAATAGTAGATTAAATGAATAAAAATTAAAACGGTTGTATTAATATATATATAATTTGTAGGAGGAATAGATAATGAGTAATCCAAAAGTTGTTTTAGCATATTCCGGAGGTTTAGATACATCAGTTGCAATTAAATGGTTACAGGAAAAAGGGTACGATGTGGTAGCTTGCTGTTTAGATGTAGGCGAAGGAAAAGATTTAAAATTCGTTAAAGAAAAGGCCTTAACAGTTGGAGCGGTATCATCATATGTGATTGATGCAAAAGAAGAATATGCCAATACATTTGCGTTAGCAGCACTTCAAGCACACACATTATATGAAGGAAAATATCCATTAGTATCTGCACTATCTAGACCGCTAATCGCTAAAAAGCTTGTAGAAGTAGCGGAACAAGAAAATGCAGTAGCTGTCGCACATGGATGTACGGGAAAAGGAAATGACCAAGTGCGTTTCGAAGTATCAATTAAAGCATTAAATCCACACTTAGAAGTTTTAGCTCCTGTTCGTGACTGGAAATGGTCTCGTGAAGAAGAAATCGAGTATGCAAAAGAAAAGAATATTCCAATTCCAATTAACTTAGACAGCCCATTTTCAATTGACCAAAACTTGTGGGGAAGAAGTAACGAGTGTGGCGTTCTTGAAGATCCTTGGGCAGCTCCACCTGAAGAAGCATATGACCTAACGGCTTCTCTTGAAAACACTCCGGACACAGCGGATGTAGTAGAAATTGAATTCGTTGAAGGTGTTCCAGTATCATTAAACGGTCAATCTTACACGCTAGCTCAGTTAATTCTAGAATTGAATGAAATTGCAGGTAAGCACGGAGTTGGACGTATTGATCATGTAGAAAACCGTCTTGTGGGAATTAAATCACGTGAAGTATATGAGTGTCCAGCTGCTATGACATTAATTAAAGCACACAAAGAGCTTGAAGATTTAACATTAGTGAAAGAAGTAGCGCACTTTAAACCAGTGATTGAGAAAAAATTAACAGAAGTTATCTATGAAGGTTTATGGTTCTCTCCATTAACAAATTCACTGCTTGCATTCTTAAAAGATACGCAGCAATATGTGAACGGAACAGTGAGAGTAAAACTATTTAAAGGGCATGCTATCGTAGAGGGACGTAAATCTCCTAATTCTTTATACAATGAAAAACTTGCAACATATACAAAAGAAGATGAATTTGATCACAATGCAGCAGTTGGTTTCATCTCATTATGGGGACTTCCAACACAAGTGAGCAGCATGGTAAATCAAAAGAAGGTGACAACGGTATGACCAAACTTTGGGGAGGGCGTTTTACGAAACGCCCTGAACAATGGATTGACGAGTTCGGTGCGTCGATTTCATTTGATCAGCATCTTGTAGAAGAAGATATTGAAGGCAGTTTAGCACATGTAACAATGCTTGAGAAATGCAGTATTCTTTCTGGAGATGAAGCGTCACAAATTAAAAAAGGCCTTCAAACACTGCTTGAAAAAGCTAAGAAGAAAGAATTAACATTTTCTGCTCAATATGAAGATATTCATTTGAATTTAGAAAAGTTATTAATTGATGAAATTGGTCCGGTTGGAGGAAAGCTTCATACGGGTCGAAGCCGTAATGATCAAGTTGCTACAGATATGCACTTATATTTAAAAAAGCATGTTCAGCAAATTGTAGGGCTGATTGAAAATTTAGAAGATGTACTGCTTACAAAAGCAGATCAGCATGTTGAAACCATTTTTCCAGGCTACACACATTTACAGCGCGCGCAGCCGGTTTCTTTTGCTCATCATTTAATGGCTTATGTTTCAATGTTCAAGCGCGATGCTGAACGTTATGCGGAATCACTGAAGCGTATTGATTTATCTCCTTTAGGAGCAGGAGCTTTAGCTGGTACGACATTCCCAATTGATCGTCACTATAGCGCGGAGCTTCTAGGCTTTAATGGGATTTATCAGAACAGTATGGATGCTGTGAGCGATCGTGACTTTATTTTAGAGTTTTTAAGCAACAGTTCTATTTTAATGATGCATTTATCTCGTTTTTGTGAAGAGTTAATTTTATGGTCTAGTCAAGAATTTCAATTTATTGAAATGGATGATACGTACGCAACGGGCAGCAGTATTATGCCTCAAAAGAAAAATCCTGATATGGCGGAGTTAATTCGTGGTAAAACAGGACGAGTATATGGTCATTTATTTAGCTTATTGACTGTGTTAAAAGGCACGCCTTTAACATACAACAAAGACTTGCAAGAAGATAAAGAAGGCATGTTCGATACGGTTACAACGATTGAAGGATGTTTGACCATTTTTGCTGGCATGATCGAAACAATGACAGTAAAAACAAATGTTATGGAAAAAGCTACGAAACAAGATTTTTCAAATGCAACGGAATTAGCTGACTATCTTGCTTCAAAAGGTATGCCGTTTCGTGAAGCACATGAAGTGGTTGGGAAACTGGTTCTCGTTTGTATTCAGAAAAATATCTACCTAATGGATTTGCCTCTTGAGCAATATAAGGAAGCGTCAGATTTATTCGAGGAAGACATCTATCATGTATTAAGTCCAAAAACAGCTGTTAATCGCCGTAATAGCGCGGGAGGAACAGGATTTGAACAAGTAAAAAAAGCAATTCAGCTAGCTAAAGATGAATTGCATGAAAAAACATCGATATAAAAAAGTTATCAAAACGTCCGCAGAAAAATCTGCGGGCGTTTTTTGATGTGAGATAAATGGTATAACTAGAGCATTTAAGAAGAAAATAGAAAAGATCATGTAAGGGATTATGAAGTAAAGTTCACACTCGTAAAGAAAATAAAGTGAAAAAGGAGAAGTGACATATGAAAGACAAAAAACATCCGCAGCATGTATATGAATATGATTTCGAAGGAGAAAAAGAGACATCAAGACAGCTAATGGATTCTTATTCAAGCGGCGTCATTGGCGATGCTATGGCTTCTGTAGTCGAAAATCCAGAAGCACAGAGTGATAACGAACTATATGAATAACTAGATGCATATACTGTATATAGACTAAGAAAAGCAGGATTATGCTGAGCTCTATCGAAAGGTAACGTCATAGTAAATCCGGTTTTCTAAAGGATTTGGTGTGGCGTTCTTTTTTCAGTTAATCACTGATATAAGAAAAGAGGGATAAAGGTGAAAATTGGAGTGCCGAAAGAAGTAAAAAACAATGAAAATCGCGTGGCTATTACTCCAGCTGGTGTTACAGCTTTAGTTAACGGTGGGCATGATGTATATATTGAAACACAGGCAGGAGAAGGCTCTGGATTCCATGATGAAGATTACACAAATGCAGGAGCTTCTATTGTAAATACTGCAAAAGAAGCGTGGGATGCTGAAATGGTTATGAAAGTAAAAGAACCGATTTCAGAAGAATACGGATATTTTCGTGAAGGACTTATTTTGTTTACCTATTTACATTTGGCAGCTGAAGAAGCATTAACGAAAGCATTGATTGATAAAAAGGTGGTAGGCATCGCTTATGAAACTGTACAGCTTCCAAACAAAAGCTTGCCTCTGTTAACTCCGATGAGCGAAGTTGCAGGAAGAATGTCTTCTCAGATTGGAGCTCAATTTTTGGAGAAAACCAAAGGTGGCAAAGGGATTTTATTAAGTGGAGTTCCAGGCGTGCAAAGAGGAAAAGTAACAATTATTGGAGGAGGAGTAGCAGGAACTAATGCTGCTAAAATTGCGGTCGGATTAGGGGCTGATGTTACAATAATTGATTTAAACGCTGATCGCCTTCGCCAGCTTGATGATTTATTTGGTAAAGAAGTGACGACATTAATGTCAAATCACTACAATATCGCACAATCTGTAAAAGAGTCAGATTTAGTGATAGGAGCGGTTCTCATACCGGGAGCTAAAGCGCCAAAGCTTGTCACCGAGGAAATGGTTCAAACGATGTCAAAAGGGTCCGTTGTAGTTGATATTGCTATTGATCAAGGGGGGATTTTCGAAACAACTGATCGCATTACCACTCACGATAACCCGACTTATTCGAAGCATGAGGTCTTGCATTATGCTGTTGCTAATATGCCAGGAGCTGTTCCCCGCACGTCGACCTTAGCACTGACCAACGTAACGGTGCCTTATGCTCTGCAAATAGCAAGTCAGGGATATAAAAAAGCATGCTTAAAAAACCCTTCCCTTCTTCAAGGCATCAACACCCTAAATGGGTTTGTCACTTACGCGGCTGTAGCAGATGCACACGGTCTCACTTACGCTGATGCAACAACTTTATTAGAGCAAGCATAATAAGGCATGTTTTTGCGCAGTTTGTGATATGATAGCCGCGTATTCACTTGTTTTGTAACCAAAACGGACGGGTAGAATATAGAAAAGGTTAGTGTAAAAGGAGAGAATAAATGATGCATGTTTCTTACCATGGACATTCTATTGTTAAAATTGAAACAAAAGGAAAAACAATTTTAATTGACCCGTTTATCACTGGAAATGAATTAACAGATTTAAATGCTGAAGATGTAAAAGCAGATGTGATTTTACTGACTCATGGCCATAATGATCATGTAGGCGACACGGTGGAAATTGCTAAGCGCAGCGGTGCACTTGTTGTGGCAGTAGCAGAATTAGCTACATATCTTAGCTGGCAAGGCTTAAACGTACATCCAATGAGCATAGGCGGAGCCTATACATTTGATTTTGGCACGGTAAAATTGACGCAAGCTTTCCACGGTTCAAGTTATACAGAAAATAATGAGAAAATTATTTATACAGGAATGCCGGCTGGTTTGCTTTTAACGATTGAAGGAAAGACAATTTATCATGCTGGAGATACGGCTTTATTTTCTGATTTAAAGTTAATTGGTCGCCATGAGCCTGACGTAGCATTTCTTCCAATTGGAGATAACTTTACAATGGGACCTGAAGATGCGGCTATCGCGGCGGAATGGGTGCAGGCAAAGCTTGTTGTGCCAATTCACTACAATACATTCCCTGTAATTAAGCAAGATCCTCATCAATTTATTGAGTCTTTATCTGGTATTGAAGGAAAAGTATTAAAAGTTGGAGAAGGATTGGATCTTTAATCATAAATAGAGGCTGGGACAAAACGATTTCAGTTAAAGTTAAAAAAGAACGAGTAATCGATAATATCGATCACTCGTTCTTTTTTTATTGTTAAGGTGAACGTAGGTTTCATATATGTAGCGGCTTCTAGCTGTTGATTGGAGGGCAAGACGAAGACTCCCGCGGAAAGCGAAGTCTTGCACGCAAATCAACTGCGGTGTCACAAGCGGTTCAGCTCATGTCTCACATTTGTTCGTCTTTAGATTGAATCGATGCAGTTATGTCTTAATCTCTTTTTATTTGCAAAGAAACGTTCTGCTTTTTTTACTTCCCTGCATACGATAGTAATAATAAGGAGGGAGAGCTATGGAAAAAAATCGAGTTATTTTATCGCTTTTACTATGCGGAGTGATGCTTTACTATGCAATGCCGCACTTAGTGTTAACAACTTCGAGTTTGCAAGGGATTTTTAGTATAAGCTGGCTTACCTTTGCTCTTTTTGTAGCCGGAGGCAATTTGTCATCACTGCTTTATGCACCGCGCCGCAAGAAGGCAAGTATTCAAAAAAATAGTGCGAGAAAGCCTTTGCGTCAAAGAGGTTAGATTGAATCCATTTCACTTCCCCCGTATAATAAAAGAAAAGACATATGAAACGTAAAAACGTTTTAGAAGGGTGAAGTACACGTGGCGACAAAACATGAGCAAATTTTACAGTATATCGATTCGCTTCCAATTGGTGAAAAAATTTCAGTGCGCCAAATTGCCAAAGAACTGAATGTCAGTGAAGGCACGGCGTACCGAGCAATAAAAGACGCGGAAAATAAAGGATATGTTTCAACGATTGAACGAGTTGGGACCATTCGAATTGAACGAAAGAAGAAAGAAAACATTGAAAAGCTCACGTTTGCTGAAGTAGTAAACATCGTAGATGGACAAGTGCTGGGCGGACGTGAAGGTTTGCATAAAACGTTAAACAAGTTTGTTATTGGAGCGATGAAGCTTGATGCTATGATGAGATATACCGAGGCCGGAAACCTTCTTATCGTAGGGAATCGAGTAAACGCTCATGAATTAGCTCTTGAAGCAGGAGCAGCCGTGTTAATTACGGGCGGCTTTGATACGGAAGAATGGGTTAAGAAGCTTGCGGATGATCTTAAGCTTCCTATTATTTCAACGAGCTATGATACGTTTACAGTTGCAACGATGATTAATCGTGCTATTTATGATCAGCTGATAAAAAAAGAAATTGTGCTTGTAGAGGATATTTTAACACCTATCTCTGAAGCGGTTAGCTTGCAGTTAACCGATACGATTGAAAAATGGCATGAATGTAACGATAAGACTCACCACAGTCGTTTTCCTGTAGTGGATCAGCATATGAAAGTTCACGGTATGGTCACCTCAAAAGATGTTATTGGATATGACCTTTCTACTTCAATTGAAAAAGTAATGACGAAAAATCCCATGACGGTTCATGGGAAAACATCGGTCGCTTCTTCTGCGCATATGATGGTATGGGAAGGGATTGAAGTGCTGCCTGTAGTGGATGATTACCACCGGCTAGAGGGCATTATCAGCCGTCAAGATGTTTTAAAGGCGCTGCAAATGATTCAGCGTCAACCGCAGGTAGGAGAAACCATTGACGACATTGTAACCAATCAATTTATGGATGTACAAGAGACAAAAGAAGCACCTGTGTATCGCTGTGAAGTAACGCCGCAAATGACGAATTATATGGGGACTATTTCATACGGAGTTTTCACTACTATTGTAACGGAAGCCGCCAATCGTGTTCTTCGCTTATATAAAAAAGGTGATTTGGTTATTGAAAACATCACCGTTTATTTTATTAAGCCAGTTCAAATTGAAAGCGTAATTGAAATTCGTCCTAAGCTATTAGAACTTGGTCGGAAGTTTGCTAAATTAGATGTAGAAGTCTACAATGCCGGGGTTGTAGTAGGGAAAGCGATGATGATGGCTCAGTTATTGGAAAGAGTATAAAAAAAGAAGCTGCTCTGCAGCTTCTTTTACATTTGATCAGCTTCTTTTATTACATAAGGCTGATAGTACTTGTAAGCTTTGATACCTGCTAATATGCTGCCTGAACCGAATAATACAAATAGTATGCCGATGATAAGCGAAAGGCTTGTTTCGTAAATAAACCATTGATTGATTCCAAAAAATAATACAAAAGAGCCAAGACAAATACTCGACTTAGCGGAAATCCATTTTCGTTCCATTGGGCGTTTCGAACGTACGTATTTTACTTTTAAATACATGTAGAAAACAAAGGACACAACGATTAAAATCATAAAAAATGGCACAGACGCCCCTCCAGTCCGGTGTATTTCTATCTGTAATGTTTCTAGATGTTAGTAATGCGTAGTGTTGAAAGTGTTTACAGTAGTATCTATTATTTTACAGGTCGATGACAGAAAATTCTACTAGTGATTGATTCTTCTTTTAAAAAAGAGAAGAGATATGATTTAATAAATAATATGGATACAGCGCTGTGGAAGTGTAAGTGCATGTGGTGCGTACATAAAACAAGAACAGTATTGACAGGAGAGAGAAAATGAAAGCACAAATATTAGAAGCTATTAAGCAGTTTGACACCATCATTATTCACCGGCACATTCGTCCAGATCCAGATGCATACGGATCTCAGTGCGGATTAGCGGAATTGTTAAAAACATCTTTTCCGGAGAAGAAGGTATACGTAACGGGAGAAGAAGCGGAGTCATTAAAATTTTTATACCGGATGGATGATATCACTGATGAGACCTATGAGGGTGCGCTTGTCATTGTTTGTGATACGGCTAATGAAGCACGAGTATCAGATCAGCGCTACGTAAATGGAAAAATGGTCATTAAAATTGATCACCATCCAAACCAAACTCCTTACGGTGATTTGCTTTGGGTTGAGACGTCTGCTTCTTCAACAAGCGAAATGATTTATGAATTTTACTTGGAAGGAAAAGAAAAAGGATTATCTCTGAATGATGAAGGAGCAAAGCTGATCTTCAGCGGTATCGTCGGAGATACGGGTCGATTTTTATTTCCAAATACAAAGCCGAAAACGTTTTGCTATGCAAGTGAATTGATTCAATATGGTTTCAATTTTAAAGATGTATATGATCAGTTATACAAAACAAAAGAAAACGTCGCTCACTTACATGGATATGTGCTGCAAAACTTTACGATGTCTCCAGCAGGAGTTGCTCATATGAAAATTCCAAATGAAATTCTTCGCAAATATGATGTGACACCAGCTGATGCCTCTCAGCTAGTCGGTTCGTTAGGGCAAATTGATGGAGTAAAAACGTGGGTGTTTTTTGTGGAGGAAGAAAATCAAATTCGTGTTCGCCTTCGTTCAAAAGAGCTTGTCATTAATACAATTGCTAGAAAATACAACGGAGGAGGCCATCCTCTTGCGTCCGGCGCTTCCATTTATTCATGGGAAGAAGTAGAGCCTTTACTACTTGATTTAGAAGAGCTCTGCAGTCAGCAGTAATCTGTAAAATAAGCCGTTGATTTTAAATCAGCGGCTTTTTATAGTACTTTTTCCATCTTTTTAATTCGAACTTCAATCGAAAGCGTTGTATAAAAATAAATTTGATGAACTTCAACTTCATAAATCGTTTTATCGAATTCGTATTTTTTATTTTCAATTGCTTTTTTTAAGATATCCCTGCTTCGATACGCACTTTCAATATCTTGGGCAATTAAGTGCTGTGCTTCTTCGTCGACGCTTTTTTGAATATTGTATTCAACCACAGAGTTTACTTTATAACGATTGCCGTTTACTAATTTTACTTTCACATTCTGAATAATCAAATGCTGCTTCATTTCCTTGTTTAATGCTTTTACATCTTCTTGCCATGCGCTAATTTGCAAATTTGCTTTTTCTAGCTTATCATTAGCAATTCGAACTTCTTCTAGCTCTCTATCTCTTGAAACGCCATAAATCGTTAAAAACACACCCCAGCTAACAATTGCTCCAATGACTATACCGGCAAAAAAACGCTGCCAGTCGGAGCGCTTGAACATTCGCTCGCTGGGTACCCTCATACAAAATGCTCCTGAGTTAACCACTTGATGATAAGAGCCCCGGTCTGAGCTCCTCCCATAGCGGATAGAATTAAAAGGATTTGTTTGAATACATCTTTTGTGGCTCCTTCAAAGAGTCCTCGCTCAAAGCTGTAAAACGTATCAAATGTTCCTCCAATTGCTCCGACAATTGCCCAGATTTTCAAACTATTGCTGAGGGTATGCATGACGTATAAAGGAGATTTTCCAATTAAAAACCCCGCAAATGCTCCAATTAATGAACCGCCTAAAATAATACCTAATGAAGTGAAGTAACTCCAAATGAAAAGAGACATAAAAGGCTCTTTTGTCATGACGTGTCCTCCTTTACTAGTTTATCAATGAATCACGCTTCCTACATATATATGGACAAACGCTCAGAGTTATGTAATTTGTCTACGCCGGCAACAAAATTTATAATAAGAATAAAGAATTAAAGAAAGGTGGGAAGTCCTGTGCCTTTTGTTCACTTGCAGCTTCAAAGTTCTTATAGCTTATTAAGCAGTTCCGTTCGTATTCATGAGCTTGTAGAAACAGCTAAGAAAATGAACTATGAAGCGATTGCTTTGACTGATGAAAACGTGATGTACGGAGTCATTCCTTTTTATAAAGCCTGCGTGAAAGCGGGGATCAAGCCAATTATTGGGCTCACATTATCAATCCTAGAACATGAAGAAAGCGAGCGAGCGTACCCTTTAGTTTTGTTAGCGGAAAATGATAAGGGATATGAAAATCTATTAAAACTAAGCAGTTTAGTTCAAACCAAGGAAAAACACGGTGTAAATAAAAAATGGCTCCATCATTACAGCGGCGGGTTGATTGCTATTACACCCGGTGTAACTGGAGAAGTTGAAACTCTGTTAGCAGAAAACAAACTTCAAGATGCTAAGCGAGTGCTTCAATTCTTTAAAAAAGTATATTCGCAGTCTTTGTATATATCGATACAGCGCCACGGACAGGATGAAGCTTTTATAAATCAGCAGTTAACGGAACTTGCTGCTGAAGAAAATATCCCGCTTGTTGCGACGAATCAAGTGAAATATTTAAAAAAAGAAGATCGGGATGCATATGAGTGTTTAGCAGCTATTCGAGACGGAGAGAAATTACATAGCGATGAAGATGAAGA
>Ga0070671_100005115_pt1 | contig 10443 bp, 10 predicted proteins | sample KBSS73metaG_FD_65341 | JGI IMG/M metagenome (GOLD analysis project Ga0070671, IMG submission 65341) | Switchgrass rhizosphere microbial communities from Kellogg Biological Station, Michigan, USA - KBS S7-3 metaG | ecosystem: Host-associated > Plants > Roots > Rhizosphere > Soil ... | reverse complement strand
TCACCGGTCTGACCATCGGCGTTCAACAGGGCAACACCAGCCAGCCCATCGCCGACCGCCTCATTGCCCAAGGCAAGGCAGCCGCAGTCCGCGCTTACGACTACGGCGCCATCCGCACCGCGCTGACCGATCTGACCACTGGCGCCTGCGATGCCTTTATGAAGCTCGCGCCGGTACTCACCGAACTCGTCAAGCCGATCCCTGGCGTCGAGGTCGTCCAGCGCGGCATCTCGGTCGAGAACATCGCGATCGCCGTCCCACTCGGCGACCAGGCCTTACTAAGCCGCATCGCCGTGGCCCAGGCCGAACTCGAGGCCGACGACAGCCTGCCCCGCATTCGTCAGAAATGGCTGGGCAAGCCCGATGCGGACCAAAGCTCGGCCGTCCACTGAACCAGCTCGCGCGTGGCGTCTATCACACCACTAGGCTGGTCGCCGAGCATCAAGGCAACTAATAGGAGATTCAAGTGACGATCCGGGTTGGCGTTAACGGCTTCGGCCGTATTGGACGCAACTTCTACCGGGCCCTGGCGGCGCAGAAGGCCGAGGGCAAGAGCACCGATATCGAGGTCATCGCGGTCAACGACCTCACCGATAACGCCAGCTTGGCTCATCTGCTGAAGTTCGACTCGATCCTGGGCCGGTATCCGGAGGAAATCAGCCTGGAGGGTGACGACACGATCGTCATCGGCAGCACCAAGATCAAGGCGCTCGAGGTCAAGGAAGGCCCGGCCGCGCTGCCATGGGGCGACCTGGGCGTCGATGTCGTCGTGGAGTCCACCGGCATCTTCACCGCCCGTGCCAAGGCGCAGGGCCACCTGGACGCCGGAGCCAAGAAGGTCATCATCTCCGCGCCCGCCAGTGATGAGGACATCACCATCGTGCTGGGTGTCAACGACGACAAGTACGACGGCAGCCAGAACATCATCTCCAACGCCTCGTGCACCACGAACTGCCTCGGGCCGCTGGCCAAGGTTCTCAACGACGAGTTCGGCATCGTCAAGGGCCTGATGACGACGGTGCACGCCTACACGCAGGACCAGAACCTGCAGGACGGTCCGCACAAGGATCTGCGCCGCGCCCGGGCCGCCGCGCTCAACATCGTGCCGACATCCACGGGTGCGGCCAAGGCGATCGGCCTGGTGTTGCCCGAGTTGAAGGGCAAGCTTGACGGTTATGCGCTGCGGGTGCCGATCCCGACGGGTTCGTGCACGGATCTGACTGCTGAGTTGTCCAAGTCGGCCACCGCCGAGGAGATCAACGCGGCGTTCAAGGCGGCCGCTGACGGGCCGCTGAAGGGCATCCTGAAGTATTACGACGCGCCGATCGTCTCCAGTGACATCGTCACCGATCCGCACAGCTCGATCTTTGATGCCGGGCTGACCAAGGTGATCGACAACCAGGCCAAGACGGTGTCCTGGTATGACAACGAGTGGGGTTATTCGAACCGGCTGGTCGATCTGGTCGCACTGGTCGGCAAGTCCCTGTAACCCAGTGGCCATCAAGACTCTCGACGATCTACTGGCAGAAGGGGTTTCGGGCCGGGGCGTACTTGTGCGCTCCGACCTGAATGTCCCGCTCGACGACGGGAACATCACCGACCCCGGCCGCATCATCGCGTCGGTGCCCACACTGCAGGCGCTGTCCGATGCGGGTGCCAAGGTCATCGTCACCGCGCATCTGGGGAGGCCCAAGGGTGGCCCGGAGCCGCAGTTCTCGCTCGCGCCGGTGGCAAAGGCGTTGGGGGAGAAGCTCGGTCGTCACGTTCAGCTGGCAACAGACGTGGTCGGCACCGATGCTCTTGCGCGTGCCGAAGGTCTGACCGACGGTGACGTCCTGCTGCTGGAGAACATTCGCTTCGACGCTCGCGAAACGAGTAAGGACGACGGCGAGCGGCTGGCGCTGGCCAAGGCGCTGGTCGAATTGGTCGGCGATGACGGCGCTTTCGTGTCCGACGGCTTCGGGGTGGTGCATCGTAAGCAGGCGTCGGTCTATGACGTGGCGACGCTGTTGCCGCACTACGCGGGCACGTTGGTGGCCGCTGAGGTCAAAGTCCTGCAGCAGCTGACCAGCTCGACCGAGCGGCCGTACGCGGTGGTGCTCGGCGGTTCCAAGGTGTCGGACAAGTTGGCGGTCATCGAGAATCTGGCGACGAAGGCCGACAGCATCGTCATCGGTGGCGGCATGTGCTTCACCTTCCTTGCCTCACAAGGTGTTTCGGTTGGCAAGTCGCTGCTCGAAGAGGGAATGATCGAGACCTGCCGCAAGCTGCTCGAGGACTACGGTGACGTGATCCACGTGCCCGTCGACATCGTCGCGGCTGACGAATTCAAGGCCGACTCGCCGTCGGAAATCGTTGCGGCTGATCGCATTCCGCAAGACAAGATGGGCCTGGACATCGGACCTGGCTCGGTCGAGCGGTTCACCACGCTGCTGTCCAACGCCAAGACGGTGTTCTGGAACGGCCCGATGGGTGTGTTCGAGTTCCCCGCATTCGCGGCGGGCACCAAGGGCGTCGCTGAGGCGATCATCGCGGCAACCGGCAAGGGCGCGTTCAGTGTGGTCGGCGGCGGTGACTCGGCCGCAGCGGTGCGCCAACTCGGCCTGCCAGAGGACGGCTTCTCCCACATTTCCACCGGAGGCGGGGCCTCGCTGGAATACCTTGAGGGCAAAATACTGCCCGGCCTGGAGGTACTGGAATCATGAGCCGTAAGCCGCTGATCGCCGGCAACTGGAAGATGAACCTCAACCATTTCGAGGCGATCGCGCTCGTCCAGAAGATCGCGTTCTCGTTGCCGGACAAGTACTTCGACAAGGTCGACGTCGCGGTGATTCCGCCGTTCACCGACCTGCGCAGTGTGCAGACCCTGGTCGACGGGGACAAGCTGCGGCTGACCTACGGTGCACAGGACGTGTCTCAGCACGACTCCGGTGCCTATACCGGCGAAATCAGCGGAGCCTTCCTGGCCAAGCTGGGCTGCACGTTCGTCGTCGTCGGACACTCGGAGCGGCGCACGTACCACCACGAGGACGACGCCCTCGTCGCCGCGAAGTCGGCTGCGGCCTTCAAGCACGGCCTGACGCCGATCATCTGCATCGGTGAACAGCTCGAGGTGCGCGAGGCTGGCAACCACGTCGAACACAACGTGGAAATGCTGCGCGGCTCGCTTGCCGGCCTGACGGCCGAGCAGATCGGCAACTCGGTGATTGCCTACGAGCCGGTATGGGCCATCGGCACTGGGCGGGTGGCCAGCGCGGCCGATGCGCAGGAGGTCTGCAAGGCCATCCGCGACGAGCTCGGCAAGCTGGCGACACCGGAACTCGCATCCGGCGTCCGCGTGCTCTACGGCGGTTCGGTCAACGCCAAGAACGTCGGCGAGATCGTCGCCCAGGAGGATGTGGACGGCGCATTGGTCGGTGGCGCGTCGCTGGATGGCGAGCAATTCGCGACGCTGTCGGCCATCGCGGCTGGCGGGCCCCTTCCCTGAGACCAGCTCAGGAGCCTGTAGTCTGGCTGCCATGGAATTGGCCCTGCAGATAACCCTGGTCGTGACCAGTGTGCTGGTTGTGCTCCTGGTCCTGCTGCACCGAGCAAAGGGCGGTGGCCTGTCCACGCTGTTCGGTGGTGGGGTCCAGTCCAGCCTGTCGGGGTCGACGGTTGTCGAGAAGAACCTCGATCGGCTGACGCTGTTCGTGACCGGCATCTGGCTGGTTTCGATCATCGGCGTCGCGCTGTTGATCAAGTACACCTAGGGCGGCCATGAGCACGCCGGCCTACGGCGAGCCGCCCAATTACCAACCGGTCGAGGGCATCGGAATCACGTTCCTTTGCGACCGCAAATTCGGCAATTTCTATGAATTGTTCAAGCCGAAGATCTTCGTCGACGGCGTAGAGATTCCCGTGCAGGGCTGGGGCCACGCGGACCTGCTGGTCCCGGCGGGCAGGCACCAGGTGCACGTCTACACGAAATACTGGTTTCCCTCCCAGGCGGGCCCAGCGAATTACACGGTCGAGGTGCCGCCGGGGCAGTTTGTCGAGCTCGAATACCGGACGCCGTTGTTCAAATGGAGCCGTGGCTCGCTCGGCCCGCCACCGCAGCGCTATCGAGGAGTCTGGCCACTGGTCGCGCTGATCGGCGGCGGCCTGTTGTTCATCGCGCTGATGTTTCTACTTTCGACCCGGTAGTCCTAAAGGATGCCGCCCAGGCCGGGGAGATTGCCAAGCACAGGCAGATCACCGAGCAGTCCCCCGGTCGGATCGTCATCGCAGACCTGGCTCTGCTGCGGCGGCTTAATCACTTGACCCTGATTATCGATCGTGACGGTGTTCTTCGGGCAGGCCGGCGGATCGGCGGCCGCGGTGGCCGAATAGCCGAGCGCCAACGCAACGAACGTCGCAAAGATGGTGGCGGCGAGCGTTTTCATGATGGATCCCAACCTCGGAGTTTGCTCTGCATTCAGCATGCGCCCCCACCAAAGCGGCGGCAACCCTGCGATGTATCGATTGCGGGGCGGGCCCTCGTCATGCGGGCTTCTGCGCCCCCATCGATACTTGAGCCATGGCTGAAGGACCCGACGTCACGCTCGCGCCGATCGGCTCGGTGCGGCGCACCCAGGTGGGTCGCGAGGCCACCGAGCCGATGCGGGAGGACATCCGGCTGCTCGGCACGATTCTTGGCGACACGGTTCGCGAGCAGAACGGTGAGGAGGTCTTCGACCTCGTCGAGCGGGCCCGAGTCGAATCGTTCCGCGTCCGGCGCTCCGAAATCGATCGCGCCGAGTTGGCCCGGATGTTCGACGGCATCGACATCCACCAGGCCATCCCCGTCATCCGCGCGTTCTCTCATTTCGCGCTGCTGGCGAACGTGGCCGAGGACATTCATCGCGAACGTCGCCGCGCTGTCCATCTCGCGGCAGGTGAGCCGCCGCAGAACAGCAGCCTGGCCGCCACGTACCTGAAACTCGACTCTGCGGAACTGGATTCGGCCACGGTTGCCGACGCGCTGAACGGTGCATTGGTCTCGCCGGTGATCACTGCGCATCCCACCGAGACCCGCCGCCGAACGGTGTTCGACACCCAGCACCGCATCACCGAGCTGATGCGGCTGCGACTGCACGGGTACACCGAAACCGACGACGGCCGCGACATCAACGTCGAGCTGCGCAGGCACATCTTCACGCTGTGGCAGACCGCGCTGATTCGGTTGTCGCGGTTGAAGATTCAGGACGAGATCGAGACCGGGCTGCGCTACTACCAGGCGGCGTTCCTCGAGGTCATCCCGAAGGTCAACGCCGAGGTGCGAACCGCGTTGCAGACCCGCTGGCCCGACGCGGACCTGTTCGAGCTGCCGATTCTGCGACCGGGCTCATGGATCGGCGGTGACCGCGACGGCAATCCCAACGTCACCGCCGACGTTGTCCGCCAAGCCACGGGCAGGGCCTCCTACACCGCGCTCGAGCACTACTTCACCGAGATCAGTTTTCTCGAGCAGGAACTGTCGATGTCGGCGCGGCTGGTGAACGTCAGCGACGAGCTTGGGGCATTGGCGAATGCGTGCAATGAGCCCGCCCGCGCCGACGAACCGTACCGCCGGGCATTGCGCGTCATCCACGGCAGGCTCACCGCGACGGCGGCTGAAATCCTGGACAGCCAGCCCGAGCACGAACTCGACCTTGGCCTCGAACGCTATCTGACGCCGGCCGAACTGCTCGCCGACCTGGATGTCATCGATAGTTCATTGCGCTCCAACGGTAGCGGTGTGCTCGCCGATGACCGGCTGGCGAGGCTGCGGGAAGCAGTGCGTGTCTTCGGCTTTCACTTGTCCGGCCTGGATCTGCGCCAGAACTCCGATGTGCACGAGGAGGTGGTGGCCGAGCTGCTGGCATGGGCGGGAGTACACGCGGACTACCAGTCGCTGGCCGAACCGGAGCGCATCGAACTGCTGGCCGCCGAGTTGGCCACCCGCCGACCGCTGACGAAAGACGACGCCGCGCTGTCGGAGCTGGCCCGCAAGGAGCTGGACATCGTCGCCGCTGCCGCCCGTGCCGTTCGCGTCTTCGGGCCGCAGGCGATACCGAACTACATCATCTCGATGTGTCAGTCGGTTTCGGACATGCTCGAGGCGGCGATCCTGCTCAAGGAGGTGGGGCTGCTCGATGCCTCGGGCGACGAGCCCTATGCACCCGTTGGCATCGTTCCGCTCTTCGAGACCATCGACGACCTGCAGCGCGGTTCGTCCATTCTCGAAGCGGTGCTTGACCTTCCGCTCTACCGCGCCGTCGTGAGCGCACGCGGTGACAGCCAGGAGGTGATGCTCGGGTATTCCGACTCGAACAAGGACGGCGGGTACCTGGCGGCAAACTGGGCGCTGTATCGCGCCGAACTGGACCTCGTCGAGTCGGCCCGCAAGACCGGAATTCGGTTGCGGCTCTTCCACGGTCGCGGTGGCACCGTCGGTCGCGGGGGCGGGCCGAGTTACGACGCCATTCTCGCCCAGCCACCTGGCGCGGTGAACGGATCGCTTCGGATCACCGAGCAGGGCGAAGTGATCGCCGCCAAGTATGCCGAACCGCGAGTCGCGCATCGCAACCTCGAGACGCTGCTGGCGGCCACGTTGGAGGCCACGCTGCTCGACGTCGAAGGCCTGGGTGACGCAGCGGGGCCTGCCTATGAGGTGCTCGACGAACTGGCTGGCCGTGCTCAACGCGCGTACGCCGAATTGGTCCATGAGACACCAGGTTTCGTCGAGTATTTCAAGGCGTCCACGCCGGTCAGCGAGATCGGTGCGCTCAACATCGGCAGCAGGCCGACGTCACGGAAACCGACGACGTCGATCTCGGATCTGCGAGCGATCCCGTGGGTGCTGGCCTGGAGCCAGTCGCGGGTGATGCTGCCAGGCTGGTACGGCACCGGCACGTCGTTCGAAAGCTGGATCGCCGACGGCGACGGAAGGCTGGAAGTATTGCAAGACCTCTATCGTCGTTGGCCGTTCTTCCGCACGGTGCTGTCGAACATGGCGCAGGTGCTGTCCAAGTCGGACATGGGCCTGGCTGCGCGCTATTCCGAACTCGTTGAGGACGAGGCGCTGCGCCAGCGGGTGTTCGACAAGATCGTCGACGAGCATGAGCGCACGATCCGCATGCACAAGCTGATCACCGGCCAGGACGACCTCCTAGCCGACAACCCGGCGTTGGCGCGTTCGGTGTTCAACCGTTTTCCGTATCTGGAGCCGCTGAACCATCTGCAGGTGGAACTGCTGCGGCGGTACCGCTCAGGAGACGACGACGAACTGGTCCAGCGGGGCATCCTGCTGACGATGAGTGGGCTGGCGACCGCGCTGCGCAATAGCGGATAGCGTTGACACATCGGTGCCGAGGTGTAAGAGTCAGGTCGGCTTAAGTGAAAACATTGTTCTCATTTAAGGGTGTGACCTAGCCGCGGAGGCCGATGAGATGACCGACGGGAAGACAGCCGCCTGGCTTCCGTTTTCCATTGCGGAGTCCGCTTCGGTCGGCGAGGTCGATGCCGATCTGCCTGATGCGTGGGCACACCTGCTTGACCGGCTTGCGGCAGCCGAACGCCTCGTTGTGTCGGCTCCGGTCAACCGCAACCGCATCGACTACGCGTCGGGAATGCGGCACCTGATGGTGTTGTTGGCGGTCGGCGTCGATGAGGCACTGCGGGCCGAATCCGATCCAGTTCTCGCCGTCGGACGCACAAGCACGGATGACATATTGACGTGGGGCATGGAATGCCCCGATTGCATCTACCTGCGTGCCACACTTCGCGGCGGCGAGACCTACCGACTGTTCGGCAACCGCGGGACAGCGCGCTACGTCGGTCTGCAAACGATGGACGGGATCTCGTCGACCGCGAATTGTCTCGTCGACGATCTCGACGTCGACGCGGAAGGAAACTTCGAGGCATTACTGTCCGCCGGCGAATGTGGACGCAATTGGCTTAGGTTGGACGGTGCCCGGCCCACCCTGATTGTGCGGCACTTCTTTTACGACTGGGACACCGAAAAACCATCATCGTTGCAGATCGAGCGGATCGGTGATGAGGTCGAGCAGGACGATCGCGTTGTTGAATCGGACGTCGCCGTCTCGCGCCAGTTGTATGCGTTGGGAGAGTTCGTCCACGACAACCTGAAGTTCTTCCTAGACTTCAACGCCGGACCGCCGGCCAACGGATTCATGCCGCCGATCGATCGCACTGCGATGGGCGCCGCCGCTGAGAACCGGCCAGTGATCGGACGCTTCGAACTCGAGCCCGACGAGGCATTGATCCTCGAAGTCGAGCCACCGGCGGGCATCTACTGGGGATACTCGTTGGGCAACCAATGGTGGGAGACCATCCACTACGGCCGCCATCAATCCAGCCTCAATGCGCACCAGGCCAACGTCGACGACGATGGCATTGTCCGCGTGGTCGTCAGCGCACGTGATCCCGGCGTCGCGAATTGGCTTGACACCGCCGGACATAGCAACGGGGCGATGATCCTGCGGTGCGTGCGCACCGAGACCGCGCCGACGCCGATGACGCGGCTGGTGAAGTTCGATGACATCGGCTCGGCGCTGCCTGCGGGGACGAAGTGGGTGACCGCGGCCGAGCGGGCCGCCGTCGTCAAGGGGCGGCGTCGTGCCGTGTACGAGAGGTTCTCCAGATGACCTTCTCCGCCGACGAACTTGAGGACGGCGCCCGGGCGGCAACCGGTTTGGCGGACTTTGGTTCCCCGTACTACCGCGAAGGCCTGGAACGCACCGTCGAGGCGCTGAACACCGAAGCCGATCTCAATGAGCTCGGTAAGGTCATTCAGCACGCGACGATCAGCAACGCGCTGATTCAACGACTCCGTATCGAAGACACCTACCAGCAGCACCCGGAGATCGACGACGAAACCATTGGCGGACCGGTCTTCGTGATCGGATTGCCACGCACAGGCACTACGGCGTTGAGCCAACTGGTTGCCAGCGATCCGCAATTCCGATCGCTGCGATTGTGGGAATCGCAGGCGTGTACACCGCCACCCGAGGCGGACACCCAGCACACGGATCCGCGGATCCAACAGGCTGCCGAGGGAATCGCGATGATGGACAACATGTTTCCGCGGATGCGGGTCATGATGAACTCGGAGCCGCAAGCGCCCACCGAATGCCAGGACCTGATGGGGATGAGCTTTCGCACCTTTCACTTCGACGGTGTCGTGCGTGTGCCCGGATACCTCGCCTGGGTGATGCAATGCGATATGCGAGAGACGTACACCTATCACCGAAAGGTGCTCAAGCTCCTGCAGTGGCACTGCCCGCCGACCTTGTGGCACTTGAAGACACCGGTGCATATGTTCGCGCTAGATGCTCTCGTAGAAGCCTATCCGAATGCGAAATTCCTTTGGAGCCACCGCGATCCAGCAAAGGTGCTGGCTTCGGTGTGCAGCCTGATTCATTACGTCCGAAGCTGGAGCAGCGATCGCGACGATGCGAAGGAACTCGGCGCCGAACAACTGGAGTGTTGGGCGGAAGGTGTTCGTCGGGCGATGCAGTTTCGGAAGCGCCTCGGCGACGACCGATTCGTCGATGTGTCGTTCGCCGATCTGCAGACTCACCCGATCGGAACGTTGGAAGGAATCTACGAACGGCTGGGCCTGACCTTCTCGCCGGCGGCACGCAAACAGGTGCAGCAGTGGGCCGATAACCATCGTCCGGGTGACCGCGGCGAACACAGCTATGAGCTCGCCGACTACGGGCTGACGACCGGGCAAGTGCGTGAGCGGTTCGCCGACTATCTCTCGACATACGATGCGACGGCGTGATGAGCACCGTCGTCAAGCGGCAGCGCAAGAAGCTGGAGCCGGACCCAACGGTTCGCAACGCGCTGCTGGATGCGGCATCGAAAGTCGTTCGCGAAGAAGGTGTTCGGGGTCTCAGTGTCTCGCAGGTGCTGGACCGCGCGGGTTTGAGTACGCGCGCGTTCTACCGCCATTTCGATTCGAAGGATTCCCTGGTATCTGCAGTCTTCCTCGAGATGGCGCGCGTCGAGTCGAGGCGACTGAAGCGGAAGATGTCCGCCGCTGCCGACCCGTCGCACGCAGTGGTGGCCTGGATCGACGGCCGGCTGGACCTCGCGTTCAACGACCGGATCAAGTCAGACCTGCGTCAGATGTCGCTAGAAGCCCAGACACAGATGTTTGCATCACCCGACCTGGTGAGCGACGCCTACAGTGAGATTCTGAAGCCGCTTGTCGAACAACTCGAGAGCGGACTGCGCGCCGGCATTTTTCCCGATATCGATCCGACTGCCGATGCGTTGTCGATTCATGGCGCGATATGGGCGAGCGTCGAGCGCCAATGGACGACCGGCGGCTGTGATCGAGACACCGTCCGCGACCAAGTAATCCGGTTCTGCTTGCGTGGAATCGGTGTCGCGCTCCCCGAGGGAAGGTAG
>Ga0070671_100005112_pt1 | contig 10449 bp, 9 predicted proteins | sample KBSS73metaG_FD_65341 | JGI IMG/M metagenome (GOLD analysis project Ga0070671, IMG submission 65341) | Switchgrass rhizosphere microbial communities from Kellogg Biological Station, Michigan, USA - KBS S7-3 metaG | ecosystem: Host-associated > Plants > Roots > Rhizosphere > Soil ... | reverse complement strand
AAGCCACTACTTCCGAGATCGATCGAGCCGTCTCCCTCGCCTCCTCCGCCGCGCTCCCGTTCTCCCGCTGCACGCCCGACAAGATCGCAGGCTTCCTGCTTGAGATCGTCAATCAGATGAACTCGCTCGGCGACGCCCTGCTCGAACGCGCCTCCACCGAATCCGGTCTGCCCCTCGCCCGCCTCACCGGCGAACGCGCCCGTACCCTCAATCAGATCCGCCTCTTCGCCGACCTCGTTCACACCGGCTCCTGGCTCCAGCCCTACATCGATCGCGCCCTTCCTGACCGTCAGCCCCTTCCCAGACCCGACCTCCGCCGCACCTTACTCCCCATCGGCCCGGTCGCTGTCTTCGGTGCCAGCAACTTCCCCCTCGCCTTCTCCGTCGCAGGAGGCGACACCATCTCCGCACTTGCCGGAGCAAATCCCGTCATCATTAAAGGGCACCCCGCCCACCCGGGAACATCCGAGATGGTCGCAGCTGCAATCACAAAGGCCGTCGCAGCCTCTAACCTGCCCGCAGGTATCTTCTCGCTCGTGCAAGGTGCCGCGCCGCGCGTCAGCATCGATCTCGTCACTCATCCCGACCTCCGCGCCGTCGGCTTCACCGGCTCCGAACGCGCCGGGCGCGCACTCTACGACGCCGCTGCTCGCCGGCCGCAACCCATACCCGTCTACTCCGAGATGGGCAGTGTCAACCCCGTCTTTCTTCTCCCCAGCGCCGCCGCTGATACAGAACGAATTGCGAAAGGCGTCTTCGGATCGTTCACCCTTGGAGTCGGCCAATTCTGCACCAAGCCCGGCCTCATCATCGGCGAAGACGGAACATCCTTCGAAGCGGTCCGTTCCACCATCGAAGGGCTCGTTCGCAATGCACCCGCCGGAACCATGCTCTACGGCTCCATCCGCGATGCCTTCCGGCACCGTGTCACCGAAGCCGCCCGGGTAAAGGACGTTACCGACGTAGCTCCCGTGACCACAATGGTGATCGACACGAGCGGCAAGGTCGAGGCTCTCCCTCATCTTCTCTCCGTCGACTCCACGACCTGGCTCAAGAGTCCCGAGTTGCACGGCGAAATCTTCGGACCTGCCACAGTCGCCATCGGCTGTAACTCTCGCGAACAAATGCTTGCAATCGCAAATTCTCTCGAGGGCAACCTCACCGCCACGGTTCACGGAACTCCTCAGGAGTTCGAAGAATACGCTGACCTCATCGAAATCCTTCGCACCAAAGTCGGACGCATCATCTTCAACGGCTACCCCACCGGCGTCGAGGTCAGTCACGCCATGCACCACGGCGGTCCCTATCCCGCGACCACTGACGCCAAATTCACCTCCGTCGGCGCCACCGCCATCTACCGTTTCGTCCGTCCGATCTGCTATCAAGACTGCCCTGACGCGCTCCTTCCTCCCGAGTTGCAAAACGCAAACCCACGAAACCTTTGGCGCACTGTCGACGGACAGCTTACGCAATCCGCCATCTAACAAACGCCGGTTTCACATCGCAAAACACCCTGCGTCGCCGTTCAAAACTCAAGCACAGCACCTGCGATATAGTTTGTGAATCAAACGCGGCGCACAAAGGAGACAGATGTCGAAGTTAAGTCCGACAGAGTTGGCAAAGAAGATCGGCGAAGGCCTGCTCTCCTTTCCCGTAACGCACTTCACCGCTGACCACGTCTTTGACGAATCGCCATACCGCCAGCACATCTCCTGGCTCATCGAACACAACCCCGCCGGGCTCTTCGCCGCCGGAGGCACAGGAGAGTTCTTCTCGCTTACGCTCAGCGAGTTCTCCTCTGTCGTCAAGGCCGCCGTGGCCGAAACCGCAGGCCGCGTCCCCGTGCTCGCCGGCTGCGGATACGGTACCGCCATCGCCAAAGAGTTCGCGCAATCCGCAGAGGCCGCAGGTGCCGATGGCATCCTGCTCCTGCCGCCCTATCTGCTCAACTCCGAACAGGCCGGACTGCTCGTCCACGCAGAGGCCGTCTGCAAATCCACCAGCCTCGGCGTCATCTTCTACAACCGCGACAACGCGATCATTGACGATCGCACACTCGAGCAGCTTTGCGAGCGCTGCCCAAACCTCATCGGCTTCAAAGACGGCGTCGGAGACATCGAGCTCATGACTCGCATCTACGCGCGCATGGGCGACCGGCTAACCTACATCGGCGGTCTTCCCACCGCCGAGACCTTCGCCCTGCCCTACCTCGAGATGGGCGTTACCACCTACTCCTCCGCCATCTTCAACTTCCTCCCCAAATTCGCGCAGGACTTCTACTCAGCCGTGCGCGCACGTGACCGCGAGAGCGTATACGCCAGCCTCCGCGACTTCGTCCTCCCGTACATCTCCATCCGCAACCGCCGCAAAGGCTACGCCGTCTCCATCGTTAAGGCCGGGATGACGGCGATCGGCCGCCCCGCCGGCCCGGTACGCTCTCCTCTCATCGATCTCTCCGAACAAGAGCTCGCTGAGCTCAAGAAACTCATCGGGGATCGCAGCTGATGGTCATCGAGCCCGGAGCAGAGCTGGCTCCGCCGCAGCGCGCGACGCGTGTCCGCTACCTCATCATCTTCATGCTCTTCGTCGCCAGCTCCTTCAGCTACGGCGACCGTGTTGCTCTCTCCGTCGCCGGCACCACCATGCAGAAGCAGCTCGCGCTCGACCCCGTGCGCTTCGGCTTTCTGCTATCCGGATTCAGCTGGGCGTACGTGCTCGGCCAGCTTCCCTCCGGCGGTCTGCTTGATCGCTTCGGTTCCAAGCGCGTCTACGGCATCAGCATCTTCCTGTGGACCATCTGCGCCTTCCTCATCGGATTCGCCGGCTATCTCCCAACCGCCTACATCTTCAGCACCATCTTCGTCCTCCGTCTACTCTCCGGACTCGCGCAGTCGCCTGTCTTTCCCGGTAACGGACGCATCGTCGCCGCATGGTTCCCCACCGCCGAGCGCGGTACCGCTTCCGCAATCTTCAACTCCTCGCAATACTTCGCGCTCGTCGCCTTCGCGCCCATCTTCGGCTGGCTCACGCAGCGGTATGGCTGGCAATCGACCTTTTGGTTCATGGGCGTCTTCGGCCTCGTCCTCGTCTTCGCGTGGTACAAGACCGTTTACAACGTCCCCAATCACCCGCTCATCTCACAAGCCGAGATCGATCACATCGAACGTGGCGGCGGCCTCATCAACATCGACCGAGCCGCCGGCGCAAAGTCCTCCAGCCACCCACTTACCTGGGCCGGCGTCGCAAAGCTTCTCCAGCAGAGGATGCTTGTCGGAATCTACATCGGTCAGTTCTGCATCACGACCCTAACCTACTTCTTCATCACTTGGTTCCCGGTCTACCTCGTGCAGGCTCGCCACATGTCTGTACTCAAAGGTGGCTTCGCCGTCGCTCTGCCCGCGCTCTGCGGCTCCATCGGCGGCGTACTCGGCGGTATCTGCTCCGACGCTCTCCTCCGCCGCGGCCACTCGCTCACCTTCGCCCGCAAGGCGCCCATCATCGCGGGCATGCTGCTCTCCGTCACCATGATCGCCTGCAACTACACCAATACGCAGGCAGTCGTGATGTTCCTGATGTCGCTCGCTTTCTTCGGCAAAGGCTTCGGCGCTCTTGGCTGGACCGTCATCGCCGACACCTCGCCCAAAGAATTGATCGGACTCAATGGCGGCCTCTTCAATCTCTTCGGTAACACCGCTGGTATCACCACTCCAATCATCATCGGGTTCATCGTTCAGAAGACCGGCTCCTTCAACGGCGCGCTCGTCTTCGTTGCCGTCACAGCGCTGATGGCCATCTTCAGCTACGTCGTCATTGTCGGCGAGATCAAGCGCGTCAACCTGACGCCCGCCGAACCCACAGGCAAATCAGCATGACCGAGATTCAGGGCTCCCCACGCGTAGTCTCTATGCAAATCATCCCCGTCGCGGGCCATGACTCAATGCTCCTGAATCTCAGCGGGGCGCACGCTCCCTTCTTCACCCGCAACCTCGTCATCCTCACCGACAGCTCCGGACACACCGGTGTAGGCGAAGTCCCCGGCGGCGAAAAGATACGCACCACTCTCGAAGAATCAAAGACCTTCGTCTTAGGCGAACAGATCGGCCGATACCAGCGCGCCCTTCGTGCAATCCGCGATCAATTCGCCGGTCAAGACACCGAAGGCCGCGGCCTCCAGACCTTCGACCTTCGCACCACCGTCCACGTTGCCACCGCAGTCGAATCGGCGATGCTCGACCTCCTCGGCCAGTTCCTCGGGGTTCCCGTAGCTGAACTCCTCGGCGAAGGTCAGCAGCGCACGAGCGTGCAGGCGCTCGGCTATCTCTTCTACATCGGCGACCGCAACAAAACCGACCTCGCCTACCGCAATGAAGACCGCGAAGACGACGACTGGCTACGCTTGCGCCACCAGGAAGCGCTGACCACCGACGCCGTCCTCAAGCTCGCCGAAGCAGCTCAATCCCGCTACGGCTTCGCTGACTTCAAACTCAAAGGCGGCGTCCTCTCAGGCGACGCCGAGATCGAAACCGTTACCGCCCTCGCCGAACGCTTCCCCGCCGCGCGCATCACCCTCGACCCCAACGGAGCCTGGTCCCTCAACGAAGCCATCCGCCTCTGCACTGGAAAACAAAGCGTCCTCGCCTACGCCGAAGACCCCTGCGGCGCCGAGCGCGGCTTCTCCGGCCGCGAGGTCATGGCGGACTTCCGCCGTGCCACCGGCCTTCCCACCGCGACGAACATGATCGCCACCGACTGGCAGCAACTCCGCTACGCCGCCGAAATCCACGCCGTCGACATCCCCCTCGCCGACCCGCACTTCTGGACCATGCAGGGCTCCGTCCGCGTCGCCCAGTTCTGCCGCGAGTGGGGACTGACCTGGGGCTCGCACTCTAACAACCACTTCGACGTCTCCCTCGCCATGTTCACCCACGTCGCTGCTGCGGCCCCGGGAAATGTAACCGCCATCGATACACACTGGATATGGCAGGACGGCCAGCGCCTAACACACGAACCTCTCCAGGTCACCGGCGGCCAAATAGCTGTTCCCCAGCGGCCCGGTCTCGGCATCGAGCTCGACATGGATCAGGTCGAAGCCGCTCACCAGCTCTACCTCCGCGAGGGCCTCGGAGCACGCGATGACGCCATCGGGATGCAGTACCTCCGACCCGGCTGGAGATTCGACCCGAAGCGACCCTGCCTCTGCTAGAACGCATACTTCGACGCGAACTGAATAATCCGCGGATTCGTCGTTATCGATGTAATCAACCCAAACGCCACCCCTGCCTGTACATCGCCTCCACCGAAACCGAGTAGAGTCTCGGCTGCAGCAGCGAGACGGGCAATGTGCTGCCCGCCGAGGTCGCCGCTACGCGCTGCTTTTGTGCTTGCCTTCCTTCACCACCTGCACCCTGGCTGAAGCGATAACGGCCCGCGGAGTATCGGGCACAGTTCCGGCGACTCGCCCTAGCTCCCGGCTTCCGTGCTCCCGCATTCGATAATGAAAGGCCAAACCAAACGAGCCCGAGGATGACAATGTGGAGCGGGGCGGCAATTGAAGTTCTCATAACGCCCCGAAACTAGTGCCCCAATGTTGGATTCGAGTCCGAGTATTGATCATCGCAGGGACTTCTTTTGTCATCGATTCGTCAAGGCTTCGTCATCCTTTGGCGGCAAACGGCTAATCAAGAATGATTTGACACTTCAAAGACATTTCTGTGACAAGTGCCTCTGCGAGCCTTTCCTATACTCGGCCTCGTGATGCTGAAGCGACAACGCGATCTCTCACTCCTTCTCGCAGCAACTGCGCTATGCTTCATGTCATGCAGCCAGCTGCATTCGCAAAGTGCTACATCCCCGGGTAAACGCGACGACCACGCAGGCTTCGTTCCCCTTATCTCCGGCGGCTTTGGCTACGTACACAATGTCAATGCCGGTGTCACCACGGTCGAACCGCTGGCTAACCCGGTTCTCCTCGTGCCTTTCGGTTCACACGTCCTGCTCGAATCCCGCACCGACTTTACGGGCTTCTACCAGCGCAAACCATTACCTGACGGCCCTTTCAAAGGCAAAGTCTTCAAAAACGTCGAGTACGCACAACTTGACTGGCTCGCGAACACACATCTCACAATCGTCGCCGGTCGCTACCTCCTTCCTTTCGGCCTCTACAACGAACGCCTCCAGCCCATCTGGATCAAAAACCTCCAGGATGCCCCCATCACCGCCACGATCGGCACCCGCACCACGGGGTCGGGCGATGGCTTCGAATTGCGCGGAACTGTAGTAGAACGCCCGTCTTACGCAGTCCAGTACACCGCCTACTTCTCCGCACACAGCAACATTCAACAGCTGCAATCAGCACGTGTGGCCGGCTATGACCTCAGCGTCTTTCTGCCGAAGCAGCGTCTCGAAATAGGTACTTCGTACCAGCGCTTCCTCGAGTCCACCCACATCAATAGCGTCGCCGCCTACGTCTCCTGGCAACCGCGACAGGTTCCAGTCGACCTCAAGGCCGAGTATGACGGCAGCCACAACGGCAACGGCTACTGGCTTGAAACCGCCTACAACTTTACGCAGCTTCCCGTTCCACGTCTCGTCCGCAAGACACAGGTCGTAGGTCGCATGCAGCAGTTCTTCCCAATGAATGGCGGAGGCAACAGCCTGCCGCGCGTCGATTCCCAGCGTTTCGACTTTGGCCTCAACTACTATTTCCGTGACGATCTGCGTTTCATCTCCAGTTACGGGCGACGCTTCAGCTCGCAAGGCAATGCCAATGTGTGGAACGTCGGCTTCACCTACCGCTTTCTGTTTCCGCTCTGGCCCGGGAAAAAATCATGAAAATCTATTCCTGCTCCCTGTTGATACTCTCCATGCTCTCGACCGTAGCCCTGTGCGCCGCCTCGAATCCTCAAGCGACAACAAAAGTCGAAAATCAGCAACCCGCAGCGAAGAAAACGCAGACCGCTCAGCCTGACGGCGATGAGATCTTCACTGCCCACTGCGGCCGCTGCCACGGCGCCCCAATGAGTATCTCGCAGAGGACGACCGGCACCGTCATCATGCATATGCGGGTACGCGCAAGGCTCTCCCGCGAAGATGAAATTAAACTCTTGAAGTTCATGGCTCCATAGCCTCAGCAAGTCACACTCAAACCAAAACGATGGAGGAAATAGATGCATCGGATCATGACTCTCGCAGCCTTTGCAGTGCTTGGCGGAACCACCATGATGCACGTCGGCAACGCACAGGGTACAGGTCAAACGATTGAAATTCACGCAAAACGCTTCGACTTCTCGCCCGCGGAGATCACCCTCAAAAAGGGTCAGCCGACAACTATTAAGCTTTACTCCGACGATGTCCCCCACAGCCTCGTCATTAAAGAGCTCAGCGTCAACAAAGAGGTCTCCAAGGGCCATCCTCAGGAGATCACCATCACTCCCGATAAGACCGGTGACTTCCGCGGAAAGTGCGGACGCTTCTGCGGCAGTGGCCACGGCTCGATGGCACTTACCGTCCACGTACAGGAGTAAGCCCATGTGCATGAAAGCCCTCGTCGTCTTCTCCGGATGTTGCTTGTGCATCGCCATTGCGGGCTGCAAGGTCACACCTCCGGGAGGCGCCGAGACCGCTGCCTTGCAGTGGACCAAACACAACATCACTGTTGGCGGAAAGAACGACAAGAATCCAATCAAGGCCACCGCCGAAAACATCGAGTCGGGCAAACAGGCCTTCGGGTTCTACTGTGTCGTCTGCCACGGCCGCGACGGCCAGAACACCGGCGTCCCTTTCGCAAAGAGCATGTCGCCACCGCTTCCCTCCCTGGCCTCCGGCGATGTGCAGCGCTATACCGACGGCCAGCTCAAATGGATTATCGAGAACGGCATCTCGCCTTCCGGCATGCCTGCGTCGAAAGGAATTCTCAGCGATGACGACATCTGGACCATTGTCGTCTACCTCCGCAATCTTCCACCTGCCGGCAGTCTCGGCGAACCGCGCGCATACAGCGGCGAGGAGTATGCAAAGTGAATCGTGACACTCGAGGGGACAACCAAATGCACGACGTAAGGGCCACAAATACGATCTCCGCCGCGAACACTGTAGCGCCAAACTCCATCCTCTCGAACGTTCTCCTTCCGCTGCGATCGACCTACCATCCCCTCGGCTTTCCCGTGGAAGTCGCGTCCAACTCCGCCGCTATCCTCGCCGCCGCTGAACAGAGCTGGCGTCTCTTCCGCCCACAGTTCACCCATCCACCACTCATCATCGAGCTCGGCGTCAATGACGATGCTCCATCGGAAGGCGAACTTCCCCCCACTCCAGTCTGCCGTGTCCGCGAGCACCTTCTCACCAACATCGCCGACGGTCAGAACTTCATCAACTGTGACTTGAAGAATGGCTACGCCTTCGGCTGGATAACGCGCCCTGTCGCCGACAATCCGCTCTTCACTCGCTTCCACTTTCTCGAAACTGCCGCACTTTCTATGCTTTCCACGCTGCGCGCGACCGCGCTCCACGCGGCTTGTGTCGCCCCCTACAACCGCGGCATGCTGCTCTGTGGAGACTCCGGGGCGGGCAAATCCTCCTTGGCTTTCGCCGGCGCGCGGGCAGGCTGGACTTACATCAGCGACGACTCCAGCTATCTCCCTCTTCATTGCACCGATCGCACCGTCATCGGCAACTCACATCAGATTCGTTTCCGCGACTCCGGCGTTCAACTATTTCCCGAGCTTGAAGGCCGCTCCATCACGCCACGCGCGACCGGTAAGCCGTCCATCGAGGTCTCTACACTCGAGTTCCCCGAACTCGTCACGAGCGACTCCGCGCAGATCGAGTACGTCGTCTTCCTTAATCGTCGCAACGCCGCCACACCGGGCCTCCATCCCTTCCCGCTCGAAACCGCATTTCGTTGGTTCCGTGAGTCCTCTTTGCTCGACACAACCGCAACCACTGCACATGAAACAACGTTGCGCAACCTCCTCGATGTTCCGATCTACGAACTCCGTTACACCGACCTTGACTGGGCCGTGGAACGGCTGGATCAGCTTGCACTCACAGGAAGATAAGCTTTGCCGGCCCCTCACTCCAACTCGAATCCGGCCTTTGCCCCTCTTGTCCCGCGTGAGGTTGCGGCGCTTCTAGCTGCACTTCAACTCAAAGACGCCACAGTCAACCGATTACAAAATATTTCCGACAAAGAATGGCATTCCCTCCTGCACTTCTGCGACCTCGCACATCTCACGCTGCTTTTGGCGCAGCTCCACTTCGAAGGCAAACCCGCATGGGTCGAAGAACGCCTGCAATCCAACCTTGCCGACAACGCACTGCGCTTTGCCCGCGTCAAGGCGACCTACCGCGAGGCCGCGTGTGCCCTCTATCGCGCCGGCGTCGATCACATCATCATTAAAGGCTTCACGCAGTCACCCGACTACGTCCCCGACCCTCGCTTGCGCATGCAATCCGACCTCGACTTCTTTTGCCCACCGGATCACATCCCTCGTGCCCAGGCAGCCCTTCAGGCCATTGGCTATCAACCCGACCTCAGACAGGACTACCGTCGAGCGGACCATAGTCCCACCCTGACCCGCCTCCAGGGATGGACCTGGCGCGGCAACGCCTTTGACCCAGACATGCCCCTCTCGGTCGAGCTGCACTTCTGCCTTTGGAACGACGATACAACTCTTTTCTCCCTGCCCGAGACCGGGAAATTCTGGGAAAGGAGACTTGTGAGGCGCATCGACGAGATGGAGTTTCACTGCCTTCATCCCATCGATCATCTCGGCCATCTCTGCCTTCACATCCTCCGCAACATCCTCGCCCGCGACACCATCATCCACCACCTCTACGAACTCGCAACCTTCCTGCACGCTCACGCCAACGACGATGCCTTCTGGCAATCCTGGTCCACCTTGCACTCCAGTTCACTGCGCGCGAAAGAGGCCATCGCCTTCTACCACTCCCGCCTCTGGTTCGGCTGCGATCTACATCCCACCGTTCAGCAACAGCTCGAAGCCCTGCCACCACAGCAGGTAGCCTGGCTCGAACGCTTCGGCGCCTCCTCATGCGAAGCGATGTTTCGTGAAACCAAAGACAGCCTCTGGCTGCATCTCAGCCTTATCAACCATCCCGGCAAAAAGCTACTCCTGCTGCGGCGCGCGTTCCTCCCCAACAGCATCCCCCTACCCGGCACGCCCGCCGTCACCCTCGCCGCACGTGCAGCCGACACCCAGAACCAGCCCCATCCCGGACACACCCGCTATCTCTCTCAGCGCGCCATCACCTACCTGCAAACGAATCTCTCTACTCTCACCCGCGGCCTCCAATGGCAATTGCAACGACTCAAACGTTAACCGTCGGCTACATGGCCTTTACCGCCTTCCAGCGGATGAACGAGCCCGGCCTCTACAGCCTTCTCATGGACCGCGTTCCACCCGAGCGACCTGAGGGCGCGGCTGCATC
>Ga0070671_100005109_pt1 | contig 10449 bp, 10 predicted proteins | sample KBSS73metaG_FD_65341 | JGI IMG/M metagenome (GOLD analysis project Ga0070671, IMG submission 65341) | Switchgrass rhizosphere microbial communities from Kellogg Biological Station, Michigan, USA - KBS S7-3 metaG | ecosystem: Host-associated > Plants > Roots > Rhizosphere > Soil ... | reverse complement strand
CGAGTCTTCGGTCGCCGTACCTAGCACTCGCAGGCGAGGCCGTCGCCGTCGCGGTCCAGCTTGGGCAGGTACCACGGCGAATCCGTGGTGATGTTGCAAACGCCGTCTGCCTTGGCTTGGCTGCAGTTGCTGTACGGGCCCGAAGCCGAAGCGATGGGAGCTAACGCAATTGCAGCCGCGGCGACCAGGAACAACGCAGAACCGAAAACACGAAACATCTTTACTCCCTTGTGATCTTGAACTGTGGGGAGACGGTCCAGATAACTCGGGAGTCCGTCACAGGCGAAGCTATGTTGATTCCGTCCGCAAGGAATCGGGTGTTTCCCTATGTTTGCTGATGCCGAATTAGGGCCGTAAGACCCTGCCGCGCACCTGCGGATCTGGGTTATCGTGGCGGCCACGCGTGCGAGGAGCGTGGTCGCCGGTGGACATCTCGAAGACTTCGGGCAACCGGGCAGCAGCCCGGTTGTCGTCTTCGTCGCTGCGCGCTGTCCACGAGCTATTCGTCTCCGGCCAGGTCGATCTGGACTCCACACCGTTGCGTCCCCTCGTCGCTGAGAGTTGGCGGCGCAGCCTGGCCACCGGCGTCGACCCCGACCTGGGGGCACCCCCCACCGCCACCGCCGTCCTTGACCGCATGCGCACTTCGCATCCGTTGGCGCCCGCCCTTCCGGTCATCCGCCGCCTGCTTGTTGACGACGCCACCGACGCCGGCGTCGTCGTCGCGGTGACCGCGGCCGACGGCACCCTGCTCTGGGTCGAGGGCGATCGGAAAGCCTGCCGCAAGGCCGAACGGATGAATTTCGTGCCCGGCGCCGACTGGAGTGAACGCGGCGCAGGGACCAATGCGCCCGGCACCGCACTTGCACTCGACGCCGAGCTACAGATCCGCGGGACCGAGCACTTCTCGCGGATCGTCCAGCAGTGGAGCTGCACCGCGGTGCCGGTGCACGACCCCGCCACCGGCGTGCTCATCGGCGCCATCGACCTCACCGGCGGAACCCAGGTCGCCTCGCCTCAGACCCTCGCCTTGGTCCGCGCGACGGCCGTCGCCGTCGAAAACCACCTCGCCCTGTTGCAGCTCAACCAACCCACGACAACACCCACGGCCACACGCCTGACGGTGCTCGGCGCCGACCGGCCGCGCTGGCACACCGAGCTCGACACCAGCACGCTGACCGGTCGCCACGCCGACATCCTGGTTCTGCTCGGCCGCCACCCCGAAGGCCTGAGCGCCGACCACCTCGCGATGCTGCTCGACGACAAGGACCTCGACGTGGTGACTATCCGCGCCGAAATGTCCCGGCTGCGCCGAGTCATCGGCGCCGACTACATCGACTCTCGGCCGTACCGGTTGCTCAAACCGATTGCCAGCGACTACGACGACGTTTCGGAGGCCCTGCACGCCGGCGACGTCGACCGCGTACTCACCCACTACACCGGAGAACTGCTACCGCAGTCGGTGTCGCCCGGCATCGCACGGCTCCGCCGAGAACTCAGCGCCAGCGTGCGCGGGGCGGTGCTGGCATCGGGAAACCTTGCGCTGCTTCGCCGTTGGCTCGACCTGCCGGAGGGCCGCGACGACCGGGACTGCTGGCGGGTGCTCTACAACCACGCCGCGCCGGGATCGGCGATGCGAGCCCAGGCCCGCGGGCGCCTCGCCGGGCTCGATTTCGACCTGGCCTAGCCCGCCGGCGGTTGCAACGTCGTGCAACCGTGCTGCAACCGTCCAAAACCTACCTTTAGTGACGTCCGACACATATACGTCGTGAAGCTAGGAGAAGCCAATGACCGTGTACGCCCGACCGGGTGCCGAAGGCTCTGTGATGACGTTCGAGTCCCGGTACGAGAACTACATCGGCGGGCAGTGGGTTGCTCCCACCGCCGGCCGGTACTTCGAGAACGCCAGCCCGGTCAACGGTCTGCCGTTCTGCGAGATCCCCCGCTCCGATGAGACCGACATCGAAAAGGCGCTCGACGCTGCGCACGCCGCGGCGCCGGCCTGGGGCAAAACCACTGCAGCAGAACGGGCGGTGATCCTCAACAAGATCGCCGACCGGATCGAGGAGAACCTCGAGTCGATCGCCGTCGCCGAATCGTGGGACAACGGCAAGCCGGTGCGCGAGACGCTGAACGCCGACATCCCGTTGGCCGTCGACCACTTCCGGTACTTCGCCGGTGCGATCCGTGCGCAGGAAGGGTCGCTGTCGCAGATCGACGAGGAGACCGTCGCCTATCACTTCCACGAACCGCTCGGCGTCGTCGGGCAGATCATCCCGTGGAACTTCCCGATCCTGATGGCCACCTGGAAGCTGGCGCCGGCCATCGCGGCGGGAAATGCCGTGGTGCTCAAGCCAGCTGAGCAGACGCCCGCATCGATCCTGTACTTGTTCTCGTTGATCGGCGATCTGTTGCCGCCCGGTGTGGTGAACATCGTCAACGGCCTCGGCCTCGAAGCGGGCAAGCCGCTGGCGTCCTCGAACCGGATCTCCAAGATCGCATTCACCGGCGAGACGACAACCGGCCGGCTCATCATGCAATACGCGTCGCAGAACCTGATCCCGGTCACGCTGGAGTTGGGCGGCAAGAGCCCGAACATCTTCTTCAACGACGTCATGGCCCAGCACGATGACTATCAGGACAAGGCGCTCGAGGGATTCACGATGTTCGCCCTCAACCAGGGCGAGGTCTGTACTTGCCCGTCGCGCAGCCTGATTCAGGCTGACATCTTCGACGAGTTCCTCGAGTTGGCTGCCATCCGCACCAAAGCGGTCCGGCAGGGCGATCCGCTGGACACCGAGACCATGATCGGCGCCCAGGCATCCGAGGACCAGATGGAAAAGATCTTGTCGTACATCCAGATCGGCAAGAGAGACGGGGCAAAACTCGTCACCGGCGGCGAACGCGCAGAACTCGGCGGCGATTTGAGTGGCGGATATTACGTCACCCCAACCGTTTTCACTGGCCACAACAAGATGCGTATCTTCCAGGAGGAGATCTTCGGGCCGGTGGTTGCGGTGACGTCGTTCACCGACTACGACGACGCGATCAACATCGCCAACGACACGCTCTACGGCCTTGGGGCAGGGGTGTGGAGCCGCGACGGCAACGTCGCCTACCGCGCCGGCCGCGACATCAAGGCCGGCCGGGTGTGGACCAACTGCTACCACGCATATCCGGCGCACGCCGCGTTCGGTGGCTACAAGCAGTCGGGCATCGGCCGTGAGACCCACAAGATGATGCTCGATCACTACCAGCAGACCAAGAACCTGCTCGTCTCCTACAGCAACAAGGCCCAAGGCTTCTTCTGACGAGCGCTCGCGCGAGGAAAAGACCCTGAAGAGCCGGGACCAAAGACCCTTCAATAAAACCACTTTCACGATTGGAATGATGAAATGACCCAAACCCTCGGCGCCCCCGCGGCGTCCACCAACACCGATACCATGCGCGCCGCCGTCGTCACCGAATTCGGTGGACCCCTACAGGTCGAGGAACTCGAGCTGCCAACGCCAGGCTACGGCGAAGCATTGGTCAAACTCGAGACTTCCGGGGTGTGCCACACGGACCTTCATGCGGCGCACGGAGATTGGCCCGTCAAGCCGCAACCACCGTTCATCCCCGGCCACGAGGGGTATGGCACCGTCGTCGCAGTGGGCGAGGGCGTCGACGACCTCACGGTCGGTGACAAGGTCGGCAACGCGTGGCTGTGGTCGGCCTGCGGCACGTGCGAATACTGCCGCACCGGATGGGAAACCCTGTGCGAGAGCCAGAAGAACGGTGGCTACAGCGTCAACGGCAGCTTCGGCAGCTACATGCTGGTGAACGCCGCCTATGCGGCGCGCATCCCGGACAATGCCGACCCGCTGGAGGTCGCACCGATCCTGTGCGCGGGCGTCACCGTCTACAAGGGCCTCAAGGTGACCGACACCCGGCCCGGCCAATGGGTGGCGATCTCCGGCATCGGCGGACTGGGCCATGTCGCGGTGCAGTACGCCCGCGCGATGGGACTGCGCGTCGTCGCGATCGACATCGACGACTCGAAGCTCGCGCTGGCCACCCGCCTCGGCGCGGAGGTCGCCGTCAACGCCCGCACGTCCGACGTCGTCGCGGAGGTGCAGAAGGCCACCGGCGGCGTGCACGGCGTGCTCGTCACCGCGGTTCACCCGCAGGCGTTCGGTCAGGCGATCGGACTGGCGCGGCGTGGTGGCACGATCGTGTTCAACGGCCTTCCGCCGGGCGACTTCCCAGCGCCGATCTTCGACATCGTGCTCAAGGGCCTGACGATCCGCGGGTCGATCGTGGGCACCCGCCAGGACATGGCCGAGGCGCTGGACTTCTACGCCCGCGGCCTGATTCACCCGACGGTGGAGAGTGCGCGCCTCGACGACATCAATGAGGTGTTCGGCCGGATGGAACGCGGTCAGATCGACGGCCGGGTGGTCATCGACTACCGGTAGTCCTCGGCGCGCGGACGCAAACTCCCCCGACAACTCGACGCGTCGGGGGAGTTTGTCTTGTCCTCGCCGCCGCGTCAGCGTAGGTTCAGCTAACTATCAGTAGCTACAAGGGGGGCTCTGGGATGAACAAACATGCGAAATTGACAGCGGCGGCAATCATCTCGCTGCCAATGCTCGGCCTGGCTACGCCGACCGCGGCAGCGGACACCACGTTGACCTTCTTCGAACACGACAACGTGCAGCACCAGGCAGACCTCGGCCGCCCAGGACCCGGTCCGGGTGACCAATTCATCTTCGCGGGAGATTTGTTCGATCGACCCGGGGGCATGTTCATGGGCACGTTCGCCGGCAGTGCCACCACGCTTACCGGAAACGACCAGTCCGGCCAGACGGCCTTCAACGGCACCTTGAGCCTGGCCGGCGGCCAGATCGTCGTTCAGGGTGTAGTCGATACCGCCGCAGTGATCGTCCGCGGCGACACGGTGCCGATTTCGATCGTCGGCGGCACGGGCATGTACCAAAACGCAAGCGGCACCGGCACCCTACAAGTACCCCCGGATGTTCCGAGCCAGACCGATGCCAACATCGTCCTCAACCTCGCGGGCGGCTAACGCCCGTTAGAACTTCACAACTTAAATCGTCGGACCGGATACGATCGGCCGTAATCGCACAGTGCTCGGTTGAATTCGGGGGGCCTAGTGGCGAATCGGCTCACGGGAGACTTCGATGCAATTCTCGAGGTCAGCGATGCAACGCTTGACCGGCTCGCGGCGGCCATGCACCAGAACGGATTTCCGCATCCGACGCTGCCCAGCCTGCCCCACGTCATACACCTTCGCCTCGTCGGCGACGAACACGGATCGGTTGCCGCTCAGGTCGGCTGTCCGCATATCACGCTGATCGACGGCGCAACGGATCGAATCAAAGTCGAATTCGGCTTTCGAGCCAGATTTCGCGCGGATCCTGGCAGTCCACCGCTGGCCGACATCATCCACGGCACCGTCCGGGCCACCTACCGAATCCAGAAGATCGACCCGACGTGTGTTGGCTGGCGCGGTATCGCCGACGATTATGTTTGGTTGCGGGTCATGCACGGCTCCGTTTCGTTCGAAGGGACTGCCTACAACGAGACCCGCTCGTTTCAATTGGACAGGCTGGCGGACCAGGACCAGGCTTCGCTGAACACGCGGATCACCAAGCACCTCGCCGCGCTGTTGGTGCACGCGTTCGCCCCGCGGCCGCATCGAATACCCCGGCAGTTCAGACGTTTTCGGTCGGTGGCGACCGGGCCATGGCCGGGCGGCTCGGGCGTGGCCTTCCCTGTATCGATCGGCGGCGGCGAACCGACGGGCGCCTTGGCCTCGATTGACGAACTGTTCCTTGACGGTCACGACTTCGCGGTGGCCATCAACAGCGACCTCATCGTCGGGGCCATCGCGTCAGAGTTGGAAGCCGTGGCAGGCGACCAAAGGGACTTCCACATCCACGGCGACGCAGGCTATGGCGGCGGCTTGGAGATCGACTACCACGTGCGGGTCGATTCCACTGCTGTGCAGTGGATAGGGGCAGCGCCGTTCGGCATGCAGATGGGCATCATTCGGATCACACTCAACGGCCACGGATGGGCGAGCCGCCTGTACCGCAGCGGAGTCTTCAACATCGGCTCGGTCAGTCTCGACGATATCGCCATGACGGCCTCGGTCGAACAGTACCTAGCGCTGCAGTTTGATGCCCCGGGGCAGTTCTCGCTGCGTGCTGTCGGCGGGCCGATCACGAACGTTCATTACACCGGCCCGTTCGCCAGTCACGTGGTTCCCGAGGCGCAGAAGCGAATCTCGGCCCAGGTTCAGGTGATCGTGAACTCGAAGCTGGGCACAGCCCAGAGCGCCGTCGCGTCCTACGCGGACGCGGGCAAGCTTGCAGACCTCGTTGGAGCGCTGAGGACGGTCGATCCGTCGTTCGGTGCGAGATTCGACCGCGCGTCGTACCGGCCCGAAGGGATAGTGCTGCACGGCACCGTGACCACGGCGTCTCGGTGGAGTCCACACGTGGAGTTTGCAAAAACCGAGACAGGCGACGGGTTCGACGCGGTTGAAAGCTGGATCCCGGGCGGTCGGGTCGACAGCTTCGAGTGGAGTTGGCGGTGGTATTCAAATCCTGTAGTCGCCCCTCCTGGCGCACCAGGCACCGCTACCAACAAAGACACCTTTCAACTCCGTCGGCCGCACGATTCTCGTTCCAAGTTCGGCCAAATGGTCGGCGTCGAGTCACCGCTGCCCGGCCTCGACGGTCTCGGCCGGGTGTGCCTGACCATTCGCGGCGCCCGCGTCGATCACGTCACCGGCAGGTGGACCGCGGTCGAGAGCCTCGCCGAATGTGCCTCATTCGGTTATCAATTCAGGTTGCCTATCGAGACCGCGCCATACTTGCGGGTGTGCGACCCGTTGCGCGCGGTCGAGGGGGTAGCGCCCGAAGTCGGGGTGATGCGGCTCAGCGCGGCCGAGGCCGACCGCGCGTCCAATACGCTGATCGCCTACGTAGGAGAACACCATTGGGATCCCGAAGCGGCCGCCACCGTTCTCGCCGGACTGGAACACTGTCAGCGCCGTGATGCCGGCCTTCTCGTCCTTGTCCTATTCGGCGAAAGGGCGCTTGAGACCAGCAGCGCCGAGACAATTGCGCACGTTCAGCGATTCGCTGAAAGTTCCAGCGCCCCCGTGCTGATCACCGATGACGTCGGTGGTCGATGGGCACAGCACGCCGGTGTGGGCAATTCTGCCGCCGGTCCGCAATGGCGGCTGCTGGATGCCGGGGGAGTGGTCAGGTGGGCGCCCGAAAATCGTTTCAGCGCTGACGAACTGGCACGCGTACTCGATAGAGCGCTGTTGCCCAGCGCCGTGCCAGACCTAGTGGACATCCGTCCCGGTCTCGCAGTTGGAAGCCGTTTCGTCCCTGACCTTTCCATCGAACGTTGCCCACCAATTCCGTTGAATCGCTCAGGATTTCGCCCCACCCGTGTGCTTTTTGCCGACACTGGGGTCGCATCAAAACGTGCTATCGACGGGCTGGCCCGGCAAACAACGCCCGATCAGGAACTCATCGCCATCCTCGTTCGTGACGCATCCGACGACGACCTATCCGCGATCGCGGCCATGTTCGACGGCAACGTTCCCGTGTTCCCCGATCCAGACGGGACAGCAACTTTTCGTGCCGGCATCCGCTGGGCGCCAAGCATTGTCGGCTTGAACAGCGGCGGGCACGTGACCGAAATCGTCACCGATGCAGCGCCGACGCGCCGCCCAGACTCCACGGACTGACGGGACCGGCAATGGCCATCTACATCAATTCGTACCTGGGCAGCGAGACACGAATCTTCGAGGCTCTGCTGAAAATCTCTGGCTGCGATGCCGGCCTGTCGACGACACCCGACGCGTCGGAGCCCGTGCTGGTGGTGCAGTTCCGCCCAAAGGGGCCGTCGTCATTCTCATCGGGCCGCCTCCTCGAAGTCGTCAAGAGCAGTAAAGAGGTCTACATCAACGGCGTCGACGACTCCTACCCGACGGTGTGGGGGAAGCCGATGTCCGAATATGGCGGGGTCACCGATGTCGACATCACGGCCGCAACGTCGGAATGCAACATCTGGATCGACGTGACCGAGGCCTCCGGAACCGGTTACCGCTCACTGGACAGCAACGGCAACTTCATCTACGCCCCGCTTGCCGTCATCCTCTTCCACGAATTGGCGCACGTCTACCACGCAATGATCGCCGAGGACACGCCCGGCGAGCACACCAACGACCAGCTACTGGCGATCGCGGACGAGAACCAGTTCCGCTCGCAACTCGGCCTTCCGTTGCGCAACCCCAACGTCACGATTCACGACGTCACTGGGCCGGCCACCGTCGGGCCGACGACTCTGAAAGGGTGCAACGAATCAGGGAACCCGTGGGCCCACGTGTGCGAATGACTACGGCGGCCGCATCGAACGCGTTTTGACCTGCGCGGACGCTCGCAGGTAAGCTGCTCCGTTGGCGTGCGGTATGCACGGGCCTCGGGTCACTGTCGGTCGCCGAGGACCACCCTGCCGTCTACGCCTGACCGGCACCCGGGTCACACCGGGATCCAACCCGAGATAAGAAGGTAGACGCTGTGCCTACATACACGCCGAAGGCGGGTGACACCACGCGGTCGTGGTACGTCATCGACGCCACCGACGTGGTGCTCGGCCGGCTCGCCGTCGCAGCTGCAACTCTGCTGCGCGGCAAGCACAAGCCGACATTCACGCCCAATGTCGACGGTGGCGACTTCGTCATCGTCATCAACGCCGACAAGGTCGCCATCAGCGGCGACAAGCTGCAGAACAAGTACGCCTACCGCCACTCGGGTTTTCCCGGCGGTCTGCGCAAGCGTGCGCTCGGTGACGAGATGGAGAAGCACGCCGACCGGGTCGTCGAGAGGGCGATCCTCGGCATGATTCCGCACACCAAGCTCGGTCGTCAGATCCAGAAGAAGCTGAAGGTCTACGTCGGGCCCGACCATCCGCACACCGCACAGAAGCCGGTGCCGTACGAGATCAAGCAGGTGGCCCAGTGACCGAGACCGTTGAGCAGACCGACGACAACGTCGAAACCACGGATGCCGTGGTAGAGACCGAGGCCGCGCCGCGCGAGCCCGTCGTGATCGACCGTCCCATCCAGACCGTCGGCCGCCGCAAGGAGGCCGTGGTGCGGGTGCGCCTGGTGCCCGGCACCGGCCAGTTCCACCTGGACGGCCGCACGCTGGAGGCGTACTTCCCGAACAAGGTGCACCAGCAGCTGATCAAGGCGCCGCTGGTGACCGTGGACCGGGTGGACAGCTTCGACATCTACGCCCATCTCGATGGTGGCGGCCCGTCCGGCCAGGCAGGCGCGCTGCGCCTGGCCATCGCGCGGGCGCTGATCCTGGTCCAGCCGGAGGACCGGCCCGCACTCAAGAAGGCCGGCTTCCTGACCCGCGACCCGCGGGCCATCGAGCGCAAGAAGTACGGCCTCAAGAAGGCCCGCAAGGCGCCTCAGTACAGCAAGCGCTGATCGATCAGCGGCAAACGCCGGGTGTGCAATATGCACGCCCGGCGTTTTGCTGTTTACCTGCGTCTTTCCCGATTCGTGTTTGAGATTGGGCGTAATCGTGAAGCCCAAATGTTCGGAGGCGGGGGCGCCCATGCGCGTCGGCAGCCATTCTGCCGCCGGTTCGGGCTCGGTCAGCTCGTTGGGGGACCGGACCGCCGCTTCCCGACTGAAAGGGAAATAACCACATGCACAACCGTGTGAAGCTTGCCTCGGCGAGCGCCGTATTCGGCGGAGCGCTGCTGGCCGCGGGTGGCTTTGGCCTCGCGAACGCAGCTCCGCCTGTCCAGTCCGTCGTCAACGACGGCAAAATCAACGTCACCCTGACGGCCGACGGCCAGCAGGTCGGCGTGCTGCAGGACGTCTCGTTGAAGAGCGCGGAGGCGCTCGCGAACTCCGCGTGCGCCAGTGCCGACATCACCCCGGAGGCGTTCCAGGCTCTCGATGTCAGCGATACGCCGGTTCCCGGCACCTGCGCCAGCGCTGAGGGGCTGTCCTTCACGTTCGCGCAGAACGGCCCGAGCCAGTCGGAGAACGCTCCGGCTCAGAGCCCGGCGACGACGCCGTCGAGCTCGACGGTGGCTCCGACCACCGCGCGCTAGCTCTCGGCCATAGGCCGACCTCACCGCCCGCAGTCACCCGACTGCGGGCGGTGAGTCGTTTCCGGGAGAGGCTAATTCGCTTTTTGTACAGCACGGCCCCAGATTTTTTCGGCGCTTCAGTAAATGGCCAAATGCTTGATCACCAGCAAATTATTGACATGCAAGCTATTTAGGCTGGGGGCGGGATTTACGCTAACAATAATTTTCTTGGCAAGTTTTGGTTTGACTGCCCCACTGATCGAGGAAAGAACGCTGCGGAAGCATGGGTGCATTTCGCGCAGGCGG
>Ga0070671_100005106_pt1 | contig 10450 bp, 9 predicted proteins | sample KBSS73metaG_FD_65341 | JGI IMG/M metagenome (GOLD analysis project Ga0070671, IMG submission 65341) | Switchgrass rhizosphere microbial communities from Kellogg Biological Station, Michigan, USA - KBS S7-3 metaG | ecosystem: Host-associated > Plants > Roots > Rhizosphere > Soil ... | reverse complement strand
CACGCAGCGGATCTTCGAGACGGTCGGCCGGCGCGTCCCCACCATCCACTTCGGCACCGGCACGGCGAACATCCTGGCCGACATGCGCGAGGCGGGCGGCGACGTCGTGGGCGCCGACTGGCGTATCCCGCTCGACGAGGCGTGGACGCGCATCGGCCACGACCGCGGCATTCAGGGCAACCTCGACCCGACACTGCTGCTGGGGCCGCTTCCCCGGATGTTCCGGCACGTGGACGAGATCATCGAACGCGCGGGCGGCCGCCCCGGCCACATCTTCAACCTCGGACACGGCCTGCTGCCGTCCACGCCCGTGGAGCACGTGCAGATGCTCGCGCAGTACGTGCACACGGCGGCACGGTCGGCCACGCAAGCGTAGAGGCGCAGGTGGACACGGTCGTCGACGTGGCAATCGTCGGAGGCGGCATCGCCGGACTGTCGGCAGCCTACGAGCTCCAGCGCCGAGGCTGCTCGGTGCGCGTCCTCGAAGCCGGCGATCGACCAGGCGGCGTGATCCGCACCGAGCGCTTCGACGGCTGGGTCGTGGACTGCGGCCCCGACGCGCTGCTGGCGCAGAAGCCGGCGGGCGTCGGCTTGTGCCGTGAGCTGGGTATCGCCGATCGCCTGATCACGACCCTGCTCCCCCGCACTGCCTACGTACTCCGCGACGACCGGCTGCACCCGCTGGCCGAAGGGTCGTTCCTCGGCTTCCCACTCTCCTTCCGTGCGCTCGCCACGTCGTCGCTCTTCACGCCGGCCGGCAAGGCCCGCATGGCCGCCGAGGTGCTGGTGCCGCGGCGCACGTGGCACGAGGACGACGACGAGTCGATTGGCGCCTTCGTCCGCCGCCGGTTCGGGCACGAAGCCGCCGAATACCTGGCCGACCCGCTGCTGGCCGGCATTCACGCCGGCGACGCCGACGAGCTCTCGGTGCGGACGCTTTTTCCACGGCTGGTCGAAGCCGAGCGCCAGTCCGGCAGCGTCCTGCGCGCGTTTCGCGCGATGAAGATGACGCGCTCGCCGCACGGCGCCTTCGTGTCGCTGCCGAACGGGACCGGCGAGCTGGTGGAGGCGCTGGCGGCCGCGCTCGCTCCGGGTACCGTGACGACCTCGGCCCGCGTCACCGAGATCCGTCGCGCCGGCGACTACATGGTGGAGTGGGCCGGCGGCGCCGCGCGCAGCCGCGCGCTCGTGCTGTGCGTGCCAGCCTACACCGCCGCCGGGCTGCTGCGCGCGTTCGACACCGGACTGGCCGGCGCCTGCGATAGCATTCCCTACGCCTCGACGGCCACGGTAGCCTTCGGATACCGCGCCGATCAGGTGCCGCATCCGATGCAGGGCACCGGGTTCGTGGTGCCGAAGGCGGAACGCCGCGCGCTGCTGGCAGGCACGTGGGTCACCTCCAAGTGGCCGGGGCGCGCACCCGACGGCCACGTGCTGATGCGGGCCTTTCTCGGCGGCGGACGCGATCCGCATCGCCTCGAGCGCAACGACGACTCCGCGCTCGTGAAGACCGCCGAACAGGAGCTCGTCGAGCTGCTGGGCATCACCGGCGACCCCGTTTTCACGCGGCTCACGCGCTGGCACCGCCAGAGCCCGCAGTTCGCGGTCGGCCACCAGGCGCGCGTGGCGGCCATCGAGCAGCGCCTCAAGGCGTTGCCCGGGCTCTTCCTCGCCGGCAGCGGCTTCCGCGCCATCGGTATTCCCGACTGCGTGGCCGACGGCCGCGCCACCGGCGCCAGCGTGGCCGGGTTCCTCAAACGCAGCACGGCGGCGTAGGGGACGCGTCAGACGGCCACCGCATCGCCATGAAACCCGTTCATCTGATCGGCGCTCCCCTCGATCTTGGGGGCGGACGGCGCGGGGTGGACATGGGCCCGTCGGCGCTGCGCATCGCCGGCCTTGGCGAACAGATCGCCGCGCTCGGCCGCGCGACCGTCGATCAGGGCAATGTCGCGGCGCCCATTCGCGAGCTCGCGCGCGAGGGCGACGCCCGCAAGAAGTACATCGAGGACATCGCCGCCGTGTGCCGCCGTGTCCACGCCATGGCACGCGCCTCGCTCGACGCCGGCGCGCTGCCGGTGGTGATTGGCGGCGACCACAGCGTCGCCGCCGGTTCCGTCGCCGCGAGCGCCGAGGCCGTCCGCGCGGCGACCGGCAAGCCGCTCGGCGTGATCTGGGTAGACGCGCACGGCGACATGAACACGCCCGAGACCTCTGAAAGCGGCAACGTGCACGGCATGCCGCTGGCGGCGCTGCTCGGGCAGCCGCCGCGCGAGCTGGCGTCGTTCGGGACGTCGCCGTCGCTGCGGCCGGAACACACCGTGCTGGTGGGCATCCGCAACCTGGATGACCGCGAGAAGGATCAGATCCGCGCGGCCGGCGTCCACGTGTTCACGATGAAGGACGTCGATCGCGACGGCATTGCGCGCGTGGCCGAGCGCGCCATCGCCCTCGCGTCCGAAGGGACCGGCGGACTGCACGTCTCGTTCGATCTCGACGTGTGCGATCCATCCGTGGCACCGGGCGTCGGCACGCCGGTACGCGGCGGCCTCGACTACCGCGAGGCGCACATGCTGATGGAGCTCGTGGCCGATTCGCAGCGCCTCGTGGCGCTCGATCTGGTGGAAGTGAACCCGACGCTGGATCTGCGCAACACCACCGCGGAGTTCGCGGTGGAGTTGGCGCTGTCGGCGCTGGGGAAACGGATTATCTGACGGGCCGCCTGAAGGCGGCCCCTACGTACAGCCCCCCCAGCCCCCTAGAGAAGCTTCTCGATCTCGTCCATGACGGCGTTCATGCGCGCCATCGTGAGGGTGAGCGGCTCGTCGGTCGTCATGTCCACACCGGCCTCGCGCAGCAGGTCGATCGGATACTTCGATCCCCCGCGCGTGAGGAACGTCAGGTAGCGGTCGCGCGTGGCGGTGTCGCCGCCCAGCACTTTCGCCGACAGCGCCTCGGCGGCGCAGAACGACGTGGCGTACTGGAACACATAGAACTCGCGGTAGAAGTGCGGGATGAAGCTCCACTCGTGCTGGATGTAGTCGTCCACGACGCACGTGCCCTCGGCGTGGCCGTAGTAGCGGCGGCAGATCCCCAGATAGAGCTCGCAGAGCGAGTCGCCCGTGAGCGGCTGCCCCTTCTCCCCCATCTCGTGCATCCGCAGCTCGAACTCCGCGAACTGCGTCTGCCGGAACACGGTGGACTTGATGCCCTCGAGCAGGTTGCCGAGCAGCGACAGCCGCGTGGGCGCGTCGTCGATCTGCTTCAGCACGTGATCGATGAGCAGCGCCTCGTTGAACGTGGAGGCGACTTCGGCCACGAACGTGGTGTAGTTGGCCGTCGGGTACGGCTGCACTTTGTTCGAGTAGTAGCTGTGCATCGTGTGGCCCAGCTCGTGGGCCAGCGTGCTCACGTCGTTGTACTGCCCGAGGTAGTTGAGCAGGATGTACGGGTGCACGTCGTAGGCACCGCCGTTCGAGTAGGCGCCGGACACTTTGCCTTCGGTCGGATACCAATCCACCCACCGGTCGCGGAAGCCGCGCTCGAGCACCCCGGTGTAATCGCCGCCGAGCGGCCGCATCGCCGACACCACGTGCCGCTGCGCCTCTTCGGGCGTGTAGCGCAGCTCCACCGACGAGACGAGCGGCGCGTAGAGGTCGTAGTAATGGAGCTCGTCGGGGAGGGCCATCACCCGGCGGCGCAGCTTCAAGTAGCGATGAAATGTCGGCAGGTGCTGGTTGACGCCCTCGATCAGCCGCATGTACACCGACACCGGGATGTTGGGCCCGTCGAGCGCCGCCTCCATGTTGGAGCCGTACTTCTTGGCGCGCGAATAGAACAGCGCCTTCTGCACGCTCGAGTTGATCGTCGTGCCGAACGTCCGGCTGAAGTTGCCGAGGGCCCCGAAGAAGGTCGACATCGCCGCCTTGCGGTCGTCGCGGTTGGCTGACGCCCGCAGCGCCGTGTAGCCCGCCTGGTCGACCTTCACCGCTTCGCCGGAGCTGGTGGTGATGGTCGGATACGGGAAGTCCGCGTTCGAGAGGATGGTGTAGATGTTGGTCGCCGACGAGGCCAGCGGCGCGGCGTCTGCCAGCAGCTTTTCCTCGGCGTCGCTCAGCGTGTGGGCGGCGCGGCGCACGACGTCCCGCAGCAGGAAGGCAAACGGCTCCAGCCGCGGTTCGGCGGACAGGAAGCTCTCGACGGTCTGGGCTCCGACGCGCAGCAGCTCGGGCTCGACGTAGGAGGCCTGGGCGCCGAAGGAGGCATACAGGTTCTGCATCTCCTGCTGCATCCCCTGCGGCTCCGACAGCCGGGAGTCCTCGTCGGCCACCATGCTGGCGTAGACGTAGAGGCGCGACAGCTCCTTGTCGAGGCGTGTCATCAGATCGAGCGCGTCGGCCAGCGTGCCGGCATCGCGTCCGAGGCGGCCTTCGAACGAACGGATCGACGGAATCTCCTTGCTGATCGCCTCTTTCCGGGCGCGCCAGGTGGCTGCGTCGGCGTAGACGTCGGCAAGATTCCACTTGTAGGTCTCGGCAATCTTCGCGCGATCGCGTTCCTGCACTGCCAGCGTCGTAGTCATGGCCTCTTAGTCTATAGAATGAGGCCTCGGCATGCCTCGCGCGCGTCTTCCCCAGGACTGGCCATCGCTTCCGGATGATGAGCTGCTCGACGTTCGGATGTGCGACCTGCCCGTGGCCATCGAAGGCCCGCTCGCCGATCGCATCGCGCAACTGCGCGATGAGATGGCAGCCAAGGGCGTACCCTGCCCCATCCACTTCTATCTCGCCGACGAGTGGTTCACGCCCGACGGCGCCACCGCGATCGCCATCCCCTTCTATCTGGCGCACCCGCGGCTCGAGAAGCTCGAGGAGTCGCAGATGTTCGAGGTGGAAGGGGGCGAACACGAGTGGAGCATGCGGATCCTGCGCCACGAAGCGGGGCACGCCATCGACAATGCCTACCAACTGCGGCGGCGGCGGCAGCGGCGCGAGGTGTTCGGCTCTCCGTCGGCGCCCTACCCCGAGTTCTACACGCCCAGGCCGTACAGCAAGAGCTTCGTCCTGCACCTCGACTCGTGGTACGCGCAGAGTCACCCCGACGAGGACTTCGCCGAGACCTTCGCCGTCTGGCTGTCGCCGGCGAGCGAATGGCGGCAGCGGTATGCGGGATGGCCGGCGCTGCGGAAGCTCGAATACATGGACCGGCTGATGTCGTCGCTCCGCCAGCAGCCGCCGCGGCTCGAGAACCTGTCGGAAGTCGAACCGCTGTCGCAGATCCGTACGACCCTGCGCCAGCACTACCGGACGAAGCGCCGGCACTACGGTGTGGACCATCCCAACTTCTATGATCGCGACCTGCGGCGCATCTTCTCCGACGCCCCCGAGTTCGCGTCGAACATCACCGCCGGGCAGTTCATCGCCCGGATCCGGCGCCCCGTGCGGCGCGTCGTGGCCGGCTGGACCGGCATCTACCAGTACACGATCGATCGCGTGATCGAAGACATGGCCGCACGCGCCCGCGAGCTGAAGCTGCGGCTCGCCGGACCCGAGGAACAGGCGCGGCACGAGTTCACCGTGCTTCTCACGGTGCAGGCGATGAACTACCTCCACAGCGGCGGCCACCGGCTGTTCCTATGAGAAAGGTCCGCGCCCTCGCCCTCGTGCACGACCATCTGGTGCCCCCGCGCGACACCAAGGGGATCGACGTGCGCGAGGCCGAGTGGAAGATGGAGTTCGACGTCATCGAAACGCTGCGGGAGATCGGGCACGAGGTGCGCGTGCGCGGCGTGCACGACGACCTGCGCGGCATCCGCGCCACCGTCCAGTCGTTCACCCCGCACATCGTCTTCAACTTGCTGGAGGCGTTTGCGGGCATCACGACGTTCGATCAGAACGTCGTGAGCTATCTCGAACTGCTGCGCCTGCCGTACACGGGGTGCAACCCGCGCGGGCTGATCCTGGCGCGCGACAAATCGCTGTCCAAGAAGCTTCTCGCCTATCACCGCGTGCCGGTGCCCGATTTCACCGTGGTCGGGGTGGGCCGCCGCCCGAAGCTGCCGCGCAAGCTACGGTTCCCGCTCATCGTGAAGTCGGTGTTCTTCGAATCGTCCACCGGCATCTCGCAGGCGTCGGTGGTGGAAAGCGACGACCAGCTGGCGAGGCGCGTCTCCTTCATTCACGACAGCCTGGGCACCGCCGCCATCGTGGAGCAGTTCATCGACGGGCGCGAGCTCTACGTCGGCGTGATTGGCAACGAACGGCTGGACGTATTTCCGGTGTGGGAGATGTCGTTTGCCGGCATGCCCGACAACCGCTGGAAGATTGCCACCGAGCGGGTGAAGTGGAGCACGCGCTACCAGAAGACGCACGGCATCATGACCGACGCCGCCCTGCTGGACGGGGCGACCGTCGAACGCATCAGCAACATCGCCAAGCGCACCTACCGCGCGCTCGACCTGAGCGGGTACGCGCGCATCGACCTTCGCCTCGACGAAGAAGGACGTCCCTACGTGCTCGAAGCCAACCCGAATCCGAACCTGGCCTACGGCGAGGACTTCGCGGAATCGGCCGAAAAGGCTGGGATCAGCTACGAGGCGCTGCTCGACCGGATCATCCGCCTCGGAATCCGCTGGGAGCCGGTTCGCACCGGATCGTCCACCGCCTCGTTGTAGGATTCCGCATGGACAGACGGGACTTTCTCACCAGCCTGGGCGTCACCCCGGTTGCCGCGGCATTCATGCCGCATCTCGTTGCGGCGCCCGCGGCCCAGCAGGCGGCGGCGTCGAAGCCGCGCGTGCCGCTCAAGCAGAGCGTGATGGCCTCGGTGTGGGGCCAGTCCAAGCTGTCGTTCGAGGAGCGTTGCCAGGTGCTGCAGCGGCTCGGCTTCAAAGGCATGGACCTGCCGACGCCCGAGCAGGCGCCGATGCTGAAAAAGTACGGACTGGCACCGGCGATGATGACCGGCGCCGGCACGTCGTTTCAAGACGGTCTCGTGCGCAAGGAGCTTCACGACAAGTTCGAGGCCGCCTTCAAGCAGGGCATCGACACCTGCGCCGAGGTGGGCTGTCCGAACCTGATCGCCATGCCCGGCGAGCGGCGCGGCATGTCTCGCGAGGAGACGGTGGCCAACACGGTGGCGATCCTGAACCGCGTGAAGGGCTACGCCGAGCAGAAGAACGTGACGCTGTGCATGGAGATCACGAACTCGAAGGTGGCCGCGGACCAGCGCGTCGATCAGACGTTCAACCATCTCGACTGGGGCTGGGAGGTGTGCCGACGCGTGGCGTCGCCGCGCGTGAAGGTGGTCTACGACATCTACCACGTGCAGATCATGGACGGCGACGTGGTCCGCAACCTGCGCGAGAACCTCGATTACATCTGCCACATCCACGTCGCCGGCGTGCCCACCCGCCAGGAGATCGATGGCTCGCAGGAGCTGAACTTCCGCTTCATCGCCAACGCCATCGCCGAGTCCGGCTACACCGGCTACGTGGCGCACGAATGGCGTCCCGGCCCGGGACGCGATGCGCTCAAGAGCCTCGAGGAGTGCTTCGCAATCCTGAACGTCTAGCCCGTCTCCGCTCTGACTCTTTCGCTGCCGACGCGAGTAGGAGCTGATTCCAACCGCGGTCGCACTCGTGGTCACACTGGCGTTGACGATCCGCACGTCACGGATCACGCGTACGGAACTCGCGTCGGATGAGTCGCTGCGTCCGGTTTCCGCGACATGGACCCGGCATGCGCCGAAAGACCTTCGGCGAAGACATGCCTGCGCGGTAGCGTACACGTCCACGCGAACGTAGTTGGCTTCGGTCCGAAAGGACGGACGCGGCTGGTCCTGGGGCGCGGCCTGCCCGCGCTCTTCATCGTGCAGCGGATGGAATCTTCGCACTCGCCCGCCTGAAGCATTGGAGAGCGACGGATCAGTCGGAGCCGCCAAATCCAATCAATACGGCCCACATCCGCCGGGCGCGTCCCGGCACGGTTCGTGAAAGTCGTTGCGAAGGCGTTACGCCTTTTGGAGGCATTACATGCGCGTCACCCACTGGCTTGTGATGGCAGCGTTCTGTGCCGGCTGTGCAGCACCCGGCGCCACCGAACACCCGACCGCGACCGACGCCGCGCTCGCGCAAAGTCAAAAGAAGACGAGTGTCGATCCGGCCGTGAACCCGGACGCCGCGGCGCTCGCGGAGTTCAAGTCGCGCGTCGACGCCTACGTGGACATGCACAAGACGCTGGCTCAGGGTGAGGCCAAGCCGGAAAAGACAACAACTCCAGACAAAATCAATGCGACCAAGACGGCCCTTGCCGCGCGCGTGCAGGCGACCCGCGTCAACGCCAAACAGGGCGACATCTTCACACCCGCGGTCCAACCGGTCTTCCGCCGGCTGCTGGCCCCGGAGCTGAAGGGCGAAGACGGCCGCGACGCCAAGGCGGTGCTCAAAGACGACGCGCCGGCACCCGGCACGGTGGCCTTCAAGGTCAACGCGAAGTTCCCCGAGAATCAGCCGCGCCCGACCGTGCCGGCCAGCCTGCTGCTGACGCTGCCGCCGCTGCCCGCGCCGCTCGAGTACCGCATCGTCGGCCAGCACCTGCTGATTCTCGACACCGCCGCCGATCTGGTCGTCGACTACATCCTCAACGCGATCACTACGTAGGAGGGCCTCATGCGCCGACCACTCATCCTCGCTCTCCTGCTGACCGTCGCGCCGCTCGTTAGCGCGGCGCAGGAACTGCGGCTGCCGAACAAGAGCGGCTCGCTCAAATTCGCGGTGATCGGCGACACCGGAGAGCCGAGTGCCGGGCAGACCGCGATCGCAAAACAGATGGTCAGCTGGCGCGGAAAGTTTCCCTTCGAGTTCGCGCTGATGATGGGCGACAACCTCTACGGATCGGAAGGCGCGAACGACTACGAGAAGAAGTTCGCCGGCCCGTACAAGGCGCTGCTCGAGGGTGGCCTCAAGTTCTACGCCGCGCTCGGCAACCACGACGACGCCGCGCAGACCCAGTACAAGGCGTTCAACATGAACGGCCAGAAGTACTACACGTTCAAGCCGCAGAACGGCGTGCGTTTCTTCGCGCTCGACAGCAACTACGTCGACCAGAAACAGATTGAATGGCTCGACAAGGAGCTGGCGGCGAGCGGCTCCGACTGGAAGATCGCCTACTTCCATCACCCGCTCTACTCGTCGGGGAAGACGCACGGCTCCGCCGAGCTGCAGCGCAGCCTCATCGAGCCCGTGTTCCTGAAATACGGGGTGAACGTCGTCTTCACCGGACACGAGCACTTCTACGAACGCATCAAGCCGCAGAAGGGTGTGGCCTACTTCATCATCGGCTCGTCGTCGAAGCTCCGGCGCGGCGATCTCGAGAAGTCGGCGCTGACCGTCTACGGCAACGACTCGGACTACGCGTTCATGCTGGTGGAGATTGCGGGCGACGAGCTGTTCTTTCAGACCATCAACGACAAGGGGGTCACGATCGACGCCGGCAGCATCCGGCGCGCCGGCGACGTCGCGCCGGGCAAGGACGTCACCACGCAGCCGGTGGTGCCGCAGAGCAAGCCGTCGCCGGTGCAGCCGGGCCCGAAGAAGTAGAGGCGGACCTTCAGGTCCGCCTCACCCTCCGCAGCCCTTCGCGGCGCCGCGCCAGAATGGCGGCGGCATCCGGGTCGCCCATGACCACCGCCTCGAAGTGACGGCAGAACGCCGGCTCGCCGAAGGCGGCGCGCATCTCGGCGAGAAACGGTTCGACCTTGCAGAAGGTCCCGAACATCTCGCCGTGCGCGGCGCGGAAGGCATCGCCGTCGATCGCGCCCATGGTCACGAGCGAGGCGGCCATGTCCCAGTAGCCGAGCACCATCCGGATCGACGCGTTGCGTTCGCCGCGGATGGCGGCCACGAACTCCTCCAGACTCTCTGGATGGAAGTCCAGCAGGAACCACGAGCGCGCCTCGCGCAGCACCGGCTCGCGCCGGAGGTCGAAGAGCTGGAGATTCAGCTGCGCGCTCTCGAAAGGAGTGGGCATAAGAAGGACCGGCCGCCTGAAGGCGGCTCCCGACGGCCGGCCCCTACGACTTGGTCTTCACTGGCAGCGGCGGGTCGGTTCGGCACGGCGACGGCGCGAACTTCGTCGCGTCCGCTTCGCGGCGGAAGTTCGTGCTCGTGTAGAACGCTTGCGCGAGGTAGCGCGGATCCTCGACCACGGTCACGACGTTCAGCCAGTCGTCGCCGTTGGGGTGCGTGGGCAGGCGATGGAAGTACTCGGTGATCGTCGCCTGCTCGCTGTACGGCACGCCGTTCTTCCGGAGGTAGCCGGCCTTGAAGTTCGTCGTGACCACCTTCAGCGATCCGCCTCGCTGAATCGACGCGGCGCCGCGTGGCGGCGGCCCGCCGCGCAACCCCTGCCCACCGCCGCCCGGCACGGGCGGACCGGCCGGACCCGCGCCG
>Ga0070671_100005099_pt1 | contig 10461 bp, 10 predicted proteins | sample KBSS73metaG_FD_65341 | JGI IMG/M metagenome (GOLD analysis project Ga0070671, IMG submission 65341) | Switchgrass rhizosphere microbial communities from Kellogg Biological Station, Michigan, USA - KBS S7-3 metaG | ecosystem: Host-associated > Plants > Roots > Rhizosphere > Soil ... | reverse complement strand
GGCGAACAGCGCACAGCCGAGCACCAGGCCGGCGCCGAGCTCGCGCCACGCGCCGGCCCGGCCGAATTCGACCAGCGGCCGCTTCTCCGCCACGCGCACGTAGGCGGCGTACGTCGCCCAGCCGAGCACGACGGCGGTGAGTGCGGCTGCGCTCGCCGCGAGCTGCGGGCCGTAGCCGCGCATCAGGCGCCCGACCGCGACCTCGGCGACGAACGCCGGAACCACGAACAGCAGTGCAACCAAAAGGCGGACGACGGCGTATTGCATGGGGCGCATTGTCGCCGTGCTGCACCGCGAGTTGACGCGTCCTCCGGTGCGGTGCCCAATCCTTCGCCGACCCGTTGCGCCCCTGAATACCGCGGACCTCGTCACCATGCCCTCTGCCACCGTCGCTCCCGAACTGCTTGCGCTGCAACGCCTCTATCACTGGGAAGCCACGCAACCCGGCCGCGTGATCCTGACCCAGCCGCTGGGCAACGGCGCGGTGCACGACTACACCTGGGCGCAGGTGATGGACGAGGTGCGGCGCATGGCCGCGCACCTGCAGAGTCGCCAATACCCGACGGGCAGCCGCATCGCGATCCTGTCGAAGAACTGCGCGCACTGGTTGATGTGCGACTTCGCGATCTGGATGGCGGGGCACGTCTCCGTGCCGCTCTATCCGACGCTGGCCGCGGGCACGATCCGCCAGATCCTCGACCATTGCGAAGCCAAGCTGCTGTTCATCGGCAAGCTCGACGGCTGGGACGCGATGCAGGCCGGCATCCCCGCCGGGCTGCCCTGCATCGCCACGCCGCTGTCGCCGCCTGGCGTCGATGCGCAGCGCTGGGAGGACATCGCGCGCAGCACCGCGCCGCTCGCCGGCCAGCCGGTGCGGCCCGGCGACGAGCTCGCGACGATCATCTACACGTCGGGCACGACCGGCATGCCCAAGGGCGTGATGCACAGCTTCGCGACCTTCGCCTGGTCGCTCGCCGCGGCGCTCAAGCGCACGACGCTGGACGACGACACGCGGGTGCTGTCGTACCTGCCGCTGGCCCACGTGGCGGAGCGCATCCTCGTCGAGCACGGGCTGCTGTTCACGTCGATGCACGTGTACTTCGCCGAAAGCCTCGACACCTTCGTCGCCGACTTGCGGCGCGCGCGGCCGACCGCGTTCTTCTCGGTGCCGCGGCTGTGGGTCAAGTTCCAGCAGGGCGTGCATTCGAAGATGCCGCGCGAGAAGCTCGATCGCCTGCTGCGCATTCCGATCGTTCGCCGCATCGTCGCGAAGAAGATCCTCGCCGGCATGGGGCTCGATCAATGCCGCGCGGCCTCCGGCGGCGCCGCGCCCATGCCGAGAGAACTGCTCGACTGGTACGCGCGGCTCGGCTTGCCGATCATCGAGGCCTATGGCATGACCGAGAACTGCGCGATCTCGCACTCGACGCAGCTCGGCGTGCCCCGCCCCGGAACCGTCGGCCAGCCGTACGAGGGCGTGCAGAGCCGGCTCGACCCGGCGAGCGGCGAGGTCCAGATGAAAAGTCCGGGCGTGATGCTCGGCTACTACAAGGAGCCCGAACTCACGCGCGCCGCGTTCACCGACGACGGCTGGCTGCGCACCGGCGACAAAGGCGTGCTCGACGCCGAAGGCAACCTGCGCATCACCGGCCGCGTCAAGGATCTGTTCAAGACGAGCAAGGGCAAGTACGTCGCGCCCGCGCCGATCGAGGATCAGCTCGTGATGAACGGCGCGGTCGAAGCTTGCGTCGTCACAGGGCCCAATCTCGTCCACCCGCTTGGCCTCGTGATGCTCAACGCGGACGCCGCCAAGCGCGCCGAAGCGAACGATGGCCGCGCCGCGATGGAGATCTCGCTCACCGCGCACCTGGATGCGGTCAACGCCCGTCTCGACCCGCACGAGCAGCTAGAGTGCCTCGTCGTCGTGAAGGAGCCGTGGACCGTCGACAACGGCTTCATCACGCCGACGCTGAAGGTCAAGCGCAACCGGATCGAGGAGGTCTACGGGCCGATGTTCGAGCGCTGGGTGGGGGCCCGCAGGAGGGTGGTGTGGCAGTGAGCTCCGCGGTGCGCGGCCCTCAAACCTTGTTGAGCGGAATCTTCAGGTAGCTCACGCCGTTCGACTCGGGGGCGGGCCAATGGCCGGCGCGCACATTGACCTGGATCGCGGGCAGCAGCAGCACCGGCTTGGCGAGCGTCTGGTCGCGCGCGGTGCGCATCGCGACGAACGTGGCCTCGTCGATGCCGTCGTGCACGTGGACGTTGTCGCGGCGCTGCTCCGCGACCGTGCTGACCCACTGCGGCGTGCGCGCCGAGCCCGGATAGTCGTGGCACAGGTGCAGGCGCGTCTGCGGCGGCAGCGCGAGCAGCTTGCGGACCGAGCGATACAGCGTCGCTGCGTCGCCGCCCGGGAAATCGCAGCGCGCGCTGCCGTAGTCTGGCATGAAGAGCGTGTCTCCGATGAAGACGTCCAGGCCCGCATCCGACGCCACGGCGAAGCTCACGCAGCCGGGCGTGTGCCCCGGCGTGTGCATCACCTCGATCGTGAGCGCGCCGAGCGCGACGCGCTCGCCGTCCTGCAGCAGATGGTCGAACGGCGTGCCGTCGGTCGCGATGCCGTCGTCGTTGAACAGCCGCTTGAAGACGCTCTGCACATCCCGGATGTGCGCGCCGATCGCGATCTGCCCGCCAAGCTGCTGCTGCAGGTAGGGCGCGCCCGAAAGATGGTCGGCGTGCGCGTGCGTTTCGAGCAGCCAGTCGACCGTGAGGCCTTCGGAGCGCACCCACGCGATCAGCTCGTCGGCGCTCGTGGTCGAGGTGCGGCCGGCCTTCGGGTCGTAGTCGAGCACGGCGTCGATGATCGCGGCGCGTTTCGACTCGGGGTCGGCGAGCACGTGAGTGACCGTGGAAGTTGTGAGGTCGAAGAATGAGCGGATCAGCGCTTGTGGCATCGAAGGGCAGACATCAGGTGAAACAATCGCGACGGTGCCCGAATATAGATCGGCGCTGGGCCGAGCGGCTACAGTCGCAGCGGCGTTGCCTACGATCACTCCATGACGACCACCACCCCCCGCACCGCGACCCCTGCGATCAGCTGCGTCGTGCCGGCCTACAACGAGGCCGCGAACCTCGGCCCGCTGCTGCAGGGCCTGACGGAACAGCTCGCGCAGCTCACCCCGCGCTGGGAGGTCATCGTCGTCGACGACGGCAGTCGCGACGCGACCCCCGCCGCGATGGCCCCGTGGTTGACGCAGCCGGGGGTGCGCTACGTGCGCCTGTCGCGCAACTTCGGCAAGGAGGCAGCACTCACGGCCGGCATCGATCGCGCCGTCGGCGAGGTCGTGCTGCTGATGGACGCCGATCTGCAGCACCCCGCGTCGCTGGTGCCGGAGATGGTCGCGGCCTGGATCGGCGGCGCCGACATGGTGTGTGCCGCGCGTGCGTCGCGCGCCGACGAGAGCTGGCCCAAGCGCATCGGCACCGCGATCTTCTACGCGCTCGTGAACCGCAACGCGCAGGTGCAGATCCCGGTCGATGCGGGCGACTTCCGGCTCATGGACCGGCGTGTCGTCGAGGCGCTGAAGTCGCTGCCCGAGCGCAACCGCTTCATGAAGGGGCTGTACGCCTGGGTCGGCTTCAACAACGTGATCATCCCGTACGTGCCCGCCGAGCGGCTTGCGGGCACGAGCTCGTTCTCGTTGCGCAGCCTCTCCAAGCTCGCGTTCACCGGCGTCACCGCGTTCACCAACGCACCGCTGCGCTTGTGGAGCGCGCTCGGCATGCTGGTCGCGGTCGGCGCGATCGGCTTCGGCGCCTGGATCGTGATCGAGTACTTCATCTACGGCAACGACGTCCCCGGCTGGGCGACGCTCGCCTGCGGCGTGATGTTCTTCAGCGGCGTGCAGCTGATTTCGATCGGCATCCTCGGCGAGTACGTCGGGCGCATCTTCGACGAGGTCAAGCAGCGCCCGGTCTACGTCATAGGCAGCGAGGCCGGGCGCGGGGCCATGGAGGCGGAACATGTCGACCCCTCGTCCGCCGAGTACGTCGGCCGGCCCGCATGACACGAGTCCTGGCCCTGTGCGCCGACGACTACGGCGTCGCGCCGGGGGTCAGCGCCGGCATCTTGCGGCTCGCCAAGGCCGAGCGCCTCAGCGCGATCTCCTGCATCACCAACAGCCCGCACTGGCCCGAGCAGGCGCCGCACTTGGGCGATCTGCCGAAGTCGATCGACATCGGCTTGCACCTGAACTTCACCGAAGGGGCGCCGCTGAGCCAGCGCCTCGCGCGCCGCTGGCCGACGCTGCCGTCGCTCGGCACGCTGATCGCGCGCGCGCACCTCGGCCTGTTGCCGATCGCCGAGTTGCGCGGCGAGGTGCACGCGCAGCTGCGCGCCTTCCTGCACGGCCACGGCGTTGCGCCGGCCTACATCGACGGGCACCAGCACGTGCACCACCTGCCGGGGCTGCGCGATGCCATCCTCGACGTGGCCGAGCACGTTCAGCCGCTGCCCGCCGTGCGCAGCACCGCGCACCTGCTCGGGCCCGGCCACGGCTTCAAGCGCTGGGTGATCGAGGCGACCGGCGGGCGACGCCTGGAGCGCGCACTGCGGGAGCGCGTGATGGCGTTCAACCCGTCGCTGCTCGGGGTATACGACTTCCAGCAATCCGACTACGGCGCGCTGATGCGCGCGTGGCTCGATGCGCTGCCGCCCGACGGCGGGTTGCTGTTCTGCCACCCCGGCACGCACCTGGCAGACGATCCGCCCGATGCAATTGCCGATGCGCGCGAGCGCGAGCTGGCCTATCTGTCGAGCACGGCGTTCAAGATCGATCTGCGCGAGGCCGACGTCGTGCTCGGGCGCGTGTGGCGAACCGTCAGCCGGCGAACGTCCAGCGACGATTGATCAGGAAGGTCAGCACCAGGCTCGCCAGCGTCGCGACGACCTGTGCGAACAGGTAGTGGACGCCGAGGCGGACGCCGGCGGCGACGATTGCCATCCCGAGCAAGGCGCCGATCACCGCGGTGATCTGGAAGCGCGGCCACGACGCGGCGATCGCGCCGGTGTGCGCGAACGTGAACCAGCGGTTGCCGGCGTACGCGACCTGAGCGCCGATCACGGCGCCGATCCCGGAACTGAGATAGGCCGGCCAGTGCGCGAGTTCGACGCAGGCGATCAGCACCAGGTAGTGCGCCGCGGTGGCGAACACGCCGACGGCGCCGTAGCGGAAGAAGCGTTGCATGCGCGGCCGATTATCCGAGACAGGGGCGCGGTGGCAGCCGCCACAGCTCGGCGCGCCGGTCGGCGTAGACCTTCGCTGCCGTGGGCAACGAAGCGACGCGCCCGGCACCGCCCGGCGGGACGATGTACCAGGTCGCGCCGCCGCTGCCGCAACCGAGCGTCTCCAGTCCCTCGAGCGGCACGAGCAGCTTCGCGCCGAGCGTGGGGTCGAAGCGCGCGGCGTCGAAGACCTCCTTGCGCCAGTTGTCGCGCTTGGGCAGGTCCGGATCGTCCCAGCGGCTCGCGATCAGCACCGGTTTCGCGAGCCGGGCGTAGAACGGCACGTCGTAGTAGTACTCGTCGACCATCACGACAGTGTCGTTCGGCGCGATCTTCGCGGCCAGATCCAGCGCCAGCAGGCGGCTCGACTGCGGCGCCTTGATGGCGACGATGCCGACCAGCGCCACGCACGCCGTCGCTGCCAGACCCATCACCCACGGCCACCAGCGCCGGCCGCCGCTGGCCACCGCGAGCGCGAGCAGCGCGCACCACGGCACGAGCGCCGGCAGCGCGTAGCCGACGAGCTTGGAACGCGGGATCGAGAAGAAACCGATCACCGCGATCAGCCACCAGGCGTACAGGCCGATGGTCGCGCCGCGTTCGGCCCCGAAGCGCTTGAGTGCGGCCGGGAGCCAGGCGCTCCACGGCAGCGTCAGCAGCGGCATGGCGGCGAAGAAGAACCACACGCCGTGCTCGTTGTTGAAGTTCGTCTCGGCATATCGGCGGAAGTGCTGTTCGATGACGAAGTAGTCGAAGAACTCCGGATAACGCAGCTGCATCGCCACGAACCATGGTGCCCCGACGATGGCGAATGCCAGCAGCGCGAGCGGATGCAGCAGCCCGATCACCTGCCGCCAGCGCCCTTGCGCGAGCAGCCATGGGCCGATCACCATCGCCGGCAGCACGATGCCGATCAGCCCTTTGGCCAGCATCGCGAGCGCGCACAGCACCCAGCCGGCGACGAGCCAGCGCAAGTCCACGTGCGGCGGCGCGTCGACCGCGCGGGCGAGGGCGAGGATCGCGGCGGCGATCAGCCCGCCGACCAGCATGTCGTGATTGGCGTACTGGGCGCCGACGAAGAAGAACGGCATCGTCGCGAGCACTCCGAGCGCGATCGTGGCCGGGCGCATGCCGTGCCAGCGCCGCATCGCGAAGTACATCGCTGCGCCCATGATCCACGCGCCCACGAACGAGCCGAAACGGCCGGCGTAGGCGTTCTCGCCGAGCAGCGTCATCGCGCCGATGTCGAGCCAGTAGAACAGCGGCGGCTTGTGAAAGAACGGCAGGCCGTTGAGCGTCGGCACGAGGAGGTCGCCGTGCACCATGGCGCGCGCGACTTCGGCGTAGCGCCCTTCGTCGGGAACCAGCAGCGGGCGCACGCCGAGCGTGACCAGCAGCCACAGCGCGAGCAGGCCGAGCAGCAACGCGGGAGCCGGGCTGCGCGCAGCGCGTGGCGTGGATGTGGCGTCAGGTGCGGGCATCGGCCCGCATTAGAGCATTGCCGACTTCAGTCGACCTTCGCCCCCGAGACCTTGACCACCTGCGCCCACTTGGCCGTTTCGGCGGCGATGAACTTCGCGAACTCCGCCGAGGTGTTGCCGCTCGGGATCGCGCCCTGCGACAGCAGCCGTTCCTTCAGCGCGACCGACTGCAGCGCCTTGGCCGTCTCCTGCTGGATGCGGGTGACGATGTCGGCAGGCGTGCCCACGGGCGCGAGCAGCCCGAACCACGAGCTCGCATCGAAGCCTTTCACCGGGCCGGCTTCGGCGATCGTCGGCAGGTCGGGCACGGCGGCGCTGCGCGTCGCGCTCGTCACCGCGAGCGCCTTCAGCTTGCCCGCCTTGATCTGCGGCAACGCCGACGGCAGGTTGTCGAACATCAGGTCCATCGTGCCGCCGATCAGGTCGAGCAGCGCCGGGCCCGAGCCGCGGTACGGAAAGTGGACCATGTAGGTCCCGGTCATCGTCTTGAACAGCTCGCCGGAGAGATGGATCGAGGTGCCATTGCCGCTCGAGGCCATGTTGAGCTTGCCCGGGTTGGCCTTGGCGTAGCGGATCAGGTCGGCGACGTTGTTGATCTTCGCCGCCTCGGCCTTGGCCGGGTTCATCACCAGCACATTGGGCACGCCGGCCACGAGCGAGATCGGGACGAAATCCTTGACCGGGTCGAAAGGCATCTTCGGATACAGCGCCGCATTGATGGCGTGCGTGCCGACCGTGCCCATCAGCAGGTTGTAGCCGTCGGGTGCCGACTTCGCGATCATGTCCGCGCCGATGTTGCCGCCGGCGCCGGGCTTGTTGTCGACGATGAAGGTCTGGCCGAAGGCCTTGCCGAGCTCGGGCGCGAGGGCGCGCGCGAGGATGTCGGTGGTGCCGCCGGCGGCGAACGGCACGACGATGCGCACCGGCTTGTTCGGCCAACCCGCTTGGGCGAAGACCGCGGACGCGAAAGGCAGCGCGCCCGCACTGGCGATCAGGCGACGGCGACGGATCAGATGCATGTGAACAAGCCCGTAGGTGCGGCAACCCGCGCAGTGTCTCGCGCGGTTCGACGTTCAACTCAGAGGGCTTGCCCTATCGGGCGGCTCGGCGCTGCCGGCGCCTGTCGAAAAGAAAGAAGGGAAGCGGGACAGTCAATTGTCAGGGCTCGCTCTCGACTCCACCCAGACCTGCCCGCTTCCCTCAGGACGTCAGGATCGTCCCTAAAACGGTTGTGTTCTTGCGCCGAATCTGTTCAGCGCGCGCCCACCGGGCGCAGGAATAGCGAAAGTTGTGCCGGCGCGTGGCTCGTCTGCAGCACGCGGAATGGCAGGCGTTGCGCTTCGGCCGTCGTCGCCATCGGGGTGCGGCGCGCGACAGACGTGACCTTCTTCAGCGTGGCGTTGCGCGTGTTGTCGGTGCGAGTTGGCAGCATGATCTTCAAGCCTCCCATGAACTGGCCAGCGGGCCGGTGACCGGCAGCAGCACGCTCGCCGCGTGGCTGACCCATTCGCCCAGTGCCGCACTGCTCGGCAGGCGCTGCGACGCGCCTTGCGTGAGTCGCAGCATCGACGACGCGCCGCCGCGGCATCTCGGGTTGACGGGCCGGCTGCGTTTCAGGGCCGAGGCAGCGACGGGTCGGGCGGAGCGGTTGAGCGGCATGGCAACGACGTCCTTGAGTATGTGTGGACTGACTGTGCACGTGGCAGCGCAACGTCTGTGCCATGCCTCTGGAGGCTCGCTGGAGGGCTTTTGTCGGCCTCGCACGACAAAAAACGGCGTCGAAATGCAGCGATGGGTTTGAAAAGTGACGCAAAACGTAAGTGAGGGGTTACAGAGCGGACGGGATTGGTCGCCGCTCGTTTCCGCGTAAACCCGAGGTCACGCGGCCGCGCGGTATCCGCGCGGAATCGCCCCCAGCAAACGTCGCGTGTACTCCTGCTTCGGCGCATCCAGGATCTGCTCGATGCCTGCCTGCTCGACGACTTCACCGTCCTTCATCACCAGCACTTCGTCGGCCATGAAGCGGACGACGGCCAGGTCGTGGCTGATGAAGATGTAAGCCAAACCCAATTCGTCCTGAAGGTCTTTCAGCAAATTGAGTACCTGTGCCTGTACGGACACGTCCAGCGCGCTGACCGCCTCGTCGAGCACCAGCACTTCGGGATCGAGCGTCAAGCAGCGGGCGATCGCGATGCGCTGGCGCTGGCCGCCCGAGAACTCGTGCGGATACTTGTCCATCGCCTCCTCGGTCAGGCCGACCTTGACGAGCAGCGCGCGCGCCCGGGCCTCGCGCTCGTCCTGGTCCTTGCCGATGCCATGGATCGTCATCGGCTCGATCAGCGTCTGCCCGACGGTGAAGCGCGGGTTCAGCGAGGCATACGGGTTCTGGAACACGACCTGGATGCGCTTGCGCATGGGCAGCATCGCCGACTTGCTCAAGGCGAGGAGGTCGATGCCGTCGAACGTGACCTTGCCGGTGACCGGTCCGCCGCTGGGCTCATGCAGGCGCAGCAGCGCCAGGCCCATCGTCGTCTTGCCCGACCCCGACTCGCCGACGACACCGAGCGTGTAACCCTGGCGCAGCTTGAAGGTCGCGCCCTTGACGGCCTTGAACTCCCGGCGCCCGAACACGCCGCTGTGCAGCCAGAAACTCTTCGTCAGCGCCTCGGCTTCGATGATCACGCGGGCATTCGGGTTCTTGGCCTTGACCTGGGCCGCGGCGGCGCGGCCGGCGATGTGATCGTCGATCACCATCAGGCGCGGCTCGCGCTGCGTCAGTGTCGGGCGGCAGGCCAGCAAGGCCTTGGTGTACGCATCCTGCGGGTTGGCGAAGATGCCGGCGACCGGTCCCTGCTCGCGCACGCCGCCGTGGCGCATCACGACGACATGGTCCGCCACCTCGCCGACCACCCCGAGGTCGTGGCTGATGAACAGCATGCTCATGCGGTGCTTGGTTTTCAGCGCACCGAGCAGCTCCATGATCTGGCGCTGGATCGTCACGTCGAGCGCAGTGGTCGGCTCGTCGGCGATCAGCAGCTTCGGCTCGCAGGCCAGCGCCATCGCGATCATGACGCGCTGCTGCTGCCCGCCGGAGAGCTGGTGCGGGTAGACCGACAGGCGTCGCTTCGGCTCCGGCATCCCGACTTCGACGAGCAGCGCCTCGGCGCGAGCCATCGCCTGCCGCGGCTTCATCCCGAGGTGCTTGACGAGCGGCTCGCAGAGCTGCTGGCCGACCGTGAAGACCGGGTTCAGCGAACTCATCGGATCCTGGAACACGCAGGCGATCTCGCGGCCGCGCAGCTTCTGAAGTTCGGCCAGCGGCGTGGCGAGCATGTCGCGGCCGTGGAACGTGATCGCGCCGGTGCGCTCGGCGTTCTCCGGCAACAGGTTCAGGATCGACATGGCGGTGACACTCTTGCCCGATCCCGATTCGCCGACCAGCGCGACGGTCGTGTTCTCCGGCACGTCGAAACTCACGCCCTTGACGGCCTCGAAGCGCTGCACCACACCGTGGACCTTGCCGGTGCGAAACGCGACACGCAGATCCTTGATCGACAACAGCATCGCGCTCATGAGACCCCCTTGGCGCGAGGCGCCGTCCCCCCGAGGGGGAGCGAGCGGCTTGGGAGCGGCCCGGCGCCGCTCATTCCAGCCCCCGCAGCTTCGGATCGAGCGCGTCGCGCAGCGCATCGGTCATCA
>Ga0070671_100005097_pt1 | contig 10462 bp, 11 predicted proteins | sample KBSS73metaG_FD_65341 | JGI IMG/M metagenome (GOLD analysis project Ga0070671, IMG submission 65341) | Switchgrass rhizosphere microbial communities from Kellogg Biological Station, Michigan, USA - KBS S7-3 metaG | ecosystem: Host-associated > Plants > Roots > Rhizosphere > Soil ... | reverse complement strand
TCGACCTGGAAGGTGAGAACGGTGGCCTTGTTGGTCCCGGCAAACTCGGAGCGGTACACGTTGATCAGCGTGTCGCCGCTCTTCATGGACAGCACCTCATCGCCCATTTCGTTCTTCACCCTGAGGCCCAGGGTGTCCTCGTAAAACGTTCGTGCCCGGTCGAGATCCTTGACCGCGATCATTGGAGTTGCATCGGCTTCGCCAAGCATCGGAAACCTCCTCGTTCGTTGGGCATAGGAACGAACGGAGCGGCGTTCCGAGCGTTCCTCGGGCGGTCCCGTTAGTCTTGATCCTCGTCTTAGCAATCTGACGTCAGCAAGGGGTAGAAAGCGGACATTAGCTAGTCCGCTGCAGATGGGCAGCTGGTGGGCGGCTTTGTCATCGTCGATACGGCGGCGAGCGCTTTGGCAAAAAAAGCTACGATGCGTAACCCGCACCGCGGTCGCGGATGGGCATGCGGTGGGCGTATTCGGGGGCGCGTGCCAACGGCGGGTGCTAAGCGTTTGGCCGCGTTGTGGTTTTGGAGGTGGAGAGGCTTACGCCCACGCTGTTGAAAACGGATACCGTTTCTACAGCTACGGGGACGCGAGCTTGCTATTACCGGCGTGGCCTTCGTAGTGATGGTGTCGCGTGTTCGAGTCTTCGTAAGCGGGCACTCGGCTAATGTCCGCAATGGGGTCGAAAGCGGACACCACCAAAGTGTTCAGTTCCCCTCCTCGCGCCGTGTTTTGAGCCAGGCAAGCCGTGCTTCAATCACCGCAATGGCCAATTCCGTTTGGTGTCGGCCGACCGGATCGGCTTCGACGCGCTCGTGGAATGAAGGAAGATCGGAGAGCAATGCCTCGTTGAGCTTCGCGAACCAGGCTCGGCGCTCCGCCGGGCTGAGGAAGTCCCAAACGACCGAGCGAAGCCGGAAGGGGTCAAGGCCAAGACTGGTCGCGGCCTGGATCGACGTGGCCCATCGCTTCAGCGCGATTTTCCCTGCAGCCGTAGGCGAGAGCACCTGACCCCTGCGGCTGGGGTGCGGCGCAGCGGCGACCAATCCCGCCGCTTTCAAGCGTCTGATCGCGGGCGAGACCGCCCCCGCGCTTCCTCGCCAGTGCACATTCAACGAAAGTTGGAATGCCCGCCGCACCTTGTAGGCCGTGTCGCAGCCGCGAAAGGCGATCTCGGTGAGGACCGCCCCCTCGAGCTCGGTCAACTGTCGTTCAGTGGCCATTGCCCAAGTCCTCCGTGATTGGTACGAATCGTATCATAATTGCGGAGGCCGCGATGAGGGTTCTTCGGTTGTTGTCGTGCCTTTCAGTTCTCGCAGAGGCGAATGCAATCCCGGCATTCGCGGTTCCGAAATCGAGCGAGATCGTGCCGTTGTACACGTCGACGATTCGGCCGCTGGCGATGCTGACGATCGGCGACAGCGCGCCCATTCCAGTCGTCTTCGACACCGGGAGCGACGAGAACGTCCTCGACGCCGCGCTGGCCAAAAGCGCCGGCCTCAAGGTTGTAGGACATTTCAACCTCGTTGATGACGCCAGCGGCAAATCGGCCGAGGTGCCGACGGCGTCGACGCCGCACCCTCGACTCAGCGGAGTGCCGCTGGACAGCAAGATCGTTCGACTGCTCGACTATCGCTCGGGCGACCAGGTGGGAATCTTCAATCCGTACAGCTTCGGCGACCGCTACGTCGTCGTCGAAGCTGGCCTCAACCGCCTCAGGATCATTCCAAGGGACGTCGGCTTCGTGCCACCGGGGCCGGGGCATGCCTACGTTCAGAATATCCCGGCGACGCAGATCCGCATCGCCGGAAAAATGTACGATGCCGTGCTCGACACCGGCAATACCAGCAGCCTCTCTCTCGCAGCCGCTCTCGTGAAATTGGTCCCACTCAAGGCGCCCGCCAAGATCGTCGGAAAGGCGGTTTCGCTGCTCGGCGAGCAAGACGTGCTTGGGGGCGACGTGGCCGGGCCGGTCCGGATCGGGCCTTATACCCTGCGGGACCCCCAGGTTTCGTTCGTGGATACCGTGATCAATATCGGCTTTCCCACGATCCGGCACCTCACGATCGTGCTCGATCCCGCGAACAAACGCAGCTGGGTTCTCGATCCGGCGAGCGAAAAACCGACCTGGGCAAATTTCACCGGCCGCTTTGGGGCTCGCACCATTCGCCTCGAGCACGGCAAGCTCATTTATCAGCGCGACGGCCGGCCATCCTATGTGCTTGCCTATTTGGGCGGCGATCTCTTCGAAATTCCGGCGACCGGTGACCGCATTCAATTCTTCCGCAAGGACGGACGCGTCGTTCGCCTTGAGCTGATCACCATCGAGAATCGCGTCTCGGCGGCTGAACGCACGGGTTAACTTCCAAACAAGGCGGGCAATTGCTCGCCGCTCATCGTCGGAGGATTCGGACCCAAACCTGATCATCTGGCTGGGTAAAGAGCGGACTCCGACGGTGACCCGTTTTGCTTCGCGACACTGGGAACGGGACTCGCATCCGCATGACTTTATGAAAAAATTGGACGTGCGACTCTAAAGCAGGCGAGCCGCTTTGCAGGCGCGACCATCGGGGGGTGGCGTATGGACGATAGCATCTACTTTGCGCGGCGTGCGGCGCAGGAGCGCGTGGCGGCTATGAAAGCCGTTCTTCCCTGGGCTCAGCAGGCACACCTGGAACTGGCAGACCGACATGACGACCTCGCACGCTCCATCGGCGCGCGGGGGCCTAGTTCGGGCCTTCACATGGAAGGAACCGGGGCGTTAAACGGCTTGCCGGCGCCTGAGGGCGCACCTCGAGAGCACCAGATGGTGCCAAAGCGGACGCCCCTGAAGTGCGGCGCTGATTCTCAAGCTTTCCGTACGACCGTTTTCATCAAGCCTGGTGCGGGAGGGGCAGAGTGGCCCTGGCGATCTCGTCGTTCGACAGGTCGCGGTAGAATTTCACGCCTGCGCCGGTGTCGTTCGACCATGCGAGATGCGCCGCGGCGAATATCTCGCCGCGCTTGAAAATCACGTCGCAGCCGACGGGCAGCCGGTCCTTGCACGAGACGAGCGCGCCCGTGGTGGAGACGTCGCGGACCCAGACGACGAAGGCACCGTCCGGCGTGAAGAGGGTGCCGCGCATGAGTACGCGCTTGCGCGGACCATTCCGCGAGGCTTCGAGATCGGGAGCAGCAGAGGCCATTTTGGATCGATCCTTAACCAATCCACGCATTCTTCCCCCCGTGCCTATGAGGATCAGGTTCGTGGATGTGGTTAGCATCTAATTAGAGTCCGGTGAGCTTTGTGAACGCGGGAGCCGTTGCTAAGTGGGCGGCCTCCATGACCCGCTTCTCCTTCGACATCGGCGCGACCGACGGCGCCGCGCGCACCGGCACGATCCGAATGCTGCGGGGCGACATCCGCACGCCCGCGTTCATGCCGGTCGGAACTGCGGCGACGGTGAAGGCGATGCGGCCGGAGGAAGTGCGCGCCAGCGGTGCGGACATCATCCTGGGCAACACCTATCATCTGATGCTTCGCCCGGGGGCGGAGCGCGTGGCTAAGCTGGGCGGGCTGCACAGGTTCATGGGCTGGGACCGACCGATCCTCACCGACAGCGGCGGCTACCAGGTGATGAGCTTGTCCGAGCTGACCAACGTGACGGAGGAGGGGGTGGCTTTCGCCAGTCACCTCGACGGTTCGCGGCACATGCTCTCGCCGGAGCGGTCGATCGAGGTGCAGCGCCTGCTCGGGTCCGACATCGTCATGCAGTTCGACCAGCTGGTTCCGACGACCTCGACCGGCGATCAGCAACGGGAGGCAATGGAACGGTCGATCCGCTGGGCAAAGCGCTCGCGCCAGGAATTCGATCGCGGCGGTGAGCATGCTGCGATCGCGGCGATCTTCGCAATCCAGCAGGGCGCATTGGACGAGCAGCTGCGACGCGCGTCAGCCGAAGCGCTGATCGAGATCGATTTCGACGGTTATGCTGTCGGCGGCCTGGCGGTCGGGGAAGGGCAGGAGGCTATGCTCGGCTGCCTCGATTTCGCCGTGGAGATGCTGCCGGCCGACAAGCCGCGCTACCTGATGGGCGTGGGCAAGCCCGACGACATTGTGGAGGCTGTCCGCCGCGGGATCGACATGTTCGACTGCGTTCTCCCGACGCGCTCGGGGCGAACGGGCCAGGCATTCACGGCGGATGGTCCAATCAACATGCGCAACGCCCGTTTCGCGGAGGATAGCGACCCGATCGAGCCCGGCTGCCCCTGTCCCGCCTGCGCGCGATTCGAGCGGGCTTACGTGCACCACCTCGTCAAGTCGGGCGAAATCCTCGGTGCGATGCTGATGACGCAGCACAACCTCTGGTTTTACCAGCGGCTGATGCAGGGTCTCCGCGACGCCATTGGGGAGCAGCGGTTGGAGGCATTCGCAAACGAATTCCTCCAGCGCTATCGAAGTCGCCCTAGATCGCGTCGTCCTTGACGCTCTCGGCTTCGTCGACCGGCTGCAGCTTATCCTGCGTCCGCAGCTCGAAATCGCTGGCGTCATGCCGTTCGTGAAGCTGTTCGGAGGGATCGCCGGAAAGCTTGTTGACGATGCGGCCCCGTTTCACTGCCGGGCGCTCGGCGATCTGCCTGGCCCAGCGCATCAGATGCTCATACTCGTGCGTGGCGAGGAAGACGTCGGCGCCTTCGTAGCTGCGGCCAAGCGCGATCCCGCCGTACCAGGGCCAGATCGCGATGTCGGCGATGGTGTAGTCCGGGCCGGCGATATATTCGCTCTCCGCAAGCCGTCGATTGAGGACGTCGAGTTGGCGCTTCGCCTCCATCGCGTAGCGGTTGATCGCATATTCGATCTTCACCGGCGCGTAGGCGAAGAAATGGCCGAAGCCGCCGCCGAGGAAGGGCGCGCTGCCCATCTGCCAGAAAAGCCAGGATAGCGTTTCGGCACGCTCCGGGCCTGAGGCAGGAAGAAACTCGCCGAACTTCTCGGCGAGGTAGAGGAGGATCGCTCCGGATTCGAAGACGCGCACCGGCTCTGGACCGCTGCGGTCGACGAGCGCGGGGATCTTGGAATTGGGGTTCACGTCGACGAAGGCGCTCCCGAACTGATCGCCATCTCCGATGCGGATCGGCCATGCGTCATATTCGGCGTCCCTGTGCCCCTTCTCGAGCAGCTCCTCGAGCAGGATGGAGACCTTCTGGCCGTTGGGCGTGGCGAGCGAATAGAGCTGCAGGGGATGCTTGCCGACCGGGAGCGCCTGCTCGTGCGTCGGACCTGCGATCGGACGGTTGATGTTCGCAAACTGTCCGCCGCTGGGCGCGTCCCACGTCCACACTTTAGGGGGAACATACTCAGTCATACCAGTTCCTTCGCTTGCACAGCCAACGAAGGAGCTAGGAACCGGACGAGCAGCTTTCCAGTGTCAGCGATTATCCCGCGCTGACGGAGAGGAAGGATGGAAGCGGGCCGTTCCAGTCTGCCTTGATGTCCTCGAGGACGGGCGAGCGCTCCGTGGCGCACGCGGGCTCCTCGACGCGTTTCGGCTCTGCCTTGGGCTCCGGCCGTTTCGCTTCACGTTTCCTTGGTTCAGGCTTCCTCGGCTCAGGTTTCTTCTCGACCGGTGCGGCCGGCTCTTGGGGGGCTCCCGCGCGCGGGATCTTGTGGCCGATGAGCTTCTCGATGCGCTGGATGGCTTCGCCATCCTCGCGCGTGGCCAGCGTGATGGCGATGCCCTTCATCCCTGCGCGGCCGGTGCGGCCGATGCGGTGGATGTAGTCGTCCGGCTGCCACGGCACATCGAAGTTGATCACGTGGCTGACGCCTTTCACGTCGAGACCGCGAGCGGCGACGTCGGAGGCAACGAGGATGTTGATCTCGTCATTCTTGAAGCGATCGAACTCGGCGATGCGGACCGACTGGTCCATGTCGCCCTGAATCTGGCCCACTGAAAATCCCGAGCGCTTGAGGCTGCTGGCAAGCTCGCGCACCGTCGTCTTGCGGTTGGAGAACACGATTGCGTTCTTGAATTCCTCGTGGCGAAGGATGTCGCGAAGGGCGTCCTTCTTCTTGTCGGGCCTGGTCTCGACCAGCCGCTGCTCGATATTGATGTTGGCGGTCGCGGGGCGCGCCACTTCCACGCGCCTGGGATCCTTGAGGAAGCGCTGCGACAGCTTCTGGATCGGCGGCGGCATGGTGGCCGAGAAAAGCAGCGTCTGGCGCGAGCTCGGAAGCTTCGAGCAGATTTCCTCGATATCCGGGATGAAGCCCATGTCGAGCATCCGGTCCGCTTCGTCGATGACGAGAAGCTCGCAGCCGGTCAGCAGGATCTTGCCGCGCTGGAACAGGTCCATGAGGCGCCCGGGCGTAGCGATCAGCACGTCGACGCCCTTTTCGAGCGCCTTGACCTGGTCGCCCATCTGAACGCCGCCGATCAGCAGGGCCATGGAGAGCGGGTGGTACTTGCCGTATTTGTCGAAATTCTCCGACACCTGCATCGCCAACTCGCGCGTCGGCTCGAGAATCAGAGAGCGAGGCATGCGCGCTCGGCTGCGGCCCTGGTGCAGGATGTCGAGCATCGGCAGCACGAAGCTGGCGGTCTTGCCCGTCCCCGTCTGGGCGATGCCGACGAGGTCCTTGCCCATAAGCACGGAAGGGATCGCGGCGCGCTGGATGGGCGTCGGCTCATCATAGCCGCTCTCCGAAACGGCGCGGAGCAATTCGTCGGAAAGGCCGAGGTCGGCAAAAGTCATTCGATATCCGGAAGATGGAAGTGGAGCCCAGGCTTCTTCAATGGCCGTTCGGCTGCAGTGCAGCGGCTAAGCGGACGCCTTGGAACTTGTCAAGGAATGTGGGGCCGCCAAGGCCAGAATCCAAGTGGCTCAGCGAGTGAGCTTGGGAACGAGCAGCTTGAAGCGATCGATCATGCAACTCCCGCCCATGCGCGAGTGGACCGCGTCGCGGCCGGCGCATAGCCGGTCGCCGTTCGGCTGAAGGTAGAAGCCGCCGTAAAAGTCCAGCGCCGGACAATCCTCGTCGAACTGGGCACGGACGCGCGCGCGATTGACGAATATGAAGTCCACCTGCTCGGGTCCGGAGAGGAGCGCGGCGCGGATCGCGCTGACCGGGATGCACTTGGGTCCCTTGCGCTCGTCCCACTGGATTGCGCGCATCGGTCGCGGCTCAACCGGGATGCGCAGTATCACTTCATCCTGAACGACGAGGCGGGTGACAGTTTGCTCCACCGCACTCGGCTGCACTGCGAAGAGGCCGAGCAGCATCGGGATGAAACTCAATATGGTGCCCGGAGTCACTCGTTGCCGCCTCGCCTTTGCCCTCACCGGCTTCGCAGTGAAGCGTTGAATAATCAATGAACTGCGGTTGGGCGGGGGAACAGCTGCAAGGCGAGCGGCGCTTGCCTAATCTCGCCAAGCCCAATAGATGCGCCCTCGAAATTGTGACGGCGAGTTCCCGTTCGACGCGGACCGCCGGGACCGTCCCCAGGAGATGATCAGGATGGCGAGTGCCGCCCCGAACCAAGGTTTGCCGCTTTTCTACAAGACGATCGAGCCGCTGAACGTCACGCAGCACGGCAAGATGAAGGTGCGCGCCACTCCGGCGACGCCGGAGATGGTGAAGACGCACGGCGTTCCACTGACCGTCGACGAGTTCATGCTGGTGCAGCGTCACTATCCGATCGTCTTCTCGATCGGCGACAATTCAATTCCGATGGCGCTGATGGGTCTCAACGAAGGCGTGAACGTCTTCTTCGGCGAGGACGGCCGTCCGCTCGACCCGCAAACCTATGTTCCGGCGTTCATCCGCCGCTATCCGTTCCTGCTCGCGCGCCTGCGACCGGACAGCGACGAGCTTTCACTGTGCTTCGATCCGACCTCGGGCTCCGTCGGCGACTTCGAGGACGGCGAGCCTCTCTTCGACGGCGACCAGCCGAGCGAGGCAACGAAGGCGATCCTCCAGTTTTGCGAGCAGTTCGAAGCCGCCGGACAGCGCACGGCGGCGTTCATGGAGGACCTCAAGAAGAGCGACCTCCTGATGGAGGGCGAGGTCGCAATCCAGCCCGAGGGTTACGAACAGCCGTTCATCTACCGCGGGTTCCGTATGATCGACGAGGAAAAGCTGCGCGACCTTCGCGGGGACGAGCTGCGCAAGATGAACCAGAACGGCATGTTGCCGATCCTCTATGCGCACCTGTTCTCGCTGTCGCAGATGCGCGACGTCTTCGGGCGGCAGATGGCGCAGGGCAAGGCGCCCGTCCAGGTTTCGCAGCCCGCTTCGGTCGACGCGTAAGTCTGGCTATTCGGCGGCGGTTGCGAACTGCCGGCCGAGGAGTTCTTCGCCCAACCCGACCGCCACAGCGTCGATCAGCAACGCTGCCTTGTCGAACCCGGGCCCGGGAGCCTTCAGCGCCGCGTTCAAGTAGGAACGCCGGTCGAGCTCAATCTGCAGCGCATGAACGCCGCGCGCCGGGCGCGCGTGCCGCTCAATCACGTAACCGCCGGCGAAGGGATCGTTGAGACCGGCTTCGAAGCCGCAGCGTCTGGCGATCGCCATCGCTTTCCGGGCCACCCAGGCATCCGCGCTCCGTCCGCGGCAGTCGCCGAACACCACCGGCGCGATGCCCTGCGGAGGCGGCGGCATAGAATGGCAGTCAAGCAGGAGCGCGCAACCAAACCGTTCGACAAGCAGGCCGAGTTGCTCCTCGACGGCATCGTGGTACGGCCGGTGCGCCTGGGCGACGCGCTCCTCGAGCTGCTCGCGGTTGATCGGCCGGCGCCACAAGTAACCGTGCTGCTGAGTGCGTCCGGGAACGATCCCGAGGCCCCCGCGAGCGCGCGACGTGACCCGGCAGCCGCGCGCGCCGTCCACCACGGACGGGTCGATCTCGTCTTCCGCGCGGTTGCAGTCGACCGCCGCGCGCGGGGTGCGGGCGATCACCGCTCCGCAGCCCCGCTGGACGGCGCGCCACACCAGCCTGTCGACCAGAGGATCCTCGAGCGCGGCGAGCGATGTCTTGCCGGCGGACGACATAGCGACGAGCCAGTCGGGATAGTCGCGCCCCGAGTGCGGGACGGACAGGAGCACCGGTATCTCACCTCGCGGCGGATGGATGACAGGACCGAGCAGTGGCATCAGGGTAAAAATTTGTTCCAGTTTAAGACGACCGTGAGGGACCTGCAACGCGCGAGAGCGTTATTCGCTTCTGGCAAAACGCAAATGAACAGCGCATAGGTAATAGCATGGCACGGATCCTTCTCGCCGAAGACGACACGTCCATGCGTGAGTACCTCCAGCGCGCCCTTCAGCGCGTGGGTTATGAGGTGCAGGCCGTCGGCTGCGGCACGGAAGCGATGCCGTTGCTCGAAAGCGAGCAGTTCGACCTGCTGCTCACCGATATCGTCATGCCCGAGATGGACGGCATAGAGCTCGCTCAGAAAGCAAGCGCGATCGATCCCGGAATCCGGGTCATGTTCATCACAGGATTTGCTGCCGTTGCATTGCAGGGCGGCCGCACTGCCCCGGAAGCCAAGCTCCTGTCCAAGCCCTTTCACCTCAAGGACCTGGTGATGGAAGTCGACCGGATGTTCCAGACCGAGGACCAGCACGGCCGGCTCTAGAGCGCCCCGCAAAGCCTGTTGCGCCCTGCGATTCACATCCCTAAATGCCGCTTCTCTCGGCCCTGAGGCCGACCCGGGTGGGCGTGTAGCTCAGTGGTAGAGCACTGTGTTGACATCGCAGGGGTCGCAAGTTCAATCCTTGCCACGCCCACCATTTTTTCCGGCGCATCTGCGGCACCCTAACTATTCTCTGAGGCTTGGTTGGACGCCTTCCGGAGAGGAGGGATTGGGGAGAGGGGAATCTCCGGAAGGCGGTTGTTGCTTCGCAGGACCCGCGCTGGCCAGTAATCGGTAAAGCTACTGATCTGCGGCGGCCAAAAGACCCAATCATCTCCTCGGGCGGGCGTCATTTCGGGGCGAACTAGAGGAGCAAGCCTCGTTCGCGCCTCTCACCGGATTTATCCGTCGGCTGCTCGGTTGCTGTCCGGATAGCGCAGGACTAATGGAACCGCGAATCTGTTGCGTTCGTCTCGGTTCGGACCGGGCATTTCAGCGAACGGGTGGGGCCTCTTGGACTCATTTGAGTGCGACGGCGGTGTGATTCGCGACCGTTTCCCCATGGAAGCGGTTCGCCGCGCATTCGTGGCCACCGGCCTCCTGCTCCTCACCGCAGGTTGCAACCGGGGCATTCTCGATCCGGTCGGGCCCGTTGCCGCCAACGAGAAGACGATCCTGATCAACTCGACGGCGATCATGCTCGCGATCATCATTCCGACGATGATCGCGACGGTTGCAGTCGCTTTCTGGTTCAGGCGCAGCAACGAGAAAGCCGAATACCGCCCCGATTGGGAATATTCGGGCGCCATCGAGCTGGTCGTGTGGGCGATCCCAGCGCTGACGATCATGCT